>Ga0209810_1000573_pt1 | contig 76942 bp, 70 predicted proteins | sample Coa_R1_7_FD_187159 | JGI IMG/M metagenome (GOLD analysis project Ga0209810, IMG submission 187159) | Surface soil microbial communities from Centralia Pennsylvania, which are recovering from an underground coalmine fire - Coalmine... | ecosystem: Environmental > Terrestrial > Soil > Unclassified...
ATAGTTGCGTAGCAATAGACCCATCAGGTAATCAGGACCCGAATCAAACCTCCCTCAATGGGCTTTTCTTTATTATTAACGTTCCTCCGGGTGAAGTTTTTGTCAGCTACACCTCACAAGTTCAGAACGGATCGGGCCAGCAAGGGATTGTCACGGCCAGCGGAGGGATGATCGTTCCTTCATTCCCTGGGGTCGTCTTTGTGCAGGATATGACGAACTCCGGAACGGATACACCACGAGATCTCTCAGGAAAAGTTATCGATGCAATCAGCTCAGCGTCCGTTCCGAGCGCGCAGTTAACCTTTTTAGGCGTCAGTCCCCAATCGGTTTCAAGCGACGGCACTGGTGCTTACGATGTCCCCAATCTGCTCATCGGCGGGCAGACCTATCGGGTCAAAGTTTCCAAATCGGGTTCAGACACCTACCAGCTCTTTAACATGGCTGATAGCGCAACAAAGCATAACTTCCTCATCCTGCAAAATTCCACCCCTCCCTCCGGACAGGGAGAGATTGACGGTCTCTTCATTGATCAGAATACAGGACAAACAGCGCAGAATGTCACCGTGCGGATTACAGATCTGGCCGGCAATCCCATTGCCGGCGGCCAGATCACCTCTTCCGACGGAACCTTCCGCATCCCCAATGTGCCGATTCCGAGTGGCTCTTCCACAACAGTGAATCTCTCGGTGATTTCCGGAGATGACTCCGGGAATGCAACGCTTCAGGTCTACTCAGGCGGGGTAACCTATTTTCAATTCATTATGACAAAAGTCATTCCCTCTCAGGTGGCCGTTTCTGGAACAATCAAGGATCTTGCGGGTGCGAATGTCGGCGGCGCTCAGATCAGAGCGCTCGGAAAAAGTAGTGTGATCTCCGCCGATGGAAGTGGACATTATCAAGGCAGTCTGGAATCGTTCGGCCGCTTCATCATCAAAACACAAAAAGACAGTTATTATGACACCTATAACTTCTTCCCGAGCACCGGGGTTCTCGACAATCTAGCGCCGATCGATCTTTTTTCCATCTCTCGCGGACAGGTCGCCGCCGCAGCCGCCCAGGCCGGTGTGGCGCAGAGCAGTGCCAATGGAGTGATCGTCGGCTCGACCGTTCAGAATAGTTTTCTCCCGAATATCTGTACCGGCTGTCTCGGAACGGGCCCTCACACGGCGGCGCTGGGATACTTTAATCAGGACACAATCATCGATATTGCAATCACCAATCAGACGGACAACTCCGTCACCGTTCTCTTCGGAGACGGCAGCGGCGGATTCGGCAATCCGAAGACGATCCCTGTTGGGAAGAATCCCACTGGGATTGTCATGGCCGATGTGGATGGGAACGGAACGGCCGATTTAATCGTGACCAATCAAGGCGATAATACAATCACCGTTCTGCTCGGAGATAAAAATGGAAACTTCTCCCCGGTCACCAGTCCACTCGTCGACGTTGCCACGCCTGTCCCGCAGCCGCTCTCACCCTCTCCGCTGAATTCACCTGTCGCCATCGCCACGGGACTTTTCGATTCGGATACGATTCCGGATATCGCCATTGTCAATGGCAACGGAAGCAATAGTGATGTTCTGGTCTTGTTGGGAAATGGGAACGGGACGTTCCACCCGATTTATCAAAATAATAATATTCAGCGAAATCCGCTCGGGAGCGCTCCGAAAGCAATTGTTGCTGCCGATTTCAACCAAGATCAAAGAATGGACATGGCGATCTCCAATTCTGGCGATGGAACGATCACTGTCCTGCTGGGGAGCACCGATGGAACGTTTCACCCTTTGAGCGACCCGAATACAAATGCTCCCATTGTTCTTCAAGTCGGGGGGCATCCGGAAGCGATGACATTGGCGGACTTTAACGCCGATGGTCGGCTCGATTTGGCTGTCCTCGACCGGGGGGCGGGGACCGTCACCATCTTGAAAGGAAATGCGAGCGGAGGCTTCGATCCGCTCACCGATGCCAATCAGAATCCGCTCCCTGCGATCAATGTGGGAACGAATCCTTCTGGCCTTACTGTCGGGGAGTTTAATGGAGACGGCAGAGCGGACTTGGCGATCATTCGGGGAGATCAGTCGCTCTTGGTCTTGCTGGGGAATGGCGACGGCCGATTCACCCCCGGTGATCCGATCGCGCTGGGAGACTCTCCGCAGAATATCTTGCTCTCGGATCAGAACAGAGATGGCATATTTGACCTGGTGGTTGTCGGCGCCACCGATGTTATTGATCTCTTGGGAACACAGAATCCAGTCGGTGGCATTTCAATCGAAGCAAGAGATCTGAATGGAGCGAGAGTCGGGACGGTCGGTTATCTCGATAGTGCAGGACAGATTCACACGGAACTAAATGCGACTTCAGCCGCGCCAGGGTTTAACGGTGGATTTATTATCTTTAATGTGCCGCCGGGACTTGTCACCGTTCGTTCTGCAAGCGGCGGCTCCGGGAACAGTATTGTCGAATCCATTGCAGATGCAGTCTCTTATGCAAAGATTCGGACAATCTCTCTGCTCCCATCAATTGTTTCGGTCAATGGGGTGACCTATGATCCGGTCGGTCCGCCGCCGGCCGGTGTCCCTGTCGGATCAGTCCATATCCAGGTTTTGGGAGTGGATCTCCATACGAAATCCGACAGCAACTCAGGAAGCTACTCGTTCAATATCGATGCAAATAGCGAGTATGTTTTAAGAATGTGTTGGGACTTACCGAATCAACCTTGTCAGTAGGGGCATGCTCCTACCGGCCAGAACCTCCGACCGTTACAATTTGAGTGTTTGCATTTATTTCTTGACAGTTCAATCGTCTAGTGCTATCTTTTTAAAAAAGATATCACATTCCATATCAATTTAAATTATCTGTGTTAACTTATGAACATTCCGGTCGATGGAAATGGCGCCGTCAAAATCTCTGATGGTGTATCGGACAGGCGAAATTCCGCTGTATTGGCCGCATTGTTATCTTCTTTGTTTATTCATATTACGTTCGGTTGGTATGGGTTGAATGCAATAAAAAATACAAAGGTTCAAGCGCCGAGACAAGCCCTTGAATTCAAGATTGTTAAGCCGCCCGACCCTGTCTTTACACCGCCACAACCCCTGCCGATATCACCAATTCCCCGCGCCGTTCCTTCTCCGCCGAAGCTGAAAGTTAACCGAGAGCCCTCGGCGCCCAAACCGGAAGTATCAAAACCAGGGCCGGTGAAGGAATCTGTAAAACTAACAGAACCGATCGAGAACAAAGTCGAGACGACGCAACCCACTTTGCCCACCTCAATATCACCCACTTCAATATCAGATGAAGCGAGCGGACAGGCGGTTGGTTCAACTACAGAAGCAGCTCCTGGGAATCAGCTCTCGTCAGTGGAAAGCAGCGGGGGAAATCTCGGCAATGCGACCGGCACCGCTTCGGCCGGCACCGCTTCGGAGGGAGCCCAGGGGAATGGGAGTCAGACGGTCGGCCCGATTTTCGATGCGGATTATTTGAATAATCCAATCCCGCCATATCCGGCTGCAGCGCGTAAATTGAAGCTGCAAGGAACTGTTATTGTAAGGGTGCTGGTGAATCCACAGGGAAAACCAGAAGTGGTCCAGCTTGCAAAGAGCTCCGGAGCTTCTCTCTTGGACGGAGCCGCATTAAAGGCTGTGAAAGATTGGTCCTTTGTCCCTGCGCGAGAGGGGGGGAATGCGGTTTCCGCTTGGGTCGATGTGCCGATCCGATTTCGGCTAAATTAAATTGTAAGAAGGAAGAGCAAAATGCCTCAAACAGCTTCGACAAATGAATGGGTACAAAGTTTACAACACTCTGATCCGCTTGTCCTCGGGGTGTTGTATCTCTTAATTGCATTATCGGTGTTGTCATGGTCCCTAATTATCTATAAATCATGGGAATTGTGGCGCGCGGGACGTGCAAACAAAGATTTTGCAAAAAAGTTTTGGCAGTCCGACATTGATGCTCTAAGAGAGGCGAATCAAACAGCCGACTCCAGCGGTCCCTTTGCACTCTTGACGGCAAAGGGAATAGAAGCATTGCAGCATTATCAAAAATACCCGGACGGACCGACTGAAATTAAAGGAACCCCTGCGGAGATGTTGACCCGCGTGTTGCGCCAAACCATTCAGGATTGTACAACCCGGTTGGAATCTGGAATCGGACTTCTGGCGACGATTGGGAACACAGCTCCTTTTATTGGATTGTTCGGGACCGTGGTCGGAATTATGTCGGCATTAAAGGGAATTTCACAAACCGGTGCTGCCGGATTGGATGTCGTTGCGGGCCCGATCGGAGAGGCGCTTATTGCAACGGCCGCGGGACTGGCCTGTGCGATTCCTGCGGTGGTCGCCTATAACAGCTTCGTACGTCGGCTTCGTGTGCTCGGAAATACGCTCGATGGATTTGCGCATGATGTGTTGGTTCGCCTCGCCACCGAAGCCGTGGAGCGCGCGCTGATCTCGGCGGAAAGGAGATAGCCATGGCTTTCGGTCAATTGGATCGTGGCGGCCCTTCACAGCCGATGAGTGAAATCAACATGACACCTTTAGTAGATGTCATGCTGGTATTACTGATTATCTTTATCGTAACCGCTCCCTTGCTGACCCACAATGTTAAAATAAATCTGCCGAAAGCGCAGGCGACTGCATCAAGTATACAGAACCCGATCAAAATCAGCCTCGCCCGTAATTCAGAAATCTATTTGGATGGTAAGACAATCACACGGCACGAGCTGGAATATGCTTTGCAGCAGCAAGTATCACGCGGTGAACAACCCACGGTGGAACTGCGGGCGGACGGAGAATTGGCTTACCAACAGGTTGTGCGATTGATGGCGTTAATACAGAACGCCGGTATTACGAAGATTTCATTTGTTACGGAGCCGGCAAAAGGAGAGGAAAATCCGAATCAGTAAAGTTGCCGGTTCCTCCCGCCAAACTAAAAACTCTTTCATTGAGTCCACTTTCCATCCTTCGCGCGGTTTTCATTTCAATGCCGCGCGTTTCCCTTCCTTATTGATATTCCTGTCAAAATCATTCCATAAAGCGATACTTTTTGCTTGACATTTAATAAGATAGTGCTATTATTTTAAAAATCGTATTACTAAGAAGATAAACTTTTAATTATAATAACACTGCCCATAATAGCGTTTTGGAGGTCAATCAATGGCGTGTGACGAAACATACCACCGGCATTTTCACAAAAGAATCACACACAGCCATCCGCATCAGAACGATGCGCATCACCGGCATCTACATTCAGATGATACGGAACATCTCCATGAGCACACCCATGAGGCGATAGAGCATGAGCATGAGGTATCGCATGATCCGCTCCACCCCTCGGATGGAGGTGATCCTAAGTCATGTTGAAGGAAAGAAGAGAGAGATCATGAACCGACCCTGAAGATTGCGCCTCTTGCCCTCTTCGGGAAGGCCACCCAGAGGAGGGGACTTCTTCACGCAGTCTTCAGGGTTTTTCTAACCGTCAACGGAGGAGCACCGTGTCGAAACCCCGCAACACATCAAAGAATAACTTAAAAAATATTATCTTGCAGGCAATCCTTGGAATCGCAATTTTCACAGCGAGCCCTTCCGTCCCGGATCTCTTTGCCGGAGGCATCCAGACGCTCGATACGGTGGAGGTCACCGATTCTGCGGAGAATCTCGTTGGCAGTGCTGATTCCTCGAATGAAGGAACAGTCACACCGAGACAAATCGAAGAGCGACCGGTCTCGCGTACCGGAGAGATTTTGGAAACGGTTCCTGGTCTGGAAATCAGCCAGCATAGCGGCGAGGGAAAGGCAAATCAGTATTATCTGCGGGGATTTCAGCTCGACCATGGAACTGATTTTGCCACATCGGTTTGCGGTGAGCCGGTTAATCTTCCGACGCATGCTCACGGTCAGGGTTATTCCGATTTGAATTTCATGATCCCCGAAGTGATTGGCGGGATCCAATATGTGAAAGGTCCCTATTTTGCCGAGAACGGGGACTTCTCCGCGGCCGGCGCTGCGAATATGCCCTGTGTCAACACGTTGCCGAACAAGATTTTCAAGTTAGAGGGCGGCACCGATCAATATCGGCGCGCATTGATCGCTGGCTCTTCTCATATCGGAAGCGGAGATCTCCTTTATGCTCTGGAGGGATTTTTTAATGCCGGACCATGGGATCATCCGGACAATTATCGGAAACTCAACGGCCTACTCCGATACAGTTGGGGAAGCACGGAGAATCAATTCGCAATCACATTGATGGGCTACCACGGAAATTGGGATGCGACTGATCAAATCGCCAAGCGGGCGATCGGCACTGTCCAGTGTCGTATCGTCGATGGTTGCGCACTTATCGACCGCTTCGGCTCGCTCGATCCCAGCGACGGTGGCCGTTCCTATCGATATAGCGCGGTTGGAGAGTGGCAGCGGACCGTAGGAGACTCAGTCACCAAGGCGACTCTCTACGCGATCGATTATGGCCTCGACCTCTGGTCCGATTTTACCTATTTTCTAAATGATCCCGTAAACGGAGATCAAATTCAGCAAACCGACCGACGCATCGTCACCGGATTGAGAACAAGCCAAACCTGGCTGGGTAAGTTGGGCGATCATGAAATGGAGAATACCATTGGCATTCAGGTTCGCAACGATAACATCGCGAAAGTGGCGCTCTATCATACGGCAGATCGGATGATTTTAGAGACGGTCTCTCAGGACCATGTGGCGCAGACCAGCGAGGCGGTCTACTTTCAAAACCGCTTTCAATGGATGGAAAAATTCCGGACGATCGCCGGTATTCGGGCCGACTTCTATCAATGGCATGTGATCAGCGATAACCCGTTGAACTCCGGTAATGCCAGTGATTCAATCGTCAGCCCCAAGCTGACCATGATTTTCGGCCCATGGGCGAAGACGGAATATTATATTAATGCGGGATATGGATTCCACAGCAACGACGGCCGCGGCACGACCATTACCGTTGATCCATCGACGGGAGATCCGGCCCAGAAGGTTAATGGATTGGTCCGTGCAAAAGGAGCGGAGGTCGGTGCACGCTCCGCTCTCATTCCTCATTTACAGACAGAACTGACAGTATGGATCTTAAATCTCGATTCCGAGCTGACCTTCTCCGGGGATCGCGGGGGGACTGAAGCGGGTCCTCCGAGTCATCGGAGGGGAATCGAGTTTGCAAATTATTACACCCCAACCCCCTGGTTGACGATCGATGCGGACTACGCATATTCCTGGTCCTACTTTGTAAACGATCCGGCCGGCCATTACATTCCGGAATCCCCGGAGGGGATTGCGTCCGCCGGCATTTTTGTCAATAATATCACCGGCTGGATGGGGGGCACGCGATTGCGCTATTTTGGTCCGCGCGCCCTGACGGAGGACAACAGCGTCCGCTCCAGTTCCGCGACGACGGTGGACGGTCGAATCGGCTACGAGTTCATTAAACAGTGGACGGTGTTGTTGGATGTATTCAACATATTTAATGCCAAGGTGAGCGATGTTGAATATTACTATCCCTCGCGACTTCAAGGGGAGCCGCCCGGTCCGGATGAAGGCGGATACAATGACATTCATTTACACCCGATGAACCCCCGAGAATTTCGATTAACTTTGGTCGGTAAATTCTAAAACTTAAATGCAGGCAGGTTCGATTGCAGCAATAGGAAAAGGAGGAGACCCGGCTCATCACCGGATCTCCCTTCTTCAGAGTTCAGTGTTGATGGTGCATCTCTTTGTGGTCATGGGTATGGCTGTGCGACATCGGTTGGTGTTCATGGTCGTGGGAATGCTCCCCCTTTTCTTGATCGTGTTTATGATGCTCATCCTGACGGTGGGGATGATTATGCTTCATCGATTTATGCTGGTGCGCTTCCTCTTTCATCGGACTCTCCTTATCTGAAATGTGAGAGATCTTTCTTTCCTTCCTCTTGCCGTAAAACAATTTGGTATTTCCACCTTTCATTTTAGCATCGAACTCTCATTTCAATCAAATTGCGGAAAACAAAAAATTGCGCGATCCGCCACAGTGCAGTTCGCGTATTCTCCTCGCGAAAGGCTCATCACTGCTACGTTGACATTCGGTAGAGGGTGTGTTAGAAGGCAGATGCGATGCCGCATGCTGCGTGATCAGAGCAATGAGATGAAAAAACAAAAATAGGGTAAAATGAAGCGGATTGCTTTTATTATACAGTGGCATTGTCTTTAAATGGAGACATCATGATCGCGTTTTTTTTAAAATCGGTTCCACTCGGCTCTGATCGTCCCATGCCTTCCTGTCCGCATCGGCCCTTCGGTCGGAATATTCAATTGAGAATAGGATTCTTTGCCGTTTCGCTCCTCATTCTCAATTTTATTGTTCCCGCGCTCCATGCCGCCGGTCCATTGAAGGTGGTGGCCACCGTCGCTCCCATTACCAATATTGTCAAGAACGTCGGCGGAGAGCGGATCGATCTTCATGGGATCGTTCCGGAGGGGACCGATTCCCACACGTTTGAGCCGGCTCCTTCCGATATCAAATACCTGGCGCAGGCGGATCTGCTCATCTTCAACGGTCTGAATTTGGAAACGCCGACGGAGACGCTGGCGAAAGCGAATCGGAAAAAGGGAGCGAAGATTCTCAAACTGGGGGATAACACGATCAGCAAGAAAGAGTGGGTATTCGATTTCAGTTTTCCGGAATCGAGCGGGAATCCGAATCCGCATCTCTGGTTGAATGTCGCGCACGCGATGCGCTACGCGGAATTGGTGCGCGATGCGCTGATCTCGCTCGACCCGTCGGGCAAAGAGTATTATCAGCAGCGGGCGACGGAATATCTCGCCCGATTAAAAAAATTGGACGAAGCGATTTTTAAAGCGATGGAAACAATCCCGGCTCAAAATAGAAAACTACTGACCTACCATGACTCATGGGCCTATTTTTGTCCCCGTTACGGCTGCAAGGTGGTCGGCGCCGTTCAACCCTCCTCTTTTTCAGAACCCTCTCCCAGAGAAATGGCCCGATTGATCGACCAACTCAAAGCAGAGAAAGTCCCGGCGATCTTCGGCTCCGAAGTCTTCCCCAGCAAGATTCTCGACCAGATCGGAAAGGAGGCGGGGGTCAAATATATCTCCACCCTTCGGGACGATGATCTCCCCGGTACATCGGATGCCCCCGATCACACCTACATCGGGATGATGGTGGAAGATGTCAAAACCATGGCGTCGGTCCTCGGTGGAAAGAGCGAGCCTTTAAACGAAATCGATCCTAGAAATCTTCCATAAAATAACAATCAAATTCTTGACAATCTGATCGTTTTATAGCACACTTATTTAAAAAGTGTTATCGGATTGGAGGGGTATCCGTGGCAAAATTGGTTCGATTCGGCGTCTCGATGGATGAGGGGCTCTTGAAGCAATTCGACGAATTAATCGAAGAGAAGAAATACACAAATCGTTCTGAGGCGCTGCGCGATTTGATTCGTGATCATCTGGTCGAGCAGGAGTGGGATGAAAACAAAGAGACGATCGGAACGATTACAATTGTGTATGATCACGGCGTGCATGAATTAATGGAGAAGCTGACCGATTTGCAGCACCACTATTCGAAATTGATTCGCTCCACGCTGCATATCCATCTCGACGAGCATCGGTGCCTCGAAGTGCTGGTGGTGCGGGGGCGGAGCGGAGAAATCAAAAAGATCGCCGACTCGCTGATCTCGACGAAAGGGGTCAAGCATGGCAAGTTGACCGCAACGACGACCGGGAAGGATCTCGATTAGGATGGCCTCTGACCCGGATAGCAAGAGAGACGCACTGGTTTCACTCCAGAACGTCACCTGCGGCTATCAAAGCAAAACTGTTTTCAGAAATCTCTCCCTTCAGATTTATCCGGGGCAGTTCGCCGGTCTGGTCGGGCCGAGCGGCACCGGCAAATCGACCCTCCTCAAATCGATCTTGGGTGTCGTTCCGATTCTCTCCGGATCGGTTTCTGTCTCAGGCAATCGCGTTTCTCAGCAGACGCCGCCCCAGGTTGGCTATGTCCCTCAGATCGAGACGGTCGATTGGGATTTTCCGGTGACGGTCGAGCAGGTGGTTGCGATGGGACTTTACCGCCAATCGACGCGCCTTCCATGGCTGAGCCGCTCGGAGCGGGCACGGATTCTTGCCTTATTGGACCAACTCGGAATCGGCTCCTACGCGCAACGACACATCAAAGCTCTGTCGGGGGGCGAGCAGCAACGGGTCTTTCTGGCCCGGGCATTGATCGGAAACCCTCAGCTTCTCATCCTCGATGAGCCGACCTCCGGCGTCGATTTGAAAACCCAACATGCCATCCTTCATCTTCTCGGAGAGTTGAATCGAAGCGGGGTCACCATCTTGCTGACGACGCACGATCTGAACGCCGTCGCGCGCCATCTTCCCTGGGTCATCTGCTTCAATCAAACCATCATCGCCCAAGGACATCCTGAAGAAATTTTTACCTCGGCGATTCTTTCCCGAACCTACGATTCGGAGATGTCGGTCGTCCGACAGGGGGATGTCATTTTGGTGGACGACAGCCCGAAGGCCGGCCTGCATTTTAAAAGTCACAGTCATCTCTCATCGCAAGGATTAAATTGAACTTCATAACCGCCCCGCTTCAATATGAGTTTTTCCTTCACGGCCTGGTGGCCGCCTCGCTGGTCGGCGCGATCTGCGGCCTGATCGGCGTCTACATTGTTTTAAGGCGAATGAGCTACATCGGTCACGGCCTCTCCCACGCCGTCTTCGGCGGCGCCGTCGTCAGCTATGTCATGAACTGGAATTTTTATGTCGGCGCCGGTTTGTGGGGATTTCTCTCGGCGCTATTGATCAACATGGTCACGCGAAAAAAGAAAATCGGCGCCGACGCCGCCATCGGCGTCGTCACCACCGCCAGCTTTGCGATCGGGGTGGCGATTATCAGTCAATACCGCCGCTTTACGAAAAATTTCGAAGCGGCGCTTTTTGGAAACATTCTCGGCGTGACCACGCAAGATCTCTGGGCGATTGCCGCGGTCACGGTGATTTCAGGATTGTTGATTTTTATTTTCTACCGGCAGTTTCTTTTTACGACGTTCGACGCCGAGGTGGCGCGGATTTACGGTGTTCCCTCCGGGTGGGTTGAATCCCTCTTCTCGCTGATCCTGGCGGCGACGATCATCGTCTCGATGCAGGTGATGGGGGTGACGATGATTGCCGCGGCGATCGTCATCCCGGCGGTCACCGCCCGCCTGGTAACCGACAGCTTCAACAAGATGGTTTTTCTCTCGACGCTGATCGGCCTGGTCTGCGGACTGGTCGGCATGTACGCTAGCTTTTATCTGAATGTCTCCTCCGGCGCGACAATTGTCCTGGTTGCCGCCGCGTTGTTTATGGTCGGTTATCTTTATCATCTTGCCAAAGAGAGCGGCCTTTCCCTTCGTGAGGTGGCGAACCCGCCGATAGAGCCGGCGCCGATGCACGATCATCCGCATGACCACTCCGGCTTTTATCATGTCCACGAACATTCCCATTCCAAACCCGCCGCCCACCACAAAGGGGAATCCCAAGACCCGCGCTGAAGCGATTATTTTAATCGTGAGGTCAATGCCCGGTCCACCGCATTCGGCGGCCGCTTCCCCGCGAAGACCGCCGTGATATTCTCCAGAACGATGCGGCCCATTCGAATACGGGTTTCGAGGGAAGCCGATCCGATATGAGGAAGGAGAACGACCTCTTTCCTGTCGCGCAATTCCGGTGGGATGGACGGCTCATTCTCAAACACATCCAGCCCGGCTCCCGCAATTTTTTTTCGACGGAGCGCTTCGATCAGCGCTTTTTCATCCACGATCGGACCGCGCGCGGTGTTGATCAAGAACGCCGTCGGTTTCATCAGGCGGAGGGCGTTTCGGTCGATGAGATGACGTGATTCCTCGGTCAACGGGAGGTGCAGAGAGACAAAATCGGACTGCTTCAAAAGTTCCGGCAAGGGGAGAAATGAACTCCGAAGACGCTTTTCTTCTTTGATCGGAAGCCGATGACGGCAGGTGTAAATCACCCGCATGTCGAATCCGGCGGCGCGTCGCGCGACCGCCTGTCCGATCCGTCCCATTCCGATCAGGCCGAGTGTTTTCCCGAAGAGGTCGCTTCCGAGGAGTTGGGTCGGGGCCCATCCGGTCCATTTCCCCGACCTTGCAAACTGTTCTGCTTCAGTGATCCGTCGCGCGACCGTCAGCATCAGCGCCCAGGTCAGGTCGGCGGTTGTTTCGGTGAGAACCCCCGGAGTATTGGTCACAAAGATCCCCCGCTCCCGCGCGGCGTTCAGATCGATGTTGTTGTAGCCGACCGCGTAATTTGCGATGATTCGGAGGTGGGGCGCAGCGTCGATGATCTCTCGGTCGATCGTGTCGCTCAACATCGAGATCATTCCATCCGCTTCCCGGACGCCTCGAAGAATTTCTTCTTTGGAGAGGGGACGGTCTTTACGATTGAAGCGGAGCCGGAAGCGCCGACCGATCTCTTTCATATTCGGCTCGGGGAGGGCGCGTGTTAAAAAGAGGGTTGGTTTCATCGCGGGCCATAATATCGAAATTGAGTCTATTTGACAAGTCTATCGGGCGAGGAGAGGGGGAAGCCGATCGCTTTACACTTTGGCAAAAATTGCCTATCATAAAGCATCATGAAAAGGTGGATCTTCCTCTCTGGGCTTTTTTTCCTCTCGATTGTTCTCTTTCTGGAGAAGCGGCCGGCGGGCGAGCTCGATACAAAATCGGTCTTTCGAATGAACATCACCTCGGAGCCGCCGACGCTCGATTGGTCGCTGGCGACCGATAATGTTTCGATCCGGGTGATTGAAAACCTCATGGAAGGGCTGGCCGAATATGACGACCAACTTCGTCCCCAACCGGCAATCGCCGCGCGCTGGGATCTTTCTCCCGACGGACGGCGCTATCTTTTTCACCTGCGGGAAGATGTTTTCTGGTCGGATGGAAAGCGGGTCACGGCGCATGATTTTGAGTATTCCTGGAAGCGCCTTCTTGACCCAAAGACCGCCTCGGAATATGCCTATTTCCTCTATGACATCCGGAACGCGGCCGAATACAACAGCGGCGAGATCAAAAATGCCGATCAAGTCGGGGTGAAAGCGCTCGATGAAACCACCCTTCAGGTTGACCTGAAAAAGCCGGCGGTTTACTTTCCGTCGATTACCACCTTTACGGCGACCTTTCCGCTCCGCCGGGATCTGATCGAGCAGTACGGAGATCGTTGGACCGAGCCGGCCCACTTAATCACCTGCGGGCCGTTTCGATTGAAAGAGTGGCGGCATGAATATCGCCTCATTTTGAAGGCGAACGATCGCTACTACGGCGGGCGTCCTGCGCTTGATCAAATCCGCTTCTACGTCGTGGAAGAAGAGACGACGGCGCTGACCCTTTATGAGACCGGCTATCTCGACCGGGTCGCCCTTCCTCCGGTGGCGATCCCGCGCTACCGGAACCGTCCGGATTATCTCCACGCGCCGTTTTTGAGAGGTTATTACTACGGCTTCAATACCGAGAAACCTCCCTTCAACGATGTTCGGGTCCGACAGGCGTTCTCGATGGCGATCGATCGAAACGAAATCCCCCGCATTCTGAACGGCGGCGAGATTCCGGCGACCTCGTGGATTCCGGAGGGAATGTTCGGGCACAATCCGAAGATCGGACTCGGTTTTAATCCGGCAAAAGCCAGGGCTCTTTTGGCGGAGGCGGGCTATCCGGGTGGCGCGGGACTTCCTGCTGTCCGCTTGGCATTTAATACCGATCCGACCAACCGGCTGATCGCGGAGAATATCCAGGCGCAGTGGAAGCGAAATCTCGGCGTCACCGTCGACCTCGACAATATGGAGTGGAAAGTTTATCTCAAACGGCTGAAGGAGGATACACCGCAGATCTTCCGGCTCGGCTGGGGAGCCGATTATCCCGATCCGGATAATTTCATGAACCTCTTTACCGGCAGCAGCGGCAATAACTACACCCGCTGGAAAAATGCCGACTACGACCGCTTGATTTCGGAGGCGGCGAGCGAGCCGAACGAATTGAAGCGGCGCGCCCTTTACGATGAAACCCAGCGGATCCTCACCGAAAGCGCGGTTCCGATCATGCCGCTCTTCTTTGCCGCGCAGAACCTCTTGATCAAACCGTCGATCCAAGGACTGAAGGTGAATGCGATGGACATTCTTCATTTAAAACAGGTCCGGCGCGTGTCGAGTGAGTAAAGGAGAAATATTCTGTTATTCCCTATTTTAGGATCTATAATATGATCCTTTACTTTATCTTTAGGAGAATTCTCTGGGCCATTCCGGTCCTTTGGGTTGTGGCGACCGTGACCTTTCTGATCATGCATGTCGTTCCCGGAGGGCCGTTTGATAAAGAGAAAAAGCTTCCGCCGGAGATCAAAGCCAATGTCGAGGCAAAGTATCATCTCGATCAGCCGATTCCCAGGCAATACCTTCTCTATATGAAGGGGCTGGTCCAGGGAGATCTGGGGCCTTCCTATAAATATCTGGGGAGAACCGTCAATGACGTGATCGGCGACACCCTTCCTGTCTCGGTTCAGTTGGGATTGTTGGCGTTGGGCTTTGCGATTCTCTTCGGCCTGATCGCCGGCATGATCTCCTCCGCGACGGCGCACTCCCTTTGGGACCGGATCAGCATGTTCATCGCGACCGCGGGGATTTCGACGCCGAATTTTGTGCTGGGAGCGCTGCTGATCTATCTTCTCTCCCATCGGTATCGACTGTTTCCTCCGGCGCTCTGGGAGGGAATCTCGAATGCCGTTCTCCCTTCAATTGCACTCGGCCTGGCGCCGGCCGCTTATATCGCGCGACTGACCCGTTCGAGCATCCTCGAAACAAACCGGCAAGATTACGTCCGGACCGCGCGATCAAAAGGGCTCTCGGAAGGGGCGATTCTCTTTCGCCATATTTTGAAAAACGCCATCAGTCCGATTGTGACGATCGTGGGGCCGCTGACCGCGGCGTTGGTAACCGGGTCATTTGTCGTCGAGTTTATCTTCTCTATTCCGGGGATGGGGAAATTTTTCATTACGGCGGTGACGAATCGCGATTATCCGCTGATCATGGGGGTGACCCTCGTCTATGCGGTTCTGATTGTTATCGCCAATCTGTTGGTCGATATTCTCTACACGTTGATCGATCCGCGTGTGAAGTTGCAGTAAGGATTGAGATGGAAGAAAATCGCTTCTGGAAACGGTTCCGTCGAGATCGGGCGGCCATCGCCAGCCTAGGGATCATCCTTCTCCTTTTGGCCGTCTCGCTCTTTGGGAATTGGATTGCCCCTTATCCGTTCGATATGCAGAACACCCTGGAGAGTCTCTCTCCTCCCAGCAGGGCGCACTGGATGGGAACCGATGAGCTTGGGCGCGATCTTTTTTCTCGGCTGATTTACGGAACGCGGGTGTCGATGTCGGTCAGTCTTCTCACCGCGCTTTCGGCATTGATTTTCGGAACGCTCTACGGCGCGATCTCCGGGTATGTCGGAGGGCGGACTGATAACCTCTTGATGCGGGCGGTTGACGTCCTCTATGCCTTGCCCGATCTGCTTCTGATCATTCTCATCACCGTGGTGATCGGGCGCGGGATTCTCGGGGTCTTCTTGGCTTTGAGCTTGGTCGGGTGGATCACGGTGGCCCGATTGATCCGGGGGGAAGTGCTTCGCTTGAAAGAGTTGAGCTACATCGAGGCGGCCCGGGCCATGGGGGCGACGCACGGGCGGATTCTCCTTCAGCATATCTTGCCGAATACCGTCGGCGTTCTGATCGTGACATTGACCTTCCGGATTCCTTCGGCAATCCTCGCCGAATCGACCCTCAGCTTCATCGGTTTGGGCCTCACGCCCCCCGCGGCGAGTTGGGGAACGTTGGCGAACGAGGGGTGGAAGGCGTTGAAGTTTTATCCCCATCTGATCATCTTTCCAAGCCTCGCGATTTTTATCACGATGCTGGCCTTTAACTTTTTGGGAGACGGTTTGCGGGATGCGCTCGATCCAAGCCGCGCCGAGGTACCCGGTCCGATCGCTCAAACCGAGATCAAGCGGGTGGGGGCTTGAGATTGCCTCCGGCCGATGATAAACTGACAAAGGATTCTTTCAAAACATCGTTGCTTCGGTCTCCTTTTTCTTTGCTCGATGGTTTCATTTCATCTTCTCTTCGCGTTGTCCTCCTCACCGTCCGATTCTTTTCAGCCTGGAGCCGAGCCACGGTTCAATGATCATTGAAGGGGATACGGTAGGGCGTTTCTCTTTGGATGAAGCCTCGCGGGAAACTCCATCAGGACAGCTCTGATAACGCTTCAGCGTTTTTTCCGATTGAAATTTACTTCTCTTTTCATCCAAAATAGATCGCTGATTTTAAACTTCGAATGAGAGATAAGTCGGCGGTTTACGAGTTGAACACGCACGCGCGTTGCATTCCCCGCCCCTTGGGGCGTGGGTTAGACGCGCGAATACAAATAGATTCATCTCCATTCGGGTCGAAGATGGCTTCGCGATGTGTTTGGAGGTACTTCGTACCCGATTTGGATCGGCACATTCCCCGCTGCTTGCGGCGGGGAATCTTCAATGAATTAAGGGCTTGTTAATTGAATGTCATACGATCCGAAGAGCCCGGCCGAAGGGGGCGCATTCGGCGAGTGTTTGACATGGACATTCAATGTGGCCGACGGCGCTTGAAAAGTGATCAAAGAGGATAGGTTGGTTCTATTGTTCGCCGGACAACGGCTCCCGCTCTGGCCGCTATCGCCGATCGGTGCACCGGTATCACAATTTTGGTAATTCTGCCCGTTTTGATTATCATTTTGCAAACCTGCAATGGGGGTGTTCGACGCATCGGTGATCGTTAAAAATGTGTCAGCCGCATTAGTCAGATTGAATGTCTGAACCGTGTAGTGCGTTCCGGGAGTAAGGCCGCTCAGAGGAATAATATCCTCATCTCCCGTCGGATCGAGACCACCTTTGTAAAGGGTGTGATGCTGCTGCGATCCGTTGGGAGGGAGTGGAGATGGAGCGGGGTCTGCGACGAACTCGATTTTGCGCGCTTGCAGGATCGTTTGCAGACCGCTGATGTTCTGCGCGCCGTTCGGCGCGGGCGACTGATTGAGGTTTTGGAAAGTAAGCCAGAAAGACTCCATCGTCGCCTGAGAGGCGACCGGGATCTGAATCACGGTCTGCCAGATCGGGGTAAAGCCGAGTTGAAGCGGATCATCATCCGTCGTCGGAGTATCGAAGATATCCCACATCACTTTGGCGTTTGAGAGCTCGTGGGTATCGTAAACAGCGATGGTCGGAAGATTTGCGATTTCCGGTGAGGTCAGACCTTCCAGTTCGAATGAAAATGTTCCCTGCGCCGCGGTATCGACATAGAGCGGATTGTTACGCACGGCGCTGGAGAAGAAGTTTCCCCATCCTTCGGAGAAACTCAGACGAATATCTTCAGCATTGTCTGTAATCGTATGCGTTCCTCCCGGGGAGTTATCATGAGAGAAATGGGCGACAACGAAGTGGCCGTACTCATGCGCGATGACGGAATCGTCGTATTCGTCCGTATCGCCGTCCGTCGTTCCTCCTCCCAAGATAAAGATGGCATCTTGCTGGTCGTCGTAGAAGGTCCCGTTGGAGCTTCCCGGTTCCCAGTAGGCGGTCAGCGGCGGGGGGACGCAGGGCGCGGTGGCGGATCTTGCGGAAGCGTTCGAAACGCTGTTGCACGGGCCGGCATTTCGAATCAACTCATTGGCGTGTGAAAAAATATCGAGAATATTGAAGGCGCCTCCGATGTCGGAGGCCTTGGCAAGGGGTGAGACCGTCGTGAAGCTATTCCCGGTACTGTCGTCCAATGGAGTAGAGGTGACGGCAAAAAGAGCGCGCTCGTCCGGATTGCTTCGGATCTCTAATTGGGTCGGGTTATTCGGATCGGTTTTGGAGAGGACCTGCACATAGACGCCGCCTCTTCGGGAGGAGTTTTCGACTGGGGGAAAACTGAATTTCCCATCATCGCCGGTGGCGGTGCTGCCGAGGGTCACAAAACCGTCGATGGCGATCAGATTGATAATGGCGCCGCGAATCGGCGTCGGAACGAGTTGGCCTGTGAAGCCGGTTTGGTCGAACGGCTTGTCTTCGTATTGGGCGATTCCGGAGACGGTGAGATTCGAGGCCCCTTGTGCGGCGCTGACCACGCCGACCGGAGCGCTTCCGCTGAATTGGCCGAAGCCGGCCACCACACTGGTGACCCCCATCGCTTTTCCGGTGGCGAGCCCATTGGCGTCGATCGTTGCGATCGAGGGATCGAGCGATTGCCAAGAAAAGGTAACATTATCCACTTTGTTGCCAGAGCTTGTTTTTGCGACGGCGGTGAACTGGACGGTCTGCCCGGGCGCCAGGCTTGCCTGTTGCGGCGTAATGTCGATACGCGCGATCGCCCCGCCTCCTCCTCCACCCCCACCGCACGAGGAGAGGATGAGAAATAAAGTGAGGATCATTCCGAGGCGGGTATACGTCGACATGAGATTACTCTCCTTTGTATTCGTGGATGCTCTCCCCTTCCTGTTTTCTTTTGATCGCGGGAGAATGCGAGGTCGAGTCCTTGGGCGCCCCATTTAAATTGAGGGTGCTCCGTTCGATCATTTTCCCTCCGGCATCGAGGTGAACGACCGCTTTTCCGGTGACTCGCTTTGGGGAACTGCCGCGACTCTGGACCACAAATTCTACCTGCTGCGTCTCTCCTTTTTTGATCGGGCCTTCCCACGCCTGATCGCCTTTCACCAGCGAGAGGCCGGAGGAGAGTTCTATTGAGAGTTCAACCCGGCTGATATCGGTATTGGCCGTCGCATTGAGGGTGACCTTGGTTCCTCCATCTGGGTTCTCCGCCTGTTGTAGAAAGAGGGTGAGCGGAGGACGCGGCTTCACCGCCCAGGCAGGGGAGGCGACGGCGAGGAGAGTGAATAAGATCGCATAAATTAAAATCGAAATGTTCCATTTGGGCATTGCGCTCGCCCTCCTTCACAAATAGTTAAGCATCGATCGAATAATATTCCTATCCATTATAGCTTGTTTAATGCAATCGTGACTTCTGTGTCAACCGAGATCTCTGCGTATCGGGCGATGAGAAACGCAAACACCGGGCGCCCCACGAGATGTAGATCAGTAAAGGACATGAAGCGCTCTTCTCGAATGATCGAAAGATGAATCAAGTCAGACCATCTCACTCATTGGGCTGAGGATGTATCCAGCGGAAGGGTCCAGCTTATTAGAGGCACAGACAGAGAACAAAGAGAAAATCGAAAAGAGGAGAAAATAGAGAAGAAGCGTCATACAAAAGGAAGGTCGTCGGAGCCGGGAAGGATGATTCGAAGTGAGAGCGGGGATCAGCGACATGGATGACAGTATAAGTTCCTGTCCGATTCCTGTCAAGCGATCCCGGTTCCTCCATCAACGATACCGCTTACATTGACAGAAGATACTGTTGTTCTATAGTATCGAATCAACTGTGATAGAGAATTCTATGCGTGATGTAAACGAAGGAAGCTGGCTACTCCTTGTTCATCAAATCCCGCCCAAGCCAAACTACTTTCGCGTAAAAATTTGGAGACGGCTGCTTTGTTCTCAGCAAGGGATATCAATCTAAAAAGGATGAGCTTCGATTCGACATGTTCGACGCGGAGTTCACTCATCAGGGGAATCGGTGCACGTTTGAGGTTCTGATCGAGCGGACCGGCCTGAAAGAGGCCGCTCTTCGCCCGATCGCAGAAATCGTTCATGACATCAATCTGAAAGATGAGAAGTTCGGCCGTCCGGAGACGTTGGGGATTGACCGGTTGATTGCCGGAATGATTTTGGCCAACAAGGAAGATGGAACGCGCCTGGAACGAGGGAAGGCGATTTTTGATGATCTCTATGAGTATTTTAAAAGAAAGCGCGAATAAGTCTCGCAACGCTGAATTTAACTTCTTGGCCTTTTCTCAATTTCCTTCGGAGAAGAGGATCGCATGCCGATTGGAGGATATCATGACGTCAATAAAAAGAACCTCCCGACAAAAAAACAATCGCTCTATATGGGGAAGCATGGCGCTGATCCTTTTTGTCTCGCTCGTCGGAATTTCCTTCGTAGGAGCGGAGCCGCCCGCCGCGACTCCAGGAGCTCCCCTTGACCAGAAGAAAATTGAGGCGGTTTTCGATCATCCAGGGGAAATGAATAAAGACGTTTTGAAGATCAGTTTTCCCCGGACTGACCTGAATGTCACCCTCGAAGGGGTTCAGCTCAAGCCGGGCTTTGCGCTCGGCACCTGGGCCGCTTTCAAACCGGTCGGAAACGAGGCGATCGCCCTCGGCGATATTGTCCTGAAAGAAGAAGAGGTCAAGCCGGTGGAGTCGAAGCTGAAAGAAAAGGGAATCGAGATCACGGCGATTCATAATCACCTGATCGGCGAGAAGCCGAAGGTAATGTATATGCACTTCTTGGGAAAGGGGAATGCGGAGCATCTCGCCGCCGATCTCAAAGAGGCGCTTCAGTTGACAGGCACCCCTTTGAAGGGGCCACAGAACACAGGGAAAGGAGCCGCGGGAGAGGCCGAGACGGCGGAGGCTAAAAAGATCGATGCGATCTTGAGAAAAGAGGGAAAAGTCAAAAACGGCGTGATCCAATATGGCATCCCGCGTAAAGAGTCGATCACCGTCAACGGGGTTGAGATCCCGCCGTTTATGGGACTGGCGACCGCCATGAATTTTCAACTTGGAAAAGAGAAAACGGTCACGACCGGGGATTTTGTTTTGATCGATAAGGAAATCGAGCCGGTGACCCAGGCCCTTCGACAGAACGGCATCGAAGTGACCGCCCTTCATAACCATCTCCTCGGGGAGGAGCCGCGCCTCTTCTTCCTGCATTTTTGGGGGGTCGGTTCCTCGACGACGCTGGCGGAGGGCCTAAAGAAAGCGCTCGATCAGATGACGCTCCCGGCGTCATAGGGATAAAAATGGGAAAGATCGAAAGCAAAGCAGACCCGACGCCGAGGGTCACAATCGGGACCGAGCGTGCGGAGGTACGCCCCTGCACGCTCCGGGAGATGCTCCTCTATTTCGTCCGCCTCGGCGCCTTCGGTTTCGGGGGGCCGATCGCGCTGACCGGTTACATGCAGCGCGATCTCGTGGAAGAGCGGCGCTGGATCTCAAAAAGGGATTATCTGGAGGGGCTTGCGCTGGCGCAGCTGGCGCCCGGGCCGCTCGCAGCGCAGCTTGCTATCTATCTGGGATGGGTCCGCGCCGGGGTCCTCGGAGCCACTCTGGTCAGCTTTGCTTTCATCCTTCCCTCTTTCATCATGGTTCTTATCCTCTCCGCGCTCTACCTGAGTTTCGGCGGCCTCTCCTGGATGCAAGGGGTTTTCTATGGGATCGGGGCTGCGGTAATCGCCATCATCGCCCGGAGCGCCTGGAAGCTGGTTCGGATGACCCTCGCGAAAGACTGGCTTCTCTGGAGCCTCTTCGGGGTGAGCGCCCTGGTGACGGCCTGGACCGAATCGGAGATTATCTCGCTTTTTCTTCTTTGCGGCGTGACGGCGCTTCTCATCAAGGCGCCCCCGCGCTTTTCTTCCAAGTCGGCGATGCTCGCGCTCTTTTCACCGACCTGGCTGCTCACCGGCCTTCAGGGACCGGCGCCGATCGATCTTCTGATGAAGATCGGCCTCTACTTTGCCGAAGCGGGGGCCTTTGTCTTCGGCAGCGGATTGGCGATCGTCCCCTTTCTCCATGGCGGTGTTGTGAATCAGTTCCATTGGCTCACGGAGCGTCAGTTCCTCGACGCAGTCGCGGTCGCGATGATCACGCCTGGACCAGTGGTCATTACCGTCGCGTTTATCGGTTATCTTGTCGCGGGATTTCTCGGTGCGACCTTTGCTGCGATCGGCGTTTTTCTTCCCTGTTATCTCTTCGTGATCATTCCGGCGCCGTATTACCGCCGCTTCGCGCAGAACCAGCAGATCAAAGCGTTTGTCGATGGGGTCACCGCCGCCGCGACCGGCGCCATCGCGGGCGCCGCGTTTGTTCTTGGAAGGCGCGCCGTGATCGATATTCCGACGCTGTTGATCTGCCTCGTCACCCTCTTCTTGATGGTCAAGGTTAAAAAAATTCCGGAGCCGCTCATCATTCTCGCGGCAGGATTGGTCGGACTGATTTTGAAAGGAATCCTGGGATGATGAAATGGGCCACGCGCCGATTCAGAGCTGTTACATCGATAATCTATTTCACATCTACCGAAACCCGAAGGTCCTGAACCGAAGCGACCGGACGGCCGTCTTTCATCGCCGGGAAAAATCGCCAGCTCTTCAGGGTATCGAGCAAGATCTTGTTCAATTTCAGGTTGGGTGTCGGGGTGATCAACTCCACGGTCGAGGTTCCGTCGGCGGCGATGTGGAAGCGGGCAACCGCCACGGCATGCAGCGCTTCCTCGCGAAGATCGTCCGGGATCTCCGGTTTCGGTTGAAAGATCGCGCGCGCCCCGCCGCCTCCCCCCGGCAGTGACGAGGAAGAAGAGCCTGCCCCTGAGGGAGCGGTCGGTCCTGTCTGGGACGGGACCGGATGATCCCCTTCCGCGTTTGAAGAGGAGTTTGAAGGAGTGGAGGTCGTCGGTTCGTTTTGCGCCGGCGCGCTCGGCGCAGCCGGCGCCGGTTCGGTTGTGGCAGAAGAAGGGTTTTCTTCCGCTTGAACCGGAGGGGCCGGTTTTTCGACCGGAGGTTGTAACGCAGACTCCGGCGAGGGTGGCGCCGGCTTGGGAGGCAGCGGCGGTTTCGGTCGAGAAGCGAGCTTGGGTGGACGCCGCACAGGTGGCGGCGGAGGCGCCGGCGGCGCGGGGGCCTGCTCGGCCGGTCCGCCCGGGCCCGGCGCAGAGGGGGTGAGATCCAGGAATTGCGCCTCGATCGGTTTCGGCTCGGCGGCGCGCCGCTCCTGCAGTCCCAACATGAGTCCGAATCCCCACATCACTCCGACCCAGATCAGGAGTGCAATCGATAAAATCGAGGGAAGACGCCGCCAGGGGTCATCCGGTCGCAAGGGATTTTGCAAAGAGACGGTTTTAGTGTTGGTCATATTTTACGGCGATCAAAAAATGTTCCGCGCCGGCCTTACGGGTCTGCAGCATCGCCTCCACGACCAGACCGTTCGGCGCGGCCTGATCGGCGGCGACGATAATGCTCGCGTCCGATCCGGCCAGCATCGGCTTCAACGTCTCCGCCAGCGTGTCGAGGGTGACCGGCGTGGTGTTGAGCAGAATCCGGCTGTCGTTCGTGATCGTCAGCGTGACCGGCGTTTTCGGCTGCATCGGGCCGGCGTTGCCGCGCGGGAGGTTGACCGGCAGGGAGTGGAGGTGTTGCATCGAGAGTGAGGCGAGCATAAAGGTCGCCAGGAGAAACATCATCACATCGATCATCGGGATGATCTCGATCCGCCCCCGCCGCGAGATTCGCGTCTTACGCAGTTTCATCGATTGCCTCCTCCTCCTGCTGATCGAGCCGGATTTGATCGATCAATCGAGTCCCCAGCCGTTCCATCTCGTCTAACGTCTGCGCTTGCAAACGGGAGAGGAAATTAAAGCCGAAAAGCGCGATCAACGCGATGAAGATACCGACCGCGGTGGCGATCAGCGCCTGAGCGACCCCGCCGGTGATCCCGGCCGGCTCGACCAGTCCGCTGCCGCTGATGATGCTGAAGGCGGCCATCATTCCGGTGATCGTTCCCAAGAGCCCCAAGAGCGGCGCGGCGGTGACGATCGTCTCCAACATCCAGAGTCCGCGGTTCAACGCTTTCTCGATGAGTTGGGCCTCTTCCGCCGCCCGCGACTCCAGCCACCAGATCGGCCTTTTTCGATTCTCGACGATGACGCCAAAGAAGCGTCTAAAGTAGTGGTGCGGCCCGAGCAGAGACAATTGCCGTTCCAGCTCCGGCCAGGCGAAGCGGTCGGTCTCCAATAGGGTCGGCACCGTTGCAGGAAGGCGCGTGTATCGCCAAAAGACAAAGGCCCGATCGAGCAAGAGGACCAGCGCCAGCAGCGCCAGAAACAAGAGCGGATAGATGATCGCCCCGCCGAGTTGCAAGGCCGTCCACGCTCTTTGCAGATTTTCCATCGTCGTTCTCCTTCCAATAAAGCGGCTGCGCGACCCCTTCGATCATAGATCATAGCATGATCGGAGGAGAAGGTTGCAGCGATGGATCGATGATCCATTCTTCCCCGCGTTGTCCGCCGATATTTTTCCTTCGGCTTCAACAAAGCAAGTCAAGGACCTCGGATTAAAAAGCTACGTTGACCCCGCCGAAGAAAGCCCGCCGTATGGCAAATTGCGGCGCGCCGACTCCGATGCCGCTCCCGTCGCGAAGCTCGTTGACCCGATCGAAAAGATTCAGCACCGTGAAACGGAATCCAACCAGGCCGAGATGTTTCGCCTCGAAACTGCGGGTCGCGCCGAGATTGACCTGAATGTTCGGCGGCAGTTTCTCCGTATTGGCAAAGCCCCGCCGCAGGCCGCTGCCATAGAGGGCATCCGTACTAAAGGTGATCTTCTGCCAGAGATAGGCGACCCCGACCGACGCGGTGACACTCTGATCGTGGTCGAGGTGAACATAATGATCGGCGATATAGGCCAACTCATCCGGGTCGAAGTTAAACTGCGAGGAGACGATCTCTTTTCCCTCCGCCCTGGAGAGGGCGACATTCAGATAGCTTGAGAGTTCCTCTTTCTTGTAGCTCCCGGTCAACTCCACGCCATAGACCCTTCCGCGGCGGTAATTGAATGGGGTAAAGATGAGTGCCTTTCCGAATTGGCCCTCGTCCAACATGTCCCTCGCGATCTTATAATACCCGTCCACGCCGAGGGTGAACGCAGGGGTGACCTGATGCGTCGCCCCCACATCGAAATAGTGGGATCGTTCGGGAAGGACGTTGGAATTCAGATCGGTGGTCGCCGCATTGGTGGTGTTTGCAAAGAGCGCGAGATCCTTCGGCGCCACCAGCTCCGTCGGAGGCGGTGTGAAATAGCGGGCATACCCGGCGTGGAGCGTGGTCTGTTTTGTCAGCTGGTAGACGGCGCCCAGACGAGGGCTGACCTGATTTGCGTTGACGAATGCGTTGACCACGTCGAAGCGAACGCCATAGTTGACAGTCAGCTTCTCCGTCGTCCGCCACTCATCTTGCAAGTAGATACCATAAAGCCATGCCGTCTTCCGGGTATTGTCGACGATCGTGATCGGCTGGTCGCTGGTCGGATTGCCGTCGGCGTCGGTGGGGAATACCGCCGAGGTGTTATCGCTGACGGCCCGCTCTCTGCTGACGAAGAAGCCGTTTCGAACGGTATGCGCTTCGTTCCATCGATAGGCGTCATCTTCCTGCACGCCGTTGCTGAAGCTGCTCCGCTTGACGTTCGAAGCGACGCCGTTGAAGATCAGATCTCCGACCGGATCGGGCTGAAAGCGCACCTCGGAGTAGCGGCTGAAGAGGGCGACTTGATAATCGACGTCGGCGCCGGCCGATCCCTGCAGGGCGAAGATCCCGTAGCGGTTTGCCTCGCGCTGGTTTTCATCCAGATCGGCGGAATTAAAATCGCTCAGACCGTTTAATGTAAAGGCCGGGGTTTGATCGGGATTATTCGGAATCTGAAATCGGCCGAAGGCGTTTCCTACGATTAAACTGAGGCGCGAGGCGGAATTGAAGACGTAGGAGAAATATCCGAACTCCTTGTTCTGCACTGTTTGGTCGTGAATCGGACGCCGCGCGGAGGTCGGCGCTTCGATACCAATATCGTTTTGCAGGTACGATCCGGTGACATAGTAATTTAATTTCCCCTGAGCGCCGCCGAGCTCCGCGCTCGGCTCGACCCATCGATCGCTCCCGCCATAGAAATCGACCCGTCCGCCGTTTACAAAGGCTCCCTCTTTGGTCTCAATATTGACCACGCCGGCCGTCCGATAGCCGTATTGCGCGGGGAGGGCGCCGGTCAGAATATTAAAGCGGTTTGCAAAACGGGTGTCCAACACCTGGCCGAAGCCGCTGATCCCTTCGGGGAGAAGAATGCCATTGAGCCGGAATTGGAGATTGGCATGCTCGCCCCGAACGTGAAGCTGGCCGAAGGAGTCTTGCGCCACCCCCGGCGTCCGAAGGAGCACCTCGTTGACCGGGGTGTTCTCTCCCTGGGGAAGTAAGGTGACATCTTTCTGGTCGATGCGGTAGGTGCTGCTTCCGCTCTCCGGAGATAAGCCGTTGCGCGTGCGGTTCAATTTTTTCGCGACCACCTCCAACTCCGAGCCCCCTTGGGGCGCCAGGGTCAGCGATGCGCTCCCCCCCGCGTCGGCGGTCACCGTCACAATCGTCGTGCCGGTTTGATACTCCGGTTTGTCTGCAATGACGGCATAGATTCCCGGCGCGATCTCTTTGAAAGTAAATCGCCCCTCGGGATTGCTTTGTGTCTGACCGATCTCTTTGCCGTCGGCCCCCTGCAGATGGAGGGTCACCCCGGCGAGCGGTTTTCCGAGCGGGTCCTGAACCTCGCCTTGAATCTCTCCCGCAGCCGGAGCGGCGTAGGCGACCGTGTGAATCAACGAACAGACGAACGCAGAGACGGCGCCCATCCAAACCAAAAATGCTTTCATGTCATACTCTCCTCTCTCAGTCGAAATTCCAGATCGATTGCTCGGAGCAAGGGAGATTCTCCGCTCCGAGCGATCGCGTCTCAGATTAAAATGAGGAACAGATCGAAGTGAAATTGGGGAGAGGGGGTCCTCTTTTGAGGTGACTGTTGTAAAAAAGGGGAGCGATTACAAAGCCAACAGCATGCTGCGGACGAATGCAAGATGATAGGAAGCTGGAAGTAATGAAGAGCGCGGCGGCCGCTTGATGGCCGAGATGGATCCATTCGCCGATGCTGCATCCGTGAGAATCATCGAGCTCGTTCGTGACATAGATGTGATATAGGGCAAACGATGAGAAGAGAAAAAGATAGGAAATCAAGATGAAGATAAAGAAGAGGCGCAGGGATCGCTTTGAATCTGCCGGCTTTATCGTCATTTTGTTTTTTTGTTGATCGAGTCGAACGTCCATCCGTCACTTTGGTGAACACGCACACGCGTCGCATTCCTCGTAGCTCGCTACGAGGTAAGACGCGCGAATACAAATAGATGTTTTCTCCTTTCGGGTCGAAGATTCCCGGCAGCTTGCTGCGGGGAGCTTCAATGAGCCTGTTAAAAGTGAAAAGAGAGTCCCAATAGATACGCCTTGGCGCCCCGAGCGGCCCAGGGGGCCCAAACCGAATCGGGATAGTAATATCGGTAGAGATCGATCGCCGCCGGCAGAAAGACCAACCCCGCGATCGCGACATTGTTGATTCCGCTTGCGTCCGACATCCCTTTCAGATCTCCGTCCGGGTCGAGCCGACCGAAAACGGCGTAGCCCATCGAGGTCAGAATATCAAAAGCCAAGACCCCTTTCAGAAAAGGCCGGCGCTCTTCGCGAATGTTGGGGTCGAGTGTCAGAATCAATTCAGAGGTAAGGTTCTGACTGTTGATTCCGGCCGAGGCAATCGCGAACTTTTTTTGAGCACCATCCGAAATGGGCGTGCCGTTTCGATCGAGATAATGGGTCTCTCCCGAGGAATCTTTAAATGTAATGAGGTCATATCGAATCACAATAAAGGGGACCGGCTTGCTCCGGGTCCCCACATGTGGATGAAGATTGAACGATTCGGCCACCAAGACGTGGGCGCTCTCGTGGAGAACAAATCCGGCCGCCCCCCCGGCAATCAGCCATCCGATATCGGACGCCTCCCACGTTTCTCCATAGACCCTTCCGGAGGGAGCGAAAAAAAACAAGACCCAAAAAAGAAAGAGGGTTCTTTTGCATGTTACGTCGTTGATCCTGATCAATTTACGGCGTGCTCATCATGATAGAGCGTCAGGTGACGAAGCGTTCGATAAAGCGGCTCGAAGTGGATCGAATGAGCGCCCCTCTTGAGGGAGTCGTCGATCCGGATCGTCCATCTGCGACTCTGAAGCGATTAAAACTGGAAGAGAAGTGAAAGCGGGGGACCTCGTTTGAAGCGATTGCTCCGGAGGAAGGTTTTGACAAATGGAAGCAGGGGGCTTCTGTCGATTTCAAAAAGGAGAAGCGAGACAACAACCAGAGAGAAGAAGATGGCCGCTTGCAGACCGAGGTGAATCCATTGACCGATATCACATCCGTGCGCGCCGTCCAGCTCGTTGGCGGCGTAGATGTGGAACAGAGCAAATACGGAAAAGAAGAGAAAATAGAAGAGGAGGAGCGTGATCCCAAGGGAACGCCAACGAGCCCGGACGGGTTGTGTTGAAAAAAATGGAAGGGGAAGCCGCAACATCGGGCAAGTATAATTTTCCGGCATTCTCATGTCAAGAATTTGATTTAAATTCTTAAAGTTTGGATGGCGCGAGCGAAAGAGAGGTCTGTTTCATGTCGGAAAGAACGGGCGCGCTCTGAGGATGAGAGAGAATTGCTTTTCGAAAAGAGAGGGAGTATCCTTTCATTGGCTTACTTAGGGGTGATTTTTCGAGTCGATGATCAGAGCGACCCTTTCCGGAGAATGCGACACAAGATCGTCGCGCCATCTTAGGAGGTCGATTCATCCCAGAGAGGCGTTGATACAATTTATTACAACTTGTTACCTTTGCGCAAAGTATCTTTTTCAAAAGTTTGATAGTTTTGACGCTGGGTTGGCAGCCCATTTGTAAAAATCTTTCCAAAGGGTCGGCTGAATGTGTGCTTCGTCCGCTTCGCACAACGGCCGCAGCTTCCGGCGAGTTTCGTGTTTAGTAAGGAGGAGCCATGATCAAGATTGCTTTTCGAGGGACCTTTCTTTTATTATTTTTACTTTTTTCCATTCCCTTCCTCTCTCTTGCGGCCGATGAGCCTGCCCCGAAGCCGGCCCCCTCGGCCGAGGCGATCTTGAATGCGGCGAACAAACGGATGTATGGCCTCAAAGATCAGACCTCTCAGGTCCTGTTCCGTGTGGTCAATCCAAACGGAACCGAGAAGAAGACCGTTTTCCGCCTTTACTGGAAGAACTACTTCGGCAAAGAAAATTTGATCAGCAAATCGCTCCTGGTTACCGAGTCGCCGGCTCATGACAAAGGGGAGAAGTTCCTCTTGTGGGATCGGCCGGAGGAAAATCAGGCCGACATCTGGCTCTATCTTCCCGAACTCCGCCAGGTCCGCCGGATTCAGTCGGGTAGTCACCATCATCATGATGATAAAGACGAAGATTCCGACCTGGTTTTTGAAGACATGCACCCGCGCGCCGTTGAAAAAGATGAGCACAAGGTATTGGCGGATGAAGAGGTCCGCGGAGAGCTTTGTTATGTCGTTGAAAGCCGTCTGAAAGGACATCCCCTCTACGGCAAAAAGGTCATCTATATCAGCAAGAGCGATGGGACATTTCGAAAGATCGACTATTTCTCCGATGAGGGGACCCTTCTGAAAACCCAATGGATCGAGTGGCAGAAGATCGGCGACGATTTTGTCTGGAAAACATCCCAGATCGTCAATGCCCAGACTTCCCGCAAGACCTATGTTGAGCTGAGCAATATCAAGGTGAATGTCGGTCTGGCCGACGATCAATTTTCGGAGCGCGCCCTTCGCCAGTAAGTGTGCATTGATCGATCTGTTCCTAAAGGCGTTTTTTGTTTCATAAATTCGTTGCATTTAAAAAAGGATGAGATAAGATTTTTATGCGGGCTCATTCGTCATGAAGTCTTCTACGAGAGAAGGCAGGGCCCTGAAGGGTCCAGGTGAAATTATATAAAAGAGGGCAAACAATGAAAAAAATTTTACGATGGCTTTGGATTATTTTCATGTTGAATCTGATTGGGAGCCCGCTGGCGCTCGCTCAGAATTCACCCCCCTCTTCTTCTGCAGCGGCTCCTCTGCCGAGTGGAGAGGAGATCATCAAAAATTCCAAAGCGCTGCTCTACAAAATCGATGACCAAAAGAATAAGGTGACGCTAAAATTGGTGGACCGAGCCGGAACACAAAAAGAAATTGTGGCGTGGCGATTTTGGAAGAACTATAAGAATCAAAACGGATTCAGCGGTAAGACGGTGATCTTCACGGAAGCCCCCGCCGATATGCGTGGGCAGGGAATCTTGATCTGGGATTATGCGACGGAGGGAAAATCGGAAGAACTCTGGATCTATCTTCCCACCCTCAGAAATATCCGGCGCGTTCTGCCTCAACAACAAGATGAGGCTTTCATGGGCTCGGATCTCACCTTTGCCGACATGGGTCAGCGGCGCCTCGATGAAGATGTCCATCAGACGATCGGAAGGCAGACCTATCGAGGGGTCCCCTGTTTTGTCGTGGAGAGCATTCCCAAGGAAAAAGAAAACATTTACAGCAAGAAGGTCAGTTGGATTTCAGAGGAAGATAATACGGTTCAGAAAATCGACTATTATGATCGAAAGGGCCAGCTTCTAAAACGCCAGACGATCGATTGGCAGGCCATCAAGGAAAAAGAGGGGAATGTCTATATCTGGAAAAAGACCGATATTGTGAATGTACAAACCGGTCACAAAACCATCTTTGAGGTGAGCGATTTAAAGGTCAACGTGGGACTCTCCGACGAAGATTTTACAGAGCGGACGCTCACCACAGGCGTTAAGAGATAGCCGCTGATCATCGAAGCGAAGGCTTTTTGCTCTTCTTGCCGGACAGGTTTATTTGGGGGGAGCGGCCGGCGGTTTCACATTCCGTTGATCGATCTCTCTCAGGATGTCCTCGCGTAATTTTCTGAATTCTTCTTTGACCGAATCATCGGTTAGAACATTTTCAGGAATGGCATCGAATCGTTTGTCGATGGACTCGTGCAGAGATGCATTCGCCTGCCGACTTTGAGGATCGAATGATTTCTGAATATTCAGGATCGCTTCCGTATTGACCGAAAGGGTCCGGTTCATCGTATCTAAAAGGGCGCGTATCTGTTCAAGGGTATCGGTCGATTTCATCGCGGAAAGGGCCGACAGCCCTCCGGAGCTGATTTGGGGTCCGTTGCATGTTCTTGAATCGGCGTCCCAATTTCCAAAACAAACCAGATCTCCATAAGAGCTCGGAATGATCGTCTTCCCATCGAAGTTTTGCGGCTGCGTGATCTGGGCGTAGGCCGAATGCGCACAGATGATTAAAAACGTAAACGCCAATATCGCCATGAAAAATGAAGGCTTCATCTTTCTCTCCTTATTGAGCGGCGGGAAGGACAAGTCGGATATTCTGTCGGTTCAATGAGTATTCTACCTTCGCGAAACAATCAAGCGCAATATAGGACACCGCTCTTTTTCCCGTCGATGATTTCAGTGTCATCGTGCTCCAACCTTCTCACGTTTCCCATACAAAAATTGTTTAAATCGATATTCGAATTATGATATATCCATTGAGGAGTTGTCGCAATTTTTCGGACAGATGTTGTCATGTGAGGAGGGTTTATGCAGATCAACAGAGGATATCGATATTTCATATTCATTGCATTCTTACTTCTCCCCTATGCCGTCCAGGCGAAGACGTTGGAAGAGAAAGTGCTCCATTCCCAAGTTGCCGAGACCCGCTATATGGCCTTGGGGGATAGCTTGACCGCAGGCCAAGGGGCACTGCCGCAGACCAAGGGATATGTCTATCTTCTTTATCGTTGGCAGGTATTCAACACCCTTCCGAATACGATTCTCAACAACGCCGGTGTTTCAGGGGCCACCAGCCAGATGGTTCTTGATCATCAGGTTCCGCAGGCGATTGAGGCGTTCCAGCCGACCGTTATCACCATCACCGTCGGCGGAAACGATCTTCTGAGCATCCTGGACGGCGCCGACGCGACCACCGTGCTCGCCAATTTCCAGGCAAACCTCACGAAGATCTTCCAGTCGCTTCGCACCGCGCTCCCGCAGACGCAAATCTATATCAACAATCTCTATACCGTACCGGATATTCCAGGCTCGGAGCAGGTGGTCGTCTTATTTAATCAGATTCTTGAGGGGGTCGCCGCCGCGTACAATGTGCCGGTGGCCGATGTGTTCAGCGCCTTCGCCGGAAAGCGTGGACTCATCCACCCGAACAGTGTTCACCCGACAAATGCCGGCTATCGCGTCATGGCGAAGGCATTTGCATCGATTATTCTAAAAGACGAAGGCGCGGTGCTTCACGCAATCGGTCATGAAGAGACGGAGCCGTAATTTTTTGAGGGGTTTGCTCTCTTTGCGTCAGATTCGCCGGAAGGCTGGATTATTCGCGGGATCAGTTTTACGACGACCGAAGAATAAAATCGTGACGTCTTGACTTTATTTCGTCATCCACTGGGCGATCCGCGCCACCATCTTCTCAAAGTCGTCCGGCTTTGAGAATTCATGATTTGCGCCGGGGATCGCTTCCATTTCTCGCTGGTCATTCACCAATCGAAGGGTGTCGAAGAGGCGCAGACTCTGATCGAAGGGGACATACTCGTCGGCCTCGCCGTGGACGATCAGCGTCGGGTTTTTAATCTGGGCCGCCGCCCGATAGGTGTCGTACTTCAGGAGATCTTCATAAAAGGTATATTCCAGACGGGCTTTCCCGTTCGGGGTGGCGATGGCGAGGAGTCCGCTCTCCTTCCAATGATTCATCCCGGTCTCCCCGAGGTGGGTTCGCCAGATCGGCGGGTAATCCGAGACCGGACATTTGAGGGCGACGGCGAAGAGCTCCGGGTGTTTCGCGGCGGTATGGATGGCGATTAATCCGCCAAAGCTCGATCCGACGATACCGATCTCCGCGTATCCTTGCTCGCCCAACCAGCGGAGCATCGCTTCGGTCTGCTCCAAACATCGGGTCAGCGTCAGTCGGGAGAAAGGCCCCTCGCTTTCGCCGTGGCCGAAGAGATCGAACCGGCAAGCCGCAATTCGCTTGGAGAGAAAACGGGGGGTGAGGGTCCGGTTGGTGCTGCTCTCTTTGCTCGACATGAAGCCATGGCAGAGGAGAACCGCCCGGGAAGCCGATCCCTCGGGGGATGCCAGGACGATCGAGGTTTTCTGCTGATCGATCAAATTGAGTTCGATTTTTTTCTCCATGAGGCCTCCGTTCCGCTGAAGAACCAGAATACCTTTTTGCCGTGGCGCTTGCAAGCAGCTTCTAAAAAAGGGATAAGGGGTAGGGGGTAGGCGATAGGTCATTCATTCTTATCCCTTTATCCCCTATCCCCTATCTCCTCTCTGCCCCTGGCGCTTCACGGCACGGAAGCGCTTGACACCCCCCGGTCTTCTCCCCATAATACGGGATCATGACCGATCGAATGCAATATCTCGTCCATAAAGTGGGGGCCGGGGAGAAGGCGGCGCAAGACCTGACCTATGAAGAAGCGCGCGAGGCGGCGCAGTTGCTCCTCTCCGGCCAGGCGACTGCTGCGCAGGCAGGGGGACTGTTGATCGCGATGCGGGTCAAAGGGGAGACGAATGATGAGATGCGCGCTTTTACCGAAGTCTGCCGGGATTACAATCTGCCGCTGATGCTGCGGCGCGGGATCGCTCCCCTCGACGTTCCGGTCTATGCCGGAAAGAAGATCTTTTTCCATGCGATCATTCCCGCCGCGTTTTTGATCGCAGCCTGCGGTTGCCCGGTGTTGCTGCATGGATTCTCCGGCGCGCCGGGACGCTTGGGAGTGGCCGATGTGCTCGGCGCGCTGGGTGTTTGTGTCGACTTTACTCCACAGGAAGGGGCCACGATTCTGGAACGGAATCAATTTCTCTACCTTGATGTGGCCAAGTTCAATCCGCCGCTGCATCGTTTTCAGCTCTTGCGAAATGAACTCGGCGTCCGAACCATCTTCAATGCGATTGCTCGGATGGTTGATCCGGCCGATTCCGGCCGGCATTTGATCGGGATCTCGCACCCTCCCTATTTCGAGAAAACATTGGAGGTCTTGAAACTTCTCGGAAGCCGTCGGGTTCTGATCGTGCGGGGAGTGGAAGGGGGGCCGGAGCCGTCGATCGCGTCGGAGACGAAAGGGTTTCTTGCGGTCTATGCCGAGGGCGAGGCCGCCCCACTCTCGATCACGGCGACGGAGCTCGGTCTTTCGTGGGCCAAACGAAGTGACCTTCCGGGCGGGGCGCCGGAGGAGCAGGCGGACCTGATAAAAGAAATTCTGGCGGGGGAGAAGGTCGGACCGGCGCGGGAATGGGTTCTGCTGACCGCCGCAACCGGTCTTCTCGCGGCGGGGGAAGTGTCGGCCCTCGTTGAGGGATGGAAGCGGGCGGAGCGGGCGCTGGATGACGGCGAAGGGCTGCGTCGGCTGAAAGAAAGTGTGGCGAGATGATCGGAGGAATCCCAAAACCGAATGTGAGGACCGACACAATTCTCCTGCTGGGACATGGAAGCCGCGATCCGGCGGCGATGGAGGAGTTCGAGCAGTTCGTCTCGTTCTTCAAAACCTGGAGCGGTTTCCCCACCGTTTCATCCGGTTATCTGGAACTGGCGGCCCCTTCGATTCCCGAGGCGATCGATCGCGCGGTAGCCGGAGGCGCAGAGCGAATCTGGGCCTATCCCCTCTTCCTCTTTCCCGGCCGCCACTTGCTGAACGACCTTCCGCATCTTTTGCAGGAAGCGGGGGCGAAGCATCGAAAGGTGGCGATCCATTTCGGAGAGGCGATGCACCGGCATCCGAAGCTGCTGGAGATGGCGAAGATCCGAATCGAGCCGCACCTTCCGCGGACGGCCGATCGGACCGCCCTTCTGCTTGTGGCGAACGGGAGCGGCGAGCCGAGAGGGATCGAGGCGGTCGAGCGTTTTGCGGCGAAACTGAAGCCGATGTTCCCGCAAGTCGATCTCCTCTCCTGCTTTGCAGAGATCGCCTGGCCGTCGATTCCGGACGCATTCGCCCGGTGTATTGCGATGGGGATGACCTCCATTGTTGTTTTTCCCTGCGTCCTCTTTACCGGGCGGGTATTGCAAGGGGTCCATCTGAAGATCGAGAAGCTCCGAGAAAACTATCCGGCCGTTTCGATTCGGGTGGCCGATTACTTCGGCTCCCATCCGCTCCTCGCGGAAATCGTGTGGGAGGGGCTTCAAGGGGCTTGGCCGGTAGCCAACGGTATTCGAATGAAGTCGAATGGGTAATTCTGGAGGAAGGATGAATCAAAAGAAACGGATTTTAACAGGAGATCGGCCGACCGGCCGGCTCCATCTGGGACACTATGTCGGCTCACTGGTCAATCGGGTGAAGCTTCAGGAGGAGTATGAGACCTTTATCTTGATCGCCGATGTTCAAGCGCTGACCGATCACTTCGAGCATCCGGAGATTTTGCAACAAAACATTCGCGAGGTGACGAAAGACTATCTTGCGGTCGGAATCGATCCGACGCGAAGCACAATCCTCATCCAGTCGCTGATTCCGGAAATCGCCGAGCTGGCCATCTTTTATCTCAATCTGGTGACCGTCGCGCGGCTTCAGCGCAACCCGACCGTCAAGGACGAGATGCAGCAGAAAGGGTTTGAGCAGAATCTCCCGGCGGGATTCCTCGTCTACCCGGTTCATCAGGCGGCCGATATCACGATCTTCAATGCCGATCTGGTCCCCGTGGGAAAAGACCAGCTCCCGATGATCGAGCAGACGGTCGAGATCGTCCGCCGCTTCAACACCCTTTACGCGCCGGTGCTGGTTGAACCGCAGGCGAAAGTGGGAGAGTTTGCCCGGCTTCCCGGCATCGACGGCCAGGCGAAAATGAGCAAGAGCCTCGGCAATGCAATTTATCTGGCCGACGACGCCAAGACGGTCGAGGCGAAGGTGATGCGGATGTACACCGACCCGACCCGCCTTCGCGCGACCGACCCCGGCCATGTCGAAGGGAACCCGGTCTTTGTTTACCATGACGCTTTCAACCCGAATAAAGAAGAGGTCGCCGATCTCAAGGAGCGCTATGTGCAAGGAAAGGTCGGCGATGTGGAGGTGAAGAAAAAGCTGGCGCGCGCGCTGAACGCCTTCCTCGATCCGATTCGGGAGCGGCGCGCCAAATATGATCAGGACGAAAAGGCGATTGATGAGATCTTAAACGAAGGAACCCGTCGCGCGCGCGCCGTGGCCCAGGAGACGATGCGCCAGGTCCGCCAAGCGATGAAAATCGACTACCCGTTTCAGGGGTGAAGATCGATCGCGGAATGAGGATTTCGGATTGCGGAATAGAGAAGAATGTTGGTTTTTAATCCGCAATCCGCATTCCGAAATCCGCAATTAATTTGCTTCTCGATTGACGCACAAAGCGAAAAATGATATAACCGAGCCTTGTCTTTTCTTGGAATCATGGCGGCGTAGCTCAGTTGGTAGAGCAGCGGAATCATAATCCGCGTGTCGGGGGTTCGAGGCCCTCCGCCGCTACCATTCTTTTCAAACCACTTATAAAGTTCCCTTCCAACAACTTTCCTCTTTGGTCCGGTTTTGGTCATGGTGTGTTTTCATTTCGACTTGAATTCAGTGTGTCAAATCAATCTGAATCGGACAGATAACCATAGCTGAGCGCAATCGCGATGGGATTATGTTCTGAGGCTGATGAATGCAGCAAACTGAATTGTTCAATTAATTTTAAAGAGTAGAAGGATTTTCAAGAAAGCGGAGAACGGCGATGACCTTTCCTAGAAAACGAAAGCTGTCTTGAGTTAAAGCAGTTTTATCAGAAACACCAGGAGAAGAATAAAGAACGGTCTTGCCCTCCCGCCGATCGAAATACCGGATGACCGGTTCATCGTGGACCACACAAGCGATCATATCTCCTGGCTTCGCTGCCGGAATTGGAGTAATCAGCACATAATCTCCGACCGATACCCCCGAGCAGATTCTCTCTTCCCCATTGATTTGGAGAAAGAAGGAATCCCTGTTTTGAATTCCTTTCCAGTTAAGAACAATGTTTCCTCGGAGATTCTCTTCTGAGAGAATGGGTTGGCTGGAAATCACTTTTCTAACGATCGGGATGGAAGGCGAAACGGAAAGACCAGAGATTTCCATGGTCCTTGCCCCTTTTTTTGTCTGGATCAAATAACCTTTTTTCTTTAGCGCGCGTATATATTGCTCTACACTGTATGTGCTTTTTAATTGGAAATGTTTTGTAATTTCCCGCCGCGTCGGAGGATAGCCATACTTGGAAAAATAATTCGAAATGAATTGAAGGATCTGAGCTTGACGTTCTGTGAGCTGTTTTGTCTTCGAAGGGGGATACATGCTCATTTGAGCAGCTATTTTTATAGGGAATTGTCACTTAATTATGAACTCGGAGAGAGGATAAACCAAAACGGCGCAAAAAGTCAATGACTTAAGAGAGACCTCTTCATTGGCTTATCAGAAACTCCCCCAGAAAAACTTTGCTTACTTTAAACGCAACCTGCATCGAATTTCCATACAGTCAATCTTCTATCGCATGTACAAATGAGCATCATGCGAAGATCTGGCGGATTACCTTTCCTGCAAATTATTATCTCCCCAGCGTTCGTTTAGATCTCTACTAACCGCAACAACATGCGCGTTTGGCAGGTGGTCCATCCGTTGCATAAGTACCCCTTCTGGTTTCATCAATCGATAACATACCATTAATGAATGGTTCATCGGTAATACATGTCAATTTTCAATAGACAATTTTTAAATCTAAAAAAAGGGATGCAGCGCAAAAGTTATTTAGAATATTTCTAAAAATTAACATAATCAAAGCTTGTGCGACGACAAACTAACCGAAGGAGCATTTCAGATGAAACGTATTGGTGGATGGAATGTTTGGGGGTGGCTTGTTCTAACCGGTTGGCTTTTACTCGGCACAACTGCGGTTGAAGCGCAGACGATTTGGTGGGATACAGGATTGGTGAAATTGCGACAGGATAATTCTGGGAACGGAGATCCCATTCCTACGAGTGCTGATTTCTGCCATCCATCTGGATGTGATTTGGGTGGGGTCACACTGACCGCCGCCCAAAATGAATATGAGCCGTTTCAGATCTTCATTGCCGGTCCCGCTTCAAGCATTGATGTCATTGTGAGCGACTTAGTGAATGGTGAATCTAAAATACCGGCATTTAATTCTGATGGGAGGCCGAAAAACATTGTTCTCTATAGGGAGCATTATTTGAATATCACCAGCTTATCTTCTTCGGAGGGACAGCTGGGGTACTGGCCGGATGCGTTAATCCCAAAGAAAGATGAATACTTCGGAGAGACCAGGACCTATCCGGGAGATCCCCTTACCAAACCTGCCTTTCCGTTCGATGTTGCTTCTGGCAAAAAACAAGGAGTCTGGATTGATGTTTATGTGCCTATTGGAACACCCCCCGGAACATACACAGGGACATTCCTGGTAAAAAGTGGCACCACGACACTTGCGAGTATTCCAGTCTCATTAGCGGTGAATAATTTTCAACTCCCATCGACTCCTTCACTTAAAACCGCCTATTCCGTTGGAGTTGGCCCTGCTGCACAGGGGCATTATGGGACGCAGTCGATCACGGACGCTCAAAATTGGGAGCTCATCTGCCTTTATACAAAGGAGCTACTTCTAAATCGCATTACAAACGAAAATGTAATCTGGCCTGCGCCATCATGGAACGGCACGAGCTTCAACTGGACCCTTTCAACCATTTCAACCAGCTGCAATCAGCGGTATCCTGAGTTTTTAACAGGGGGAGATCCTAATTTACTTCCGAACGGGAAACTTCCCGGAGCCAAAGCGACTCGCGCGAGACTGAAAGATAGACTGGATAACGGGCAGAATATTGGACTGAATGACCCAAACCACCAAAGTGCCAGCTATTATCAACAATATATCCAGCACTTTGCCGATCAAGGATGGAAATCGCAGCTTTTCTATTATCTATGGGATGAGCCACACTGGAATTGGAATGGGTCGGCACGGGTTTGTGATTCAAGTGAATGGCCGGCTCTATTCACCAAAGGAAAGTTTTTTAAAGATCAGGCGCTTGATATTCCGATGATGGTGACCACCAGCAAACAAGCGGCCGCCGCCTGTTTCAGCAGCGTTCCGGGAGCGTATAGCGATTATATCGATTTTTGGTCTCCCGGAAACATCCTCGTTCATGGAAAGCCGCAGGGAGATCCAGATGCTCATCCCGCTCCGTATAATCAAAATAACCGTAAATCGTATGATTCCGGTCTCGGAATCGGCAGCACACCGGTCGTTCCCGGCAGTTCGACTTTAAGAGAATTTTGGTGGTATCACGCCTGCAACAACCATGATTGTGGAGGCACAAACGAATCTGGTTATTCCACCCCCATGGCCGACCTTCCTAATATTTACAGCAGGATATTTGAGTGGCTGACGTATCAATACTCCATCGGCTATATCTCTCCTGACACCACCGCATACACGGCGCCGGGACCGAGCACTGAACTCTACTACGAAACAGTTTACGCTTATCAATCGTGGAATGGAACACCGCTCTCCTCGAATGATCCTTGGACTACAATTTATTATTTTACCGGTAATGGCGATGGGACCCTCTTCTATCCTGGTCGGCCGAATACAATCGGACCCTCAGGCGGACATCATATCCCGATTTCCAGCATTCGATTGAAAATGATCCGTGAGGGTATTGAGGACTATGAATATTTAACCCAGGTGGAACTGAAGAAAAAACAGGAGGGGATGACGACCGCTGCCGCGAAGAAGTGGATCCAAGACAATATCATTAAATATATTTCGACAAGTGGGACCGACGGCACGTCTGTCATTACTTACTCCTGGAACAAAAATCCGGGCAGCCCGACCGCCACCGCCGGGCTTCTCCGCGCGCGCGAGGAGTTGCGTAAAGTCTTATCCGGTCCCGACTTCTCAATTTCTGTCAACCCGTCATCGGGCACGGTTCCTAGCGGACCAACCCCGGCGGTTGTGACGCCGAATCCAGTTGTTACCGTGTCATCTTTAAATGGCTTTAATTCCGCTGTCAGCCTCAGCTGTTCGACCCCGCATACAACCATCACCTGCAGTTTAAGTCCAACCTCTGTCACCCCACCCGGAAACGGCAGCGCGACTTCCAGTTTGACTGTGACTGCAAATGTTACTTCAGCGACTCCTACCGGCAGCTATGCCATTACGGTGACCGGAACCGCAGGCAGCACGCAGCATGCAACGACTTTCACCCTCACTGTTCAAAGTTCTCCTGATTTTTCAGTTTCAGTATCGCCCACATCGGGAACGCTCACATCTGGGAGTTCCCCGGTTTCAGTCTCCCCCAACCCGACAGTGACGGTCAGGTCGATTAATAGTTTTACCTCGAATGTTGGTTTGACCTGCACGACCTCCCATCCATCCGTCACCTGTAGCCTGAACCCGACTTCGGTCACCCCCCCGGCGAATGGGACCGTCACATCCAGTCTCACGGTAACGGCAAATACAAATAGCGCAACGCCACCCGGGAATTATACCGTCACCGTTACTGGAACTTCCGGTAGCACATCGCACCAGGCAACGTTTACATTAACTGTCCAGGCATCCACTTCAGGAGACTTCTCAATCTCCATTGGCCAACTTACGCCGATTTACATCGGCAGCAGTTCGACCGCCACTGTGACAGTCACTTCTCTCAATAGCTTCAATTCACTGGTCTCCCTCTCCTGCTCCACTTCCTATCCGACGGTGACTTGCAGCCTCAATCCGACTTCTGTGACCCCGACTGCCAACGGCAATGCCACTTCCACATTAACGGTGACTGTGTCGACCGCCACTCCGCTGGCCCCTTACACGATTGTGGTGAAGGGGACTTCAGGCACGCTCGTGCATGACATGTCTGCAACTGCCGTTGCGCAGGACGGGGATCAATTCAATCGGGCGGCGACAACCAACCTGGGAAGCCAGTGGAATGAGTATCTGACGGATCTAGAGATCTACAATAACCAGATCCGAAACGCAGACGGCAATAGCCTGCCGAAAGCGGCCCTCTTCAATCGCGCAATCGGACCTGATCAGGATGTCGCTGCCGATTGTATGCTGACAGCCAGCGGAAATTCGTGCGGTGTCATGGCACGCTGGAGCGATGATAACAACTTCTATCGCGCCCGGATTGATGTTGGACAAGGTAATGTGGTGCTTGCTAAAACCGTTTCCGGAAACACCACTGTCCTGGCCAGTGCCAATGTGACCCTCAATTACAACCAATTCTATCGAATTCGGCTCGTCGTAAAAGGAACGACACTGAACGTTTACTTTAACGGAGGGACCTCGCCGTCGATCTCCATGACCGACTCTTCTCTGATCAAAGGGGATTATGCGGGCATTCGATCGTTTGCGACCGCTCCCTATATTACCTGGTTCGATAACTTTGCTGTATCGGTGCCGTTTAGCGACACCTTTGATCGGCCCAACAGCACCAACCTGGGAGGGAATTGGAATGAGTATCTGACCGATCTGGAGATCTTCAACAACCAACTCCGGAATAGTGACGGCGGCAGTCTCCCCAAAGCGGCTCAATGGACTCAGGCAATCGGTCCGGACCAGGATGTCATGGTCGATTGCAAGCTCACTCAAAGCGGCAATAGCTGCGGGGTGATGGCACGCTGGTCCTCCGAGAGCAGCTTCTATCGGGCGCGGCTTGATGTCGGCGCAGGAAACATCGCTATTGCTAAGACAGTGGGAGGGGCCACTACGACACTCGCAACGGCAAACCGAACCCTCTCTTATGATCAGTATTATCGGATCCGCTTCATCGTCAACGGCAGTACTCTTTCCGTTTACTTTGCAAATGAGAGTACGCCGATGATTTCGATCAATGATTCCTCCATTACGGCTGGAAATTACGCCGGCATCCGCTCGTTTGCGACCGGCCCTGCCATCACTGCGTTTGAGAACTTCAACGCCACGGTTCCCGGCAATTCGGTGAACGTGCTCTTCTCGGATAATTTCAACCGGACTGGGACCGATTTAGGCTCTAACTGGAGAATCTATTATGGAGGCTTCAGCACCAATGGGGCAACCGCGGTCTCCTCTGGTACGGCAGGAGCCGGGAAATGGGCCGGAGTTGTGCCCAGCATGGGAACCAATGATTACACCGTCCAGGCTGATCTCACCGTCCCTGCAAGCACCCACTACAATGGTATCATCGTCCGAGGAGACGCAAATGACATTTCCAATCAGGGCTATGTAGCCCAACTCGATGCGGGCGGATTCGTCTACCTGTATCGCAGAAATACCGGCGGGGTTTGGACCCTGCTCCAGACGGTGAATGTTGGAACGATCTTAACAACACAGAGCTATACCGTGGCGCTTCAGGTTGCGGGATCGAATCCCGTGACGCTCAACGTTTACTTCCAAGGCGCTCAGGTCGTTACCAACTATCAAGATTCCACAGCAAGTCGGGTCATTTCTGGAATTCCCGGAATTCAGACCTATGATCCGAATGTGAAGTGGGATAACTTTACCGTGTTCTCCGCGGCGACCCGAACCACAGATGTTCTCTACTCGGATGATTTCAATAGGACCACGGGTATGGGATCCGATTGGAATGTCTTTTATGGCAGCTATACGACCGATGGCGCCTCTGCAGCCTCTGCAGGAAGCCCTGCAAACTGGGCGGGTCTGGTACCGAGCCTGGGGACCAACGATTATGCTGTGGAAGCATCAATCACCGCTCCTTCAGGAAGCGCCTATGATGGGATCTTTGTCCGAAGCAGCAATCCATCGGATATGACAACGGATCTCTACTCGGTGCAGATCTCGGCCGTCAGCGGCACTGTGAAGCTGTATCGAAGAAATGCCAGCACCTGGACGCTACTTGAGAGTATGGCGGCTCCCGGTGGCATCACGCCCGATACAACATTCTATAAAGTGAAGCTCATTGTCACCGGGAGCAATCCGGTTAATCTCGAAGTAGACTTCCAGGGGAGTCTCCTATTCACTTATGCAGATAGTGATCCGAATCGGATCACGTCGGGAATCCCCGGTTTAGTGAATTACAATACCAATGTGAAATACGACTACTTCACCGTCACGACGCCGTAGAGAAGCTTTCCAACGAGGTAGCCGTCGGAAACTTTCCCCCGGCGGCTACCTCTTATTCTCGATCTTTATTGCAAGGCAGGATAAATCCTGGTTTCAGGGCGAGGCCCTCCGCCGCTACCATCCCATCCTTCATCCCGATTCGTTCCAAATCGCTCTCCTCAATGAGCTTTCCAGAGAAGCTATTCTTATGGAGTAGCTCTCCATGGGTACCAAAAAAAATTGCAACTCATGCTAAATTGGTTTCATATCGACCCGGAATTCAGACTCTTCTATAGGCCTAGAATGCTTCCCTCCCGGCACACCGATTGCTTTAGATAGCTTGCGGATAAGAATGTCGTGTCAGTTTATACCGAGGAGAGGGTGGGTCGACGGCCGGCTTCAGCGGAATAGACGAGGACCTCTCTTTCCTTAACCGGTATCTGGCTCACGGAGGGGATGCGACAGAAAGGAGAAAAAGATGGGTACCATTTTAATTATACTGTTGGTTCTGTTGCTTGTGGGTGCATTGCCCACCTGGCCTTACAGCGCAAGCTGGGGATACTATCCCAGCGGCGGGGTAGGGTTGGTGGTTTTGATTTTAATTATCCTGCTGCTGACCGGGCGCCTCTGATCGGCGCCCTGCGGCAGAGGCTGTTCAAATGCGTGCGGATCGATAAAGGAGAAGGGCGATGAACTGGGATCAGATTGAAGGAAATTGGAGACAGTTTAAAGGCAAGGTGAAGGAGCAATGGGGAAAGCTCACCGACGATGATATTCAAGTTATCAGCGGTAAAAAAGATAAGCTGATCGGCAAGCTGCAAGAGAAGTATGGAATCGCGCAAGAAGAGGCGGAGAGGCAGTTGAAAGAGTTTGAAGAGCGCGACCGGGCGGCCTAGCCGGAGTGCTCGCGAAACCGGGTGAGGGCCCCCCTCACCCGGTGATTCCCGATTTCTCGGCCGTTATCCGAGCAGGACATCTTGGGTCGCGGCGGTCAAAACGAACACCTTTTCATTGTTCCCCTCCGGGTCCGAGAAAAAGAGAAAGAACCCTTTTCTCCCGGGAGAGACGCCGGTGGTATAGCCGAAAATATTCTCGCCGTCTTTGAAGCAGACCATCACCCGCCGGCCCAGGCCCGGCCGCTCCATATCGATCCGCTCTTTATAAGTCGGATTCCCCTCAAAATCTTTTACGAAAAAAATTCCTTTCAATCCCGCCGGATCGACCTTGATCGTTTCTCCCGTGTTTTTCTTGGTGAAGTGAAACCAAGGTTTTTCGGGAGAAAAATCTCCGGTGCTTCCTTTGATGACGGTGCCGTTCTGATAGTGAAGAACGATCCGATTTTTCATGGCCATTTTTGAGGACTCCTTATTACGATGAAATAAGATTGCCGCCTTCATGAACTCGGTTGATGAACACGCACGCGCGTTGCATGGTTCGCTCTCGCTCACGATGTGAGTAGAGGCGCTTCGCGCTTGCTTCCTTGTAGGCACATTCCCCGCCGCTTCTGCCCCAAAGGAGGGGTCCTTTGGGGACCCCTGGAAGAGAGGCGTGGGTTAGACGCGCGAATGTGCTGCGAATGAATGGCGAAGCCCCCTCCCACATCGTTCGGGGAGCGAACCATACAAATAGATTCATCTCCATTCGGGTCGAAGATGGCTTCGCGATCTGTTTGGAGGTACTTCGCACCCGATTTGGATCGGCACATTCCCCGCTGCTTGCGGCGGGGAATCTTCAATTTTGTGATTATACAATAAAGGAATATATTTTGTCATCTGGAATTTCACCTCCGTTTCTGAACAAGGAGCCTGAAATCCCTTCAAAGAATCGCGTACTTTCGTGATGGGGCCCGGTCGTCTGAATGCAAATCTTGGAGGGGGGCTGGGGCGCCTCTTTCCCGTATGCGCTTGTATTGGGGTGAGGGATGCTGTCAGCGATTGAAAATTATAAAAATATTCGGATTGGCATTGTCATTGAGTTAATGCGGATGGGGTGGTTCGAGGAAAGTGTAACTCGGTATCGGGTGCTCAAGGCAGGAATTCCCTTCGGCATTTTTACGGAATGAGGTGACTAATCGCTCGTTCGATCCCTTCAGGCCGCGGGATTGCCTTCGCATTTTTGATCCATTCGACATCGGTCTACCCCATTCCAAGCGTCGCCCGATCAGAATCATCCAAATCGGCTCAATGGACAGGCCTCATGCTTGTGGGGCCGCGCGGGGCAATAATCCCGCCCATAATCGACGACGCGAAAGTTAAAATAAGGCCACTCCTTCTTCGGCAGGATCGCCATCAAATCCCGCTCGATCTTGTCGGGGTCGGTCTGATTCGTCAGCCCCCAGCGTCGGGAGAGGCGCTTCACGTGGGTATCGACGGCGATCCCCTCGGCGATGCCGTAGGCCTGCGCTTGAATGACATTGGCCGTCTTGCGCCCCACGCCGGGGAGGGTTCGCAGCGCTTCCATCGTCCGCGGAAGCTCCCCACCGAACTGCTCCTTCACCATTTTGGCCGCCTTCAGAATGCTCTTCGCTTTGTTTCGATAGTAATTGACCCCCCGGATCTCCTGTTCGAATGCCTCGGGATCGGCGTTCACATAGTTGTCGAGCGTTTTGTATTTTTTAAAGAGCCGATCGGTGATCTCATTCACTTTTTTGTCGGTGGTCTGCGCCGAGAGGACCACCGCGACGTAAAGCTCCCAGGGGTTGGAGTGGCGCAAAATCGTTTTCGCTTCCGGATAAAGTTTCTTTAAGGCGGCGACGATTTGCGCCGCTTTTTTCTTTCGCGCCTCCAATTCTTTTGAAGGAACATCGCTCTTCATTGAATTCATTTTACGCTCCTTCATCGGTTCGATCCAATGGCTCGCCAATTGTTTGAATAAACGCGCGATGCATCGGGGAGATTGTAGCCGATTCTCTTTCTATGGCACAATAAAAAGAGATTTTATGATGGAGGAGCATATGGCTCAATCACAACCAAAAGAAAATGAGCGGGCATTCTCGTTTCTAAAAATCAACGAGCGCCAAAGCAAGCCGCGCACGCGCGGCATCACCGAGATCCGCGGCCCCTACTACACCCCGATGGGGCGGCGCTATCTGGAGGACATCTTCGAGACGATGGGAAATTATGTCGATGCGCTCAAGTTCGCCGGCGGATCGTTCAGCCTCATGCCGCGGCGCGCGGTGAAGGATCTGCTCGATCTCTGCCATCTGAACAATGTGGTCGTTTCCACCGGCGGCTTCATCGAATATGTCCTCACCCAAGGTCCGGCGGCGGTCGACCGATATATCGCCGAATGCAAGGAGTTCGGGTTCGACATCATCGAAATTTCGAGCGGCTTCATCGTCGTCCCGATGGATGATCTTCTCCGGTTGGTTGAGAAGGTCCAGAAGGCGGGGCTGAAGCCGAAGCCGGAGGTCGGCATTCAATTCGGCGCCGGCGGAGCGACCGCCTCGGCGGAGCTGCAAGCGGAGGGAACGCGCGACCCTGAGTGGGCGATCCGGCAGGCAAAGCGGTTCGTCGACGCCGGGGCGTATCAGATCATGATCGAGTCAGAAGGAATTACCGAGAATGTTCCGGTCTGGCGGACCGATGTCGTCGCCAAGATCGTCAATGCGCTCGGTCTGGAGAAGCCGATGTTCGAGGCGGCCGATCCGGAGGTCTTCGCCTGGTACATCAAGAATTACGGACCCGATGTGAATCTCTTCGTCGACCACAGCCAGATCGTTCAACTCGAATCGCTCCGATCGGGCATCTGGGGGACGAAGAGTCTCTGGGGCCGCGTGATTACATATAAGGCGGCTTGAAGCAGGACACGTGAGGCGTAAAGCGTTAGGCGTGGGAAAGGAGCCTTCAATCTTTTGACTTTACCCCTGACGCCTCACGCCTAACGTTATTTGTTTTTACGGAGTTTAAATGATTCGGCGGCGGCGAAGGGATGAAGTCTATCATACCGAAGGGGGATGGTTCTCCGCCTACTGGCACTTTTCGTTCGATGACTATGAGGACCCGGAGAATACATTGTTCGGGACGCTGCGGGTCTTCAATGTCGATACCCTGATTCCCGGCGCGGTCTGGCCGATGCACTATCATCGGGATATCGAGGTGATCACTTATTGCGTCGATGGGGAGTTCGAGCATGCCGACAGCCTCGGCCACGATGGGGTGCTCTATCCGGGAGATGTCCAGCACACCACCGTCGGGAGCGGCATCGAGCATTCGGAGATCAACCACTCTGAACGGAACACGATGACCTTCATTCAGGTTTGGATTCTCCCCTGGAAGCGGGGTCTGGCTCCCCATGTCGAGCAGCGCCACGTGAAGATGTCGGAGCGCTTTCATCGATTTCTGCCGCTGGTTTCCAATCGCCATCCGGGGGCGCTCCCGATCGAGCAGGACGCCACGGTTTATTCGGCGGCGCTGACAGCGGGCGATCGGATTGATCATCGGCTGCAGTCGGGGGAGGGAGCCTACTTCTACGTCGTTTCCGGGTCGGTCCGCCTCAACGGGAAAGAACTCGACGGCGGCGATGCCGCGAAGGTGATTGATGAGTCGAAACTCACCGTCGAAGCGGCGCAGGAGAGTGAGCTCTTCATGGTCGAGGTGACCCTTTGATCTATCGGAGGAGGAGTCTTTAATGATCGCCCTTGTTCCGTTTGGCGCCGCTCCCAAGGCGTTGTTGGAATTTTTAAGTGAAGAGCTGGCCTACCGATTCGGCGAGGAGGTCCAGGCGGTCGGACCGGAACCGCTTCCCGAAGGGGCCTTTGATCCGAAGCGGAATCAATACCGCTCGTCGCTTTTTCTCCGCCGGCTGGAAGATGAACGGCAGGATGAAGACCGGCAGGAGATTGAACGGCGGATCGGAATCGTTGACGTCGATCTCTATCATCCGGAATTCAATTTCGTCTTCGGTGAGGCCGATCCGGTCGATCGGGTTGCCGTCGTCTCCGTCGCGCGCCTTCACGCGGAGGCAGAAGAGGAGGCGCGTTTCCGGGCGAGGGCGCTCAAAGAGGCGGTCCACGAGATCGGACATACCTATCATTTAGATCATTGCGACAATCCGAAATGCGTCATGCACTTCTCGAACACCCTGGACGATGTCGATCGAAAAAGCGCCGACTTCTGCATGACCCATCAAGCAGAGCTCAAGCGGCGGTCCTAAAGCGATCGGATGCAATCCCGGCGGCGAGTCTTTTGCGGGTCCAATAAAAAACGGCCAGGGCTTTTGCCCTGGCCGTTGCACTTCCTCCTGATCTTCCGCCCGTATCCGGTTCGCGTCAATGAGAGAGTGCTTCTTCCACGTTGCCGCCGGAGGTGTCGTTCGAGAATGAGGTTGAGTCGGAAAGGGAGGGCGTTAGGGGAGGAGTTGCCACTCGTCTTTATCGATCATTACCTTTTGGCCGGCCTGAATCTGCTTGAGATCATTCCGATCGAACATACCGAGATAGCGCTCGATCCGCTCTTCATCGGTAATCCGATCTTCTTTCGACTGACCGCTCGGTAATTTATACTTTCGAATCAATACTGCCATGGTCTTTGTTCTCCTGCTTTGTTGCGGCGCCGGGTTCGCACCCTTTAAAAAGGTGGCATTCTATCTCGATCTTTGGGATAAGTCAAGGCTCTCCCGCGATCAATTCCTTTTTGAGATTTACCAGCGCTGGGTCCGTTTCTTGAAATTGCTTTCTCTCCAGCCGTTCTCTTTTTTCCGATGCGGCGGAAACGGCTTCTTCGCCGATCGATTCGGTTTCCCGGAAGCCGGCTCTTTGACCTCGAATCCAGCCAGCACCACCTGCGGGATGCGAGAGCCGATCAGACGTTCGATATCTTTGAGGCTTCCCCGTTCGGCGGGGGCCATCAGCGAAATCGCGTCTCCCGTTCCCTGCGCGCGGGCGGTCCGCCCGATTCGGTGGACATAATCCTCCGGCGCCTCCGGCAACTCGTAATTCACGACATGGGTGATTCCTTTCACGTCCAATCCGCGCGCGGCGATGTTGGTCGCCACCAGCACCTGGATCGTTCCGCGCCGGAATTGTTCCAACGCTTGGGTCCGCGCCCCTTGGCTCTTGTCGCTGTGAAGCGCCGCCACCCGTTTTCCCTTCTTGGTGAGGTGGGCCGCGATGTCGTTGGCGCGGTGTTTCGTTCGGGTGAAGACGAGCACCTGGCTCATCTTCTCTTGATCCATCAGATGAACGAGTAAATCGCGCTTTCGACCCGAATCGACCGGGTAGATGACTTGGCGGATTCCCTCCGCCGGGGTCCCCTGCGGCGCGACTTCGATCTGCTGGGGATCGGTGAGGATCTCATCGGCAAGCTTTTTGACCTCGGCCGAGAGGGTGGCCGAGAAGAAGAGGGTCTGCCGCTCCTTCGGAAGGGCCTTGATGATCGTCCGGACGAATGGAAGGAAGCCCATATCGAGCATCCGGTCGGCTTCATCCAGCACCAGCACCTCCAGGTTTTTAAACGAAACGGTTCCCTGGCGCATGTGATCGAGCAGCCGGCCCGGTGTGGCGACCAAGATGTCGATGCCACGGCGGAGCGCATCTTTCTGCGGGCGGATGCCGACCCCGCCGAAAATCGCCTCGGCCTTTAATCGGAGGAATCGCCCGTAGGTCCGGACGCTCTCATCGACCTGGGCCGCGAGCTCCCGCGTCGGCACGAGCACCAGCACCCGCAGCGACGGCGATTTGCCCTCGCGAAGGCGGTGCAGAATCGGCAGGGTGAATCCGGCCGTTTTCCCGGTGCCGGTCTGCGCGCAGCCGATAAGATCTTTCCCCGCCAACACGGCCGGGATCGCCTGAAGCTGAATCGGTGTGGGAATTTCGTAGCCGCGGGATTTCACGGCGCGGATAATTTCGGGGGCCAGCCCCAAATTTTCAAATGACATTCTATTTTTCTCCTGAGATATCATGAGGGACCTGGGTCCCTGGTGGCAAGCAAAATTCCAACGAGGCGCTCCTCATCACAGAGGCATTCCGCGACGGCTTTATTCTGCCTGGTTTTAAGAACCGTTTGAAGTGTAGGAGTTCATCGGTAGGTGGATGAACCCGCTTCTGAGGAGGGATCAAGCAAAGCGGATTCCGCCTCGTGGTTCAGAAACTGATGTGAGGGTACCATGAGGAGGGGGGGATAAGCAAGGAAAATGTTTGAAGCGGCGCGCACGGCGGGTCGGTCGACGTCTGTTTTCAGACTTTCGCCGCTCCCTCGGCGGCGATTCCTTGAAAATGCTGGGTTGCCCAGGTGAGCGCCGTCATGTAGCGTTCGGGAATCACCGTTTCCTCAACGCCCATCTGCTTGGCCAATTTGTCGAACTCCCCCCAGTTTCCTTCCAGATAGGCGAGGCTCAATTTATAAAGATCGTGCAATCGGCCTCCCTCCCCCAGCAGCGCGCTCTTGATATCCTGCGCGATCGGCATCTCCTTCAACAACTCGGCCATCGGCCGATCGACCAGCGCATCGAGCAGCGAGAACATTCCCATCAAGAAAAGGTCTTCGGCGCGGTGGGACAGTTTCAGCGGCGGCGCGAGCAGCTCCAGGAATCGGCCCCGCAGCGTCGCTTGAAAGACCAACTCGTGCGGTTTGTCCTTCGCCATCCCGGCCAGCGCGGCGAAGGAGACCCATTTTTTGAACGCATTTTCTCCGAGCATCATGAGCGCATGCTTGATCGACTGGATCTCGACCGAGAAGCTGAAGAACGCGGAATTGATATAGCGGAGGAGCTTGTAGGCGAGCGACATCTCGAGTTTCAGGATTTTTTCTATCTGATCGAAGTCGAGATCGGGCCGCTGGACCTCTTGCAAAAGTCGGATGTAGTTGAGCTTGAAGCCTGGGATTTCCTTGCCGTTGACCGGCACCGGCTTGCTGAAAAAATTTCCTTGAAAAAGCTGGCCGCCGAGCGCCATCGCTCCTTCAAAGTCGATCCGCTGATCCAACCGTGCGGCCAGCAGTTGGATGGCGCGCGGCAGCCGGGTGCGGACATCCTTCCCATTTTTAACCGCGCCGGCGCCGTCGATCTTCACGGTATCTGCGAGCGCCAAGAGCGGAGCATACTCCGGTTTCAACGCGTACTCGCCCAACACAAGGGGATACCCGGCCTCTTTGAGAACCCGGCAGGCGTCGAGCGCCTCCGGATCGGGGGCGATTTCATCCAAAAGCTCGATCGCAACCCGGCCGGCCGGAAGAAAGGTCGCCACCTCTTGTAACAGCAGGTTGCGGGTCAGCGGGACGTAGGCCATCTTCCCGCCGCTGACGGTATCGATTCCGAGCAGATTCAGCGCGTCGGCCACTTTGGAGGCCGCCTGGTCCGGGTCGAGCGCTCCGACCATTCCGTCCAGGCCGTCCCGAAAAAGAACTTCATAGCCGACGACCTCTTCCATCCGATTGAAAATCGGCTGCCGCACGAGACAAATATTCATCGATCCCTCTCCGGTATATGTATGAATACCACGGAGATCGGGAACGGTCAAGGTTCAGGATGAAATGATCGTCAGCGTTCCAGGGTTTTTCTGGAGGGATCGCGCGCCGGGTCGTCTTCCGGGAGGGCGTCTGCGACCCACGGGCGGCTCTTCCAAGCGGGAACCGGGGTTTCACAGCCGGCTTTCGGGACGAAGTCGGAGCGCCGGACCCGGCTCATTTTGTGAATGTAGCGGGGGCAGTTCGGGAAGACCTCGCGCGCTTTGACCCGGACAATAAATTGCGCTTCGGGATATTCGGCCATCAGCGGATCATTCTCATCGATCGTCGCCTCTCCCTGCACCCGCATCCGGGTCTGCTTTTCGAAATCGATGAAGAGGAGTCCGACCTGGCGGGTCGCGACGATGTTCCCCATCGAGAGATACATTCCGTTGCCGTCATAATTCGGAAATGCGAGCGTGCGCGAATCAACCACCCGGATAAATCCCGGCCCCCCCGCCTTGTATGAGCAGGTGGGGTGGCCCCGGTCGTCCACGGTCGCCAGGAAGAACAGGTCGAGACCTTGAATGAAGGCGGTGTCTTCTTCATCGAAATGGTCTTGAATGATGGTTTGATCCAGCCGATCGGCCAATCGACGGGTGTCGAATTGATCTTGCAACGTTCGATGTCCCTCGCGATAAATGTCGGACATGGTTTTTCCTCCCTTGCTGGGGATCAAGATAGCAGAGAGGGTCGGCCAGCGTCAAGCCACGCTTTCTGAGCCCTCTGTCATCTCCATCCTATCCCGATCGACGTTGATTCCCCATACGAATGCTCCTATAATGAGGGCATCGGGGAGTTTTCTTATCGATGCGCCTGCAATGTTTCTTCATCAAATCGATTTCGGCGGCGGTCTTGCTGTTTTCACTCTGGGGGCCGGCTCAAGCCGAGATCTATACCTGGAAGGATCAGGAGGGGGTTCTCAACGCAACCAATCGCCGCGAAAATGTCCCTGCCGATGTAAAGGCGGAGGTCTTGCCGGAGTTGCCGAAAACGCCTCTCCCCAGGGTTCCGAAATCGGCCCCGGATCGATCTCAACAAGCAGACGCGGAACTTTCCGCTCAGGCTCAAGCACTCCCTCCCGCGACCGCCCCGGAAGAGAATCAGATCACGCAAGGGATGTTTGCCGTTCAATTGGTCGGGGAGATTGGATTCGGACAAGATCGCTCGCCGCAAGAGGCGGCCGATCTTCTTACACAGATTCGGGTGAGTCCTCCGTTGGGGCGATGGAAATTCGATGAGCCGATGACGCCGAATCTGGTGGCCCGCCTTCGTACCTTGACGGTCTCGGCCGCGCAGCGGGGGGCGATTTCGATCCAGCCGGAGGAGGCCCTCCTTGCTTTTGATACGACGGCGGCCCTCCTCGGTGTTTCCATTCCGGCGAGTTCTCCTTCCGAGCGCTCCGATTCGTCCTCCTCTTCCGGCGTGCTTGATGCGCCGCCATTGGTCCTCATCAATGAGCCTCCGCCACAAATCCTCTCATCTTATGTCTGGATTCCGGTCGACCAGGGGTTCTTCTGGAACGGAACTCCCTGCTCCGGATTTTCGTGCTGAATCAGGATGTCCGTTTGAATGGTCACCGATTCGGTTTGCACAGAGGCCGGATCGAGCATCGCTTCGGCGATCGAATCCTTCACAACCGATTTATCAACGGCCCGCTCGCCGGCCCCTTTGATGGCCGCCAACTTCCCCCAACGATTGCACTTCCATCCCCTCTTCTCGATCATCGAGATCGTCTATCGATAGCTCCGACCCCGTCGTTTCCCCATTTCTTCTCGAACGGCGGGATATTGTCCCACCCCGCCCCCCCAAGCTCTTTCACGCCCCTTGCTCCTTCGCGCGGTTTCTCGATCTCCCCAATGGCCCCCTCGCTTAGCAACACGCCGACGGCGCCGCTTGCGCCCGCCCTATCCCGTGCGCCTCGGCGCGCGTGGCGCGGATGACCGTTCATCGAACCCTCTCTCTTAAACCCTTTTCGGGATTGATCTCCTTTCAAGAAAAAAGTATACTCCCAGCGATTTTCGATCCCTCTTGATGGACCCGACGTCGGACTCGGTTTTGATTACTTCTTCCACTCACCGTCGTCGCCCGGGCTGGTGCTTACGGAACGCTTTCTCCATTATGACCGCCCGAACGAGCCGCGCTTCCGGCATGACCTCGACAGCACGACTCCATTCGGGTCGAAGATGGCTTCGCGATCTGTTTGGAGGTACTTCGTACCCGATTTGGATCGGCACATTCCCCGCTGCTTGCGGCGGGGAATCTTCAAACGTATCGCGCGACATAGGATGACCGCTTCAATCTGGATCGAAGATGTGAGAGAATAAGACATGACCTCCAGCATCGTCGGGAAAAAGGATATGTCGTCCGACGCTCCGGAGGATAGGACCGAGAGAATGCCCCTTCCTTCCTTACTCGATCGTGCGCGATCGAACATCCACGACACCCTCACCCTGGCCCTCGAGTGCCCTGCCGACGCCCCCTCCCTCCTTGTTTATGACGAGCAATCGGCCCTGGCGAAGCTGCTGGCGAACGTATACCGGACGGTGCAGCCCTATGCGGCCGCGTTGAATTTCGATCAAACCCCGCCGGAAAAAATCTTAAGCGCCTTCGAGGCCCTTCCGCCGAAGGCGCTGGTGGTGTTGATTCAGTCGACCAGCTTTCGCTTGAATGAATTTCGAATCCGGATCGAGCTCTTCAATCGGGGATTGAAGGTGATTGAGCATCCGCACCTCGCGCGGATTCCGGATGCGGAGTTCGATGTTTACATCGACGCGTTGGCATATGATCCCGCCTATTATCGATCGGTCGGGCCGGCGCTCAAGCAACGGATCGATCGGGCGTCGCGGATCGCCGTGATCTGCGAGGGGACGGAGCTGATATACGATTCCCCCTTCGAGACGGCCAAACTCAACATCGGGGATTACCGCGGGATGGAAAATGTCGGGGGGCAGTTTCCGATCGGAGAGGTTTTCTCCGAGCCGAAGGAGGTCGGCCGGGTGAATGGCACGCTGAAGATCTTCGCCTTCGGCGACACCGATTTTACCGTGCATGCGGCTGAGCGGCCCTTCTCCGCCTTCATCAAAGGAGGGATGCTGGTCGAAGCGCCCGAAGCGCCCCCGGCGTTTCAACTGGTTTTGGATCAGATTCGCGCCGAGGAGCGGGCGGTGTGGGTGCGCGAGCTTGGTTTCGGCTTAAACCGAGCGCTCACGCGACAGCGGCGGTTAACCGATATCGGCGCTTACGAGCGGATGCTCGGCATTCATCTTTCTCTCGGCGCGAAACATTCTCTCTACACCAAGCCCGGGTTTCCGAAGAGCGGAAAGTTTCATGTCGATGTCTTTGCCGATGTCGAACGGGTGGAGATCGACGGAGAGAAGGTCTTCGACGGGAAGAGATATCTTCTCCCTTCGTCCGCTTCACTTTAACGGAATATTCCTATTCTGTATCCGAATCACCTTCGGCCGCCTCATCGGACCATCTTATCTTCCTGATTTTTCAGACGCCTCTCCCATTTCACCTAAGCGTATGCCGGTTTGACAATTTCCCTATCGGATTATATAGTTTTGGTACTTTATCCAGAACGCATGCGGCCAATAAGACCGCGCCGATTTTCCTGATTGTTGCGAGGTTGGAGATGGGTGATTTTAAAAGCATCTTGCTGGTGGAAGACAATGTGGAAGATATCGAACTGACGCTGGAGGCGCTCTCCGAATATAACCTTGCGAACGACGTGGTGGTGGCGCGGGACGGCGCGGAGGCGTTGGATTATCTCTACTATCGGGGATCGTTCAAGATGCGCACGGTCGGCAATCCGGCGGTCATCTTGCTCGATATCAAGATGCCCAAAGTGGACGGCCTGGAGGTGTTAAGGACAATCAAAGGGGATGAGAAGCTGAAGATGATCCCGGTGGTCATGTTGACCTCCTCACGCGAGGAGCCCGATCTGGCCGAGAGCTACAGGCTCGGCGTGAGCGCCTATGTCGTGAAGCCGGTGAACTTTCAAGACTTCGTCAAGGCGGTGAAACAGCTCGGCGTCTTTTGGGCCCTTCTCAACGAGCGGCCCCCCGGCAGTGTGAAAAAAGAAAAATAGCCAACGAAAGGAAGCGGAATGGACCGGCCGCTTCGTCTCTTTCCCGACGACTTTCCCGCAACATTTCGATACGTCTTATCTCTGTTATCCCTTGAGGCGGTCGTATGATCCACTCGGATCAAAACCGGATTCACTTCGGATTAGGGCTGGCGGTTTTGGTTTTGATCCTTGCGACAGCGATCTCTTACCTTAGCTCCTCCGGATTGACGGAGCGCTCCGAATGGGTGAGCCACACGCGGCAGGTTCTCGAGAAGATCGAAGCGCTGAGTTCGGCGCTCAAAGACGCCGAGACCAGCCAGCGCGGCTATCTCATCACCGGAGAGGAACGCTTTCTGGAGCCGTATCAGGCGGCCCTCGTAGAGATCGATCCCCTTGTTCAAAATCTCAGAACACTCACCACGGATAACTCCAACCAGCAACGGCGGCTCGACCGGCTTGAGCCGCTGATCGCCCAAAAGCGGCAGACCCTCGGAGAGCTGATCGACCTTCGGAAGGACCAAGGGTTTGAGGCCGCGCTGAGATCGATACCTATCCATCGGGGCAAAGATGAAACGGATGCGATTCGCGGGACGATCGCGGAGATGAAACAGGAAGAAGATGCGCTGCTGGCATCCCGAGAGGAGCGGGTTCGGAACCAGGCCCGAATCACCGCGCTCGCCTTATGGATCAATGCGCTTCTCGGTCTTATGATCTTCGGTTGGGTGTTTTATCTCCTTCACCGGGAGAGGACCGATCGGAGACGGGCGCAAGAGGAACTTTCGGAGCAGACCGAGCTTCTGAAATCGGTCCTCTCCAGCATTGGAGAGGGGGTGGTGGTTGCCGGCCTCGATGGCAAGTTCGTGAGCTGGAACCCTGCCGCCGAGAAGATCATCCAGCTTGGCAAGATCGACGTGTCGAAAGAAAGGTGGTCGGCCCGTTATGGTGTTTTTCTCCCCGATCAGGTCACCCCCTATCCTCCCGACCAACTCCCGCTCGCCTGGGCGATTCGTGGAGAATCGGTCGACGATGATGAGCAGTTCTTACGCAACGAGAGGGCGCCGGAAGGAATGTGGTTGAGCGTGACCGGACGGCCGCTTCGCGACGCGTCGTGGGCGCTGCGCGGCGGGGTCGTTGTTTTCAGGGATGTGACGGAGCGGAGGCGGGAGGAAGAGGCGTTGCGCCGCAAGGATGCGTTCCTCGACTCCATCGTCGAAAATGTCCCCAACATGCTCTTCGTCAAGGAAGCGAAAGAGCTTCGCTTCGTGCGGTTTAACAAGGCCGGGGAGGTGTTGCTCGGCTACTCCAGAGAAGAGCTGATTGGAAAAAATGATTATGATTTCTTTCCGAAAGAGCAGGCCGACGCTTTTACCGAAAAAGACCGACAGGTGCTCAACGCCGGCTACCTCGTCGATATTCCTGAGGAGCCGATCCAGACTCGCTACGGCCTGCGGATTCTCCATACCCGGAAGATCCCCCTCTACGATGCGGACGGACAACCGCTCTATCTGTTGGGGATCTCGGAGGACATCACCGAGCGCAAGCAAAGAGAAAGGGACCTGCATCTCACCCAGGAGCGGTTTCGCTTGATGGTGGAGGGGGTCCGGGACTATGCCATTTTCATGCTTGATCCGGAAGGACGGGTGGCGAGCTGGAACGAGGGAGCGAGGCGGATTAAAGGATATCAAGCCGATGAGATCATCGGCCAGCATCACTCGCGCTTTTACCCCCCCGAAGACATTCAGCGCGGCAAACCGGACAATTTGCTCAAAACTGCGGCCGCTGAAGGACGGATCGAAGATGAGGGCTGGCGTGTGCGCAAGGATGGGAGCCGGTTCTGGGCAGATGTTGTCATCACGGCCATTCAGGATGCGTCGGGAAATCTCTATGGGTTCTCGAAAGTGACCCGCGATTTGACCGAGCGCAAGCTGGCGGAGGAGGAGAAAAATAAACTCAATACGCAGCTCGAGGTGGCCATTAAAGAGTTGGAGGCATTCAGCTATTCCGTCTCGCACGATCTGCGCGCCCCGCTCCGGCATATTAATGGATTCATCGAATTGCTCAATGAGCATCAAGGGGCGCGGCTCGACGAAAAGGGTCAACATTATCTGAGCACAATCGCAAACGCCTCCAGAAGAATGGGAAGCCTCATCGATGACCTGCTGGTTTTCTCCCGGATGGCGAAAACCGAGATGCGCATCGGAAGGGTTGATTTCGACCGTCTCGTCCAAGAGGTCATGGAGGATTTCCAGGCGGAGCTTGCAGGTCGCGAGGTTGTTTGGAAGGTCGGTTCTCTGCCTGCGGTCGAAGGAGATTCGGCGATGCTTCGCCAAGTCTGGGCGAATCTGATCGGCAACGCGGTGAAGTATACCCGGACCCGGAAGCGGGCGGTGATTGAGATCGTCGGCCGGTCGGAAGAGAAGGAGAGGGTCTTCTTCGTCCGGGACAACGGGGTCGGATTCGACCCGCAGTACGCCGGCAAGCTCTTCGGGGTATTCCAGCGGCTGCATCGCGCGGACGAATTCGAGGGGACCGGGATTGGGCTGGCCAATGTTCGCCGGATTGTTTACCGGCACGGAGGCCGGACCTGGGCCGAAAGCCAACTCGATCAGGGGGCGGTCTTTTATTTTTCATTGCCAAAGAGAGAGGAGGGGGAGAAGGGATGAACAATTTTAAAAGCATTTTGTTGGGGGGAAGACAATGGGTCAACGAGCCGCCGGGAAGCGAAGGGGTAAAAAAGAGAGGGTGAGGTCTTGACGTGAACGGTTCAGGTCAAAACCTCACCCTCTCTTTTTTAGGGCTCGCCGTTTTGATTTTCATCATTACGACGGCGATCTCATATTGGAATGCGGTCAAAATATCTGAGACCGCAGAATGGGTGGCGCATACGCGGCAGGTCCTCGAACGGATCGCGGATCTGAATGCGACGTTGATCAATGCCGAGACCGGCCAGCGCGGCTACATCATCACCGGCGAGGATCGATTCTTGGAACCCTATCAGGCGGCCCTTCCCCGGATCGATCCGCTTGTCGGGGACCTTCGGGACTTGACTGAAGACAATCCGAACCAGCGGCAGCGGCTTCACCTCCTTCAAACCCTCATCGCCGAAAGGCTCGAAACGCTCAAAAGGGTCATCGACCTGCGGAAGCGCCACGGGATGGAGGCGGCCGTCAAATCGATTCTGGATGGCCAGGGAAAGAAGGAGATGGATGCGATCCAGGCAACCATCTCCGAGATGAAGCGCGAAGAAGAAGATCTCCTGCTCGCTCGTGAACAGAAGGCGAAGGCACAGAACCAGAAGACGATTTTGATTCTGGTCATCGACGCTTTCCTCGGTTTGGCGATTTTCTTTATTGTGTTCTATCTGTTTAATCGCGAGAGTCTCGAACGCAAGCGGGCGGAGGAAGCACTTTCAAAGCAGACCCGAATTCTAGAATCGGTTCTGGCCAGCATGGGAGAAGGGGTGGTCGTCGCCAATATGACCGGAAAATTTTTAATCTGGAATCCGGCTGCGGAGCGGATCATTCATCTCGGGAAACTCGATATCGCCAAGGAGGAGTGGTCGGAAGCGTACGGGACCTATCGGCCCGACCAGGTCACCCTTTATCCGCCCGATGATCTGCCGATGTCAAGGGCGATTCGGGGAGAGTCGGTGGATGCGGAAGAGCTGTTCATCCGTCACGCGAAGGCGCCGGAAGGGGTCTGGGTGAGCATCACCGGGCGACCGCTCAAAGACGAAGCGGGGGTCTCCCTCGGCGGGGTGATCGTGATCAGAGATATCACCGGGCAAAAACGGATCGACCAAGCGCTTCGAGAAAGCGAGGAAGAGAGCCGCTCCATCATTGAAACCGCCACCAGCGCCTTCATTAAGATTGATGCCGCCGGTTTGATCGTTGATTGGAATCGGCAGGCCGAAAGCATCTTCGGCCGGTCTCGCGAGGAAGTGATCGGCCGGCCTTTGGATGTGACGATTATTCCGGAGAGATACCGCGAAAGGCATCGGGAAGGTCTTCGGCGATTCCTCGCGACGGGGGAGGGGACGGTTTTGAACAAACCAATCGAGCTGGCCGCCTTGCATCAAGACGGACATGAATTTCCGGTCGAGGTCACCATTTGGCCGCTGCGCGCCAAGGGGAATGATTACTTCAACGCTTTTGTGAATGATATTTCCAAACGGAAGCAGGCGGAACAGATGATGGCGCAAACCAATCAGAAGCTGATCGATCTGGTCGGGGAGCTTGAAGCGCACAAACGGGAGATGTCGCTTCTGAGCGAGATGGGAGAGCTGCTTCAAACCTGCCGGACGCTGCAAGAGGCCGACGGCGTGATCGCCCCGTTTTTGCAGCGGTTGTTTCCGACCGAATCGGGAGCGCTTTATATTTTGGCGTCCTCTCGGAACATCGTCGAGAGAAACTCCGTCTGGGGCAGCTCCCCCCCGGAGGTGCGCGTCTTTCCCCCCGATGAATGTTGGGCGTTGCGGCGCGGGCAGCTTCACAGGGCGGAGGGGAGCGTCGGCATCCATTGCCGGCATGTTCCTGCCCGTTCGGCCGTTACACTTTGTATTCCGATGCAGGCTCAAAGCGATATGCTCGGTATCCTGCACCTCGTCCTGGAGGAGTCCCCCTCCTCCGAGGGTGTTCATGAAACGAAAAGTGAAAAGAAACATCTGGAAACGGCAAAACAGAAGCTCGCCGTCACCGTGACAGAGCAAGTGGCCTTGGCTTTATCGAACATCCGCCTTCGTGAGACGCTGCGCAACCAGGCGATTCGAGATCCCCTCACCGGTCTGTTTAACCGGCGCTACCTGGAGGAATCGCTGCAACAAGAGATCAGCCGCGCCGAACGGAGCACGCAGCAGATCGGGGTGATCATGATCGATATCGATCACTTTAAAAGATACAACGACACCTATGGACATGAAGCGGGGGATGCCGTCTTGAACGAATTGGGCCGTTTTCTCGAAAGAAGCTTGCGCGGCGGGGATACCCCTTGCCGCTATGGGGGGGAGGAATTCACGGTCCTTCTCCCCGGCGTCTCACTGGAGAATGCGCTGCTGAAAGCGGAGCGTCTGCGGGAGGGAGCCAAAGCGCTCAATGTCCAGTATCGCGGCCGATCGGTCGGTGCAATTACGTTATCAATGGGAGTGGCCTGTTATCCGGACCAGGGTTTCACGGGGGAGGCCCTTTTGCGGGCGGCGGATCAGGCCCTCTACCGGGCGAAAGCGGCGGGACGGGATCGTGTGGTGAGCGCGGGCGCGATGTCGGATTCTGAAAGTAGCATCACGTAAAGGAAGGGGACGAGCGGCGGACGGGTCCTCCTCCGGTCCTTGGCCGTCATGCGGTTGAGCGACATCGTCGATCCCGCCTCTCGCACGTTCCGGAATGAAGCGGCAAAATGAAGGAGTTGTTCGATGGGTGTTTCGCTCCGCGTATTGATCGTCGAGGATTCGGCGGAAGATGCCGAGCTGCTCCTCAGGGAGCTGCGCCGCGGCGGCTATGATCCGACGTATGAGCGGGTCGACACGGCCGAGGCGATGAACCGGGCGCTCGAACAGCGCTGGGACATTGCCTTCGGCGATTATTCCATGCCTCACTTCAACGGGCTCGCCGCCCTGAAACTGTTGAAGGAAAAGGGGGTCCATATTCCATTTATCTTCGTCTCGGGCACCCTCGGCGAGGATGCCGCAGTGGAGGCGATGCGGGTCGGCGCGAACGACTACATCATCAAAGGAGATTTAAAGCGCCTTCTCCCTGTTGTAGAGCGGGAGCTGCGCGAGAGCGAGATACGTCACCGACAGAAGCGGGCCGAAGAGCAGCTTCGCCGGAGCGAGGAACGTTTTCGCCAACTGGCCGAAAACATCAGTGAAGTTTTTTGGATGACCGCTCCCGATGAAAACGAAGTGCTCTATATCAGTCCCGGTTACGAGAAGATCTGGGGCCGGACATGTCGGAGCCTCTATGAGCGGCCGATGAACTGGCTGGAGGCGATTCACCCGGAGGATCGTGAGAGGGTCATGAAAGCGGTCCTGGCCATTCAAAATCTCGGAACTTACGACCAGGAGTATCGGATCATTCGGCCGGATCAGTCGATCCGCTGGATTCGGGACCGGGCTTTCCCGATTAAGGATGAGACAGGAAAAATTTACCGGATCACCGGGATCGCCCAAGATATTACCGAGAATAAGCGGGCCGAACAGGCGCTGCAGGAGAGTCAGCGCGTCCTCTCGACGTTGATGAGCAACCTTCCCGGCTGGGTTTACCGTTGCCGAAATGATAAAGACTGGACCGTGCTGTTCTCGAGCGACGGTTGCCTTGATCTGACCGGCTACGCTGCCGCCGATTACACCGAAGGGCGGGTTTCATACGGAAGGCAGGTGATCCATCCGGAGGATCAGGAACGGGTTTGGCACGAAGCGCAGTCCGCCCTGAAGGATCGCCGGCCTTTTCAATTGACCTACCGCATCTACACGGCGGATAAAAAAGAAAAGTGGGTCTGGGATCAGGGACGGGGCATCTTCTCGCCCGAGGGGGCGCTCCTGTCCATCGAGGGATTTGTCACTGACGTAACGGAACGGAAACAAGCGGAAGAGTTGGTCCAGCATATGGCTTATCATGACACGCTGACGGAACTTCCGAACCGAAATCATCTCTATGATCGTTTGCTGAATGTCATCCGAATCGATGAAGGTCGGGGCGAGCCGTTTGCGCTCCTTCTGATGGACCTCAATCGGTTTAAGGAGATCAACGACACGCTGGGGCACCGTCGGGGCGATCTGCTACTGCAGCAAGTGGGATCGCGCTTAAAGAGCTTGCTCTTTCTCCCGGACCTGGTTGCGCGTTTGGGCGGGGACGAGTTTGCCGTTCTCCTTCCCCGGCTGGCCCGGGTGGAGGACATTCACCGGGTGATCCAAAAAATAGAGGCCGCCCTGCAGCAGCCGCTCATCATCGAAGGGCTGCCGATAGCGGTCGAGGCGAGCATCGGGGTGGCGTTCTATCCCAATCACGGAGAAAATCCGGACACGCTCCTTCAACGGGCCGATATCGCGATGTATACCGCGAAGCAAACCGGTCGCAGCTATGTCATCTATGATCCCAAATATGACCAACACAGCCCCCGGCGTCTTGCGCTGATCGGCGAGCTGCGGCATGCGATCGACCACGATCAGCTTCGTCTGCATTTTCAACCGAAGATCGATCTGAAAACCCGGCGGGTCGTCGGCATCGAGGCGCTGGTGCGGTGGCAGCATCCCGAATATGGATTTATCCCTCCCGATGAATTTATCGGGTCGGCCGAGCGAACCGGTCTGATTAAATCGCTGACCGAGTGGGTCTTCGATGCGGCGCTTCAGCAGTGCCGAACTTGGCGCCGGTCGGGGATTGATCTGAGGGTTTCAGTCAACCTTTCCGTTCGGAATCTTCATGAACCGAGGCTGGTCGAACGGGTGGCCGAGGGGCTTCAAAGGACCGGAGTCGAGGCAAATCGGCTGATATTGGAGATTACTGAAAGTGCGATCATGGCCGATCCGACGCTGGCGATGGAGGTGCTGACCGGCTTGAGCCGGATGGGGGTGGGGCTTTCGATCGACGATTTCGGGACCGGCTACTCCTCGTTGGCCTATCTGAAGCGGCTGCCGGTTGATGAGATCAAGATCGATAAATCATTCGTCATCGGGATGGCGGCGGACGAAAATGATGCGGTCATTGTTCAATCGACGATCGACCTGGCGCACAATTTGGGTCTGAAGGTCATCGCGGAAGGGGTTGAGAATCAGGCGCTCTGTGAGAAGTTAACGGCCCTCGGCTGTGATGAGGCCCAGGGATATTATTTTAGCCGGCCGCTCTCCGCGGCCGATCTGCCGCGCTGGCTTCAGGAATCGCCCTGGGGAAGCCAGCGGCGGGATGAGGAATCAAGATCGGGCACCTTTTGATTTTAGATTCCTGATTGAACGTTTAATTCTCGTGCTGGTGCTCCTCCCGTTTCACGCAGTAAGGCCCCTCACATCCGAAGAGATTCACGTTCGGGTCCCTCTCCGGGGAGATCCGGAAGTCGCGTTGTGTCTCGTAGATCGGCCGGACCACCTCGCGGGCGTCGAATTCAAAATTCAGCTCGACATGGCCGTCGGGCGGCACCGTAATCGTCTTCTCGATCGGCTTCAGATGGGGATGCCAGGCGAGGATCTTGTAGGTTCCGGGGGGCAGCCGATCGATGGCGAAGGTGCCGTCGCGCGTCGTCTTATCGAAGTAGGGATTGTCGACGATCCAGGCCCAGGTCTGCATATACTCGTGCATCCCACAGATAATCTGGGCGATCCTCTTTCCCTGATCCAAATAAACCCACCCCTTCTGGACCTTGTTGGAGATCGGGATCGGAAAACGGGTGATTCGATGCCCGGTCTCTTTCTGATAAAACTGCGCGTCGTGGATCACCGGGTCTCGATTGAGGACGGAGAGCATATGTTTGTTCCGCATTACGCTGACGAGCGGGTGAATGTGGACGAGGTTGCCGTCGTGGTCGATCTCAAACTGCTCATCCTCCGGAACATTCGCCGGATGGAACATACAGTTCACCGTAAAGAGCCGATTTTCATTGGAGCGAAACGGCTTTCCGCGGCTCACATCTTGGACGGCGATCACCGCATCCTGAAGCCCGCCGGCATCATCCACATTGAACTCTTTGAGGACGACATGCCCTTTCGCATCGGAGATCTTCTTGCAGAAGTCTCCGAACGCGTAGAGAACCATCGGAAAGACCCGCGGCTCGGGGACCGGTCCTTTGAGGGTCACTTTGCCGGTGATCGTCCCGCCATGTTGTACCTCGGCCGTCTCATACCCATGGGCGGCGGCGCTCCAGACGAAGCAGAGAATCAGTCCAAATAAAATCTTTGTCATCGGCTTCATTTGTTTTTTCATCATTGTGTTCTCTATGTTCTATGGTCGATTATTTCGGATCATCTTGTCAATCCGCACACCGGTTCTCCGGAAAAATCGGGGCAATTTTATCACAGGAATTCGGGGAAGGATATCATTTTTTATGATAAACACCCCAGGCATCCCACTGATCCGTTCCGAGGGGGCATGGGTAAGGGGAATGATCGAGGCTCTACCGGCGTATTCTTTGCTGTTGTGTCTCCGATATTCTGTTTACGAACTTTTGAAAATCGCGCTGCTCTTCTTGGGAAGGCTTGATTCCGAAAGCGAGGCTGTCGATCTTGTCTTTGATCTGAATCAGATTGGGGTTCAGAGCCAGCGCCTCTTTGTATTTGGTTTTGGCTTCTTCCAACGCTCCCAATTCTTCCAGACGGGCGGCTTCAAGCAGAAGATGATTGACCTGCGCCTCCTGCGGCCATCCGGCCGAAATCCGCCATCCTCCCTCCTCGCGAATCAGCCCGATCCCCTTTCTCACCGTCACCATCGGAACGGGGCGGTCATGATATTGCTTCTTGAGGAGCTGATCGAATTCGCCCGAGCTGATTCCGGAGCGGGCGGAGGAGAGGGCGACCAGAACAAGATCTTCCGTGATCCGATCGGCATCCGGCTGATGAACCTGCACAATCGCGCGCCCCCGATCACCGTCGATCTCCAATGTTTCAATGGAGAAGGTGGTCTTTTTCATGAGCGAGTCGCTCTCCATGATCTCATCCATGGAGAGATGATGAGCGAAGGTATGGAAGTCCCGCACGGCGCGGTCTTGAGAGGAGAGGTGTTCGTAGGCCGTCTTAAGATCTTGCCGATAGGTCGCGGAGAGATAGCGGGTCAACACCACGGCCGGATCGGACCAGTCCGGCATGCAGGCGGCAAGGACAATCGTGACCAAGAGTGCAATGCGAAATCGGGGATTCAAACGGCGCCTCCCTAATGACATGAGTTGGGGGTTTCATTCGTAAGTATAGCAGGCCGATCCCATTTTGTTTTATTGGGGCGGTCTTTTTCGGATGGGACCGCGAAGCGGTGTTTCGAAGAGGATCTTTCGACAGGTGCAGTGGTCCCCCAAGTGACAGAGGGCGAGACGGGGAGCGATGCCGCGTTGCGGGAAGGAGGTATCCGGTTCAAACGTCCCGACCCCGAGGGTGATATGCGGCGAGAAGCGCTCAAAAGCGGCGGTGTTCCGAAAGCGGTTCACCCAGGCGACGCTCGTTGCCCCGATGTTGGGGAAGCCGATGAAGTGCTCCGCCGTCGCATCCGGCGTCAGGAGAAGGCTCATTCGATTCATGATTGTTTCATGAAGCGCCTGGAGTTCGGCCGTCCGCTTGACTTCCCAGGTTGAAACGATTTTGTTGGCATCTGTCGGTCCGGATTGGATCCCGGTGAAATTGAGATTGATCGGTGGAAAGGCCGATGCAACTTCTTCCAATCGATCGGCGACGGCCGGGATCTCTTCTGCGCGGAGCGCCCCCATTGCGAGCGAGAGATGCGGCAGAGAATCGTTCCGACTCAAAATGATTTTCTTTTCGAAGCGCTGGAGCAGCGATTGATTGAGTCGAATGGCCGCTTTCGTGATCTCTTCGGAGGGGAGAAGGACGATATCGCTCGCGAGTTTGTCCATATGATCCGACCGATCCCTATTGGCCCTTTTGGATCTCCTCTGCAAATTTCGCGTAGAGATCGACATCGCCGCTCTTGCCGATCTGTTTCTCTTCATACGGGATCGCCACGCGACGGTAGAACTCTTGCGCGATGTTCTGAAAAGTGCCGGTGACGACCGCAATCAGCCAGTAGCGGATCTTCCCGAACTGCAGCCGGACGATCTGAAGCGCCAGGCGGGTGCAGGTGTAATTCAGCAGGCCTGCGAAGGCGGCCTCTCCTCCTTCTTCTTTCGCCTCGGCGACAATCCGTTCGGCGAGCGCGTCGATCAATGGATCGAATTGATGTCGTTCTTTGGGGGCGATATAGGGCATGATGATCTTTTCTGTAAAGATGGAACCCTCTTGGGAATTGCTCGATGCGAAAATGGAGGTGAGGAGATATCATAAAAGGGATGATCGCTCAAAGCAACGGGCAGCAGCGATGTAAATGGTCTGCGCTGATGACCCGATTTCTCAATCGCCATCCTATTTCATCGCATTCCGAGTTGAATTCATCTATCAAACCGATTATCCTGGACATCTTTCAAAATTAGATTACACTATTTTTGTTTCCTCATTTTATTTCCCCTGGTGAAGGGAGATTCCGGTGGAGAGGTGCGCGGAAGATCATTGATCAATCGGCCGGTTCTGGTCCTGGTCTTATTTTTCTTGGGAATGTCGGCGCGATCTGTTTGGGCGCAGGAGCGTCATCCCTGTTCTGAGAACGTCGGTTACGGTCCGCTTGATGTCCAGGGGCAGTCGATCTTTCAGATGCTCCACCTCAATCCGACGCCGGCCGTCCCCTCCACCCTTCCTTCGGGCGGCTGGAACGCCCGGTTCTCGACGGCCTGGGTCAATGATTGGGCGATCTCCAATGATCACTACTTCATCGACGCCGAGACCATTCAGCTCACCGGCAAGCTTGAGTATGCCGTCACGGATCGTTTTCAACTGGGGGTCGAGGTGCCGTTTCTCTGGAGAGGGGGGGGGACTCTCGATGGACCGATTATGGCATTTCACAGCATTATAAGAATGGATCAATCGGATCGAAAAAAATATCCCCGAAATCGACTGCTCATCGAGTTCAATCGAGACGATGGATCAATCTATCGGTTGGATGAATCGGGCATCGGCTTGCAAGATATTGTCCTTTCATCCCAATATACCTTTCTCTGCGGCGGCCGAATTTTACCGGCCGTCGCATTGAACCTATCGGTCTCCCTCCCCACCGGCCATCGCGCGACCCTCTATGGGAGCGGCGGGTCTGATGTTGGGGTGGCCCTGCTCCTCGCCAAACGGTTTGGGAATTTCTATTTCTATCTTAATGGTGGCTACGTGTGGCTCGGCAACCGCGATTTTGTCGGCATCCCGTTGAAACCTTGGAAATGGACCGTCTTCTCCGGCGTGGAATATCACGGCTGGAGCAACACGTCGCTGATCTTGGAAAACATCATCAACTCTGGAATCGCCATCGATGATGTGGAACTATCCCAATTCAGCGACGAGCTGAATATCGGCCTTCAGCATGCGCTCTCTTCTCATCTGATTTTGGGAGTCGCGCTGATCGAAAATCTGTTTCACTTCAAGAATAGCCCCGATTTCGGAATCCATGCGGGGATCGATTACCGTTTTTAGCGCCTCAGACCAAATCCCTCTGTTCTGACGAAGGGTCTTCCGTTTTTTGGGAGGATGATCGATGAAGAAGGTTCTTTCGGGAGTGACGGTCGAATGTGTGACCGGGAGTATCGCCGACCAGCCCGATGTGACGGCGGTGGTCAATGCCGCCAACGCGCAGTTGACGACCGGCGGCGGGGTCGCGGGGGCGATCCATCGGGCGGCCGGGCCGGGATTGGAAGAGGAGGCCCGACCGCTCGCCCCGATTCGGCCGGGAGAGGCGGTGATCACCGGCGGGCACAGACTCCCGAATCGGTATGTGATTCACTGTTTGGGGCCGGTTTATGGGAGAGATAAGCCGGAGGCGGAGCTGCTCGCGCGCTGTTACGCGAACGCGCTCGATCTTGCCGAGCGTCATCAAATCGATTCGATCGCTTTCCCCGCCATCTCCACCGGGATTTTCGGCTATCCGATCGGCGCGGCGGCGGAGGTTGCCTTTCGAGTAATCCGGGAAAAGATCCCGCAGTTAAGATCGGTCAAGCGAATCCGTTTCGTTCTTTTCACCGAACAGGATCGAGCGATCCACGAAGAGCTGCTCTCCCGAATCTTCAACGGGTGATGAAAAGTTCTCGTGAATCTGACTCGGCTCTCCCGGTTGCGGTATGGGGGGGTGCGGCGCCGGCTCCGGCGGCGGGGAGGGGGTGTCGCTCCACCGAATCCATCGGTCGATCGGCCTCTCCTTTCTGTTCGGTCCGCCGCTGGCCTGCTCAATCACCCCGATCTCCGACTCAATTCCGGCCAGATAGAGCCGGTTTCCCTCCGGATCGACCGCGACTGAAAAGGGAAAGGAGCCGGCCGCTCCTTTAATTCGGACCTGTTCGAGCCGCTCGCCGTCATAGACAAAATACGAGCGGTCCATCGGCGTGGCGATGTAAAGCCGTTTCGATTTCGTGTCGAAGGCAAGGCCGCGCGCCAGGGTTCCCTTCGGGAGGGGGACGCGGCCGGGCGGGGCATCAAGATGATCAAGGTTGAAGATCAGCACTCCGTCGAAGTTGGAGACATAGAGTCGACCCCGCTCGTCATCGGCGGCGATTGCGAAAGGGCCGTTGAGTCCGCTCTTCTCCGGGCCGACGGTCCGATCGGGGCGGCGCTCTCCTTCGACCTCGAGCGCCTTCTCAAAGATCAGGAGCGCGCCGGGATGGGCATCGGCGACAAAGAGCCGGCCGCGGTCCGCGTAAACACCGGTCGGGAAGTTAAATCGCTTCAGCACCCGGCTGGCGCGGGTGGCGGAACGGGGATCGAATCGATCGAAAATCAAAAGCGCATGGTCGGTGGCGTTTGCGACGAAGAGAGTCTTCGCGTCGGGATCATACGAGAGACCCGAGACGACGCCGGTCAAATCGAGCGATGCGCCGGGCCGAGTTCCTTTTTTGCCGGGCTGGGGAAAGACAAGAAGTTGTGACCCGCGACGGTTCTCGCCGGCGGTCGCTGCAAAGAGGCGGTCTTGCTTCGTATCAAATGCCAGGAGAAGCGGGCGGAAGGAAGGAACCTGGGCGCGGGTGAGGATCTGCCCCCCGATCATGAGCGCCGCGATCAGAAAAAAGAGCAGGAGCCGCCGCGCTGTCGGCCGCCGCAAAAAAATCATCATCGTCTCCTCTCCTTGAGCGCCGGGATTGCTTCAATCTTCTCTTCCGTCAGCAGATCCCAGTAAATCCCCTTCGGCCGGGGATAGCGGACTTCGCACGCCGTCACCCCTTCGGGTGTGAGAATAAAGTTGACCGGAATGTCATGCACCTTCCAGGGGAAGGGTTGATCGAGTATTTGCAGAGGGTGAACGCTGGTGAGGATCGGCGTGTTCGGTTTGATCTTTCCCGTTTCCGTCGCCAGGGCAAACTCCAGATCGGAGTAGCCTTCCCCCTTTCCGATCCGTCCCCCTTCTCGGCTGACCGCCACCGAGCCGCAGACGATGAGATCGATCTGCGGGAGCTCTTCTACTGTCACCGCCCGGCCGAATCGTCCGGCTCCCGCGATGCTCGACGCCTCCCAGTATTTTTTCTCGCCGATTTTCTTAGGATCAAGTTCGATAAAACAGGCCTCTTGTCGAAGCCGCGGCGCCGCCATGTAGAGGCGCTTCCCCTCTCGAAGCGCCCGGTAACGGATCGCTCGCTGCGGAGAGTCGGGGTTGCTCTTGATCACCCGCGCCGCCTGCCAGACATCGAGCCGATCGAGCGCCTCCGCGCAGCGCTCCGCCCCGACGAAGTTCGGAATGCGCCCCCGCGCTCCCGGAAAGCGCGCGACCCCCTCGGACTGCATGCGGGCCCAGACCTTCTCCCGGATCGACTGCTTTTCACTTTCCCTTTCATTGGATGAAGACATTATTTTTCGCCGCCGCGTCTTCCTGATCTCATTTCATAACGAGGACGTCTCTCCTCCTGCATACCATTCTCTCCCCGAAAAAATCAAATTAATTCCGACCGGAATTTTTTGGCGCTTGAACAAGATCGCCCCCTGGGTTATTGTTGAAGAACAACCGTTTTCTGAATCGGAACCAACGCATGGAATAAAGGAGGCGATGAATGGAGATCAAGGAGCTCGGACATGTCGTGCTCTATGTCAGTGATCTGGAGCGGTCCCGGCGGTTCTATCGCGATATTCTCGGCTGGCGAGAGATCGGACCGCTTGGCGCTTGGGCCGTCGGCTTCTCATCAGGAAGGACGCATCATGAACTGCTACTGATCGAGGTCGGTCCGGACGCCGCGCCGATCCCGGACGGCCCGCGGGTCGGACTCTATCACTTCGGACTAAAAGTCGGGAAGAGCGACGAGGAGCTGCGCCGCGCCGTCGATGAGCTTCGGGCGGCGGGGGTTCCGATCCTCGGAATGTCCGATCATGCCGTGACCCATAGTGTTTACATCGCCGATCCGGATGGAAACGAGATTGAGCTTTATATCGATGTTCAACCGGAGGTCTGGCGGGATCGACCGGAGGCGTTCATCGCTCCGGTCCGCCCCCTCCGCTTATAGATCGGGATGATGTAGAAGGTGCTCCGTCCAAAATCATCGGAGGAGGGGTAAAATGAATAAAGAGCGGCTTCAATTACTGGCGAAAGATCTGAGAAAAGAGTATCCACGTAGTCCGCACGCGATGCTGGGGGGATATGTCATTGCAGCCAGAACCCTCGACAAATGCCGGGCGTTCCTCCTCGGTATGAACGGGGAGTACAACTTCTGGCCCTGCTCATTATCAGGCCAACTCTATTCTTTTACCGGGCTCGATCCGGAGCGGGTGAAGGAATTCGTGTCGACCGGGGCGACCGATGAAGAATTCGGCAACTGGCTTGCGGCCAATTCAAAGGTGAAAGAGCGGATGGAGATCATCCGGTGGAATAACAAGATGCAGGCATTGCGGCTCTGTGACCTCGACGATCATGCCCAGGAATTTTTAGAGGGCTACATCGAGACCTACGTCCCCAAACATCGCCCAATCTATATTTGGTTTGATGTCTACGACTTGGAAGAGGACCGGTTTTAAATTTGTCCTTCGCTGAAGGAGGATCGCATGAGCGCAAAACGGAATCAGGGAAAGCTGACCGAGCCGATCGGTCCCCAAGATCATATCCAGGGGCCGGAGACGGCGCCGATCACGCTGGTCGAGTATGGCGATTTTGAATGTCCTCACAGCCGACGCGCCGTCACCATTGTCCAGTCGATCCAGGATCAACTGGGCGATCAGATTCGGTTTGTCTTCCGCCATTTTCCGCTGACGAAGCATCCGCACGCGCGGCAGGCGTCCGAGGCAGCCGAAGCGGCGGCGGCGCAGGGAAAGTTCTGGGAGATGTATGACCAGCTCTTTAAGAATCAATATGAGCTGGAGGAGGAAGACCTCGTGGCGTATGCCGATGAACTCGGCCTCGACATGCGGCGATTCTCGCAAGATCTGAAGCGGCACGCGCATGCCGGGCGGGTGGAGGAAGATATCCGAAGCGGATCGGAAAGCGGCGTGACCGGCACGCCGGACTTTTTCATCAACGGCATTCTCCACACCGGCGACTACGATTTCGACTCGTTGATGGCCGCCATCGAGCGGACGGGGCTACTCGAGCGCGGAAGGGAATCACGACGCGCTTCTTAAACGGAGCGGCGCGATAAGATTAGGAGAGCGGTTTCATGAAGGCGATTCGCGTTCACCAGTTCGGCGGGCCGGAGGTCTTGAAGCTGGAGGAGATCCCGGAGCCCCGGCCCGGCCGCGGAGAGCTCTTGGTTCGAATCAAGGCGATCGGCGTGAACCCGGTCGACACCTATCGGCGCTCCGGCTCTAATCCCGATCTGAAGCTCCCCTATACCCCGGGGTCGGATGCCTCCGGCGTCATCGAAGATGCAGGCGAGGGGGTTCGGCGCTTCAAGATCGGAGACCGGGTCTATACCTCCGGCACGCTCACCGGCGCGTATGCCGAAGCGACCCTCTGTGAGGAGGGGCAGGTTCATCCCTTGCCGGAGTCGGTCTCCTTCGAGCAGGGGGCGGCGCTCGGGGTTCCGTATGCCACCGCGTATCGCGCCCTTTTTCAGAAGGCGCGGGCGGTGCCGGGAGAAACGGTGTTGATTCACGGCGCCACCGGCGGGGTGGGGCTCGCGGCGGTCCAGTTGGGTTGCGCCGCCGGAATGACACTGATCGGGACCGGCGGGAGTCCCAAGGGTCGAGAGCTGGTGTTGGCGCAGGGGGCGCATTTTGTTCTCGATCATCGCGCGCCGGGCTATCTCGATCAGGTCAAAACACTCACCGAGGGGCGCGGCGTCGATGTCATCTTAGAGATGCTCGCGAATGTGAACCTTGGGAAAGACCTCAAGGTCGTTGCGGAAGGGGGCCGGGTCGTCGTGATCGGCAGCCGGGGGAGTGTCGAAGTTAATCCGAGGGATGCGATGAGCCAAGAGGCCACCATTTTGGGGATGATGGTCTTTAATGCCACCTCCAAAGAGCTGGCCAGCATTCACGCGGCGCTCGGGGCCGGGCTGGCGAATGGAACGCTCCGCCCGGTGATTCGTCAAACGCTCCCGCTTGCCGAAGCGGCGCGGGCGCATCAGGCGATCATGGAGCCGGGCGCATTCGGAAAAATGATCCTCATTCCGTAACGGGGAGCGGTTCCGTGGAAGAGAAAATTCCTGCTGCGACATGGAGAGGCGGTCCTCTTTGGGTGGATCTTTCTCCACGCGATCCAAATGTCGGCGGATGAGGTGGAGCAGCAACATCAGACGATCCCGCGCGATCGGGAGATCGTTCTCTACTGCGGCAGCCCGAACGAGGTGTCGGCGGCGCACGTCGCGATGCTCCTTCACCGCTTGGGGGGCATTGAGGCGTGGCAGGAGCGCCGCTTCCCGGTCGAAGCGACCCCGCCCCCCGCGGCCCTGGCGCCGAGCCTTGTCGGATTGTGGGAGAGGAGTGAATGATGGATCAATCGGGCCATCCCATAGGCGATTCTCCGCCCCCCTTTGACGAGGAGGCGCGCCAGCGGCTGATCGATGTGAACCGGGCGCTCCGCGCGCTCCACAAGTTGCTCATCCGGACCGTCCAAAGCGAATATGAGCGGGAGCGAGGGCCGATTGCCGGTCCGGGAGCGCTTCTTCGCCTGCTGATGGAAGATCCGTTTTTCTCGTGGCTTCGTCCGATGTCGAAGGCGATGGTCGAGATGGACGAACTCCTTGAGGAGGAGAGTCCGCTGGAGGCGATCCGGATGGCAGGTCTTCGGGAGAGGATCGAGGGGATGATCGCGACCGAGCGTTACCTGTCGTTTCTTCAGTCGAGTCCCGAGGTCGTGATGGCGCATACCGATTTGCGCAAAGCGCTCGAGGGACTTTCTTAGAAGGGGTCGTATCCGCGGCGGGATCTGTTTTCTGTCGCTCTGTTGAAAAACGGAGGAAGGATAAATCGTATGGCTGTCAGTCGCAAACCGGACGGGGAGTCGCCGCCGGATCGAATATCGGCGAGAGGGGAGGGCTCCCCACCCGTTCAAGTGGAGGAACGTTCAGATCCGGCGCCGGAAACGCCGAAGCGGCCGCCGTATAAAAATCCGCGCCTCATTCCCCTTTTTGCCATCGTGTTGATCGCCGCCATTTTCGGCCTCCGTTATTATCTCCATGCGCGGCAGTTCGAGACAACCGATGATGCTTACATCGAAGGGCACGTCGTCCAGATCAGCCCCCGCGTTGCGGGGCATGTGTCCGAGGTGCGGGTGACCGACAATCAGCAGGTTCATCAAGGCGATCTGCTGGTCGCGCTCGATCCGCGTGATTTTGAAGTGCGGCTGGCCCAGGCGCGCGCCGCGGAGGCGTCGGCGAACGGCCGGCTGAAGCAGGCCGAGACGCAACTGCCGGTGGCGCGGGCCAATCTCGGCCAGGCGCAGGCCGATGTCCAGGTGGCCGAGACCACCGCCTCGCTGAGGGAGACCGATTTGAAACGGCTCCAAGCGCTCGGCGAGCTGGTCTCTCAACAGCAGTTGGATCAAGCGACCTCCGCCGCCGAGACAAGTCGCGCGCAGCTTTCCTCGGCCCGCAAGAAGGCGGCGGCGGCGCAGGCGCAGGTCGCCAATGCCGAATCCCAAATTCAAACCGCCCAGGCCGAGGTCCATCAGGCGGCGGTCGCGATACAGCAGGCGGAACTGGAGCTCACTTATACGAAGATCTTCGCTCCCGAAGAAGGCCGGGTGACCCGCAAGAGTGTGGAGCCGGGAAACTATGTCCAGCCGGGGCAGGCCCTTCTGGCGATCGTTCCGCCTCAGGTGTGGGTCGTCGCCAACTTCAAAGAGACGCAATTGACCCACATGCGGCCCGGCCAACCGGCAGAAGTCCTCGTCGATGCCTATCCCGGCAAGGTTTTCAAGGGACATGTCGACAGCATCCAAGCCGGCTCGGGGGCGCGCTTCAGCCTCCTTCCTCCGGAGAATGCGACCGGCAATTTTGTAAAAGTGGTCCAGCGCTTCCCGGTAAAGATTGTCTTTGATCAGCCGCCCGACACCTTCCTCGCGCCGGGGATGTCGGTGCGGCCGGACGTCCGAGTGCGATGAGCACACTTGGAATAAATCAATGAGCGCCGATCACGCCGCGACGAGCGGCAACGGGGGGAAACCGGCGCGCAATCCCTGGCTGATCGCGCTCGTTGTCACGATGGCGACCTTCATGGAGGTGCTCGACTCGACGATCGTCAATGTCGCCCTCTCCCACATCGCCGGCAACCTCTCGGCAGGGCTCGACGAGAGCACCTGGGTGCTCACCTCTTATCTTGTTTCCAACGCGATTATCCTTCCGATCAGCGGCTGGTTTTCATCGCTCCTCGGACGCAAGCGCTTTTACATGAGCTGCGTCGCCATTTTTACCGCGAGCTCTTTTCTCTGCGGCTTCGCCCCGACCCTCGGCTGGCTGATCTTCTTCCGGGTGCTGCAAGGACTCGGGGGCGGGGGGCTTCAGCCGAGCGAGCAGTCGATTTTGGTCGATACCTTTCCGCCGGCCAAGCGGGGGATGGCGTTTGCCGTCGCCGGGATCGCAATGGTCACCGCCCCCTCGATCGGACCGACCCTCGGCGGATGGATCACCGACAGCTACAGCTGGCGCTGGTGTTTCTATATCAACATCCCGATCGGGATTCTCTCGCTGCTTCTCACCTCGCGGTTGGTTCAGGACCCTCCGCATGCCAAGCCGATCGGCTTCCGAGAAGGGTTCCGAATCGACTACATCGGCCTGGGTTTGATCGCGCTCGGCTTCGGGGCCCTTCAAATCGTCCTCGACAAAGGGGAGCGGGAGGACTGGTTCGCCTCCTCCTTCATTCAGGGGTTGGCCTTGGTCGCCGTGGTCGCGCTGATCTTCTCCGTTTTTTGGGAGCTGCGCGAGCGTCAGCCGGTTGTGGATCTAAAGTTGCTGCGGGATCGGAACTTCGGGGTCGCCAACCTTCTGATGTTCATGATCGGTTTTGTCCTCTTCGGCAGCTCCGTGCTGCTGCCGCAGATGCTCCAGACCCAGATGGGATACACCGCGCAGCAGGCGGGGATGGTCCTCTCCCTCGGCGCGCTGGTGGTGCTGGTGATGATGCCGGTGGTCGGTTTTCTCGTCTCGCGCATTCAACCGAGGTGGATGATTCTCTTTGGTCTTGCTGTCCAGGCCGCATCGCTTTTCTACATGACCCGCTTCAACCTGCAGATGGATTTCAAGACGGTGATGTGGGCCCGCTGTTTTCAGGCGTTCGGGCTTGCTTTTGTCTTTGTCCCGGTCAACACCAACGCCTATGCCTTCCTCCCCCCCGGAAAAAACAACAATGCCTCGGCGCTGATCAACCTGTCGCGGAACATGGGGGCGAGCTTCGGCATCTCCATCGTCACGACGATGTTGGCGCAGCGCGCGCAGTTTCATCAACAGCAGTTGATCGAGCATCTCACCCCGTACGACCTCAATTATCAGGCGGCGCTCGCGCGAATCACGCAGCGGATGCTCTCCGCAGGCGCCGGCGCCGTCGACGCGGCCCACCGGGCCGAAGCGGTCGTTTATCGCATGGTCGAGCAGCAGGCGACGATGCTTGCCTACATCGATAACTTCTGGCTGCTCGGCGTTCTCTTCCTGACGATCCTCCCGATGGTTTTTTTGCTGAGGCGAATCGAACGCGGGAAAGGGTCGGCGGCGATGCATTGATGAAAATCATCGCAAATTGAAAACGCTTTTGGGATTTGATAACATCCAAAAACGAAATACCCATTGTGGACCCGAATGGATATTGCTCATGCGATACAACTGGCCTTGGCGCCCGTCTTCCTGTTGACGGGTATTGCCGGCATTCTCAATGTCATGGCCGGACGTCTCGCGCGGATCGTGGATCGCGGTCGTTACCTCACCCAGACTCCCCTTCAACTTGAATCCCCTGCCAAGGAGACGTTGACCATTGAACTTCAGAGTCTCGATCGCCGCCGCCACCTGACCAGTGTTGCCATCACCGCGTGCACCATTTCAGCACTGCTGGTCTGCATGGTGATTGCCGCGCTATTCGTCGAGGTCCTGCTCGACTTCCGGTCGAAATGGCTTGTCGGACTCCTGTTCACCTGTTCCACACTCGCGCTCATCATCGGCCTGGCGTTTTTCCTCCGAGAGGTTCACCTCGCCACCCAGACGGTGCGCACTTCGTGTTGACTCGCACAGAGTAAGCAGGTGAGATGGGGGTGCGGCGAAGCCTTCCATATAGGAATATTTCTTCTTGACATCCCTAAATCGGTATGGTAAAAACCACCCAAAAAAATTAAGT
>Ga0209810_1000574_pt1 | contig 76884 bp, 65 predicted proteins | sample Coa_R1_7_FD_187159 | JGI IMG/M metagenome (GOLD analysis project Ga0209810, IMG submission 187159) | Surface soil microbial communities from Centralia Pennsylvania, which are recovering from an underground coalmine fire - Coalmine... | ecosystem: Environmental > Terrestrial > Soil > Unclassified...
CACATCGGCGGAATACCCACCACCGGCCACATCGTCGTCTCCTGCTCCGTCGAAGCTGCAATGGTTGCTGCGTTGCTTCCACTCTACGTCCCCCAGGCCCAAATTCCTGCGACTTGCGCAAGTCCGGTAATGTATTGTGACGCCAGACGACGCATGGAGGACAGTCACCGTGAAGGCGATATGGCACGGCCGTGTGATCGCGGAGAGCGATCGAACGCTCGAAGTGGCCGGCTACCGGTATTTCCCTCGGGAAACGGTTCGCATGGATTGGCTCCGGCCGGCGCCGAAGACCGAGGCCGACCTGGTGTGCCCCCATGGGGTCCAATTCTACGACGTCGTCGTGGACGGCGCGCGCAGCGGGCGGGCCGCCTGGTCGTATGAGGCGCCCGGCCCGTCGATGAAGCAGGTCGATCATTGGATCGGCTTCTGGGAGGACGTCGAGATCGAGTAACCCGCCGGGACACCGTATCCCCCGGTGCGCCCATCCCTCGGTAGCGCGGCCGGGCGCCGTGTCCGCTCAGCCGATCCCTCCGGTGGCGAAGCGGTTCGGGGTGGACCGCTCGAGCGGATCGGGTCCCCGCTCACCGCGAGCTCCGGATCAGGATCGGACATCCGGATCTACGAACGCTGGCGTACCGCTGCCGGCGTGGCGGGAGGGTGAGTCTCCGAGCCACCGTTTCATGGCGCAGGCGATGTATGGGGCATGACGGCTGCGGGAGGCACCAGCGTAGTTGCAGTCGGGGCTTGTGTGCGTGGACGCGGATGTCATTGTGATCGGTGCCGGTGCGGCAGGCTTGGCGGCGGCGCGACGCCTCGCCCGCCGCTCGGTGCGGGTCGTCGTACTGGAGGCGCGGGACCGTGCGGGCGGCCGCGTGTGGTCGCGGCCCATCGCGCGGAGCGCGACGCCGGCGGAGCTGGGCGCGGAGTTCATCCACGGCCGGGGCGGGCCGACGACGCGCTTGCTCCGCGAGGCGGGAATGGCCGCCGTCGATGTCGGGGATGCGGGGTGGGCGTGCTCCAAGGACGGCGAGCTTCGACGCGAGGAGAGGGACCTATCGTCGGCTGTCGCCATCTTTGAAGCGGCCCGCGCGCTTCCCGACGACGAGAGCGTCGACTGTTTCCTGCACCGGTTCGAGCAGGATGAGGCGACGCGCGAGACCGCGAGGGCGGCGCGGGCATTCGTCGAGGGCTTCGAGGCCGCCGATCCGGCGATCGCCAGTGCACGGGCGATCGCCAGCGAGGTGCGATCGGGAGTCGATCTTGCAATCGCGCGGCCGCTCGGCGGTTACGGCCCGATGGTCGAGCACCTCCGCAACGCGTGTGCCGCCGCGCGCGTTCAGCTTTGCCTCTCAACGGTCGTTCGCCGAGTTTCGTGGCGTCGTGGAGCCGTTGCCGTCGATACGAGTTGCTGCGGCGGGCCGCAGGTCTTCCATGCACGAGCGGCGATCCTGACGCTTCCGGTAGGCGTCTTGCGTCATCGCGGCGACGAAACCGCGGTCGCGTTCGATCCCCCGTTGCCGTCCGCCAAGACGGAGGCGCTGTCGGGCATCGAGATGGGCCACGCGATGAAGGTTGCGTTATGGTTCCGGACGGCGTTCTGGGCGCGGATTCGGAGCGGGCGTTATCGTGGAGCCGCGTTCTTTCGCTGCGAGCGACAACCGTTCCCAGTGTATTGGACGCAGGCGCCGCCCAGCGGGCTCGTCGTCGCGTGGGCGGGCGGCCCGCGGGCGACCGCGCTCCGCGCCCTCCCGGAGGCGGACCTCATCGAGCGCGCGCTGAACGGTTTCGGGGCATTGTTCGGCGGGCCGGGGCTGGTGCGCCGAGAGTTCGAGGGCGGCCTTACGCACGACTGGAGCGGCGACCCGTTCTGCCGCGGCGCGTACAGTTATGTCGCTGTCGGGGGAGGGGATGCGCGCGCGGCGCTCGCGGCGCCGGTCGACGACACGCTCTTCTTCGCCGGCGAAGCAACGTCGACCGACGGCCAGAGCGGCACGGTGAACGGAGCGCTCGAAACCGGGGAGCGCGCCGCCGCGGAGGCTGTGGAGGCGCTCGGCCTCGCAGCTCACCGACCACGGACCGAGTGAACCGGCATTCACCAGGCCGTCGGGGTAGGGGCGAGCGCGACCGGGCGCCGGGTTGCCGATCAGCCGCGGACGAGCATGGCGTGCTCCCGCGCAAACTCGCCGAACGTCAGGGGCCGACGGCCGTCAGCCCGGCGGGATTGCGCGCTTTCACCTCGCGACCGCCTCGGGAGCGCCGGTCCGGAGCGACGTGTGCAGCGCGGCGAGCACCCGGAGGTTGCCCACGGCATCGGTGGGGGGCAGCGAGAGGGGTCCTCCGGAGACGGCGTCGCCGAAGTGCTCCACCATGCGCTGGTACTGGTCGGCTCCGGGCAGCGTGATGACCGTGCGCTCCGCGCCTCGCGTCAGGTGGATCTCGGCATCTGCCGCGCCCGGCAGGAACGCGTGGGGAACGACCAGGCGCCCCTCGCTGCCCACGACCTCGTACTCCTCGCGGCGTGGCACGGTGAGGCTGCAGTCGATCGCGGCGAGACGGCCGGTCTCGAAGCGCAGCAGCCCGCCCACCACCTCGTCGACGCCGTACCGCCCGACCCGCCCGTAGGCGAAGACCTCCTGCGGCTCACCCAGCACCGCCCTGGCGATGTTGACGGCATAGCATCCGACGTCGTACAGGGCCCCGCCGCCGAGATCGGGGCGGAACCGGATGTTGGTCCGTGGCTCTCGCGCCTGAAACGTGAACGCCGCGCGCACGAGCTGGATCTCGCCCAGGTCTCCAGCGCCGATGAGCTGAAGCACGCGCTCGGTCCGCGGGTGAAACCGGTACATGAACGCCTCCATCAGCACGACGCCGTGCTGCCGGCATCCGGCGATCATCTCCTCGCAGTCCGCCGCCGACACGGACAGCGGCTTTTCACAGAGCACGTGCTTGCCGGCCGCAGCACAGCGCAACGTCCATGCTCGGTGGAGGGTGTTTGGGAGCGGGATGTACACCGCGTCGATCTCCGGGTCCTCGAGGAGGGCCTCGTACGATCCGTGCGCCCGCGGGATGCCGAGCGCGTCCGCGGCCTCCCGGGCCCGAGCAGCGGTCCGGCTGGCGACCGCGACGAGCCGCGCGTTTCGAGCGCGCTGGATCGCCGGCATGACCGCGCGCACACCGATACTCGCAACGCCGAGGACGCCCCAGTTGACGGCCACGGGTGCCTCCTTATTGTGTCATCGCGTCCGTGGTCTGTGCGTCACAGGCGGACGTCGGGGTCGAGCACATCGCGCAGACCGTCGCCCAGGAGGTTGATGGAAAAGACGGCCAGCATGATCGCGAGCCCGGGAAAGAACGCGACCCACCACGCCGTCTCCAGTAGCTCCCGGCCGTCCGCCAGCATGTTGCCCCACTCGGGCGTGGGAGGCCGGATCCCGAGCCCGAGGAAGCTGAGCGTCGCCCCCGTGATGACCGCGCCGGCGACGCCGAGCGTACTCAGCACGATGAGCGGCGCGGTGACGTTCGGCAGGATGTGCCTGAGGATGATCGCGGGATCGCCGCACCCGAGGGCCCGCGCCGCCAGCACGAACTCCTGCTCCTTCAGGCTGAGGACCGCGCCTCGGGTGATGCGGACGTAGTTGGGAATCGCCGCGATGCCGACCGCGACCATGAGGTTGGTGAGGCTGCTCCCGAGCGTCGCGATCACCGCGAGCGCGAGCAGGATGCTCGGAAACGCCAGGAGGATGTCGACGAAGCGCATGATCAGGGTGTCGACTCTCCGGCCGTAGTAGCCGGCGACCAGCCCCAGCGCGACGCCCGAGGAGGCGGCGATGCCGACCGACACCACCCCGACCACGAGAGAGAGGCGGCCGCCCCACAGCACCCGCGAGAAGACGTCGCGCCCGAGGTTGTCGGTGCCCATAACGTGACTCCAGCCGGGCGCGTCGAGAGGTGCGCGCTGGTTCGTCTTGATCGGGTCGTACGGGCTGATGAGCGGAGCCATGATCGCCGCCAGCGCGATCACGGCGAACAGCGCGCCGCCGGCGAGCGCGCTCGTGCTGCGCGCCGCGCGGCGGAGCAGCGCGTGCGCCGGCGAGGCGGCCCTGCGCGGCCCGGCGGTGGCCATGGGGCTCGCCTGCGCTGCTCGCCCGATGACCGGCTCGTGCTCACTCATCCGTGGGCGCCCGCGTGCCGGACCCAGCGTCACTCGTACCGGATCCGCGGGTCCACGGCCGCGTACAGGACGTCGACCACGAGGTTGACCACCACGTAGGTCGTGGCGGCGACGAGGATCGTCCCCTGGACCAGCGGAACGTCGCGGTTGAGGATCCCGTCGACGGCGAGCCGGCCGATGCCGGGGCGGGAGAAGATCGTCTCCGTGACGACGGCCCCGCCCAGCAGCGCGCCGAGCTGCAGCCCGAGCATCGTGATCGTCGGGATCAGCGCGTTCTTCAGCGCATGGCGGAGCACGACCACGTGCTCCGCGAGGCCCTTCGCGCGCGCGGTGACGATGTACTCCCTGCGCAGGACGCCGAGCATGCTGGAGCGCACCAGGCGGGCCAGCACCGCAGAGGACAGGATGCCGAGCGCCGCCGCCGGCATGAGGAGCCGGTCGAGCCCGCCCTGTCCTGTCGCGGGCAGCCACCCGAGCCGGAAGGAAAAGAGCATGATCATGAGCAGGCTCGAGTAGAAGACCGGCATCGAGACGCCGAGGATGGCCAACGTCATCGCCGTGGTGTCGAGCCACGTGCCGTGCGCGAGCGCCGCGGCGATCCCCAGCGTCACGCCGATGACCACGGCGAAAGCGAGCGCGGCGAGGGTGAGCTCGGCGGTGCCGGGGAACACCTCGAGGATGCTGTCGAGCACCGGCCGCTGGCCGCGCAGCGTGCGACCGAGGTCGCCCCGGGCGAGGTGGCCCGCGTAGTCGAGGTATTGGGCGAGGAGCGGCCGGTCGAGGCCGAGCTGGTGGCGGATCTCGGCCGCTCGCTCCGGGGTGAGTGGCTTGTCGCCCGCGAACAGGATGACGGGGTCTCCGGGGATGAGGTGCAGCATCAGGAAAGTGAGCACGGAGATGCCGATGAGGATGGGCACGAGCTGCAGAAGCCGCTGTGCGATGTACCGGAGCATCGGCCCCTCGGGTCCCCGCGCGACGGCTCGCCCGCCTGGCGCCCCTGCCCCCGCCGCGGCACCGCGGACCGGGGCGCACGTGGCGGCCGCCGCCCAGCCGTCGCTACTTCCTGATCTGCACGTCGTACAGCCAGACGTACGACGCCAGCGCATCCAGGTACTCGCCCTGGACCTCGGCGCGTTTGGCGTTGTGCGTGATCGTATCGACGAGCGGGACGACGACGGCGTCCCGCAGCACCCGCTGCTGGATGCGGGCGTACAGCTGAGCCCGCTGCGTCCGGTTGGTCGTGGCCGCCGCCTGCGCCAGCATCCGGTCGACTTCCGGCACCTGGTAGCGGGCCCGGTTGAACGCGTTCACGTTGGCGGAGTGGAAGAGCGTGCGCAGCACATCCGGGTCCCCGTACGAGAACCACATGAAGTTGATATCGTACCGGTCCTGTTTGACGAGATCGTAGAACGCCGCGCGCTCGAGGGGCGTGACCTTGATGTCGATCCCCACGTCGCGGGCGCTGGCCTGCACCGACTCGGCCATCGCCTTGTCGCGTGGCCGCCCGATGATGGGGAAGTCGAGCGTCAGCCGCTGGCCGCCCTTCACGCGGATGCCGTCGGGGCCGGGTTTCCACCCGGCCTCGTCGAGGATCTGCTTCGCCTTGTCTGGATTGAAGCTGTAGATCTTCTCGGTGGCGGGATCGTATCCGAACGTCGAACGCATCAGCGGGCTCCACGCGACCTTGTTCAGCCCGTGGAACACCGTCCTGTTCAACCCTTCGCGGTCGACCGCGTATTCCAGGGCCAGGCGCACGGCGTGGTCGCTGATCGGGCCCTTGCTCGTGGTGTTGAGGAGCAGCACGAAGCCGGACCCCGGCTGTCCCTTTTCGATCACCACGATCCTGGAATCCCGTTTGAGCGCCTCGTACTGCAGCGGATCGATGTCGTCCACGTATTGGGTCTCCCCGCTCCTGAGCGTTCCGGTCCGCACCGAGGCCTCGGGGATGATCTTGAAGACGATCTGGTCGAGGTAGGCTGGGCCGCGGTGCTTGAAGAACGGCGACGCCCAGGCGTACTCGGGGTTGCGGACGAGCGTGATGTGGTCCTTGGGCACCCACTCCTTGAACATGAACGGGCCGGTCCCGACGGGGTGGCGCGCGAAGGCGGCGGCGCCCATCGTCTTGACCGCCGTCGGGGACACGATGCCGAGATAGCCGTTCAAATTGGTGAGCAGGGGGGCGTACCCGTCCTTCATGATGATCCGAACGGTGTGGTCGTCGACGATCTCGGTCCGGTCGTACGGGCCCAACTGGTCGTGCGACTGCCCGGCCTTTGTCGCCGGATCGACGACGCGGTCCATCGTGAACTTCACCGCCTCCGCCGTAAACGGTGTCCCGTCGTGGAACTTGACGCCGCGGCGTAGCTTGAACGTGTAGGTCTTCGCGTCCGGGGATACCTCCCACGACTCGGCGAGGCCGGGGACGAACCGGCCCGGGACCGGCTCCCAGACCAGCGGCTCGCAGATGTTCAGCGTGACGCGAATCGTGGAATCGAAGTTAGTCACCTGCGGGTCCATCGTATCGTCGAGGTCGAAGCCCAGTCCGTACACGAGCGTGCCTCCCGGCGCGGGCGCTCCCTCGGCCGCCGGCTCCATCCCGGCGAGTGTTGCGCCCCCGATCCAGGATCCCGCCAGGACCAGAAAGTCTCTGCGTCCCAGACGCCAGGAGCGCAGGACCCGGCCGAAGCTCGCGCTCTCGTCTCGGTGCTCGTCACGCTCGGATCTGCCCGCCATCGCTCGCTCCCTCCCCCTGAGTCTGCCGTGCCTCTCCGCCTGACACACGCGCGGGCTCCCGCCGCATCGCGGCGCCGATGAGCGCCACGGGGATCGACCCGAAGGACAGGAGCCGGTCGTGGAACCCGCGGAGAGCGAAGGCCGATCCCTCTCGCAGCGACAGCTCGCGGCGCAACTCCCGGATGGCGTCCGTGCCGGCCAGATACATCATGGCGGTCCCGGGGAACATGCTGTTCTTGACCGCCTCGCCGCGGGCGGCCTCCGGGGACATCCCCACGCGGTCCCGGTAGAGGGCGGTGGCAGCGTCCAGCGTGATCGCGCCGTAGTGGAGCTTGACGTCGACCCACGCGCGGGCCGCCATCCGGAGGCGGTGGTGGCACAGCGCATCGCGCTCCAGCGGCTCGAGGAACCCGATCTCGTCCATCAGCTCCGTTGCATAGCACGCCCACCCCTCGGCCATCGTGCCGCCGAAGAACATCGCGATGCGGGACGCGCAGTCGACCGCGGCCACCTGGCCGATGCGCGAGGCCGCCCGGAAGGCGTACCAGTTCTGGACGTGGTGGCCGATGCCGCCGTGGTGGATCACGTGATTGAGCTTGATCACGCTGTCGTTGGCGGCGCGCAACCGGCGCGTCTGCTCCTCGGCGGGCATGCCGGGCTCGACCGGCGTCACCAGGTACTCGACCAGGGCCGCGCGATCGTACGGGGCGGGGGACCGGTACGGGAGGAAGTACAGGTACGGGGCCGCCGCCCGCGCCCACGCGGGCTGCGGGCCGTAGCGGATGGGGTAGTCCGGCCACGTCAGCAGCCGGTGCGCCTCTGCGGCCGCGCGGGCGGCGGCCCATAGCTCCGCGTGACGCGCGTAGTACTGCGTCGGCGTCGGGTGGCGATCGGCGAGCGACGCGAGGGCGTCGCGCCACGTGCGCGCGCCACAGGCGGCGGCGTGCGCGCGCAGGTACGCCTCGCACGCCTCCATCCGTTCCTCGGCCTCGGCGGTGAAGGCGCCGGCGTCCCATGCCAGGCAGTGGCCCTCGCGCATGAGGACCTCGAAGTCTTCCGCCCCGCACGCGTACCGGGACGTGGCGTGCGGCCGGAGCTCGCGCTCGAGGTAGCGCTGGAACTCGGCGCACGCCCCTGCCGCGGTGGCCGCCGCGCCCCGCAGCCCAAAGTCCGTGATACGGTGCTCCTGCATGAAGCGCTCGAGGCCATCCTCGAGCAGGATGCGCGCGCCGACGCACTCCCGCACCGCGCGGTCGATCCACGCCGCGGGCGCCCGGCGCACGGCCGCTTGTCCCTGGCGGAGCAGTCTGGGAACGCGGTCCAGCCGCGCCCGGACCGACGCTATCCGCTCGCGGAGCGGCGCGAACGGCCGCAGGAGGAGGGAGATGATGCCGAACGCCGCCTCTCCCGTATACACGCACGGGTTCCCGCGGTGAAAATGGTCCGAGGCAAGCTCGCGGAGTTGGATCCTGAGGAACCCCTCCGCGAGCCGCCGGTCCAGCGCCTCCGCCTCCGTGAGCGGCTCGGGCGGCAGCGCTCGAAGGCGCGCCAGCAGCGCCTCCATATCGGCCGCCGCATCCCCGACGCCGTCGTCCGAGTAGTCGGGCAGCCGGTCGTCGTAGGTGTGGACGCCGATGAACGTGGCGTTGACCGGGCGATGGCGATAGTAGGACGCAAAGAAGTCGTCCAGCCACGCACGGAACGCGGGCGCCCGGGGCGTCGCCATCTATCGCTCCAGCGGGAGCGCGATCCACCGGCGCTCGCGGAACGATCGCTCCACGGCGTTGATGACCTCCTGAACCCGCGCGCCGTCCTCGAAGTTTCCTTCGTTGCGAGCCCCTCCGTCGACGATCTCGTCGACGAAGTCCCTGATCAGGTTGGCGTAGAACAGGGAGCGCCAGGACTCACGGGGGTGACCGCCCGGCGGGTAGAACCGCGGCGGGATCTCCCGTTCCGTGAACTCGACGCGGTCGGGCGTGGCCACCTTGATCGTCTCGGCGACCCCGAACTCTTCGACCAGCCGGCAGACGATGGCGCCCGTGCTGCCGAAGAGGCGCGCCTCGATGCCCGGGTAGTTGCCGATGGTCACGTAGCTCGTCTGGATCGACCCCAGCGCTCCATTGGTGTAGTCGCCGATGAAGACATCGCCGTCGTCGATGTTCATGCGCATCATCCGGCCCGTGGCGCGGACCACGCGCTCGGGGATGAAGTTGCGCATCGTCCCCACCACGCGCGCAAAGCCGGCGCCGACCCACCAGTGGCCGATATCGATGATGGGCGCGCCGTAGCCTTCGAGCGAGGAGACGTGCAGCACGGACGGATCCGCGTCGGGGTCGACCTGCCGCAGGGGTGTCCGGGGATCGAGCCACTGCGAGTTCTGCTCGTAGCCGTTGAAGATGAAGGGCTGGCCGACGAACCCCTCGTCGATCAGCGACTTCGCGTACCGGACGCCGGGGCTATAACGGAAGGTGAACCCCAGTTTGGTCTTCAGGCCCTTCCGCTTCGCGAGCTCCGCGGCCCGCAGCGTGTCGCGGAAGTCGAACGCCACCGGTTTCTCGCACAGGACGTGTTTGCCGCCTTCCAGCGCCGCCCACGCCAGCTCGAAGTGCGTCCGCGACGGCGTGACGACGTCGATCACGTCGACGTCCGCCCGCGACACGACGCTGGACCAGTCGTCCGTCCACTCTGGGATGCCGAACCGGCGGGCGTGCTCGCGCGCCAGCTCTCCCTTCACGTCGCAGACGACCACCACCCGGCACCGCGGGTCGCGCTGCCAGCCCGGGATGTGGGCGGAGCCTGCCCAGGCGCCCGCGCCGAGGACGCCGACGTGCAGTGCACGGGCCATATGAGTGGCGGCTCCTTCTTCCCGAGGCCGCGGCACTCCTTCAGGCCGGTCTGCGCCGCACCGATCCCCGAGCCCGCACGGCCTCACGACCCCGGGTGTCGCAGAGGAGCTGCCGCGCATGGTCGCGGGCGGTGTCCGCGACCCGCGCCCCGCTCAGCATGCGGGCGATCTCCTCGATCCGGGACGTCCCGTCCACGCGCTCTGCCTCCGTGCGTGTGCGACCGTCCGCCACGGCCTTGCGGATCACGATGTGGTGAGCGGCCATCGCGGCGACCTGCGGCAGGTGCGTTACGCACAGGACCTGTGACCGCTCGGCGAGCGAGGCGAGCTTCCAACCGATCGCGTAGCCGGCCCGGCCCGCTACGCCCGCGTCGACTTCGTCGAACACCATCACCGGGACCCCGGCGGATCCTGCGAGCCCGGATCGAAGCGCCAGCATGATCCGCGCGAGCTCGCCTCCAGACGCCACGCGGTGAAGCGGCCGGGGGTGTTCGCCGGGGTTGCTCGAGAGCAGGAACTCCACGCGGTCGATGCCCCGGTCGCCGACGGCGACCCGGGCGCCCTCCACCGGCACCCCGTCCGGGTCCGCCTGCACGCTGAACGACACCTCGAATCGGGCGCCGGACATCGCGAGGTCGGCGAGGTGACGGGCCACCGTCGCCTCCAGGCGATGGGCCGCGCGGCGCCTGAGGCGCGAGAGGTGGAGCGCGGCTTGGCTGAGCTCACTCTCCACCCGCCGGAGGTCTCCGGCGATCTCGCCGCGCAGGGCGTCGGCGCGGCTGAGCGCCTCCGCTTCCGCCGCCGCCGCATGGCGATACGCCAGGACCTCTGCGAGGCCGTCACCGTACTTCCGCATCAGGGACCGCAGGGTCTCGAGCCGTCGCTCCACGTCTCCGAGGGAGTCAGACCCGGAGTCGAGCCGGTCCAGATACCGGCGGAGATCCCGGGCGCAGTCGGCGGCTTGGCCGACGATCGCCTCCGCGGCCTCCGCGAGCGTCGACAGCGCGGGGTCCCACCCCGCGGCCTGCTTCACGAGCAACTGCGCCCGTCCGAGGGTCACGATCGCCGCGCGCTCGTCGTCCCCGTATAACGCCTCGTACGCCTCCCCGAGCGTCCGGCGGAGCCGCTCGGAGTGGGTGAGCCGCGCATGCGCCTCCAGCAGCGCGTCGAGCTCGCCCTCGCGCAGCCCGGCGGCGTCGATCTCCTCGATCTGGTAGCGCAGCAGGTCGAGCCGTCGCGCGCGATCCCTGTCCCCCTGATCGAGGTCCGCGAGCGCCCGGGACAGCGCCGCCCGTCGCCGCGCGAGCCCCGCCGTGCGGTCCCGCAGGCTCCTGAGGTCCTCGCCGCCGAAGGCGTCCAACAGGTCGAGGTGGGTGCGCGGTTCCAGGAGACGCTGGCCCTCGTGCTGGCCGTAGACCTCGACGAGCAACGCACCGATCTCGCGCAGCATCCCGACCGTCAGCGGACCGCCGTTGGCGTACGCGCGGGGCCGGCCGCCGATCTCCCGCACGAGCAGCAACGCCCCATCGTCCGTGGAGACGCCGAGCGCCTCCACCTGCTCCCGGACATCCTCGGATTCGCTCAGGTCGAACAGCGCCTCCACCCTGGCTTCCGACGCGCCCGTGCGGACGAGTTCGGCGGGCGCCCGGTGGCCGACCGCGGCGCCGAGAGCATCGATGAGGACGGTCTTGCCGGCCCCGGTCTCGCCGGTGAGCACGTTGAGGCCGGGCCCGCATTCGATGCGGGCGTCCTCGATCGTGGCGAAGTTCCGGACGCGCAGCTCTCTCAGCATGGCGTCGTCGCTCCCCCGCGCGATGCCGGTCGGACACGAGTCAGGGCTGCCCGACCGGAAGCGGCGCGCACCCTGGTCCCTAGTATAGCAAACATACGTTCGATATGAGAGGGCGCCAGAGCAGGTCGTGCGAGGAGGAGTCCTTGCGGCGCTCGTTAATTAGACAGTATACGTTATACTCACCGCCGGCGGGATTGTTGCGTGAAGAGTTTCGACACGAGAACCCTGAGCCAGCGCGTCTACAGCCACCTGACGAGCGAGATCCTGTCGAACCGCCTCGCCCCCGGAACGCATCTCCACGAGGCCGCCATTGCGGCCTCCCTGAACATCAGCCGCGTGCCAGTGCGGGAGGCCCTTCGCCTGCTGGCGGCGGAGGGACTGGTCACGATCATGCCTCGTCGTGGCGCCGTCGTGAAGGCCTTGTCCCCCCAGGAGTTCCTGGCGGCGTACCAGGTGCGCGAGGTGCTGGAGGCGCTGGCGATCCGCCTCGCCGTGCCGCGGATGAGCGCGGAGGACCTCCGTACCCTGCGGGCCCTGCATCGGCAGATGGTGGAGTTTGCCGAGCGGGACGATGTCGACCGATACTTCCGGGCCAACGCCGCCTTTCACGGGTTGCTGATCGAGCGGTCAGGGAACCGCCATCTTCAGGACATCTATCACCGATTGATGAACCAGACGCGCCGCTACCGGATGCGGTCCCTCTATCTCCGCGGCGGGCTCCGGCGGTCGCTGTCCGAGCACGCGGCGATCTTGGAGGCGGTTGAGCGGCGTGACGCCGAAGCCGCGGCGCGACTGCTGGGTGAGCACATCCAGGTGCCACAGCGGATCCTGCAAGCCTCTCGGGGCGTGGAGTTGATCGAGGCAATCCCGAGCCGAAGCGGAGAGCGCGACCGGGCGGACCAGACATCTGCCGCGCCGCCTGAGAGGCTCCGAGGATGACGTCGCCTCTCCGCTTCGGAGTCAACCTGAACAACAGGGAACCCCTGCTCGCTTCGGACTACGACGTGCACGATCTGCTGGATCTCTCAGCGGCCGCGGAGGAGGCGGGGTTCGACTCCGTGTGGGTCGGTGACAGCCTCTTCTCCAAGCCCCGGTACGAGCCCCTCAGCCTTCTGGCGGCGGTCTCTCAGAGGACGCGCAAGGTCGGCCTGGGCACCGCATGCCTCGTCACGGCAACCCGAAATCCGCTGTACCTCGCCCTGGAGTGGGCCACGGTCGACGTGATCTCCAGGGGACGCACAATCCTCGGGGCGTGCATGGGGAATCCGGAAGAGGGCGTCCGCCGAGAGTACCAGGCGGTGGGGCTTGACTACACAAGGCGGGCGGAGATCTTCGAAGAGGGACTCCAGATCTTGCGGACGCTGTGGAGCGAGGGACGCGTGAGCTTCCACGGCCGGTTCTTCCGGTACGACGACATCAGCTTCTCTTCCGGTGTGGAGAGGGCCCCTCTCATGCCGGTCCAGCAGCCTCCGCCGATCTGGATCGTCAGCAACCCTCGGTTGATGCGTGGCGTCCAGGAACGGACCGTCAGTCGCGTGATCGACCGCGCGGCGACGCGCATCGTGCGGTACGGAGACGGGTGGATGACCTGCTGCCGCGCGCGGCATCCCGAGGAGCTGACGGCGCAACTGGGACGCATTCATGATGCGGCCCGCGCGCTCGGCCGCGACCCGTTGTCCTTGACGGTCGCCTACCAGGTGACCATGAACATCGCTGACAGCGAAGCGGAGGCGCGGCGCGGGATCGGCGAGTACATCGCCCAGTACTACCCGGAGTTGAGCAAGGCCGTGGATCTCGACGAGTGGGGACCGGTGGGGACCCCCGACCAGATCGCGGCGTGGATCTCGCGGTTCGCCGACGCCGGCGTGACCTGCTTCATTTGCCGGTTCGGAGCGCTCGAGCAGTTCAGACAGGTGACCCGGTTCGCCCAGGAGGTGCTGCCCAGGTTCAAACCGCCGGTGACGTGAATCAGCGGGGATGTCCGGCGGCAGCATTGGTGCGAGAGGGGGACGGCCCTATGGAGCTAGCAGGCGCGCTTCGCCGTGATGCGGAGTTGATCGTTGACACGTGCATGTCGGTGGTCTCCGGCGACGTGGTAACCATCGTCACCGATGATGCCCACGCGCGGGAGGCTGACGCCCTCGCGGCCGTCGCGCTGGAACGCGGCGCCTTTCCGGTGGTGATGAACAATGAGGCCCAGGTGCGGCGCGCCCTCAAGGACACCCGCTTTCCGATGGCACCCCCGCGCAATCTGCACCAGGCGATGGTGAACTCCGACGAGATCATCATCATCACCAACCTCGAGTGGGCGAACCGATTTGCCCACGTATCGGCGGTCAAGGAATCGTGCGCGCACAATGCGCGAATAGCCTCGGTGGAAGAGGGGATGGGTACCTGGGATCTGACGGAAGACGATATCCAGGCGGCGACGCAGCGGGCCCGGGACGCCATCAGGATGCTCCAGGGCGCGACGCGGTGCCGGGTGACGTCGCCCGCGGGGACGGACGTGACTGTGTCGATCGAGGGGCGCCCGGCGCTCGAGGTGACGCCGATCAAGGAACGAGGCCAGATGATGGGTCCCGTTCCGATGTGGGCGGAGGTCGCCTTTGCCGCGGTGGAGGACCAGACCAACGGGCGCATCGTCGTGGACGGGGTGATGCTCGGGATCGGGCTGCCGGGCCAGGTGACCACGCCGATTCGATGGACGCTGGACGGCGGCCGGGTCGTCGCCGTCGAGGGCGGATCCGAAGCGCAACGGCTGCGAGAGGTCATCCGTGGGGTCGAGAACGCGGACGTGATCGGGGAGTTCGCCTTCGGCACCAGCACGAAGTCGCCGTTCGGGTCCCCGTCGGAGAAAGGACGCCTCGGCACCGTCCACTTCGCTCTGGGAGACAACCACAACGCCTATCCCGGCGGGAAGAACGTTTGCCCGCTGCACCTCGACGGCGTGTGCCTCAACGCCACGCTGCAGATCCTCGACACGGGCGCCTATATCCTGAAGGACGGCCGATGGGCGCTATGACGGGCGTCCGCGTGCTATCGTTGATGAGCGCGCAGAAAGTTGATCTGCCGGGGGGTAGCTGGAGCCGGATGGTGATCGCCGCATCGACGGTCGGGGAGACCCGGGCCGCGTTGGGCTACTCGGTGTTCCGCCCGCACACGGTGACCGCGTCGGTCTCCCACGAGGTCGAGGAAGTCGCGTTCGTCGTCGACGGCCGGGGTGAGCTCCGCCTGGAGGACGGTGCGGCCCCCTTCGGGCCGGGCGACGCCCTGTTCATCCCGCCGAACACGTGGCATGCGGTCGCGAACACCGGTGAGGCGGATGTGGTCATGGTCTTCGCGTTTCCCCATCCCGACTACCCTCCGACGAAGAGGCGCTAGCATTCGATGGGGTCGAGCGACGACCCGCGGGTCCAGGTCGCCTGGGCGTGCCGGATCCTGGCGCTGGAGGGACACGGCGACCTGACGCTCGGCCATGTGAGCGCCCGCGCGGAGGACCGCGTTCACGTCCACATGAAGCGCAAGGGGCTGGGCCTGGACGAGGTGACGCCCGATGACGTGATCACGATCGATCTCGACGGCCGCAAGGTGGCCGGCGACGGGCAGATCCATCTCGAGGCGCCGTTGCACACCGAGGTCTACCGAGCCCGGCCGGACGTCGGAGCGATCATCCACACCCATCCCCCGTACGGCACAGCCTTCGGGGCGGTCGACGCGCGCTTGCTGTTTCTATCACACGACGCGCTGCTCTTCCCCGAGGGCGTCGGCTTCTTCGAAGAGACGGCCGATCTCGTGATGTCGCCCGAGGCCGGGGCGGCCATCGCCCAGGCGCTCGAGGATCGGCGCGCGCTGTTCCTGCGCAATCATGGGGTGCTGGTGGTGGGCAAGGACGTACGCTGGGCGGTTCTGGGTGCGGTGACCCTCGAGCGGGCGATTCGTCTCCAGGCGCTCGCCGGCTCGCTGGGGCGGGTCCGGCCCATCCCCGATCGCGCGGTGACGCCCCTCCACGCCTCGAAGTACCGAGATGAATTCCTGGACGAGTACTGGGCGTACTGGCTGCGGCGGCTTCGGCGGCGAGGCCTGGACGGGGGGATGCCTGGCGCCCGCCGTCCCGGCAGGCGGCGGTGACGGGATGCTTCGTCCCTTCGAGATCCACGAGCCGACCAGCATCGCAGAGGCCAGCCGTCTGCTCGCCGACCATGGCGAGGATGCTGCGGTGTATGCCGGGGGGACGGAACTGATTCTCGTCATGAAGGAAGGGCTCGCGCATTTCCGTCATCTCGTGGACATCAAGACGATCCCTGGCCTCGAGACCATCGCTTACGATGGTGCGGTCCTCCGGCTCGGCGCGCTGGCCACGCACCGCGCAATCGAGCGGTCCGCGGTGGTCGGCCGGCATGCTCCCCTTCTGGCCTCCGTGGCCTCCCAGGTCGCGAACCCCCGCGTTCGGAACGTGGGCACCCTGGGCGGCAACCTCTGCTTCGCCGAACCTCACAGCGATCTCGGTACCCTCTGCGTGGCCTGGGACGCCGTCATCGTCCTGGCGCGGGATGGCGAGGAGAGGAGCGTGCCCGCCGACCGGTTCTTCACCGGTGTCTTGGAGACGGTCCGCGAACCGGACGAGGTGCTCGTTCGGGTGGAGCTGCGTCCTTTCGGGCCCGGGACAGGAGGGGCGTATCAGCGCTTTGCGATGCATGAGCGGCCGACCGCGGGCGTCGCCGCCGTGGTCGCGACACGTGGCGGCGTCATTCAGCACGGGCGCATCGCCATCGGCAGCGTCGGCCCGATGCCGGTGCGTGCGAGCGAGGCGGAGGCGATGCTGGCGGGGGCGCCGCTGCGCGACGAGGCCCTTCGCGAGGCCGCGAAGGCGGTCGGCCGGCACGCCGAGGTCATGGACGACCTCTACGGCTCCGCCGCCTACAAACGCCATGTGTTGACGGTGCTGGCGGCCAGGGCTCTGCGCGAAGCGGTCGCGTGCGCTCGCGAGGAGGACGCCTGATGGCCCCCCAGGGGGGCGAGGTCGCCCCGCGGAGGGAGCTGGCCCTGATCGTGAACGGCCGCCCTGCGGTGGCGCGCATCGAGCCGCGCGAGCTGCTCCTGGATTTCCTCCGCAACCGTCTGGGCCTCACCGGGGCGAAACGGTCGTGCGATGTCCAGGTCTGCGGCGCATGCACGGTGCTCGTCGACGACCGGCCGGTGAGCGCTTGCTGCTTCCTGGCGTACGAGGCGCGGGGCCGGCAGGTGACGACGATCGAAGGGCTGGCCGAGGCCGGGCACCTCCACCCGCTTCAGGAGGCCTTCATCGAGCACGGGGCCATCCAGTGCGGGTTTTGTACCCCCGGGATGATCCTGACGGCCCTCACGCTCCTGCGGGAGGTCCCCACGCCCAGCCCGGACCAGGTCCGCACCTATCTGAAGGGCAGTCTCTGTCGGTGCACCGGCTACTGGAAGATCATCGACGCCGTCGTCGACGCGGGCCGGCGGATGGCCCGCGCTGAGGCGGCGCGGAGGTAACGGCGATGTCGGGCGTCGTCGGTACGGCAATGCGGCGGGTGGATGCCGCCGAGAAGGCCACGGGCGCGGCGCGCTTCACGGGCGACCTCGCCCTCCCCGGTCTGCTGTGCGGCAAGGTCCTCCGGAGCCCATTCCCGCACGCGCGGCTTGTCCGTGTCGACACCTCGGCCGCGGAGCGGATGCCAGGGGTGAGGGCCGTCCTTACCGGCGGAGACCTCGCCGACCTCGATCCATACTACGGCCATGCGATCAAGGATCGTCCGATCGTGGCGCTGGAACGCGTGCGCTTTATCGGAGAACCCGTAGCGGCCGTCGCCGCCGACGACGAGGCGGCGGCCGAGGAGGCGCTGCGGGCGATCACGGTTGAGTACGAGGAGCTGCCCGCGGTGACCGTGCTGGGAGAAGCGCTCGCCGCGGGAGCACCCCGGGTGCACGAGGGCCCGCTGCGGCCAGGGCTGTTCCACGGCCTGGGCGACCTGCGGCGCGAGGAGGGCAACATCTGCTACCACTACCACTTTGCCCGCGGCGACCTGGAGAGCGCGTTTGCCGCTTCCGACGTAGTGGTCGAGGGCGAGTACACCTTCCCGGCCGTCTACCAGTACGCGATGGAGCCGCATACGGTGATTGCCCAATGGGGCGAGAGCGAGATCACCGTCTGGGCATCCTGCCAGCACCCGTACCTCGTGCGCGCCGAACTGGCGGATCTCTTCAGGGTTCCACTATCCGCGGTGCGCGTCATCGTGCCGTACGTGGGGGGAGGCTTTGGGAGCAAGTCCTACACCAAGATGGAGCCGCTGACGGTCGCGCTCGCGCGCAAAGCAAGGCGTCCGGTGCGGATCGCCAACAGCATCGAGGAGGCGATGGTGACAACCCGCCGTCACAACATGCGGTGTTGGATGCGCACGGGCGCCACCCGGGATGGTGCCGTCGTCGCCCGGCAGTGCCGGATCTGGCTGGATACCGGTGCCTACGCCGACAACGGGCCTCGGGTGGCTGCAACGGCGGGCGACGCCGCGCCCGGCGCGTACCGCTGGAGGGCGGTGGGAGTGGACGCCTGGGCGGTCTACACGCACACTCCCCCTGCCGGCTCCTATCGCGCGTTCGGCGCCGCCCACATGGCATGGATCGGGGAATCGCAGATCGATGCGCTCGCGCGGCGGGTCGGTCTGGACCCGCTGGAGTTCCGCCGGCGCAACCTGCTGCGCCCCGGGGAAGAGGTCAGGCCGGGCGGCAAGCCCCTTGACGCGGATCTCGTGGGCGACGTGACGAAGGTAGCCGCTGCCGTGGGATGGGGAACGCCGAAGCCTCCGTTTGTGGGGCGCGGCGTCGGGGTCGGCCTGCTGGCCGCCGGCGCGCAGCCTGTCTCCACCGCCGTTCTCCGGCTTCAGGCAGATGGCACGGTTGTACTGCTGGTGAGCACGACGGAGCTCGGGCAGGGAGCGCGTACCGCCTTTACGCAGATCGTGGCGGACGAGCTGGGTGTGCCGCCATCGAGGGTCCGGGTCGCGGGAGCCGATACGCAGGTGACCCCGTTCGACCGCTCCACGGGGGCCAGCCGGTCGACGACGCTTGCCGGGACGGCGGTCCAGCGCGCCTCGGCGGACCTGCGGGGGCAACTGCTGGAGATCGCCAAGCGGGTGTGGGGCCTCCCGCTTTCGGCCCTGACGGTGCGGGACGGCGCGGTGTGGCACGAGACCGACGCGTTGCCCTTTCCGGAGCTGCTCGCCCGCCACTTCGGCATGGTTGGCGGCGAGCTGATCGGCAGGGGGGAGGTGCGGCCCGAGCGCGGGTCGGGCTCATACGCAGAAGGGCCGGTGTTCTGGGAAGTCTGCGTCGGCGGCGCCGAGGTGCACGTGAGTCCGGAGACGGGACAGATCCGGGTCCGCCGGCTGGCCAGCGTTGCGGACGTCGGCAAGGCCATCAATCCTCAGCTCGTGGAGGCGCAGGATGAAGGCGCCTCGCTCCAGGGACTCGGCAACACCCTTTTCGAGGAGATGATCTTCGAGAACGGCCAACTGATGAACGGCTCGCTTCTGGACTATCACGTGCCGACGACGGCAGACCTCCCCGATGCGTTTCACACGATCATCGTGGAGAACGGCGATGGCCCGGGTCCGTACGGTGCCAAGGGAGTCGGAGAGGGCGCCCTCGCCGCCGTCCCGGCCGCGATCGTCAACGCGCTGGCCGATCTCGGCCTTGAGATTCGCGATTTGCCCGTCACACCGGAGCGGGTGCTCCGCTGCCTCGGAGTGCTCGGGGCGCCCGCCGGGACGGGCGGTGCGGCTCCATAACCGCAGGGGGCCGCGAGAGGGAGGCGTCGGGTCGTGCACGAGAGGGAAACAGAGACGCCGGAGGCACAATGATCCCGCCACACGAGCTCCGCGCGGTGGCAGTCATTGGCGCGGGGACGATGGGCCCAGGCATGTCCGCCGTTTTCGCCCGTCACGGCTTCGAGACCCGATTGGCCGATGTCCAGCCCGAAGCCCTGGAACGCGCGAAGAGGACGGTGGACGGCGTGTACCGTGTTCTCGTTGGGGCAGAGCTTCTGACCGAGGAGGAAGCGGAGGCCGGTCGCCGGCGGCTTACCTGCACACTCGAGGTGCCGGACGCCCTCCGCGGCGCCGATCTCGTCCTCGAGGCCATCCCAGAACGGCTGGACCTCAAGCAGCAGTTCTTCGCCGACGCGGAGCGCCACGTCTCCGAGGCGACCATCCTGGCGTCCAACACCTCCGGCATCCCCATCACCGAGCTCGGGAAGGCCGTGCAACGCCCCGAGCGGGTCGTCGGAATGCACTGGTCCAATCCGCCGCATCTGATCCCGGTGATCGAGGTGATTCGGGGGAAGATGACGAGCCCCGCGACCGTAGAGGCAACCCGCTGGGTCGTGAGGCGGCTGGACATGATCCCCGTGCTCATCGAGCGCGATGTGCCCGGATTTGTAGAGAACCGCATCCTCTACGCGATCATGCGGGAGGCCCTCCACCTCTGGAACGAGGGGGTGGCCAGCGCGGAGGACATCGATACGATCATCCGGTGGGGGATCGGCTACAAGCTTGCTGTCATCGGGCCGCTCGCGCTCCTGGACGTGGCGGGGCTGGACATCTATCACAGCGTGGCCAGCTACTTGAACCGGGACCTCAGCAACGCCACCGACGTGAGCCCCGTCGTGACGCAGCGGGTGGCGCGGGGCGAGCTCGGCGTCAAGTCCGGACGCGGGATCTTCGCCTACGAGCCGGGCGAGATCCCGGCGCTCATGGAGCAACGCATGCGGCGACTGCTGGAAGTCAAGAAGGCGCTCTCCCGGGCCGCCACGTAGCGGATCGCGGAGGCGCGCCCAGATCGTCCGGGGCGGGGGCCCAGGTGTCGATCGCTCGTAGCCTTGCTGATGCTGGGATCACGACCACGGCGCTCATCACCGTGGACGGCGTGAGCATGACGTTTCGCGAAGGGACCCGTACGGTCCACGCCCTGGAGCGCATCTCGCTCACGGTCCCTCGCGGCCAGTTCATCTCGTTGCTCGGCCCCTCAGGATGCGGGAAGTCCACCTTGCTCCGCATCGTGGGAGGGCTTCTCCGTCCGACCCAAGGGCAGGTGTGGCTGGAAGGGGAGCCGGTGGGACACGCGATCCGTCGCCGGCCCTTCGGCTTCGTCTTCCAGGACCCTGCGCTGCTGCCGTGGCGGCGCGTCCTGGCCAACGCGACACTGCTGCAGGAGATCGTCTATCGCGATCGCCACGACCGAGACCAGCACGTTGCGCGCGCCAAGGAGTACCTGGAGCTCATGGGGCTGGGGGCCTTCCTCGATGCCTACCCGCGCGAGCTCTCGGGCGGGATGCGCCAGCGCGTGGCCATCGCCCGCGCGCTGGCCATCGCCCCCCAGATCCTCCTGATGGACGAGCCCTTTGGAGCCTTGGACGCGATCACCCGCGACCGCCTCAACCTGGACCTGCTGACCCTGTGGGGACGAACCGGTGTCACGATCATGTTTGTGACGCACAGCATTCACGAGGCCGCATTTCTCTCCGACGTCGTCTACGTCATGACGGCCCGGCCCGGTCGCGTCCTGGCCCGGGTGCCGGTTACCATTCCGCGGCCGCGTGCGCTGGACGTCCAGGAGACCCCCGGCTTCGTCCATCTGGTGCGCGAGCTCCGTGGCCTGCTCGATCGGGGGATGGAGGGATGAGCCGACTCGTCCGGGTGTGGGCTGCGGCCGTGCCGCCCCTCGCGGTCGTGCTGGCTCTCCTCGCCGCATGGGAGGCGGCTAGCATCGTCTCGCGCTTCCCGACCTACGTGCTGCCCCGCCCGAGCCAGATCGCGCGCGAGCTGCTCCACCCAGGGTCGCTCTTCTGGACACACACCTGGATTACCCTCCAGGAGACGCTCATCGGATTCGTCATCGGAAGCTTGGTGGGGCTGACGCTGGCGATCGCCATCGTCCTCTCGCCGCTGATCCGGCGCAGCATCTATCCCCTGATCGTCCTGTTCCAGACGGTGCCGAAGATCGTCCTGGCGCCGATCTTCATCATCTGGTTCGGATACGGCCTCCTGCCGAAAGAGATGCTGGTTGTCGTGCTGGCGTTCTTTCCTGTAACGGTCGACGCGATCCACGGGCTCACGTCCATGGATCCGACGCTGGTCGATCTGCTGCACTCGGTCTCCGCGTCACGCTGGGAGATTCTCTGGAAGATCCAGTTGCCGCACTCGACGCCGCATATCTTCTCCGGCCTCAAGGTCGCTAGCACGCTCAGCGTCATCGGAGCGATCGTCGGCGAGTGGGCGGGCGCCAACGGTGGACTCGGCTTCCTGATCCTCTCCTCGTCCGCCCAGCTTGAGACGGTGAGGATGTTCTCCGGCGTTGTCGCCGTCTCGATCATCGGCCTGCTGCTGTTCTACGCGGTGTCGCGCCTGGAGGACTGGTTGCTGCCCTGGCGCGAGAAAGTGGAGGTGCGACATCCGCTTGGGTGATCCTGCCGGTCAGGGACGCAAACCGAGACGTGAGGGAGGGGGGATCCGCATGAGGAAAGCGCTCGTCCTGGTTGTTGTGATCGGGCTCGTGATCACCGTGCCGTGGTCGGTGGGCGCGCAGGCGCCCGACCACGTAAAGGTGCGCCTCGACTGGCTGATCCGGGGCAACCACGCGCCGTTCTTTGTCGCTCAGGAGAAGGGATACTTCCGGAACGAGGGCATCGTTGTGGACCGCATCGACAAGGGCAATGGCTCGGTCAATACGATGACCCTGGTGGGCTCCGGCCAATACGAGTTTGGGTTCGGTGACCTGCCCACCCTGGCGACGGCGAGGGCGAAGGGGGTCCCGGTGACGTCGCTGGTCGTGGTCAATCAGCAGAGTCCCCTCGCGATGATCGCCTTGAAGGGGACCGGGCTCAGGGCCCCCAAGGACCTCGAGGGCAAGGTCGTCGGCATCCAGCCGTCCGGATCGACCTACATCTTCTATCTCGCCTTCCTCAAGGCAAACAAGATCGACCGCAGCAAGATCACCGAGGCGACGATCCCCGTGCCGTACGAGAACTTCCTTCTCACGCGCAAAGTCCAGGTGATCCCAGGCTACATCGACGCGGAAATTCCAGAGCTTGAGGCCAAGGCCGGCGGCCCCGGCTCGCTGGAGATCGTCCTGGGCGCGAAGTACGGCTACAACGGCTACGGCAGCGGGATGCTCACGAGCGACCGGATGATCAAGGAGCATCCCGACCTCGTGCGTCGTTTCACGCGGGCGTATGTGCGCGGGTTTCAAGACGTGACGAGGAACATCCGTGAAGCCGCGGACATCCTCGCAAAGTACAACCCCGAAGTGGCCGAGAAGAAGGACGTGATGATGGAGCAGCTCGCAGCGGATATGCAGTTCACCTTCTTCAGCACCGACACGAAGGCCCATGGCCTCGGGTGGCAGTCGCTGCCGCGCTGGAAATACACCATCGATATTCTGCGCGACCAGGGCGTCATCACCGCGGCGCTCCGCCCCGACGATGTATTCACGAATGCGTTTCTCAGGTGATCGCGCTGAGCGCCGCGGCCGTAGCGGCCGCCCGCGGCCCGGCGGCGCTGCCGCCTACGCCTATCGCATCCCGTCGCGCGAGGTCGGGCCCGTGGGGCCCTGGAGCAGGGACACGACGGTCTCGGGCGTCAACGGATAGGCCGTCCGGTGGACCCCCGCGGGGCCGAGGGCATCGAGGACGGCGTTGACCACGGCCACGTTTGCGCCAATGAGCGGGCCCTCGCCGACTCCCTTCATGCCCCCTGGCGTATGGGGTGACGGCGTCTCCAGGTGCACGAGGCGAACGTCGGGCGTGTCAGCGGCTGTCGGCAGCAAGTAGTCGATCAGCGTGGTCGTGAGGAGCTGGCCATCTGAGCCGTAGACGACCTCTTCGAGAAGCGCGCCCCCGAGCCCCTGGGCGATGCCGCCGGCGATCTGGTCGGCGACCAGCCGCGGGTTGAGGACCGTTCCACAGTCGTGCGCGACGGCGTACGTGTCGATGCGCACGAGCCCGGTGGCCGGATCCACCTCGCATCCGACCACGTGGATCTGCGCAGAGAACGTCCAGTTGACGGGGTCGTAGATCGCCTTGGCTTCGAGCCCCGGCTCCATGCCGGCTGGCAACCTGTGCGCTCGCCATGCCTCCAGGGCCACGTCCCCGAGGGCCACCGATGCGCGCGGATCTCCGAGCCGACGCACCGCGCCGTCCGCCAATTCTACGTCCTCCAGCGGGGCCTTCAGAAGGTGTGCGCCCAGACGCAAGATCTTGTCCCTCAACGTCCGGCAGGCCAGAACGACGGCGCCGCCGGCCACGGCGGCGCCTCGGCTGGCCGCCGTTCCGTAGAAGCTGAACGGCACGAGGTGTGTATCTCCCGTGTAGACGGCGACAGATTCGGGCGCCACCGCGAAGGAATCGGCGCAGATCTGCGCGAGCGCGGCGGCGATACCCTGCCCCACCTCGATGATGCCTGTGTAGCAGGCGACCGCGCCGGAGGGGTGGATGCGCACGAGCGCGGTCTCGTACCCGCCCTGCCGGTTCCCAGCCGCCGCCATCAGCCGGGATGGTCCCATGCCGGTGTATTCGATCAGGGCGGCGAGCCCCACGCCGAAGAATCTGCCGTTCCGGCGTGCCTCCGCTTGCCGCCGGCGAAGCAAGTGATAGCCCGACGCATCCACCGCAGCGTCCAGGAGCGCGTGGAGATCGCCGCTATCGTAGCGTAGCTGCCCGGCGCTGGTGTACGGCATCTCGTCGGCGCGGAGCAGGTTACGTCGCCGTGCGTCGACGGGGTCGATCCCGAGACGCGCCGCGACGCGATCCATGATGCGCTCATGCACGAAGACCGCCTCGGGCTGGCCGAACCCGCGGTACGCACCGTGCGGCGTCTTGTTGGTGACGACCGCCCGGCACGCGACGCGGTAGTGCTCGAGCCGGTACGGCCCGGGCAGCATGCGCGCCGTGAGCCACGCCGGCGCGTTGCCCTTCGTGTGCAGGTGGGCGCCGACATCCGCGTGGATCTCCGCCTCGATGCCTGTCAGCGTGCCGTCGCGGCGCACGCCGACCCGCACCCGGATCGTCTGCTGCCGGCTGTGCACGGTGGCCATGAAGTGCTCCCGCCGGTCTTCGACGTACGTGACCGGCCTGCCCAGCCTCACGGAGAGCACGCAAGCGACGACGTCCTCGGGGAAATAATGGAGCTTGTTGCCGAACCCGCCGCCGATCCGCGGAGCGATGACACGGATGCGATCCTCCGGCAGGCTCACCGCGCGGGCGAGGTAGGCGCGAAACGGCTCGGGCGCCTGGGTCGAGTACCAGATCGTCAGAAACCTCTCGCGGGGATCGTAGCTGGCGACGATGGCGCGCGGCTCCATCGGGATGGCCATCTGCCGCGGCGTACGGAAGACGTCCTCGATGACGAAGTCCGCCGCGTCCAGGGCAGCGCGGACGTCGCCGCTCTCGATCACCGCTTGTGCCGCCACGTTGTCTCCCCACTCCTCGTGCAGGACGGGGCTCCCCGGGGCCAGCGCCTCCTCGACGCTCGTGACGGCAGGAAGAGGATCGTACTCGACCTTCACGGCCTCCGCCCCGTCCTCAGCGAGGTAGCGGGAGTGCGCGACCACCATCGCCAGCGGCTGGCCGACGTAGAGGGCCTTCGGATAGAAGAGCGGGTAGGCGTGCATTCTCTGTCCCGGGACGACCGAGAGAATCGGAAGGTCGGGCAGCCCGGCCGCGTCGGCGGGCCCGAAGACCGCCCGCACGCCGGGGATGGCCCGCGCCGGCGCGAGGTCCAGGCGCACGATTCGCGCGTGGGCGTGCTGGCTGCGAACCACGGCCATGTGGAGGGAGTGTGATGGCGAGACGTCGGCGACGTATGCTCCGAGCCCCTGGAGAAGCGGCTTGAGGTCCGGTCTCCGAACGCCGCTTCCCACCCATCGCCGTCCGCGCTGCACCACTCTCATGAGCCACCTCGACCCCTCAGCGTGGGATTGGTATCGGCGCCTGCACGCTCGATTCGGTGGAATCTGTGGGCTCCCTCCAGACCGTCGCCGCGGACAGTGGGCAAGCGGGTCGGCGCCCGAGGGATCGCTCCACTGTGGTCGGCACCTAGCCCCGATGCTGTACATGGACGATGGGCGGGGCCGACGAGTGTGGCAGCACCTTGCTCAGCGGATTCCTCCGGCTACGAGGCCGCTGATCAACTGCCGCTGGAGCGCCAGGAAGAGGAGGATCGACGGCAGCGTGAAGATCACCGCCCCCGACATCATGATCTCCACGGGCGTGGTGAGGTAGCCAATCCACGATGCGAGCCCGACGGACGTCACCCACAGCGATTGGTCGCTCACGAAGGTGAGCGCGAAGACAAACTCGTTCCAAGCCTCGAAGAACCCGATGGCAAACGCTGCCACCACGGCGGGCGCCGACAGCGGCAAGGTGATCCGCCGCAGGACGTCGAGCCGCGAGCACCCGTCCATGAGTCCGGCTTCTTCGATCTCGGTCGGGATGGTGTCGAAGAACGTCTTGAGAATCCAGACGGTGATCGGCGCGATCACAGCGGTGTCGGCGATGACCAGGCCGAGGCGCGTGTTGAGAAGGTGCGTTTCCTTGAAGACGATAAACAGCGGTACGATGAGCACCGTGCTGGGCAGCATCTGGGTAAGGAGGAGGAGAAAACTGAACGCGGTCCGGCCCCGGTAGCGGAAGCGAGATAGGCTGTAGGCCCCCAGAACGGAGAGGGCGACCGAGAGGGAGGCGGTTCCGCACCCTACGATCGCGCTATTCAACAGCCACCGGCCGATCGGTTGTGTCGTGAACAATCGGTAGAACACACCGAGCTCGTGGGGATTCGGCAGCCGGTGCGGCGGCCAGACGTACAGGTCGGGACCGCGCTGCATCGCGGTCACGAGCATCCAGTAGACGGGCAGCGCCGCGAATCCGATGGCCGCGGCCACGAGCGTGTACAGGACGACCCAGCGCGCCAGGCGTCGAGGGCGCAGGGCGGCGCTAGACTGCAGGCTCATGGCGGCTTTCCAGCATGAAGTACACGGCCGTGGCCACGACGGAGAGCGTGATGCCGAGCGCGGCGATCGCAGAGGCGATCCCGACGCGAAAGTTGCGGAACGCCTCGCGGTAGATCTCGACGGCCAGGACGTTGGTGCGGTCGGCAGGCCCGCCTTGGGTCATGATCCAGATCGTATCGAATCGCTTCAGGGACCAGATGGTGAACAGAAGCAGCAAGATCATCACGGTCGGGCGAATGGTGGGTAGCGTGATGCGGGCAAAGATCGTGACGGGGCCGGCGCCGTCCACACGGGCGGAGTCGTACATCGACTGATCCACCGACGACAGCGCGGTCAGGAGCACGACCGCGCCGAACGGAAAGATGCGCCAGACGTCGACCAGCACGACGGCCGGCAGCGCCCACCGCGGCGAGAGCAGCCAGCTGATGTTGGCGTGGAGCACGCCGGCCGACCGGAGGGCGAAGTCGACGAGACCGTACTGGGGATCGTACATCCAGTACCAGATGAGGGCGCTGGCGACGAGCGGTGTGCCCCAGGGGACAGTGAGAATTGCGCGGGCGAGTCCTCGTCCCGGGAAGCTCGACTGCAGCAGGAGCGCGCATGCCATGCCGATCGCGAGCGAGAGCAGCACGGTACCCACGGTGTAGAGGACCGTCACCCTCAGCGCGTTGGCGAGCTCGGGAAGATGTAGCAGCCGATAGTAGTTGGCGAGACCGGCAAACTCGCCGGGCTGGGGAACGAGACTCCGGCTGTCGTACAAGCTGACGAGGAGGCCACGGGCCATCGGGTACATGACGAGCACCCCGACGAGAAGGGCCGTGGGCGCGACCAGGGCGTACGGCAGTGCCTCCGAAAGCCTGTGGCGCCACGCAGGAGCTTCGCCCGGCCTGGAGAACAGGATGCGTTGGTGTGCCAATGCTGCTACGGCTGCGCGCCGCTCCTCCTCCCCAGCATCGGCCCCTTCGCCGGGGAGGAGGAGCGGGTAGGTGGGTGTCGTTACTTCGACTTCAGCTTCTGTTCGAGCTCCACCTGTGCAGCGTCCATCGCCTTCTTGGGATCCACGTTGTTCACTAACACGTCGGTGACATGGGTCAACACCGTGTGGCGGAACTCGGGAAGCTGCGTCTCGAAGCCGCGCGGCAGGATGCCTCCGTTGTCCGCGAGCGGCAGATTGACGAACGTCTGCAGGTATGGAAACTGCTTGATAATGCCTGCGTTCGCCGACTTCGAGTTCACGACGTTGTGCACGGCCATCCCGTACTCTCTAAGATGGCGGTAGAACCAGTCAAGGAACGTCACGGCTTCCTTGAGATGCGGCGAGCCCTTCGGGAGGGTATAGAGCACGATCTCGGCATTGGTGAGCGGAGGCTTGAACGGGGGGGCCGTCGCCGCGAGTTGAATCTGAGGGTTCTGGGACTTCGTGATGACGTAGACCGCCTGGTTATCGGTGAGCATCGCGACCTTCTCCTGCCAGAACATGCGGCGGTAGGTCGCCGAGTCCACGCCCTTGGGGAACACGCCAGCGTCGTACATCTGCTTGAAGAATCGGACGCCTGCGATGACGCTGGGGGAGTTGACCGTTGGCTTCTTGCCATCGGACCACTTCCCGCCGAACCCTTCGACCCAAAACGATAGCTCATACCACCAGCCGGCCTCCTGGTCCATGGTATGGCGCGTGCCGTAGCCGTACTGGTCGGGGGCCTTGGTCAGCTTCTTCGCGGCGGCCAGGAACTCGTCGGCGGTCGTCGGCGGCTTGGCGATGCCCGCCTCCCTGAGGAGCCGCTCGTTCGAGAGCAGCGCGTACGTGACGTACTCCGTGACCACGCCCATCGTCTGTCCCTTGATGTTCGCCACCTGCTGGACCGGGAGGAAATCCGCCTTGTATTTGTCGAGGTCGAGCACGGCGTTGAGCGGCTGAAGATACCCGTGGGTGAGGAAGGAAAAGAACATCGTGTCCGACGCAACGAGCACGTCGGGTGCGCTGCCGCCGGCGAGGCGCACCATCATGGTGTCCTCGTATCGCGGGTACGGAATGCTGCCTTCCTTCACCCTGATGTTCGGATGCTCCTTGGTGAAGGCCGCAACGAGCTTGCGCAGGGCATCGCCCCGCTCTGGCTCGGTCCAGTGCCAGGTCGAGAGCTCGATCTCGACTGTGCCCTGGGCCTCGGCGGTCCCGTCCAAGCCCGACACGAGCGCGCCGCTGGCGCCGGCCGCGAGGGCGGTAGCAACTGCACCCTTCAGGAGCTCGCGCCGCGACAGCGCCCTGTCGCCACGGCCGCGCGCCGGCGCTGCGTCCATTCTCGGCCTGCCCGGTTGCTTCGCCTTCGCCGAGGCCTCCCGCTTCGTGTTCACGCTCATCCCCCCTTAATCATGCGGACGTCGCGGACCCCTCAGGGCGTCGCGCGGCGTTCACCATACGGGCTATACTCACCCTCACGGTGGTACCGTTCGTGTGCTTCGGCCATTCGCTCGGGATCCAGTTCCACCCCGAGGCCCGGCGCGCGCGGCACGGGCAGGGTTCCACCTGAAAAGCTGTGGATGGGCCGGACGATGTCGTGCTCGAGGAAGTGCAAGTGGGTCTGGCTCGCCATCGTTGTGGTGTTCGCGCAGGACCCCAGCACGTGGAGTGCCGCCGCGGTGCTGATGCCGAGGTCGCCGAAGCTGTGCTTGAGCACCGGAAGCTGGGCATACTCGCAGAGGGCGCAGACCTTTTTGAACGCGAGCAACCCGCCCACCTGATGCTGATCGGTCAGGATGACGTCGGCCGCTTGGCGGCGGACGATGTCGAGGACGTTGAACTCCGTCCACGACGCCTGGTTGGCCGCGATCGGGACTGCTGAGGCCGCCCGCACTCGAGCCAGGGCGTCTACGTCGTACATGCAGACCGGCTGCTCGACGAATTCGAGCTCGAACGGCTCAAGCTTACGGATCATCTGGATTGCCTCAGCCGGAGTCCAGGCCTCGTTTGCATCCACGCGGACCTTGGCTTCTGTCCCGCATGCTTCACGAACCGCGGCCACCATGGCGATGTCTTGCTCTGCGCCGAATCCGATCTTGAGGTAGAGCGTGGTGATCCCACGCGCGAGCGCCTGTTTGGCCTCCTGCGCCATGGCATCGACCGCCTTCGAGGGGATGTGATAGTAGAACGGCACCGCCTCCGTGAGCGGACCGCCCAGCAGGTTGACGACCGGTTGCCCCGCCGCCTTCCCGATCAGGTCCCACAGCGCCATCTCGATGCCGGCGATCGCCCCGTTTCCCACGTGGCGGTAGTGATGCCAACCGCGGCGTGTGTAGAGGAGGCGCGTGATGGACTCGATGTGATGCGGGTCTTGCTCCTTGAGGAGCGGTACCATCCCGGCAAGCGCCTCCAGGACCACCGGGACGGACGGGAAGCCCACCGCTTCGCCGAGGCCGGTGAGCCCGTCGTCGGTGTGAAGCCGGACGACGACGTTGGAGATACCCCGTCGCTGGCCCCAGAACCAGGTCTCCGCTTCACGAAACGGGACGGATACCGGTGTCAGGTCGATCGAAGCAATCTTCATGACGATCCTCTCCGACGGCGAGTGGACCGAGGCGGGGACGGCGGCTCGGCGTTGTGCGGCGGCACACTGGTCTCATGGATCGCCCGAGACTCGTACGGTAGCCGGTACAAGCTGGCCGCATCCCGGATGTGCGCCTCCATAGCGGCACGCGCGACGTCGGGATCGCCGGTGCGGATCTTCTCCCACAACTCGCGATGGAGCGCCGCGTCCATCGGTGCATGATCGGGAATCTCTGCTGCGATCTTTGCACCGTATGCTCCGATCTTTGGGATAATGACGCGGAGGATCTCGCTGAGCGTGCGGTTGTGAGCTGCCTCGGCGATCATCAGGTGCAGCGTGAGCGCGTCCAGGTAGACGCTGGACGCGGAGGAGGCTTTCGCTTCCATCGCGCTGAGGAATGCCTCGATGCGGGCTGCATCCGCCGGCGTCGCCCGCAAGGCCGCGAGGGCCGCGCACGCCCCTTCGATCGCCACGCGCGCCTCCGTGAGGTCTTGGATCTCTTCCATCCCCAGCGCCCCCTCCACAGTCGGATCACGGGCGCCCTGCTCCGTTCGCCGCAGAAAGTACCCCTTACCGGGGCGGACCTCGACGAGCCCCTGCCCAACGAGAAGCTGCAGGGCCTCCCGCACCGATGACCTCCCTGCTCCGGTCGATCGGGCGAGATCATGCTCCGAAGGCAGCCGGTCACCGGGCTGTAGGGACTCTCGGGCGATGAATCGCAGGACCCACCGGGCGACCTGCGTGGTGGTGCGCGGGGGATGTGCAAGACCGGCAATGAGATCAGACATGTCAGACATCATCCCCATCCTACAGACCGTTGACCGGCGGTGTCAAGTGTGCACTGCATGACAAATCCTCTAGCGAAATCGGCGGCCAAGCGCGTCGGTGTGCTGCGGCGACCGCTATCGCTGGGGCCGGGAAAATTTCGTCAGGCCCCGGCCGAAAGGTACAAGCGTACGTTCGTGTATTGGTCTAGAGGACTAGACGTATCCCCGGTCGTAAATGCGCATCACGATCCGGACGGGCAGCAGGCGACTCGACCACGACAAGACGCGTGAGGGGGTGGACGGCCATGGGGGCACGTAGACAGGTAACCCGCCGGCAGTTCCTCACAACTGGTGTTGCGTTCACCGGCGGGGTCCTCGCTGGAATCGGCGTCCGCGCAGCTGATCGCTCCGCGACCGCACGCGCGGCGTCGGCGCAACGCACCTTGGTCTACCTAGACACCGACACCCCCGCCTCCTTCGACCTTGACCAGACGGGGATTCGACTGACCGAGCAGCTGGCATCAGCGTGTTACGGGGGCGATCTCGTCCGCTACAAGATCGTCAAGGACCCGAAGACCGGAGTATCGCTGGCTGACATCTACGCCTCAGGAACCGCCGGAATCGACCCCGGGTTGGCCACGAAGATCGACATCTCCCCCGACCAGCGGGTGTACACCTTCCATCTGCGACCAGATGCGAAGTCATCGCTCGGGAACCCTCTCACCGCGGACGATGTGATCTGGTCTTTTCAGCGGAGTGCCGCCCTCAATCAGACCGGAGGGTTCTTTGCGGACGTCATGGGAGTGGCGAAGGGCAAGATGGAGGCGCTCGATCCGCACACCGTCCGGTTCACGCTACCGACGCGCAACCCGATCTTTCTCCGGGTCGACGCGATGAAGTACTATGGAGGTCTCTTCGATTCGAAGGCCGCCAAGGCTCACGCGACCTCCGCCGACCCGTGGGCGAAGGCGTACCTGGCATCGCACACCGCGGGCTTCGATGCCTACATGGTCGAGAGCTACGTCAAGGGCCAGCAAGTGACGCTCGTGGCGAATCCCCACTGGTATCGCGGCAAGCCGTACTACGATCGGATCGTCTGGAAGGCCGTGCCGGAGAGCGCAAACCGCCTGTCGGCGCTGCTGCGGGGCGACGCGGACGTCGCCGCGCAGCTGACACCCCCCCAGCTGGAGCAGGCGGCCAAGACACCAGGTTTTACGGTCACGAGCTACGTGGCCAACAAGATCAAATCCATCCAGCTCAACCTGCGCTACAAGCCGCTGGCAGACCGCCGAGTCCGCCAGGCCATCGCCTACGCAATCCCATACGAGCAGATCCTGCGCAGCGTCTACTTCGGCACGGCCAGACTCGTGAGGAGCCCTATCCCGGAGACGTATCCCGCACACGTCCCCGACTACTGGGTGTACTCCACCAATATTGACAAGGCGCGCGCGCTCATGAAGGCGGCCGGGCAGGATCCGTTCCCCATGACCCTGACGTACAATCTGGCCAATTACGATGATCCGCTCCTCGCTCCCATCATCCGATCGGCTCTCCAGGAGATCGGGATCACCGTCACGCTCAACGGTGTCCCGGACGCAGTGTTCGTCGACAAGCTGTACAAGCACGACGGGCATGCCTTCCTCGAAGACAACTGGCCGTTCATCGCGCATCCGGCGTATGCCTTGTGGGTGTACTGGAACGCGAAGACGGTGCTCAACATCGGCGGCTGGGTCAACAAGGAGTTCGACGACCTTCTCCCGCAGATGCTGGTGGAGCTCGACGACAAGAAGCTCGCGGCGATGGCGCGCCGCGCCCAGCAGATCTGGGAGGAGGAGCAGCCCTGGATCCTTCTCGCCAACCCTGGGTGGCACGTGGCGCACCGATCGACGCTCACGAACTTCGTGTGGTACCCGGATAACGATATCCGCTTCCAGGAGCTGCGCGGGAGTTAATGGCGTTCTTCATCGGTCGCCGGGTGTTGCTGTTGCCGTTCCAGGCCCTCGGGGTCGTCACGATCGTGTTCGTGCTCGTGCACCTGCTGCCGGGCGATCCCGCCGCCCTCATGGCCGGCCCGATGGCCACGGCGAGCCAGATCGCGCAGATCCGCACCACCCTGGGCCTGACCCAGCCGCTCCCCGTGCAGTACGTCCGCTACGTCAACCGGCTCCTGCACGGGGACTTGGGCACGTCGTGGTACACGAGCAACCCGGTCGCGACGGACCTGGCACAGCGGGCGCCGGCCACGCTGGAACTCATCACGCTGGCACTCCTGGGGATCGTCTGCCTGGGGCTCGTCATCGCCGGGATCATCGCGATGAGGCCACGCGGCCTGCCGGGTCATCTGATTGCGGCCTACGGGTTCGTCGCAGGAGCCCTGCCCGACTTCTGGGTCGGGCTCGCGCTGATCTTTCTCGTCTACACGAGGGCGCACCTCGGTCCCTCACCGACCGGTCAGCTCAGTAGCCATGCCGCCGTTCCCACGGTGACCGGGATTGCGACGATCGACGCCCTCCTCGCAGGCGACCTCGGCGCCTTCAACGACGCGGTGAAACACCTCGTGCTGCCAGTCGCGACGCTGGTGTTCATCTACATGGGGCCGGTCGTCCGGATAACGGGCGCGGCGGCGGTCCGAAGCCTCCACAGCGAGTTCAGCCGGTTTGCGCAGAGTTGGGGGATCGCCCCGTGGCGCCGCCGGTACTACGCGTTGCGGCACGTCATGCCAACCTTTGTCGTCGCCGTCGCCTCGGCGTACGGCTACCTGCTCGGCGGCGCCGTGCTCGTCGAGACGGTTTTCTCGTGGGGTGGCTTCGGCCAGTACGCCGTCCAGGCCGTGACCCACTCCGACTACGCGGCGATCGAAGGGTTTGTCATCGTCGCGGGGATCTTTACGGTGCTCGTGTACACGCTGGCGGACGTTCTCCAGATGGCGCTCGATCCCCGGGCCCGGCGATGAGCGCCCCGAGGGCCTGGCTCCGGCAACCTGCCGCCACGCTCGTGTCGGGAGGCGTCGTCGCCGCGACGGTCCTGCTGGCCATCATCGGCCCGGCGCTTGCCCCGTTCAACCCGGAGCGCCCGACGCCGAGGGTCCTGCTGCCGCCGTCTCCCGCGCACATCTTCGGAACAGATGCCTCCGGCATCGACGTCTTCTCGGTTACGCTCGCGGCCTTCCGTGTCGATGTGGTCATCGCCCTGGTATCGGTCGGGATCTCTCTCGCTGCCGGGGTCATGCTTGGCGCGGTCGCCGGCTACGGATTCAACGGGAGCCGGGCGGCCGCGTGGGGGTCGGCGATCATTCTGCGCCTGCTGGATCTCGTGCAGTCGATCCCGGTATTCATCCTCGCGCTGGCGCTCGTGGGCATGTTCGGCCAGACGGTGCGGAACGTGGTGATTGCCGTTGCGTTCGTGAATCTGCCGGTGTTTGCGCGTCTCACCCGGGCGGCGGTCAGAAGCGTGGAGCACCGCGAGTTCGTCGCAGCCAGCCGCGCGCTCGGCGTCCGCGAGGCGGGGATTCTCGGCAGTCACGTGTTGCCCAATTCGCTCGATGGGACGATCGCGTACGCGTCGATCGCCGTGGGAGGCGCGATCCTGCTCACGGCAGGGCTGAGCTTTCTCGGCGCCGGCGTCCGGCCTCCCACCCCGGAGTGGGGCGCAGAGATCGCGAGCGGCGCCGGCTACATCGTAACCGGCCAGTGGTGGATCAGCGTGCTGCCGGGGCTCGTCCTGTCCGGCGTCGTCTTCAGCTTTGCGCTGCTCGGCGACGCCGCCCGGGCCGCGCTGGAGCGGGCGGGACGGCACGCGGTACTGCCGGGCGAGCAGCCCCTGACTGTGCCCGCCGGGGATGAACGCGCGCCCGCATGAGCGGACCGCTTCTTCGAGCCGAGAACCTGCGGGTCGGCTTCCCCGACGGCGGGACATGGGTGTACCCCGTCCGGGGCGTATCGTTCGAGATCGGGCCCGGGGAGATCGTCGGCCTCGTCGGCGAGTCGGGAAGCGGCAAGACGCTGACGGCGCTTTCGTGTTCCCGCCTCGTCGGGCCACCCGCGCGGGTCTCGGCGGACGCGCTCGGGCTCGGCGACGTGGACCTCTTGCGGGCGTCCGAGGAGACGCTCCGCGCCCTCCGCGGCAGGCGGATCGCGATGATCCCCCAAGACCCGCTGACGAGCCTTCACCCGTCCCTCACGATCGGCGCGCAGATCAACGACGCGCTGGCGGATCACGGCGTCCCGCGCGGCGAGCGTCGCCGCCGTGTGCTGGAGGTGATGGAGCGCGTCGGGCTCCCGGACCCGCCCGGTACCCTGCGGCGCTACCCGCACGAGCTCTCTGGTGGGACGCGCCAACGCGCCATCATCGGCTTGGCGCTGGCCAACGCGCCCTCACTGCTGATCGCGGATGAGCCCACGACAGCGTTGGATGCGATGATCCAAGCGCAGATCCTCCATCTGCTCGCCGATCTCCGCGCCTCGTGGCAGATGAGCATTCTCCTGATCTCGCACAACCTCGCCGTCGTCGCGGGCGTGTGCGACCGTCTGCTCGTCATGTACGCGGGCCGGATCGTCGAGTCCGGGCCGACGGCCCACGTTCTGGCCGAGCCGATGCACCCCTACACGCGGGCGCTGCTGGATGCCGTGCCGCGGCTCGAGAGCACCCGCCGTCCCCACGGTATCCCGGGGGCGCCACCCACTCCATGGAACCGCCCACCGGGGTGCGCCTACCACCCGCGGTGCGGCTACCGAGTGGAGCGATGCCAAGGGGAGGACCCTCCCGGTGCGCCGGTCCGTCCCGGCCGCCTGGCGGCCTGCTGGGTGAGCCAGGCACAGGGCGCGCTCCCCGTGATCGGAACGGTATCTCCACGAGGCGCCAGTGCCGAGCCTGCGCACCGATCTCCCGGGCCAACGGCGGATCCGCTGTTTGAGGTGACCGGAGTGACCCGGCATTTCACGGTAGGCCCAGCCTGGAAGCGGGAGGTCATCCATGCGCTGGACGACGTCAATCTTAGGGTGCACCGCGGGGAGTCCCTGGGCATCGTGGGCGAGTCGGGGTCGGGGAAGAGCACGCTAGTCCGTCTCCTGGCGCTGCTGGACCGGCCGACCCGAGGCCGGATCTCCTATGCCGGCGAGGATCTCGCGCAGCTGCGGGGTGCACGTCTCCTCCGGTTCCGGCGGCGCGTGCAGATCGTCTTCCAGGACCCATACTCGTCCCTGGATCCACGCTATACCGTGGCCGACACCATCCGCGAGGCGCTTGTGACCCATCGGATCTGCCCTCCCGGGGAAGAAGGCGCCCACATTCGCGAGGTGCTCGATAAGGTAGGGCTGTCCACCCACTTTGCCGGGCGCTACCCGCACGAGCTCTCCGGCGGCCAGCGCCAGCGTGTCTGCATCGCCCGCGCGCTCGCCGTGCGTCCCGAGGTTCTCCTCGCGGACGAGCCGGTGAGTGCCCTGGACGTGTCGATTCAGGCCCAGATCCTCGAGCTGTTCGAGCAACTGCGACGGCAGGAGCGCCTGACGCTCGTCGTCGTCGCGCACGATCTTGCGCTGATCCGCCAGGTCAGCGACCGCGTCGTCACGCTCTATCTCGGCAAGGTTGTGGAGGAGGCGCGGGCCGACGTGTACGCCGTCCGTCCCCGACACCCGTACACGTTTGCCTTGAGCCGGTCTGTGCCGAGCGTGGATCGTGTGGGCGAGCTCCCGCCGGTCCTCGTGAGAGCCGAGCCGCCGTCGGCGGCGCGCCCTCCGGCGGGCTGCCGGTTCCACACCCGCTGTTTCAACGCGCAGCCGCGGTGCAGTCGGGACGAGCCCCCTCTGGACGGCGATGACGGCCATCGATGCGCATGCTTCTACCCCGTGGCGGACGCGCAGTACGCATCGCTGGCGCCCCCGGCCGTCGATGCCCGGGCGGGCCGGTGAGCGCCGGCCACTCGACCCCGACGCAGGCGGCCGCTCGATGGCAGCTGACGGACCGAGGGCAGTGGAGGTGAAGAGGCGTGTGCACGCTGCTGGGGCGGGTGCTGGGGCCGGCGTGGGTTATTGCCAGCTCCAGCGATGATCCGTACGTCGTGTCAAACCAGTTGGTCTGCGCCGCGCGCGCGCCATACTCGTACATCGGTGTTCGAGTGCTGGCCGCGGATCCGGGTTCCCCAGTGCCGTGGAACCACATGCTCACCCGGGGGATCAACGCCGCGGGCCTCGCCTATACGTACGCGTACGTGCACGAGCCAGGGAACGAGCATGCCCCGGAGCAGCGGTGGCCCGAGGCCATGCTCGCCCAGTGCGAGAGCGTCGAGGATGCCATCGCGGTCATCCGGCGCCACCTTGGGGCCGTCCTCTCGGGCAACTACCTCCTGGCCGATGCGGCCGGGGACGCGGCGGCGCTGGAGGTGAGCCGCACGGCGCTGCGCGTCACCCGCGACCCCGGCGGCACGCTTGTGTGCACGAACGTCTGGCCGACCCTCGAGATGGCGGTATCGGACCGGTGGGGAGCCGAGACGGCCCGCGATCGGTCCGCACGGGTGGGCTGCCTTCTCGCCGAGGGTCCGTTCGATCTCCCTGCGATCTTTCACGCGATGCGCGATCACAGCGACGGCGGAGGCGATGCCGAGCGTCCCTACGGCGTTTCCATCTGCAACCACGGCCGGCGAGAAGGCACCATTTCGGGCGAGGTGCTCGACCCGCGGCACCGCGAGTTGTGGTGGACGTACGGGTGGCCCTGTGGCGAGCCGCGAGGGTACGAGGCCCCCAGCCGGGCGCCATGGGGGCGGTACCTCGCGTTTGGCGCCGATCGGGTGCGCGGCGACGGTCCCGTGACGACCCTGGACGGCCACCTCACCTCGTTCGGCGTTCGCCTCCTCAGCCGCGCGGAGGACCGCGCGTAGGCATGGAACCGTTCGATGTGCTGATCGTGGGCGCCGGCGTCGTGGGGTGCGCGCTCGCCCGGGAGCTCGCGCGGTACCGGTTACGCGTCGGCGTCGTCGACCGCGAGGCGGACGTGGCCGAGGGGACGAGCAAGGCGAACAGTGCCATCGTGCACACGGGATTCGACGCGAAGCCCGGGTCGCTCGAATCGCGGCTCGTCCGCCGCGGTCACGCGCTATGGACCGAGCTGGCACCGGCACTGCACGTGACGCTCGAGCGTCCCGGCGCGCTGGTGGTCGCCGTGAGCGATGACCAGCTCGCAGCGCTGGAAGCGCTCCGCGACAACGGCCGGAGGAATGGGGTCACCGATCTCCGCGTCTTGTCCAGGGAGGAGGTGCTGCGGCGCGAGCCAGCGTTGACCTGCGACGTGCGGGGCGGCCTGGACGTCCCCGGGGAGAGCATCATCGACCCGTTTGCCGCGGTCATCGCCCAGGCGGAGAACGCCGCGGCCGCCGGCGTGGAGTTTTTCCTCGGTGAACCGGTGCAGGAGCTCCGGGCCCAGCCGGATCGGTACTGCGCCGTGACTCCCCGGCAAACGCTCGAAGCGCGGTGGCTCGTCGATGCGGCGGGACTGTGGAGCGACGAGATCGCCGGCCTCGCGGGATGGCGGGAGGTCCGCGTGACGCCGCGCAAGGGCGAATTCGTTGTGTTCGACAAGCCGGCCCGCCGCCTCGTCCACCACATCCTCTTGCCGGTGCCCACGAAGATCAGCAAAGGCATCCTGATCGCGCCCACAGTGTTTGGCAACCTACTCCTGGGCCCCACGGCGGTCGACGGCACAGACAAGACCGATCTGAGTCTAACGGCCGACGGGTTCAGCACCCTCTTGCGCGCCGGCCGGCGGTTCCTCCCGGCGCTTCAACATGAGGCCATCGTCGCAACGTACGTCGGGCTGCGCGCTGTCGGGGCCGGCAGCGACTACGGTATCGAAGTCGATGGCGCCCGGCGCCTTGTGGTGATTTCCGGGATCCGGTCCACAGGCCTGACGGCCTCCCCGGCCATCGCGGAAGAGGTGGTGACGCGCTTGCGAGATGCGGGGCTGGTCTTGCGGCCCAACCCCGGCTATCGTCCCGATCGGCCCGCTCCGGCGTGGCGGCCCGGCCACCCCCGGCCCTGCGCGGATCCGGATCGCGTGGCTCGCGCACCCGCGTACGGCCGCGTCGTCTGTCTGTGTGAGAGCGTCAGCGAAGGCGAAATCCTCGATGCGATGCGGTCCCCGCTGCCCGCACGGACGCTCGATGGTATCAAGAAGCGGACCTGGGCGATGGCCGGCCGATGCCAGGCGTACTACTGTACAGCGGACCTTCTGGTGCTCCTCGCGCGTCAGCGGGGGGTGCCGCTGGCTTCGATCACGAAGCGCGGCGTCGGATCGGAGCTCACAACAGGCCCGACGCGCACCGCCGGTGGGACGCGCTGATGCCTGCGCCGGTCCAAGACGTCGCCGCGGTCATCGTGGGGGCTGGCCCAGCAGGGCTCGGGGCGGCGGCGCGGCTCGCCCGGTGCGGGCTCGGCCCGATCGTCGTGCTCGATCGGGAAGCGCAACCGGGGGGTCTGCCGGCGCAGAGCGAGCACCACGGGTTTGGCCTGCGGCGCTACAAGAGACCGTTGCGGGGGTTCGATTATGCCGCGCGCCTCGCGTCGGCGGCGACCAGGGCCGGCGTCGACGTGCGGCTCCAGACCACAGTCCTGCGGGTGACCCCCGACCGAACGGTCCTAACGACGAGTGCCGGCGGTGTCCTGGGATACCGTGCCCGGGTCGTCATCCTGGCGACCGGCTGCCGCGAAGCGCCGCGGCCGCTGCGGTCGGCCGCGGGCACGCGTCCGGCAGGTATCTACAATACGGCGGTGGTGCACCGTCTGCTGGGCCTGCTCCACGAGCGGCCCGGTCGGCGCGCGGTGGTGGTAGGATCGGAGGACGTGGGGCTGATGGCCGTGCGGCTGCTGGAGCGGAGCGGCACGCGTGTCGCCGCGGTGATCGAAGAGCTGCCGTATCTGCTCGGCTACCGCGTCAACCTGCTGTACTCGGTGATACCGTTTCGCGTGCCGGTTCTGCTGGGACACGCCGTCGTGGGGATCGTGGGGCACCGGCGGGTCGAGGGCGTGGACGTCCGCGCGCTCTCGACCGGCCAGGTCACGCGCATCCCCTGCGATACGGTCGTCTTCTCCGGACGCTTTCTCCCGGAAAGCGGGCTCGCCCGCGAGGCCGAGGTCGCCCTGGACCCGCGCACCGGGGGCCCCATCGTGGATCAGCACTACCGCACCTCCATCCCCGGAATCTTTGCGTGCGGCAACGTGCTTCACGGCGCCGAATCGTCGGACACCGCGTTCGACGAGGGCGTGCGGTGTGGCGAGGCCGCGGCGGCGTATGCGGCCGGCCGCCTCGCCGACGTGGAGAGCGTTTGGTGCGAGGGCTGCGGCCACGTCGCCGCCATCGTCCCGCAGCGTCTGACACCCGGCGCCAGGGGGATAGTACGCCTGCTTGTTCGCCCCGATGCGCCCCTCGCAGGCGTGACGATCTCCGCCCGGTGCGATGGGAAGCGCATAGGCGGGGCGTGGCGGCCCTGGGCCATGCCCCATCGGGCTTCGACCGTGTTGCTGCGGCTGCCGCTGGTGCCGCGCGGCGGCCGCCTGCAGATCGATATGCGAGGCCACATCCGAGGGCCGCGTTACGCGTCCGCCGCGCCCTTCGACGCGCTGCCCCCGCAACGGTCGGGAGCCTTCCAGGCGGCGCAGACCGCCGGGGACGGAGGATAGGCCCATGCCGGTCCTCATCGGAGTCGATCACGGCACGACCCGGACAAAGGCCCTGGCGTTCAGCGAATCGCTTGTGCTGCTGGGCGAGGGGACGGTACCCCTCAGCCAGTCGTACCCCCGCCCAGGATGGGTGGAGCAGGACCCCCGCGAGGTCCTGACGGTCACTCGGCAGGCGGTCCAGGCGTGCATGCGCCAGGCCGGCCTCGCTGGGGCCGATATCGCCGGCCTCGGTCTCGCGAACCAGGGCGAGACCGTGATCGTGTGGGACCGCAGGACCGGAGCCCCGGTATACCCGGCCATCAGCTGGCAGGACAGGAGGACCGCGGACCTGTGCCGTGCCCTGGCCGCAACGGGCTGCGAGGAGGAGGTCCGCAGGCGTACGGGCCTGCGGCTCGATTCGTACTTCTCGGCGCCGAAGATCCGGTGGATCCTCGACCATGTGGACAGCGGCCAAGCCCGGGCCGAGCGTGGCGAGCTCCTGGCGGGCACGACCGACACGTGGCTTCTATGGAACCTCTCCAGGGGCGACCTGTACGCGACGGACGCTTCGACAGCGTCCCGGACGCTGCTGTTCAACATTCACGCGCTCGACTGGGATCCCACGCTGCTCGACCTGTTTCGCATCCCCCGGCAGATGCTCCCGACGGTGTCGCTCTCGGCTGGCCTCACCGGCTATCTGGCACCGGAGGCGTTCGAGGTCGGGCGGCCCGTGCCGGTGCTCGGCCTCGCCGTCGATCAACAGGCTGCGCTGTTTGGGCACGGGTGCCACCGTGCCGGGATGAGCAAGGTCACCTACGGGACGGGCGCGTTCGCCCTCATGCACACGGGCGCCGCCCCCACCACATCCCGCCGGGGCCTCCTGACAACGGTCGCGTGGAGGCGCTCGGACACCGCGGAGTACGCGATCGACGGCGGGGTGTTTGCCGCGGGCGCGGTCTTCGAGTGGATGAGTCAGCGTCTCGGGCTGTTCGAGACCCCGGAAGCCTCGGAGGCGATCGCGGCGTCCGTGGTGGACAGCGGAGGCGTGGTGGTGGTTCCGGCGCTGGCCGGTCTCGCGGCGCCGTACTGGGACCTGGACGCGCGCGCAGCCGTGCTCGGGCTGACGCTCGCGACGACGCGGGGCCACGTTGTCCGTGCGGCGTTCGAGGGGATCGCGATGCGCGTCGCCGAGATACTGGACGCCATGGCGCAGGACGCCGGCGCACGGCTCTCATGCGTACGCGCCGACGGCGGTCTCTCGCGGAACGCCGCGCTGATGCAGACTCAGGCGGATGTCCTGGGGATTCCCGTCGAGGTGGCCGCCATCCCCCCCGCTGCGGCTGTGGGGGCGGCCGGCCTGGCGGGACTCGGGATCGGATGGTGGACGCCGGGAACGATCGAGGCGGCGTGGCGAGCCGGAGCTCGGTTCGAGCCCCGGCTCTCGCCCGCCGAGCGCCACGAGCGCGCCGAGCGGTGGCGTCGTGCGGTCGGCTACGTCCGAGACTGGAGCGCGCGGGGCGGGCCGGACCGGCCGCTCGGCCGGGACGCACCGGGTGCCGAGATTGCCGAGATGTAGGTACGATGTCCGGCCGGCAGGGCAGTCGGGCCGGTTCCGGGTCCGCCTGCGATGGAAGCCCGGCGGACCGGGTCTGAGAGGTGAATTGGGATGCGGCCCGCGACGTCGCTGCCGATCTACGTCCAGATCCGTGACGCGCTGATCGAGCGTATTCAATCCGGGGAACTGAAACCGGGAATGCGAATTCCATCGGAGCGCGAACTCGTCGCAGAATACCGGGTCAGCCGGATGACCGTCCGGCAGGCCCTGACCGATCTCGTCAACCGGGGGCTGGCTGAACGGATTCGGGGTAACGGAACCTACGTCGCAGAACCGAAGGTTGAACAGGTCCTGAATCCATTGGTCAGCTTCACCGAGCAGATGGCGCGGCGGGGCATCGTGCCGGGTGCCCGCGTTCTGGAGACCCAGGTCATGGCCGCCCACGGGCGGCTCGCCGACGCGCTGGGGCTGCGCATCGGCGAACGGCTCTACAGGATTGTCCGAGTCCGAACCGGTAACAACCTCCCCTTGGCGCTCGAGACGTCCCACTTCCCGTATGAGTTGTGCCGCGGCATCGAACGGTTTGATCTCGAGCGCCGGTCCATCTACCGGATCCTGGATGAGGAGTATGGAATCCGCCTGGCGCGGGCTATCGAGTCGATCGAGCCGACGGTGGCGAACGAGTTCGAGGCCGAGGTGCTCGACGTGTCAGTCGGCGCTCCGCTGCTGCTGCTGGAGCGCACCGCGTATACAAGCACGGGAACCCCGGTGGAATTTGCCAAGGATCTCTACCGCGGGGATCGAACCCGCTTCGTGACGGAAGGGCGAATCCCATCGCCGTAGCACGGGTACCGCAAGTGCGGTGTCGGCAGGTAAGGGTGGTCGGCGCGGCCAATGTAGTCATCGCGCTGATCCACACCGTCTGCGGGGTGGGAGCCGCCGGGTCGGAGTGCATGGATTCCCGCGAAGTGGCATCGTCCAATCGCCGCGCCGCGGTGCAGGAGCTATTCGGCGTGCGCCCCGCGACCAGGCCGTGGAGCCTCCCGCTGGACCGCTGGGGAGGTGTCCTGGCCCTGGTCCCAGGGCTCGTCTTCCTGTCGCTGTTTCTTGTCGCTCCTCTTGTGCTTTCGTTTTCCTACAGCCTCAGGCCCAGCAAGCTCCTTCCGCCGGGCACCCCGTCCCCCAGCATGGCCAACTATCTGTACCTGGCCGGGCACGGGGTGTACGTCGACGCCTTCGTCCGAACCCTGCGGCTGTCGTGCTACGTGGTGCTCGGCGCCTTGATTCTGGGGTATCCGACGGCGCTGGTGCTCCGTCGACTTCACGCCCGGTTCGGCAGCACGCTGATCCTGGGCCTGAGTTTTCCGATCCTCGCCGGCCCGCTTGTCATCGTGATGGGCTGGATGCTTCTCTTGCCCCGGAACGGTCCGCTCAACCACGTGCTCATGGGCTTGGGGCTGGTGGGCCGGCCGATCCAGTTCGTCGGCACCGAAGCGGGCGTCATCCTCGCGCTGGTGCAGTTCACGCTGGCTTTCGCGGTGCTGAACATCTTCAATTCGCTGTTGCGGATCGACCCCTCGCTCACCGAGGCGGCGAGCAGCCTGGGAGCCAGCCCCCTTCGGGCCTTCTGGCACGTGACATGGCCCCTCAGCCTCCCGGGGGTATTCTCGGCATCCGTCCTGGCGTTCGCCCTGGCCGCCGGCGCGTTTATGGCCCCGTACTACCTCGGCGGCGACACGCTCCTTGTCGCGACAACGCTGGTAACCCAGTTCATGCTGACGGCCTTCAATTGGGAACTCGCCTCCGCGGCGGCCGTCGTGCTGGTCGTGCTCTCCCTCGTGCTCATCTTCGCCTACAGCGCGGTCATCGTCCGCGTGATCGAGCGGCGCTTCGGTAGCCACGTGCGAGGAGCCGGCTAGGGTGGACCTTCCCTGATGAGCAGGGATGTGCTCGCGGGGCGATTCCTGGACGCCCTCTCCTACGCGTTCGTCGCGCTCGTGTACCTGTATGTCCTCGCGCCCGCGCTGGTCGTCGTCATCGGGTCGTTCAACTCGGCCCCGAGCTTTCCCAGCGCGTTCGAATCGTTCACGCTGCGATGGTATCGTGAGCTCCTGCAGCATCAGGAATTCATGGATTCCATGCGAGTCAGCGCGATCGTGGCCGCGACGGCCGCCGCCATCGCCACCCTGCTCGCTGTCCCGGCCGGGTTTGCCTTCGTCCGCGCGCGGTTCCGGTACCGGGACACGCTGGCCGCCTTCTTCATGGCGCCCCTCGTCATTCCGCAGATCGTGCTGGGCCTCGCCATGCTGCAGCTCCTCAACCTATTTCGGGTCCCCATCACGACCGTGGGCCTGGTCCTCGTCCACGCGGTCTTCGTCATGCCGTTCGTGCTCCGCGCAATGGTGACCAGCCTGACGCACTTCGACCGCACGTTGGAGGAGGCCGCGATGAGCTTGGGCGCGTCCCGCCTTCGCACGCTGTGGCACGTGACGCTGCCGCTCACCCGGGCCGGACTGACTGCCGGGTTCGTGCTCGCCTTCGTCATGTCGTTCGTCAACGTCCCGCTCTCGCTGTTCCTGGCGTCTCCGGTGAGCACCCCGCTGCCGGTTCGGGTCTTCGCGTACATGGAGTCCCGTATCGACCCCCTGGTCGCGGCCGTTGGTGCATCGCTCGTGCTGCTGGTCTTCGTGGTGAGCTTCCTGCTCGAGAAGGTCCTGCGTCTCCGGTTGTTGGCCTGATGAAGCTGTCGGTAAGGAGGCGGGCGGATGGCACGCCAGGTTGACGCCGATCTCCTGATCATCGGCGGAGGAGGCGCGGGCGCCAAGGCGGCGATCGAGGCTCACGACCTCGGCCTCCACGTGGTCATGCTCGTGAAGGGCTTTCTGGGGCGCAGCGGCTGCTCCATCTTTGCCGGGAACCTGAACTGGTTTGGGCCACCCGGGGACGGCGCACGTCCGCGGTCCGAGGCGGAGCGGCAGAAGCAGACCCTGGAGTTCCTGGCGAAGTACACGCACTATCTGGGCGACCAGGAGTACATGAAGAACGCTGCTCGCTTCACGTTCGATCACTTCTATCCCTGGCTCGAAGAGCGTGGCCTGTACATCCTCCGGGACGACGATGGCGCGGTCGTCGTTGACCTCCCCCACGGCACCCAGGCCTGGGCTACGAAGATGGGGATGTCCGGGCAGATCATCATGGACATGATGCGAAAGGAGATCTTCCGCCGGGGCATCCTTGTGCTGGAGGAGACGGCCGCAACGTCGCTCTTGACGGCCGGCGGCGCGGTGGTCGGTGCGGCGGCGCTCGACTACCGGAGGGGCGAGCAGATCGTGGTCCGGGCGAAGGCGACGATCCTCGCCACCGGTCACTCGAACTACCTGTCGTTGCGCTCCACGGGCACGCGTGAGGGTACCGCCGCCGGCTGGGTGATGGCCTTCCGTGTCGGCTGCGCGCTCCAGAACATCGAGATGCAATGGTACCATGTGTCGGACGTCGCGTGGCCGCGCTCGTGGATGCGTCTCCACCTGTATCCAAACCCGCTGCCCGGCACCGCCCACCAGACGCGGCTGTACAACCGGGACGGCGAGCTGTTCTTCGACGGTACCTCCGTGCCGCGCAATCCGGTCCCGTACATCATGCAGCTCAAGGCGCTCGTGCAGCAGGTCCGGGCCGGGAAGGCGCGGCTGGACGGGGGCTACTACACGAGCTATCGGCACATCGAACCCGAGGTGGTGCGCGGGCACATCTATCAGACGCAGTTCGTCGAGAAGCTCGGCCTGGATCCGTTGAGGGACGTGATCGAGAACGGGGTCACGTGGCACATGAACGTCGGCGGAATCCGGGTGAACGGGCAGACCATGCAGTCGGACGTGCCCGGGCTGTACGTCGCGGGTTCGGTGAGCGCGCTCGTCACGGGGGGTCTCCCGAACGTGATGTACGACGGCTATGTCGCGGCCCGGCACGCGGCGGACGAGATCCGGGGGCGCCCGCTGCCTCGGCTCGATCAATCGGTCGTGGAGCGAGATCTCGCTCGGGTCGCAGCCTACTTCCGCACCGATCCGGAGGGTCGCCTGCTGCCCGCCCAGGTGATCAAGCGGATTCGCACGGTGATGTGGGAGCACATGAACTACATCAAGAGCGACGCGACCATGCGGCGAGGTCTCGAACGGCTGCAACGCATCCGGCAGGAGGCGCTCCCCCGGATGCACGTCGGGTCGCCGTCCCGCCGGTTCAGTTATGACTGGATCGAGGCGGTGGATGCGGAAGACATGCTCGATGCCTGCGAGCTCATGATTCGCTTCTCGCTGCATCGGAAAGAAAGCCGCGGGGGCTTCTTCCGCGAGGACTACCCGATCACCGACAACGCTCGGTGGCTGCGCCACATCGTGGGACGCCTGGAGAACGGCGCTCTCCGGCTCGAGGAGCTGCCCGTGGATCTCCGCTATGCGAAGCCCGCAGAGGAGGTGGCGGACTTCTTTGCCGTCGATTACTAGCGCCGGGTCGAGCAGAACGCCAGCCGGGGTGAGCACATGAGCACGCGGTCCGTTGGGTCTGCCCGCGATGGAGAGGACGCCCAGCCAGTGGTGCGGGCGACCGTCTTCAAGTTCGCGCCGGACGTCGATCCGGCACCACACTACGAGACGTTCGAGGTGCCTCTTGCTCGGGGCATGCGGGTGCTGGATGTGCTGGAGGCGATCCGTGAGGATCTCGGGCAGCCGATCAGTTACCGGTGGCTGTGCGGGGTCAAGAAGTGTGGGCTGTGCGCGATGACCGTAAACGGGAGGCCGTGCCTCACGTGCTGGGAACCGGCTGAGCCGGACATGATCATCGAGCCGCTCGCGGGGTTTCCGGTCATCCGCGACCTCGTCGTCGATCGTGATGCGGTGGACGCGCGTCTGCTCGACGTGGATCCGTTTCTCCACCGTCCGGAAGACCAGCCGTACCGAGGATTCCCGGAGCCCCTGAGCGGCGCGGCGATGCGGCGTGCCGGCACGATGATGAATTGCATCGAGTGCTTGGCGTGCGTTTCCGCCTGTCCGGTACCGCGGGAGCGGTTTATCGGCCCGGCCGCCCTGGTGCAGCTCGCACGCTGGGCCTTCGATCCGCGCGACGGCGCGGATCGCGCGGCGCTCGCGGTCGCAGGCGGCATCGCAGAGTGCGCGGACTGCGGTGACTGCACGGCTGCCTGCCCGGCGGGGATCCCTGTCAAGGAGATAGCGATCGCCGGCCTGCGGGAGCTGTGCATCCGCAGCGGGTACCCGGACGCTGGTCCGGCGCCGCAGGAGAAATGCCGCCTCGTCGTGCCGCGAGGTCGCGACAGGTAGGGAGGAGGGGAAGTCGTGAACAGACAGGGTCCGTCATCGGAGGCGGCGCGCGGCGAAGCGCCCCGGCAGACACGACGTCAATTCCTATCCCGGGTAGGCACAGCCGCCGCTGCCACGGCGGTCGGGGTCACCGCGGCAACCGCGACGGCGCGATTCGGAGGCCCGGCTACGCGGGCGCAGGCCCAGGGGCGCCGGCAGATCGTGGTCTCCACGTGGGGAGGCGTCACAGAAGAAGGACTGAGGAAGTTCGTGACGCCGGTCTTTGAGCGCAGGTACAACGCCACGGTGGCCTACGACCTGGGCGGCGCGGCAGCGCGCTACAACAAGCTCCTGGCGCAGGCGGCCAACCCGCAGATCAACATCATCCTCAACGTCGAAGATGTCCTCGTCGACGCGATCGAGCGTGGGCTGCTTGCGAAGTACAACCCGCGCAATGTGCCCAACGTCAAGGACCTCTACAGTTGGGCGACCCCGAAATCCCTCGAAGGATATGGGGCCGCCTACTCTGTGCTGGCGTACGGACTGCTGGCGGCCAGGGGCAAGACCGGGAAGCCGATCACGAGCTGGCGCGACCTCTGGCGGCCCGAGTTCCGAGGAAAGCTGGCCATCGCCGCTCCCTCTCACTCGCAGATGCCCATGCTGCTGATCGTCGCCGCGGAGCTGCATGGAGGCAGCCAGGCCAACATCGAGCCGGGGCTTGCCGCGCTCGCGGAGCTCCGGCCGATCAAGCAGACGATCTTCTGGACCGACTATGCAGCCCTGGTACGGTCCGGCGATGTCATCCTCGCCACGGAATTTGACTACTACAGTCTGTTCATGCAACGCGAGGGATTCGGCGTGTCGTGGATCATGCCCCAGGAGAAGGGGTTCGGCTCGCTGGAATGCGCGGCGATCGTGAAGGGCGCTCCGAACCAGGATCTGGCGGAGGCATACCTCAACCTCATGTTCGATGCCGATGTGCAGACGAGCATCGCGACGCAGACGTTCCAGGGGCCGTCCAACAAGCTGGTGAAGGTCGGCCTGCCCCTGTCCGAGCAGATCTTGTACGGCCCACGGCTCCGGCACGTGCGCTGGTTCGATGCCAAGTTCATCAACGACAACAAGGCGCGCTGGATCGAGCGGATCAACACGGAGGTTGTTCCGAAGTGGCGCACCTAGGACGCCGCCCCGCCGGGGGCCAGCGGCCCGGGCCGTGCCATCGCGTGGTTCACTGACGTATGCGCCGCCTCGTCATCGACAACGGCGCTGTCCTGACCTGCGATGGAGAGGATCGCTATCTTGCCCGTGGGCGGATCGTCGTCCGAGGAGGCCGGATCGCGCAGGTCATGGACAGCCCGGATGGCCGCGCGGACGTGCCCGGCGCCCCCCCGGGCGGCGTCGCGGACGAGGATTGTGATCGGGTCGACGCCGGCGGCTGTATCATTATCCCCGGGCTGGTCAACTGCCACACGCACCTCTGGCTCAGCCTCCTGCGGGGCGCGCTCGACGACCTCACGCTCTTTCCATGGCTTCGCCGTCTCGGACCGCTGACAAATGAGCTGAGCGATGCGGAGGTCCTGCGGGCGACCTACTTCGGCATCGCGGAGTCGCTGCTGTCGGGCACGACGTGCCTCTGTGAGTGCTGTCGGTACGCGCCGGACGTGAGCGCGCAGGTCGCCGCAGCCCTGGGATGCCGGCTTGTCGTCGGGGGGATGCCTCCCACCGAACTGTTTGGCGCGCCGCTGCCCCATGACTACGGTCATCTCGTGGCTCGGACCCGCCGTGCGCTCGACATCCCCGGCGGCGACCGCGGCTTGATCTCCGTCTGGATGGGAGCGCACTCGGTCTACAACTGCTCCGCTGACTTCCTACAGGACGCGAAGCGCGCGGCGGACATGCACGACTGCGATTTCTACATTCACCTGGCCGAGTGCCGGGACGAGGTCGACGTCATTCGGGAGCGGTACGGGCGGACGCCGGTGCAGTACGCGGCCGATCTGGGCTTGCTCGATCGGCGCACGGTGGCCGTCCACTGTGTGTGGCTGACGGACGACGACATCCGGCTGTTCCGGCGCACCGGGGCCCGGATGGCACACTGTCCGGTGAGCAACGCCAAGCTCGGGAGCGGTGTCGCGCCGGTAACGAGGTACCGCGCGGCCGGGATCACCGTCGGATTGGGGACGGACAGCATGGTGAGCAACAACACGCTGTCGATGTTCCAGGAGATGCGCTTCGCCGTCCTCATCCAGCGCGCTGTGCGCCAGGATGTCGCGCTCACGGCCTCAGACGCGCTCAGGATGGCGACGATCGAGGCTGCCCGCACGCTGGGGTTGGAGCGCGAGATCGGCTCGATCGAGAGCGGGAAGCAGGCAGATCTCGTGCTCCTCCGGTCGACCCGTCCCGGCCCCGTAACCAAGGAGAGGGCGCTGTCCGACGTCGTGTACGCGGCTCAGCGCGATGAGATCGAGGCGGTGTACGTCGCGGGCGAGCGCGTCGTGTCTCGAGGTCGGCTCACCCGACTCGCGGATACTGAGCGATGGGAGCGAATTCGAGGGGAACGGCCGCTTGAGTGAGGTTGAGCTGCGGGAGGTCAGCAAGAGCTTCGGCGAGGTGCGGGCCGTCGATCGCGTTTCGCTGCATGTGAAGCCCGGCGAGTTCGTGTCGCTGCTGGGACCCTCAGGATGCGGCAAGACCACAACGCTCCGGCTCATCGCCGGCTTTGAACGCGTCACCCGGGGCCGCATCTTCATCGGCGGGGAGGATGTCACGATCAAGCCGTCCTACCAGCGCAACATCGGCATGGTATTCCAACACTATGCCCTCTTCCCCCATATGACCGTTCGCGAGAACGTTGCCTTCGGCCTGCGGATGAGACGCGTGCCGCGGCCGGAAGCGGCTCGGCGTGTAGCAGAGGTTCTCGATCTCCTCCGGCTCTCCGGGCTGGAGCATCGCTACCAGCACCAGCTCTCGGGCGGCCAGCAGCAACGGGTGGCGCTCGCGCGGGCGCTCGTCATCAAGCCACAGATTCTCCTCCTGGACGAGCCACTGTCCAACCTCGACGCCAAGTTACGCGAGGAGATGCGCGTCGAGCTCCGGCAAGTGCAGCGTCGGGTCGGCATTACGACCGTCTTCGTCACCCACGATCAGGAAGAAGCCCTGAGCATGTCGGACCGGATCGCCGTGATGAATCGCGGGAGAATCATCCAGTACGGCACGCCGCTCGACATCTACGAGCGGCCCGCCCACAGCTTCGTCGCCGGTTTCATCGGGCAATCCAATCTTCTGTGGGGCGAGGTGGTGGGCCAGGAGAACGGCCTCGCCAGGGTCCGCGTGGCCTCGGGCCTTGACGTGATGGCCCGGCCCGATCAGCACGTCTCGTCCGGGAGCCGCGTCTTGGTGGTCGTCCGGCAATCTCGGGTGAAGGTCGGCCGCGAAGGGCGGCCCGGGGCTGTGAACAGCTTCGCTGCCCGGCTCGAATTTGCGACGTACCTGGGCGAGGCCGTGCAGTACTTGTGCCGCGCCGGGGAGTTGCGTCTCGTCGCTACAGCCACGGCCGATGCGGATGCGCCGCTGTTGGAGCCGGGAGCCCCCATCACGGTGTCCTGGCGGCCGGATGACTGCCTCGTGCTGCCGGAATAGGCGGGTGCCGCGGGCATCCCCTGTAGAGGGACCGGACCATCGAGCGGTTAGCGGCACCCCGCCGAGTCCACGGATTTGGCGACCGCCCCCTCCGCCGGGGGATCCTGTGGGGCAAGCTTGCGGTCCCTGGGCCCAGCGGCCACATCGGGGTGTCTCAGGGCGACCGGCGCGCCGCCGCGCCGCAGCCCGACCCGATGCCCTCTTCCGAGCCTCGGCCGAAGACGGCCGAGCGAGCCGGGAGACTCGGCCCCTCTAGACGTTGGGGGTCTTCGCCGTGACCACCAGGTCGTCCGTCATGATCTCGTCGACCGAGACCGGCCGCGGGATCTGGCCGAGCGCGCGCATCGTGTCCGTGAGATCCTGCCACACCTTGGGGTCCATGTACCCCCAGCCGTGCTGCTTCGTGGTGACCGACGTCAGGTAGCCGCCACGGACCACCTCTTCCCAGGTCCTAAGCTCCGATTGGCGGTTCAGCCCCGTGGTCATCTTGAGCAGGTGGTCGATGGCCTCGTCCGGATGATCGCGTGCGTACAGCCACCCCCGCGCGCTCGCGGACACGAAGCGCACGAGCACGTCCCTGCGCTCCCGGAGGATCTGGTCGGTGACGAAGTAGGTGTAGGCGTACAGGCGGATTCCGAGGTCCCACAACCGGAAGTAGCTGATCGCCCCGGCCTGCTGCACGGCCTCCATCTGCGCGGCGTTGATGAGCCACCCGGTGATCACGTCCACCTGCCCGGTCACGAGGGGCGTGGTGTCGCCGCCGACGAACAGCACCTTCAGGCGGTCCTTGTTGATGTTGTATTTCCGGATGACGGCGTCGAGCAGCGGCCGGGCCGTCGGCTGGATGCCGATCGTCTTGCCCTCGAAATCCTTGGGGGTGCGGATCTTGGACTTGGTGAAAAACACGAACGCAAACGGATGACGTTGGAACGCCGTGCAGAAGGCCTTGACCGGCAGGCCTTGGGCGCGGGCGTTGACGAGGACGGCCACGGACGACACGTTGCCGAACATCGTCCCCCCGCCCGCGACCACCTGGATCGGATCGATGGCCGGGCCGCCCGGCCGGATGGTGAGATCGATGCCGGCCTCTCGAAAGTACCCCTTGGCGAGGCCGACGACGTCTCCCGCCATCTGGCTGTTGAGGAACCAGCCGATCTGCATCGAAGCCCTGGCGGACGGCTGCGCCCCCACGGGGGCCACCGGCCCAAACAGTCGATCGCCGGCCGCCAGCCCCAGGGCCAATGCGCCGGCCCCTCTGACGAAGTCGCGGCGACTGACCCGCGGGACGACCAGCGTGACCTCATCGCGCCTCATCAGCATCCCCCTCCGTCCGTCTGCGTGGGACCGTGCGCCCTCAGACTTTTGGCGTCTTGGCCATGAGCACGAGCTCGTCGGTCATGACTTCCTCGGGCCGGACCGGGCGCGGCATTTGCTCCAGCGCGACATACGCCTCGCTCAGGTCCGCCCACACCTTGGGATCCATGTAGCCCCACCCATGCTGCTTGGTGGCGATGGAGGTGAAGTACGGGTGCATGTTTTGCAGCGTCTTGAGCTCCAGCGCCCGGCTGAGGCCCGTGGTCGAGCGCATGACGATGTCGATCGCCTCCTCGGGGTGGTCGCGGGCGTCCAGCCAGCCCTTGGCGCTCGCCAGCAGAAAGCGCGCGAGCACCTCCTTGCGCTCCTGGTACACGCGGTCGGTGGTGAAGTAGGCGTAGGCATACATGCGGATGCCGAGATCCCAGAGCCGGAAATAGCCGACCTGGCCGGCCAGCCCTTGATTCTCGAACTGCGGGATGCGGTCGATGACCCACCCCGTGATCACATCGACCTGGTGGGTGATGAGCGGGGAGATGTCTCCACCGACGAACACCACCTTCACCCGCTCCCGGGGAACCTGATGCTTTCTGAGCACCGCGTCGAGCAGCGGCCGGGCCGTCGGCTGGATCCCGATGGTCTTCCCCTCGAAGTCCTTCGGCGTGCGGATGCCAGACTGCTTGAAGAAGAAGAACGCGAAGGGATGGCGCTGCAGCACGCTGCCGAAGGCCTTGATGGGCAGCCCACGGCTGCGCGCGTTGAGCAGGACGCCGATCGAGGCCGCGTCCCCGAGGAGCGTGCCGCCGCCGGCCACCACCTGGATCGGGTCGATGGCCGGGCCGCCCGGTTGTAGCCGGAAGTCGATGCCCGCCTCGCGATAGTAGCCCTTGGCGATGGCCACGAACTCGCCGGCGGCCTGCGAGTTGAGAAACCAGCCGAACTGCATCGCCAGATTGGCGGCTCCCTGGGCATGGGCGGCTCCGGCGAGCCGGGAGAGCGCGCCGCACGCCCCCGCCACGAGCCCGATGCCGGCGCACCGAAGGAAGCGTCTGCGGCCGACCTCCGGAAGGACAAGCGTCACCTCGTCGCGCTTCACCTCTGCGCCACCCCCTTGGGCCTAGACGGCTCCTTCCGCGCGAAACCGGGCGATGTCATCGTCGTCGTATCCCAGCTCGCGGAGGATCTCGTCCGTGTGCTCGCCCACCTCGGGAGCCCCGCGGAGCACCTGTGCGGGCGTCTCGCTGAGCTTGACGGGGTTGCCCACCGCCTTCACACGGCCGAGCCTGCCGTCCGGAACGTCTATCACCATCTCGTTGTGCGCCACCTGCGGGTCCGCGCACGCCTCCGCGAGCGTGCGGATGGGAGCGCAGAGGATGTCCTCGCGCTCCAACTTCGCGAGGGCCTCCTCCTGGGTGAGCTCCGCGACCCGGCGCTGGAAGATCGCCTGCAGCTCCGCCCGGTGGGCCCGCTGCGCCTCTTCCGTGGCGAACCGCGGGTCCTCATGCAGGGGACCCAGGTCGAGGGCGCGGCAGATATCCCGGAGGGGCTCCTGCTTGAACGCTCCGAGGAACAGGATCCACTTGCCGTCGCGCGTCTGGAAGTAGCCGTTCAGCGGCATCCGGCTCCAGTTGATCTCCTGGCGGGCGTTGAGCCAGCAGACCGCCTCCTGCTGCTGCATGTAGAGCATGCTGTCGAGCAGCGAGGCGGAGACGAACTGGCCGAGCCCGGTGTGCTCGCGCGCGAGCAGGGCGAGAAGGATCCCCTGGACGAGCAGCATGCCGGCGGCAAAGTCACACACCGCCACGGTAAAAGGCTCTGGCGGGGCGTCGTCCGTGGCGCGCCGCGTGAGAGCCCCGCCCATCGCCTGCGCCAGCCAATCCTGGCCTCCTTTGTGGCGGTACGGGCCGGTGGGGCCAAACCCGCTGCCCATCGCATAGATGATGCGCGGGTTGATCGCCTGGACCTGCTGGTAGCCGTAGCCGAGCCGTTCCATCGCGCCCGGGCGGAAGTTGTGCACGAGCACGTCGGCCCTGCCGATCAACCGGTCCATGATCTCGCGGCCCCCGCGCGTGCGCAGGTCCAAGGTCATCGCGCGCTTGTTGCGATTGCCGGCGATAAAGAGGAAGCTGGTCCCGTCCGGTTGCGGCAGCGTCGTCCGCAGGAAGTCCCCGCCGGAGGGCCGCTCGATCTTGATCACATCGGCACCGAAGTCGCCGAGCATCTGGGTCGCGATCGGCCCCAACGTGATCTGGCTGAAGTCCAGCACCCGGACCCCGGCGAGCGGCAGAGGCCGCGCGCCTTCCATCAGCGTCCCCTCCAGCGCGGGGGGCGCTTCTCTTGAAAGGCCCGGACGCCTTCCTCGGCGTCCTCCGAGGCGATCGCCTCCATGACCCGCCGCGGAAACCAGCGCGGGGCTGCCCACGAGGGCAGGTCGCGCGCTTCCAGGGCGATCTGCTTCGTTCCTTCGATCGACAACGGCGCGCAGGCGAGGATGTCGTCCGCCCACCGCTCCGCCGCCTGCATCAGCCCGGGGGACGGGACGACCTCGTTGACGAAGCCCGCCGCGTGCCCGGCGCGCGCGCTCATGCGGCGTCCGGTGAGCAGGAGCCCCATGGCGATCTTGTACGGGATCTGCCGCGTGAGCATCGCGATGCCTCCGTCGAGGGCCATGTACCCGACCCGCGGCTCCGGGAATCCGAACTCTGCGTGCTCCGCGGCCACGATCACATCGCAGGCCAGCGCGAGCTCGAATCCCGTCCCGAGGGCGAGGCCGTTGACCGCAGCGATCACCGGCTTCAACAGGTCCCGCCGGAGCGACAGCCCGCCCGCCCCGAGGCGCGGACCGTCCCACAGGTACGGGACGCCGCCGCGCGCCTCGGGGTCCTTGAGGTCGGTGCCCGCGCAGAACGCCTTCGATCCGGCACCGGTGAGAATCACCACCCGGATCGCCGCGTCGTCTCGCACGTCGTCCCAGACCGACGACAGCGCCGCGTGCGCGGCCCGGCTCAGCGCGTTGAGCACCTGGGGCCGGTCGATCGTCACGCGGGCCACCGGGCCGTCTTTGACGTAGGTAATGCCGGCGTCGCGGCGCGCGGCATCGGTCACGCGCCCTCACCTCCGTAGCGCGCCGTGGCGGCGATGGGCGAGCCCAGGATCGCGCCCTGAGCGGCGAGCCGCTCTTGGAGCTCGCCGATCGCGACGTCGCGAGGGTCCACCCCGGCCCGCACCGCCATCGCGGCCGCGGTGCCCGCCGCCTCGCCCATGACCATGCACGGGGGGATCTCGCGGCTGATCTTCTGCGCCTCGGGCGTCGCGGAGTAGTGCCGGCCGGCCGCCAGCAGCCCGTCCACCTGCCGTGGCAGCAGGCTTCGGTACGGTATGTAGTAGTCGCGGCCGCGGCCGATCACATCGGGGAAGGTACGCCGCTCCACGATGTCCTGCTTGGTCAGCACGTACTCCCCCAGGAGGAGCCGCGTCTGTCGCACCCCGGCCTGCGGCGCCGCGTCCAGGACGTAGGCGCGCTCGAATCCGGGGAAGTGCGTCCGGAGCCACCCCGCGGCCTTGACGAACCGCCGTCGGGCCTCGACTTCCAGGTGCGTGAGGTCCTCCACCTTGAGCCCGTTGAGCCCGTGGATGTGCGGCGTATTGCACCAGACGACGCCGCGCCGCGGCGTGCGCAACCACCAGAAGTCCCAGGATCCGCCGAAGATCCGCTTCACTTCCTGGTTGAGCAGCCGTGCCTCCTGGGGGTGCTCCCGCTCGAACTGGATGACGCGCTCGACGTCGACGTCCGCGAGGCGGTGGACCAGGGACATCATGTACGCGCCCGTCACGTGGGGCGCGCCGGCGCTCGCGTAGAGATCGCCGTCGCCGGTCGCATCGACGAAGACGCGCCCCTCAACGGCCTGCCGGCCATCCTTTGTCTCCACGACGACGGCGCGCACGCGGCCGTCCTCGACGACGGCCCGCGAGAACCAGGAGTGCAGGCGCAGGACCACTCCGGCCTCCAGGGCCATCTCGTGGGAGACCTGCTTCCACACCTCCGGGTCGAACGATGCTCCATAGGTCGTCGGCCGCGGCGACGTCCGGGCGTAGAAATCTTCGAATCCCCACCGCGCCCACTTCCACCACAGCTCCTCGTCCTGCCGGAAGCACTCCTCCAGAGGGGGAACGACGCACCCCCCGGCCGCGGCCATGCGCTCCACGATCTCGTGGCCAATGCCACCGACGGTGCGCCCGGCCTGGTCGCACATATCGTCCAGCAGCAGCACCATGCCGCCCGACGCCAATCCCCCCAGGTACCCGTACCGCTCCACGATCAACGCCTGCGCGCCGTTGCGGGCGGCGGCGACAGCCGCGGCGATCCCGGCGGGGCCGCCGCCGACCACGACGACATCGGCCGCGGCGACGATCGGCACTTCGCGAGCGGGCTCGCGGATCGTCTTCATCGCTGGCCTTCTCCCGGGAAGAACTTGAGGATGTGTACGGCGACGGCGACGACCTCGTTTCTCTCGTTGACGCAGGTGACGTTGGAGCGCACCATCGCGCGCTCCTCGTCCACCGACGCCACCTCGTAGCGCACCCGCACCGTGTCCCCGATGAAGACGGGACCGGTGAAACGGACGTGGTCGTATCCGTAGGACACCCCGGCCAGGGGCAGGGCCTCGGCAAATCGGACGGACGCTCCGCTCATCAGCCCGACCAGGTACGCGCCCTGGACCAGCCGGCGTCCATACCTCGTGCCGCGCATGTACACCTCGTCCTGGTGGTTGCGGCCTCCATCCCCGGTGATGCCGGCGAAAGCGTAGACGTCTGACTCCGCGATCGTGCGAGCGGTCTCCACGGCTGCGCCCACGCGGACGATCGCGCCGATGCCCATCGTCTCAGTCCGTGGCCCCCTCTGCCCGGCGCCACGGCACCGCGTAGCGCTCGAGCACGGAGATCACGCCGAAGAGCGCCAGGGCGATCGCCGAGGCGACGGCCATGGTGGCGTAGAGGAGTGGCGTGCGGTAGTCGTAGGTGGCCGCCAGGATCAGATATCCCAGGCCCTTGTTGGAGCCGATCCACTCCGCCACGATGGCCCCGAGCAAGCTGGCGGTGCTGGCGATCCGCAGCGCGGAGAACAGGTAGGGCAGCGAGGTGGGCCACCGGAGGTAGCGGAAGACCTCCCACCTGGTCGCAGAGAGGACGTGCATGAGTTCCTGCGCCTGGGGATCGACGGCGTTGAGGCCGTCCACCATGTTCACCAGGGTGGGGAAGAAGGTGATCAGCGCAGCGATGGCGATCTTGGGGGCGTAGCCGTTGCCGAGCAGCAGGACCAAGATCGGGCTGATGGCGACGATCGGCAGCGTGCGGACGGTCACCGCCAGCGGATACACCGTGTGCTGGAAGGTGCGGTTGTGAACGAACCCGATCGCGATCGCCACGGCGATCACGTTCCCCACGAGGAACCCGCCGAGGGTCTCCAGGATGGTGGGCCAGGCGTTGGCGGCCAGGGTGCCGGCCTCCACGCGCAGGGCCACGGCCACCTCGACCGGCGAGGGGGCGATGTATCGGGGGACCCGCAGGAGGAGCACGGTGCCCTGCCACAGGGCCAGCGCGGCGACGACCCCCAGGACCGCGAGGCCCCGCCGCCGCAGGGCCCTCCCGCGTTCGTGAGCCCGCCCGGCAGGGACCGCACGAAGGATGGTGGCCGGCCGCGCTACCGCCCTCATTCGGCCTCTCCCAGCGCCGCGCGGAGGGCGGCTGTGTACCGCGTGAACTCGGGCGTGTCCTTCATGGCCGGCCGGCGCGGGTAGGGGAGGTCGATGTCCACTATCCGGCGGATCTGCGCGGGGCGTGGCGACAACACCACCACGCGCGTCGAGAGGTATACCGCCTCCGCGATGCTGTGTGTGACAAAGACGACCGTGCGTCGGACCTGCGTCCAGATGCGGAGCAACTCCTCGTTCAACCGGTCCCGCGTGATGGCATCGAGAGCCCCGAAGGGCTCATCCATCAGCAGGATTTGGGGGTCGCTCACCAGCGCCCTGGCGATGGCCACGCGCTGCTGCATGCCACCGGACAACTGCGCGGGGCGTGCGCGGTGGAACCCGTCCAGCCCCACGAGTTGCAGGAGCGCGGCCGGCGAGGACGCGGGCGGATGGCGCCTGCTCCATCCGCCGATGCGCAGCGGCAACGCCACATTCGCCTCCGCGGTGAGCCACGGCAGCAGCACCGGCTGCTGGAAGACCATGCCGAGCACGCGGTGCCGTCGGGCCTCCGACGGAGAGGCTCCGAGCACGGAGATACGGCCCTGCGTGGGCGTGAGGACGTCGGCGATAAGGCGCAGCAGCGTCGACTTGCCGCACCCGGAGGGCCCGAGCAGGGAAACGAAGTCTCCTTGCCGGATGGTGAGCGTGATGCCGCGGAGCACATCCAGGGCGCCGTCGGCAAGCTCAAACGCCATACCGACGCCCTCGAGCTCGATCGCCGGTGCATTTGGTCCGCCGGACATGCGTGAGCCCCCGCCGGACGCGCTGAGATCGGCGCAAGACGGGCTCCCCTGAAGCCTGTTCGCACCGTCTCGACCGGAACAGAGCCTTTCGCGATGGACGAGGAGAGTCCTTTCCTCGACGGCGACGGCCGCGCCGCGGTGAGGGGACGACCGGATCCCTCGCCGGCGCGGAGGCGAGGGGGACACGCGGACGCGACGGCCGCACCGGGTGGGTGGGGACGAGAGGCCGCGATGGAGCGATCTGCGCGACAGGTGCTGGCGGGCGGGGTGGTCCTCACGATGAACGCCCGCGGCGACGTTTTCTCGCCGGGCGTCGTGGTCGTCGATGGCGCGCGCATCCTGCACGTGGGCGGCGAGGGGTCCTGGCTGCCCCACGGTGGGGAGACGGTTGTGGACTGCCGGGGCTGCCTCATCATGCCGGGCCTGGTCAATGCGCACACCCATGCCTGCATGGCCCTCTTCCGCGGCCTTGGAGAAGGGTGGTCGCGCCACAGGTGGTCTGCGTCCGCCTACGCTCCTCCCTACATGGATCGGGCCGTACCCGCCGACTACTACTGGGGCGCGATGCTGGGCGGCCTGGAGATGCTCACCAGCGGGATCACCTGCACCGCCGACCGCTTCTCCCACATGAGCCTCATCGCGGAGGCCTTCGATCGTCTGGGGATGCGCGCGGTGTTGTGCCACACGCTGCGGGATGTCGGGCGGGCGCCGGAATGGGAGGGGGCGCTCTCGCTGATCCGCCGGTGGGGGACCTCTGCCCGGTCACGGATCCACTGCGGGATCGGGCCGCATGCGCCGGACACCTGCTCCGACGATCTCCTGCGCGAGGTGCGCCGCGTGGCCGGGGAGACCGGCGCGCGCATCTTCATCCACTGCGCGCAGTCGGAGGCGGAGCTGGATGCCCTGCGGGGGCGCGGCCACGCCGGCGGGGTCCGCTGCCTGGCGGCGACCGGGCTGCTCGGTCCCGACCTGGTGGCGGCCCACTGCATCTACGTGGACGAGGAGGAGCTCCGCCTGCTGGCCGACAGTGGCAGCTGGGTCGCTCACTGTCCGGTGAGCAATGCCAGGATCGAGGGGCGCCTCCCTCCGGTCGCGGAGATGCTGCGGCGCGGCGTCCGGGTGGCGCTCGGCACCGACTGGGCCGTGAGCAACAACACGATGGACCTCTTCGACGAGATGAAGTGCGCGGGCCTGCTCAACAAGGTCGCCGCCGGCGACGCCGCGGTGCTGCCGTCGGCGGCGCTCCTGCGGATGGCCACGGTGGACGCGGCCCGCGCGCTCGGCCTGGACGCGCAGATCGGCAGCCTGGAACCGGGCAAGGCGGCGGACGTGATCGCGCTGGCGATGGATGGCCTTCACCTTGAGCCGTGGCACGATATCCCGGCTACGCTCGTCTACTCGGCAAAGGGGCGGGACGTCCGCCACGTCTGGGTGGACGGCCGGCAGCTCGTGCGCGATCGCCGGCCGACCCACATCGACGTGGGCGCGCTGCTCGAGGAGATCGGTCGGATCCGGCGCCGCATCAGGGGCGCGGAGGCCTGACCACCGTCGTGGACCGCGTTCGGCGCCGCGCGCATGGCGGCACCTCGTGCACAGCGCTTCGTCTTGCCCGCCACGATTGGCCCGCCAGGAGCCGCGCCGGCGTGCCTGCAATATTTCATGGTGGCAGCCCAGGAGACAGGCCGGAGGGGAGCCATGGCGATCTCGAAGGTGCGGATTCGCGAAGGGGCAGGGCCTCTCGTCGACGATCTGCCGTTTAGCGACGCGGAGTTCCGCCGGCGCCTCGAGGGCGTCCGGCAGACGATGGCCGCGCGCGACCTTGCCGCCTTCATCAGTTTCACCCCCGAGAACATCTACTACCTGACCGGCCACGACACGCCGGGCTACTACTTCTACCAGGCGTGCGTGGTCACGCCCGATCGCCGACCGATCAACGTGCTGCGCCGGATCGAGACGACGAACACCCTGGGTCGGAGCTGGTCGCGGCTGGCGGTGGCCTACGAGGACCGGGAGGATCCGGTCGAGGCGACGCTGGGATTGCTGCACGAGCTGGGGGTCGCCGGCAAGACCGTTGGGGCGGAAGCGGACAGCTGGTTCATCAGCCCGAAGCGGTACGCGCAGCTCCAGCAGGGCATCGAGAGGGCGGGAGGGCGGCTCGCGGATGCCTCGCGGATCGTCGAGGAGCAGCGGGTGATCAAGTCGGCCGAAGAGCTCGCCCATATCCGGAGGGCGGCGCGAGCGGCGGAGCGCGCGATGCAGGCCGCGATCGGGGCCTCGCGCGCGGGGACGACGGAGAACGACGTCGCGGCGGCGGTGTGGGCGGAGCTCGTGCGGGCCGGCGGCGAATACGCCGGGCTGCCGCCGTTCATCACGAGCGGGCCGCGGACGAGCCTGTGCCACAGCACGTGGGCGGGGCGGACCTACGCGCCGGGGGACGTCCTCAACTACGAGCTCCCCGGGGTCGTGAAGCGCTACTGCGCGGCGCTGTTCCGCTGTGGCACCGTGGGCAGGCCGAGCGAGGAGGTGGCGTCGCGGGGGGCCATCGTCCGAGAGGCGCTGGAGCGGGTGATCGCGGCGATCAAGCCGGGGGTGACCTCGGGAGAGGTCCACGACGCGAGCAAGGCGGTGTTCCGCCGGCATGGGCTGGAATCGATGCTCGGGCATCGCACCGGCTACTCGGTGGGGATCAACTACGCGCCCGACTGGGGCGAGGGGCACATCATGTCGATCTGGGACGGCGACGAGCGCCCGTTGCGCCCGGGGATGACGTTCCACCTCGTGCCCGGGATCTACGACCTCGGCCGCCACACGGTCATCATCAGCGAGACCGTCCTCGTCACCGAGGGCGGCTGCGAGGTGATCACGCGCTTTCCCCGCGACCTGTTCGTCGCCTAGTCCCATCGCGCTGGCGGAGAGACGGCGTGGCGGTGTGGCCCGGGCGCACGTCGGTCCCGATCCTGACCACACGGACAGGCGGGCGACCTCGACCCCCTCGGGCCTTCCGCCCCCCGGCGACATCCGTTCCTCGATCGGAGGCAGAGGACAGACCGCACGCCCTCGCGCACCTCGCACGGCCATGCTGCTGCGCTGTTCCAGGCTCAGCCGGGCGCCCGATGGACTGCCGGCGCCGAAGTGCGACAGCGGCGTCCGGGAGTGGCGTGCGGCGTTGCTGTCGCCGCCCCCAGGGCGTGGGGCCGGGCGGCCGGGATGCCTGAGAGCCTGAGCATCGGGGTGGATGCCGGCGGCACGTTCACGGACGTGGTCGCGCAGCCGGCGGGCGGCGGGGCGCTTCGCGTCTGCAAGGTGCCGACGACACGCGATCCCTCGGAGGCGCTGCGCCGCGGCCTGCGCGCCGTCTGTCGGGGCGGGGAGGGGGTGGGGCGCCTGACCTACGGCACGACCGTGGTGACGAACGCGGTGCTGGAGGGCCGGGCCGCTCGCGTGGGCCTCGTCACCACCCGCGGCTTTCGTGACGTCCTGGAGATCGGCCGCCAGCAGCGGGACCACCTGTACCGCCTCGACGTGCCCGGGCGCGCGCCGCCCGCGGTGCCGCGGGCGCTCCGCTTCGAGGTGACGGAGCGGGTGGACCACCGGGGGCGGGTGCTCGTGCCTCTCGACGAGGCCGAGGTGGCCGGCCTCGCCCGTGCGCTGCGCGAGGCCGGGGTCGAGGCGGTCGCGGTGAGCTTCCTCCACGCCTACGCGAACCCCGCGCACGAGCGCCGGGCCGGCGCGCTGTTGCGGCCGGCGGTGCCGCACGTCTGCCTCTCATCGGACGTGGACCCGGAGCTCCGCGAGTACGAGCGCACGCACACGACCTGCGTGACGGCGCAGCTCATGCCGCTCGTGGACCGGTTCCTGGACGGTCTCGCGGCGGGCCTCGCCGCCCACGGCGTGCACGGGGCGCTCCGCCTGATGCAGTCGAGCGGCGGGATGGCGGCACCCGGCCAGGTGCGGCGCGTTCCGCTGGCGATGCTGCTGTCCGGTCCGGCCGGCGGGGTCGCCGCAGCTCGGGCCGTGGCGAGCCACGCCGGCGTCGCCGACGCCGTCGCGCTCGACATGGGCGGAACGTCGACCGATGTGTGCCTGATCCGCAGCGGCCAGGTCGAGACGGTGTCCGAGCGCCGCATCCTGGGACAGCCGGTCCGCCTGCGGTCTCTGGCCGTGGAGAGCATCGGGTCCGGGGGAGGGTCGATCGCCCGGATCGAGCGCGGCGGCCTCCGGGTCGGGCCGCACAGCGCCGGCGCCGATCCCGGGCCGGCCTGCTACGGCCGTGGTGGAGACCTGCCGACGGTGACGGATGCGTACGTCGCGCTGGGCTACCTCGATCCCCAAGGCGCCCTGGGAGGCCTGCGTCTCGATCCGGACCGCGCGCGGCTGGCGATCGAGCCCCTGGCCGCGAGCCTGGGGCTGTCCGTGCACGATACGGCGGCGGGCATCCTCGAGATCGCCAACGCCGCGATGCACCGGGCGATCCGGGTCGTCTCGGTGCAGCGCGGCGTCGACCCGCGCCGGCTCACGCTCATCGCCTACGGCGGCGCGGGCCCGATGCATGCCGGCCGGCTCGCGCAGATCGCCGGGATACGCCGCGTGCTGGTGCCCCCGTACTCCGGCGTGCTATCGGCCTACGGCTGCCTCGTCGCCGATCTGCGCTACGACGCCGTACGCACCCTCCGCGTCGAGCTGTCGTCTGGCAGCGATGCGTGGGAGGCACCCTTCCGGCAGATGGAGGAGGAGCTGCTGGACCGGCTCGCGGGGGACGGGCTCCCGGCCGGACGCGCCGTCCTCCGGCGCGCCATGGAGATGCGGTACGCCGGTCAGAACTACGAGCTCGAGGTGCCGGTCGAGCCCGGGCAGAGCGCGGGAGAGATCCGACAGCGGTTCTGTGAGCACCACCGGCGGCACTACGCGTACGCGACCGATGAGCCGGTCGAGGTGGTGAACCTGCGCGTCGCGGCCGTGGTGCCGTCCGAGGCGCCGGGCATCGCAGCGATGCCGGTTACGGGGGAGGCTCGACGGCCGCGGGGCGATCGCCGGGCATTCTTCTACGGGGCCGGGTGGCTCACGGTCCCCGTGTACGCGCGGGGCGGACTCGGCGGCGGCGAGGAGATCCGTGGGCCGGCCATCATCGAAGACGAGTGGTCCACGGTGATCGTCCACCCCGGCCAGGCGCTCCGCTGCGACCGGGCGGGGCTGCTGTGGATCGAGGCGGCCCCGTGATCGATCCGGTCACGCTCGAGGTCGTCCGCCACGCCGTGTTCTCGGTCGCCGAGGAGATGCGGGCGATCCTGATGCGGTCGGCGCGGTCTCCGGTGCTGAAGGAGGCCGGGGATCTCTCGTGCGCGCTCACCGACGCGCAGGGACAGCTCGTCGCGCAGGGCCGGGACATTCCGATCCACCTCGGCGTGATGGCGTTCACGGTCCGGGAGTTCCTGCGCCGCGTTCCCCCCTCCGAGCTGCGGGACGGCGATGTCTACTTCACCAACCATCTCGAGGTCGGCGGCAACCACCTGCCGGACGTCAAGGCGATCATGCCGGTCTTCCATCGCGGCCGCCTCGTGGCGTTCGCGATCAACCTGGCGCACTGGCCGGACGTGGGCGGGGCCCGCCGCGGCAGCTACGTGGCGGCGGCCCGGGACCGCTACGCGGAGGGGCTGTGCATTCCTCCGGTCCCCCTGTTCCTCCGCGGCCGGCCGAACGAGCCGATGCTGGAGATGGTGCTGAGCAACGTCCGCGGCCGGGAGGAGCGCCGCGGAGACATCCTCGCCCAGTATGCCTCGAACGCCGTGGCCGCCTCCCGCCTGCAGGAGATCTTCGACCGCTTCGGGGCCGATGTCGTCACAGCGTGTATGGGCCGGTTCCTCGACGAGTCGGAGGCGATGATGCGCGAGGAGATCGCGAAGGTCCCGCCGGGGGAGTACGCGGGCGAGGACTGGCTGGACGGCGACGGGGTCGGCGAGGCCCCGATCAGGATCGCGGTGCGGGTCCGGGTGGCGGGCGAGACGATGTGCGTCGACTTCGACGGCACGTCCCCGGAGACGCCGGGCCCGCTCAACGCCACGCGCTTCGTGACCGCCTCCGCGGTGTTCTACACCGCCCGCGCGCTCCTCGGCCCGGAGATCCCGGCCAACGCGGGATGCTACCGCCCGCTCGACGTGCGCATTCCCGAGGGATCCGTCCTGAACCCCGGGCCGGAGGCGCCCCGGGTGGGCGGCAACCACGAGACATCGCAGCGGGTCGTGGACGCGCTGCTGCGGGCCCTCGCCCCGGTGCTGCCGGAGCGGATCGTCGCCGGCGGTCCCGGGACCTCGGGGCTCGTGATGCTGAGCGGCCGGCGCCCGGACGGCCGGCCCTTCATCCTCTACGAGGTGCACGGCGGCGGGGAGGGGGCCGGCGCGGCGCGCGACGGCACGAACGCGGTGCGGGTCCACATGAGCAACGTGATGAATACGCCGGTCGAGGTGATCGAGAGCGAGTACCCGCTGCGGGTGGAGTGCTGCGAGCTGCGGCCCGATAGCGGCGGCCGTGGCCGGCATCGGGGTGGGCTGGGGCTGCGCCGGTCCTACCGGGTGCTCTGCGACCATGCGGAGCTGTCCACGATGGTCGAGCGCATGCGGGTGCCGCCCTGGGGCGTCTTCGGCGGCGAGGACGGGGCGCCGTTCCGGGTGACCTGCGAGCGGGCGGGCGAGCAGGTCGCGGTCGGCGGCAAGGAGAACCGCGATCTGTGTCGGGGCGACCTGCTCGTGGTGGAGAGCTCGGGCGGCGGGGGGTACGGGCCGCCGGAGGAACGCCCGGCGGAGCTGCACGAGGCCGACCTGCGGAACGGCTACGTGACGGACGCCGGGTACCGCGACGCCGGGGAGCGGCGGTGGACGTGACGCGGGCTGCCTGGGTGCGGTGGGGGCCCGGGCCTTGGGCTCAGGTTTCGGGACGTCAGGGAGCGCCGGTGGACGTGACGCGGGCTGCCTGGGTGCGGTGGGGGCCCGGGCCTTTGAGTTAAGGAGGGAGCGACGTGAGGCTCCGGGATCGCGTGGCGATCGTGACCGGTGCGGCCAAGGGCATGGGCGGTGCGATCTGCGCCGCGCTCGCGCAGGAGGGGGCGCACATCGCGGCGGCCGCGCGCGAGCCCGGCCCGCTCGCCTCGCTGGTCGGGCGGCTCGAGTGCATGGACGCGGGCCGGCGCTACCTGGCGGTGCCCACCGACGTGACCGTGGAGGACCAGGTGGCGGCTCTCGCGCAGCGGACGCTGGACGAGTTCGGGCGGATCGATATCCTCGTCAACGCCGCGGGCGTGATCGGGCCGATCGAGACGCCGCTCCACAAGATCGCGCCCGACGAGTGGGACCGCGTGCTCGGTGTCAACCTCCGCGGGGTCTTCCTCTGCTGCCGGGCGGTCGTCCCCACGATGATCGAGCAGCGGTACGGCAAGATCGTCAACATCGCCGGCACCTCGGGGCTGCGCGGGTACCGCTACCGCGCCGCCTACTCCGCCTCGAAGTGGGCGGTGCGCGGTCTCACACGCACGCTGGCGCTTGAGGTGGGCCGCTACAACGTGAACGTGAACGCGGTCTGCCCGGGCGTCGTCACGGGCGACCGGATGAGCACGATCATCGCGGAGAAGGCACGGGTACGGGGCTGGACGGAGCAGGAGGTGTTCGACGAGTACGTCCACGAGATGGCGCTCGGCCGGTTCACAGAGGGGGCGGACGTCGCGCACGCAGTCGTATTCCTCGCGTCGGACGAGAGCCGGCAGATCACCGGCCACGACCTCATCGTCGATGGCGGCTGGGACGTCTAGTGCCGCCCCAACACATCGCCGCCAAGACGCGATGCGTCGGGGGTCCCGCCGCCCGCTGAGCGCGGTCCGGCGGCGCATGCGGCGCATCATGGCGGAGGGGTCGTAGGGATGCCGGCGGTGCCGTTCGACTACCACGCGCCGGCGACGCTCGCCGAGGCGGTCTCGCTGCTCGGATCGCTCGGCGAGGACGCGAAGCCGCTCGCCGGCGGGCAGAGCCTCCTCCCGCTGCTCACGCTGCGCCTCGTGCGCCCGCGGGCCGTGGTGGACCTCCACCGTCTCGATGAGCTGCGGGCGGTCCGCCGCGACGGGGGCACGCTCGAGGTCGGAGCGCTCGTCCGCCACCGGGCGCTCGAGCGCGGCGAGGGGCCGCTGGTGCTGTGCCCGCTGCTCCAGGAGGCGGCGGCGCTGATCGGCAACGTGCGGGTGCGCGCGCTCGGGACGATCGGCGGCAGCCTCGCGCACGCCGACCCGGCCGCGGAGCTGCCGGCCGCCGTCCGGGCGCTCGACGGGACCATCCTCGTGCAGGGCGCCGCCGGCGCGCGCGCGATCCCGGCAGAGGAGTTCTTCGCCGGCCTGCTGACGACGGCCCTGCGGCCGGATGAACTGCTGACTGCCGTGCGGCTGCCGCTCCCCGGTCCCCGCACCGGGCACGCGGTGGAGGAGTTCAGCCGGCGCGCCGGCGACTTCGCGATCGTGGCGGCATTCGCGGTCGTCCAGCTCGACGCCGCGGGCCGCGTCGCGGCCGCGCGCGTCGCGCTCGCCGGGTGCGGACCGACGCCGCGGCGCTTGGACGCGGTGGAGCGGGCGCTTGTGGGGCTCGCGCCCTCGGAGGAGGAGATCCGGAGGGTGGTCGCCCATCGCCCGCTCGAGATCGAGCCGGACAGCGATGTGCACGCATCGGCGGCGTACCGCCGGCACCTCGCCGGCGTGCTGACGGTGCGGGCGCTCGCGCGGGCCGCCGCGGGGGCCCGCGCCTTTGGGCCTTAGGTATCGCGACGTGGACAAACGGCAAGGGACCTTGAGCGTGGTGCCCCGGCCGCTGGGGGCCCGGGCCTTGGGATCGCGGAGGCGCCTGTGACCGAGCTCGCCATCGCATTCACGTTGAACGGGGAGAGGCGGGCCTTGCGTGTCCCGGCACACCGGACGCTGCTCCACGTGCTGCGGGACGACTGCGGGGCCGTGGAGGTCAAGGAGGGATGCGGGGAAGGCGTCTGCGGGACGTGCACGGTCCTGCTCGACGGGGAGCCGGTGAGCAGCTGCCTCGTGCTGGCCCCCCGCGTGGCCGGGCGGGACGTCGTGACGCTGCGCGGGCTGTGCGAGGGCGACGCGCTGCACCCGCTGCAGGAGGCGTTCGTCGCGCACGGCGCCGCGCAGTGCGGGTTCTGCACGCCCGGGATGATCCTGACCGCCTACGCGCTGCTGCGGGAGCGCCCGCATCCGACCCGGGCGGACGTCCGTCGCGCGATCGCGGGCAACCTGTGCCGGTGCACCGGCTACACGAAGATCGTGGATGCGATCCTGGCGGCGGCAGGACCGGGGGAGCCTCGGGATGGCGCGTGAGGCTACCCCCGCCACCGAGCCGCTCCGCGTCGTGGGCCGGGCGATCCCCCGGCACGATGCCCGCGACAAGGTCGAGGCGCGCACGCTGTACGCCGCGGACTGGCAGATGCCCGGGATGCTGCACGGGGCCGTGCTTCGATCGGCGTACCCGTCCGCGCGCATCCGCCGCCTCGACGTCTCGCGCGCGGCGGCGCTGCCCGGTGTCGCCGCCGTGCTCACCGCGCGGGACGTCCCCCGCAACGTCCTGTGGACCGACGTGCCGGGGCAGACGAGCGAGGTGGGACCGCTGCGGGCGCGTCTCGTGCTGCTCGCGGACGGCGTCGTCCGCTACCAGGGGGAGCCGGTGGCGCTCGTCGCCGCGGAGACCCCGGAGGTGGCGCAGCGGGCGGTGGAGGCGATCGACGTGGAGTACGAGCCGCTGCCGGGGGTGTTCGACCCCGCGGCCGCGCTCGCCCCCGGCGCGCCGCGCGTGCACGAGGAGGGCAACCTGCTGGCCCGGTGGCAGATCCGGTGCGGCGACGTCGAGCGCGCGCTCGAGCGCGCCGACGTCGTGATCGACACGACGTACCGTTGCCAGATGGTCGACCACGCCTACCTCGAGCCGGAGGCGGGGGTCGCGTGGGTGGATGCCGACGGCGTCCTCACGATCCGCGCCTCCACCCAGGTGATCGAGCACTTTCGGGACGTCGCCGAGGTGCTCGGGGTGCCCCACAACCGCGTGCGCGTCATCGCCCCCTACGTGGGCGGCGGCTTCGGCGGCAAGGAGGACGTGACCGTCGAGGTGTTCCTCGGGCTGCTGGCCTGGCGGACGCGCCGCCCGGTCCGGATGGTGTGGTCGCGCCAGGAGTCGCTGCTGGCCCGCGCGAAGCGCCACCCCTTCGTCCTGCGCTACCGCACCGGGGCGGCGCGCGACGGCACGCTCGTCGCCCAACGGATCGAGCTGCTGGGCGACGCGGGGGCGTACGCGTACCTGAGCGCGCTCGTGCTCCTCTACGCGACGGTCACGGCCTGCGGCCCGTACCGGGTCCCCAACGCCGAGGTCCAGGCGCGCGTCGCCTACACGAACAACCCGCCGACCAGCGCGATGCGGGGGTTCGGGGCGATGCAGATGGTCCTCGGGTACGAGTCGCAGATGGACCAGCTCGCGCGGCGCCTGGGGCTGGACCCCGTGGAGGTGCGCGCCCGCAACGCGCTCCACAAGGGAGACCGCCTCCCGGTGGGCCAGCAGATCGAGACCCGTGTGGCGGTGATCGAGGCCGCGCGCCGGGCGTGGGCCGGGCTCGGGCCGCGCGTCGCCCCGCGGACGCCGCACCATCGCGTCGGCCGGGGCCTCGCGTGCAACATCCAGCCCTACGGCCGGATCGTCTGGCTGCACGACTGGGCCAGCGCGTGGGTCGGGATCGAGATGGACGGCAGCGTCGTCGTGCGCGCGGGCGTCCCGGACATCGGTGGCGGCCAGGCTTCCGCGCTCTGCCAGATCGCCTCCGAGGTGCTCGGCGTCGAGCCGGCGCAGGTCGCGATCCACATCGCGGACAGCGCGCTCACGCCGCTCGCGGGCACGACGACCGCGACCCGGCAGCTCTACATGTCCGGGAACGCGGTGCTCGCTGCCGCTCGCGAGCTGCGGGCGCGGGTCCTCGAGGTGGCCGCGCGGCTGCTCGAGGCGCCGCCCGGCCGCGTGGAGCTGCGGGAGGGGGCGGCGGTCGCGCCCGACGGCCGGCGGGTCGCGCTGGCGCAGGTCATGAAGGAGTGCGCCCGCCTCGGGGTCCCACGCAGCCACCTCGGCGTCTACCATGCACCGGCCGGGGATCCGGTGGATCTCGCGCGCGGCGGGCGGGTGTTCCCGGACTACACCTTCGGGGCCCACGCGGTCGAGGTGGAGGTGGACACCGAGACCGGCGCCGTGGCCGTCCTGCGCCACGTCGCCTGCCACGACGTCGGCCGCGCGATCAACCCGCAGAGCGTCGAGGGCCAGATCCAGGGGGGCGCGGCGATGGGGCTGGGCTACGGCCTGCTGGAGGAGGTCGTGGTGGAGGCGGGCGTCAACCTGACCACCAGCCTGGGTACCTACCTGGTGCCCACGGCCCTCGACCTGCCGGACGTGGAGCCGGTCATCCTCGAGTCCGGGGACGGCAAGGGGCCGTTCGGCGCGCGGGGGATCGGGGAGCCGCCCGTCGGCCCCCCGGCGGCGGCGGTCGCCAACGCGATCGAGGACGCCACGGGCGTGCGGATCACCGAGCTGCCCATCACGCCCGAGCGGGTGGCGCGGGCGTTGGGGCTGCTAGAGTCGCCCGCGCCGGGCCGCGCATGAAGGCGCTCGTCCTGGGCGGCGGCGTGATCGGCGTCGCGACCGCGTACTACCTGGCCCGGGAGGGGTGCGAGGTGGCCGTGGTCGAGCAGCAGGACGGCGTCGGCCGCGAAGCCACCGCGAGCAACGCGGGCATCCTCGCCGCCGGCCACGCGTTTGCGTGGGCGTCCCCGCGCGCGCCGGCCCAGCTCCTCCGCTCGCTCCTCGGGCAGGAAACCGCGATCCGGGTGAGGCTGCGGCCGGACCCGCGGCTGTACGCGTGGGGATACCGGTTCCTGCGCGAGTGCACGGCCGAGCGGGCGCGCCGCAACACGCTCGTGAAGCTACGGCTGTGCCAGTACAGCCAGGCTGTGATGGCGGACCTGGTGCGCCGCGAGGGGATCGCCTACCACGCGATCGCGCGTGGCGCCCTGTACGTCTACCGCGACCCGGCCGAGCTCGAGGTGGGCGCCCGCAAGATGGCCCTCCTCTCCGCGCACGGGCAGCGACAGGAGATCCTCGACCCGGACGCGGTGGCGAAGCTCGACCCGGTCTTCGAGCCGGTCAAGCACAAGATCGCCGGGGCCGTGCGGGACTTGACCGACTCGAGCGGGGACGCCCGGCTGTTCACGGAGGAGCTCGCCCGGGTGTGCCGGGAGAAGCTCGGCGTGGCCTTCCACCTCGGCACGCGCGTGCAGGGCCTGCGCGCGCAGGGCGACCGGATCACCGGGGCCGTGACGGACCGCGGCGTGCTGACCGCGGACGCCTACGTGCTGGCGCTCGGCGTGCAGAGCCCGCTCGTGGCGCGCACGGTGGGCGTGCGCCTCCCGATCTACCCCGCCAAAGGGTACTCCTCGACGTTCCCGCTGCGGCCGGGCGGGCTGGCCCCGACCGTCCCGGGCGTCGACGAGCAGTGGCTCGTGGCGTGGTCCCGGATGGGAGACCGGCTCCGGCTGACGTCCACGGCCGAGTTCTGCGGGTACGATTGGCGGTGGACCCCCCGGGACTTCGCGAACGTCCTGCGGCTCGCGCGCGACCTCTTCCCGGACGCGGCGGACTACACGCGCGGGGAGTACCGGGCCTGCCTCCGGCCGATGACGCCGGGCGGACCGCCGATCCTGGGGGCGGGCCGCCACCGGAACCTGTTCTTCAACGCGGGCCACGGCCACATGGGGTGGACGATGGCGTGCGGGTCGGCGCGGATCGTGGCCGACCTCATCGTGGGTCGCACGCCGGAGCTCGGCCTCGACGGGCTCGCGGTGCGCGCGGCCGCCGCGACGTAGCGCAGCACGGCGGCGGTTGCCCGGCGGGGGCGGCGGGTGTGGGGTCTGTCCTTCGGCTTCCTTACGAGGGACGGATTCGACCGGAGGGCCGCGGGCCCGACGGGGTCGAGGCCTTCGGCTGGTTCCGGTGAGGGCCGGGACGGGAGGACGCGCAGGCCAGCCCCCACCCCGCGCCGCCGCGCACGGGGCTACGGTCGCCCCGGCTACCGCAGCGCCGCCGTTTGCCTGATCGCGCCCTTGCCGGTCGGCTCCACCTCGTACACCATGACACCCAGCTTCGTGGGGTTCCAGCCGTTGCAGGGGTTCCGCTCCTGCGGGCAGTTCGAGATGGCGATCAGGAGGTCGATATTGGCGCGCAGGTCGATGTAGTCCCCCGGCTTCGACTTCGGCTCCTGGATGCCGGTCTTTCCTTCAGGCGAGACCGGCGTGTTCATGAAGATGTTGAAGGAGTAGGGGATCTCCGCGAGCGGGATGCCGTAGGGCGCGAGCACCCGCTCGAAGTTGCTACGGCAGTTGGGCGTCCCGCGCACCCCGTAGCGGAACGCATTCGTGTACTCGCTGCACGATCCGCTGATCAGGTCGTGGACGCCGCAGGTGTCGGCCGTGATCGTCATGAGCTGCGTGGCCTTCGTGGAGTACAGGTGGTGGCCGGTGGTGAGGAACAGGGTGCCGTTGAGGAGCTGCGTGTTCTCCGGCGAGAGCTTGTCCACAAAGTCGTGGAGGTTGAAGCAGATGAAGTCCGCCACCTGCTTGCCCTCGAGATCGATGACCCGGCACACCTGGCCCGCGGCCATCTTGAACGCCGTGCCGCCGCGCGGCGGGATGACCTCCTCGAACGCGATGAGCTCCCGCGCGATCCCCGTCTGCTCCATGGGCCACCTCCCCAGGTATCCCGCGCCCCCGGTCCCGGGCCGGCCGCTGGGCCGCCCGTGGGGCCCGGCGCCACGCTCCTTGTTCTGTGGGCGCCCGCACCCGTCCTGCGGCGACGGCCTGCGCTTGGACGCCGGAGGAGAGGATTTGCCCCCGCAGCGGAGAAAGCGTTTGGTCACATCGGCGGGCGGCCGCTTCTGGTCACTCGCTGGTCGAGGGGAGGGAGGCGCAGCGATGCAGAGGTGGATCGCGAGTTTGGCGGTGTTCGCCCTCCTGCTGTCGGCGGCGGCGACGGGCGCCGGCGCGCAGGGGGCCGCGATCAAGATCGGGGTGCCCGTGCCGCTGTCGGGCGGCAACGCCAAGATGGGCGACGATATCGCGAAGGCGGCGACGCTGGCCGTCGAGGAATGGAACGCCAAAGGGGGCGTCCTCGGCCGCAAGCTCGAGATCGTCTCGTTTGACGATGCGTGTGATGCGCAGCAGAGCGTGACGGCGGCGCACAAGCTCATCGACGCCGGCGTGGTGGCGGTGGCCGGAGGGTACTGCTCCTCGGCCGCGATTCCCGCGAGCGCGGTGTACCACGATGCTGGGGTCGCGTTCGTGGCCGATGCCTCCAGCAACCCCAAGCTCACCGATCAGGGATTCGAGAACGTATTCCGGGTCATCGGCCGCGACGACCAGCAGGGCCCGTACGCGGCCGGGTTCATGATGAAGACGCTCAAGGCCAAGCGGATCGCGATCATTCACGACAACACGGTGTACGCGAAGGGGTTGGCCGACGCGACCCGGGCCGCGCTGCAGGGCAAGCCCGGGGTGCAGGTCGTCTTCTTCGATGCCGTGACGCCCGGGGAGAAGGACTTCTCGGCCATCCTCACCAAGGTCAAGAGCCTCAATCCGGAGGCGACGTACTACACCGGCTACTACCCGGAGGGCGGCCTGATCGCGAAGCAGTTCAAGGAGCTGGGCATCTCGGGGAAGTTCCTGGCCGGTGATGCAAACAACGACCCGACGTTCATCAAGGAGGCCGGGAGCGCGTCCGAGGGCGTGTTCGTCACCTCGACGCCTCTGCCCCAGGACCAGTCGACGGCCAAGGCGTTCATCGAACGGTACAAGAAGCGGTGGAACCAGGATCCGGGCCCGTACTCGGCGCTCGAGTACGATGCCGTGAACGTCGTGATCGACGCGATCAGGCGGGCCAAGAGCGTGGACCGCGCGGCGATCATCAAGGCCATCGCGGCCACCAAGAACTACCGCGGCGCCACGGGGACGATCAGCTTCGACAAGAAGGGGGATCGGACGAGCGTCCTCTACATCACGTACGTGATCAAGGACGGCAAGTTCGTGCCCTACGGCGCCTCCTGAGGTCGCCACGGGCTCCGGGGCCGCTGCGCGGAGGGCGGCCCCGGAGCTTCGTTCCCGCTCCTCGATGCAGGTCGCGCTGCAGCAGCTGGTCAACGGGCTGACGGTGGGGGCGTTCTATGCGTTGATCGCCCTCGGCTACACGATGGTGTACGGCATCATCCGGTTGATCAACTTCGCCCACGGGGACATCTACGCGGTGGGCGCGTTTGTGGGGCTCTCCCTCTACGGGTTGCTCGCCGCCCTCCGCATTCAGAACCCGATCCTCACGACGCTGCTCGCGCTCGTGGTGTCCATGGGGTTCACGGGCCTCCTCGGGGTGCTGCTGTACCGGGTCGCCTACCGGCCGCTGCTGCACGCGCGGCTGTCGATCCTCATCTCGGCCATCGGCGGATCGCTGACCCTGGAGTACGGCCTCTTCCTCATCTACAGCCCGTCCTTTCTCGTGTATCCGCACCTATTCGGCCGGGCCGGCCCCTCGTTCGGCAGCGTGGATGTCTCCTGGCTGCAGGTCGTCATCTTCGTGTCCGGCCTCGTGCTCATGGCGGCCCTCTACCTGCTCGTCCACCGCACCAAGATCGGGATGGCCATGCGGGCCCTCGCGATCAACCAGGATGCTGCGCGCCTGATGGGCGTCGACGTCGATCGCGTCATCGCGTTGACCTTTTTCCTCGGGTCCGTGCTGGCCGCCTTCGCCGGCGTGCTGACAGGCCTCTACTACTCCCAGATCTCCTTCCTCATGGGGTTTCTCATCGGGCTCAAGGCCTTCACCGCGGCCGTGCTCGGCGGCATCGGCAACATCCCGGGCGCGGTCCTGGGGGGGTTTCTCCTCGGCATCCTGGAGGGCCTCGCCGCGGGCTACTTCTCCAGCCGCTGGAAGGACGTGGTCGCCTTTGCGATCCTGATCATCATCCTCGTCGTCCGCCCGCGCGGTCTCCTCGGCGAGCGCGTGGTTGAGCGCATGTGAATGCCCTGAACGGACCGCCTCTCTCACGATCCCGGGCTGCGCTGGCCGGCGCCGTCGCGCTGGCGGCCCTGGCCCTGCCTGTCTTGGGCACCCCGTACCTCGTCGATGTCGGCACGCAGGTGCTGGTCTACGTCATGTTGGGCTTGGGCCTCAACGTCGTCGTGGGCTACGCCGGGCTGCTGGACCTCGGGTACGCGGCCTTCTTTGCCATCGGCGCCTATACGACGGCGCTGCTGATGGTGCAGTACCACGTCGCCTTCTGGGCGACGCTGCCGGTCGCCGCGCTCTTCACCGCGATCTCGGGCGTCGTCATCGGCGCCCCGACCCTTCGGATGCGGAGCGACTACCTCGCGATCGTGACCCTGGGCTTCGGCGAGATCGTCCGCATCGCCGCCACGAACTTCACATTCACTGGCGGGCCGGAGGGCATCTACGGGATCCCCCACCCCACGATCGGCGAGTTCGTCCTGCGCTCCCCGCGCGCGATGTACTTCCTCGCGATGGCGTTTGCGCTCCTCGTCCTCGCGGGCAGCTATAACCTTGCGCGGTCGCGCTTGGGCCGGGCCTGGCTCGCGATCCGGGAGGACGAGACCGCGGCGCAGGCGGTCGGTATCTACCCCGTGTACTTCAAGCTGATGGCGTATATCCTCGGGGCGGTCTTCGCCGGCGCGGCGGGGTCGTTCTTCGCGGTGAAGCTCACCGCGATCAACCCCTCGAGCTTCACCTTCATCCAGTCGGTCACCATTTTGATGGTCATCATCCTCGGCGGCATGGGGAGCCTGCCGGGGGTGATCCTCGGCGCCGCCGTCATCGTCATCCTCCCTGAGGCGCTCCGGGGGTTCGACAGGTATCGGATGCTCGCCTTTGGGATCGGCCTCATCATCCTCATGCTGCTACGGCCGCAGGGCCTGTGGCCGAGCCGGATCGGGCAGATCGAGCGGCGCGCCGTCGCCCTCTCGGAGGCGAGCGCCGCGGCAGGACGCGCGGTGGACACCGCGTCCACGCCGGAGTAGGCGGGCGCCCCGCGGGCAGCGATGGCTGTTGGACCTGCCGATCCCGTGCTGAGCGTGGAGCGCCTCACGATGCGCTTCGGCGGCCTGGTCGCGGTCTCCGACGTCTCGTTTGACGTCCGGCCGCGGGAGATCCTGAGCATCATCGGTCCCAACGGAGCCGGGAAGACGACGGTGTTCAACTGCATCACGGCCTTTCTCCGTCCGACGGCCGGTCGCATCCTCTTCGAGGGGCAGGAGATTACCGGACTTCGCCCCGATCTCGTCGTGAAGCGGGGGATCGCCCGCACCTTCCAGATGATCCGGCTGTTCCCCGACCTCGCCGTGGACGAGAACGTGATGATCGGGCTGCACGCCCGCACGCGCGCGGGCACGCTCGACTCCCTCCTGCACACGCCCCTCCATCGGCAGGAGGAGTCCTGGGCGCGCGAGGAGACGTTTCGGTGGCTGACGTTCGTGGGCCTGGAGTCGCACGCGCACTACCGGGCCCGCGAGCTCGCGTACGGGAATCAGCGGCGGCTGGAGATCGCCAGAGCCCTGGCCACCGCGCCCCGCCTCCTCATCCTCGACGAGCCGGCGAGCGGCATGAACCCCGCTGAGAAGGCCGCGCTCGTGCAGCTCGTCGGTCGGATCCGCGACTCCGGCATCACGGTCCTCCTGATCGAACACGACATGAGCGTCGTGATGGGGATCAGCGACCGCATCATCGTCCTGGATCACGGGATCCAGATCGCCGAGGGGGCCCCGGAGGCGATCCAGCGGGACCCGCAGGTCATCGAGGCCTACCTCGGCCGGGAGGACGAGGCGTGAGACATCCTGTGTCAACCCCTGATGGCTCAGGCACTCGCTGCGGCGATGTGTGGGAGGGAGTGGGCGGATCTGTGATGGGCGGCATCGTAAGGCAGACGGTCCTGCCAGCAGCGCCAGAGCACCC
>Ga0209810_1000575_pt1 | contig 76739 bp, 82 predicted proteins | sample Coa_R1_7_FD_187159 | JGI IMG/M metagenome (GOLD analysis project Ga0209810, IMG submission 187159) | Surface soil microbial communities from Centralia Pennsylvania, which are recovering from an underground coalmine fire - Coalmine... | ecosystem: Environmental > Terrestrial > Soil > Unclassified...
ATGGAACGCCCTACGATGCTCGGCGCGCGTTCCAGGCCTACCTGCCTGTGCAGTTGTCGGCCCGAGGCGCATTGGTTAAACGGCATAGCCATACGCCGACCCGCACCCATCGGTCCACCGGACGTGCGGGAAACACTATGTATTGGTCTCTCGTCCCGCCGCATCTTCACCGGCATCCTTCACTCGGGCCCTTGACAATCGGTATGGAAATCTCCTCTCGAACTCCCCCGACGGCCATGGAGACCACCTGGCCCTCCTGGCGCACCCGCACCGCCTTGGCCTCCAACCTCACGGACGGAGAGGTACCCTCCAAGGGGCGGGACCGGAAGCGTTCCAGGGTGGCGTCCAGCTTCGGCACACAGGCGAGAGACTTCACTGCGGCTCACCCCCTTCCGGCCCAAGGCCCGGACCAGCTCGTCCACCCGCCGCATCCCCACCCCCGCTCCAGAGGCGTCCTGGACCACGCCCGCCAGGGCCCGCTCTGCCCGGCCGCGGGGCTGAAGGAGGCTGGGGAAGGAGCTACCCGTCCCGGAGCGTGGGGATCCGTAGGGAAAGGGTCCCTACCTGGGTATCCCAGGCCCGCTCCCGGTGACCGTTCCGGCAGGTCTTCCGCTCCGAGGTGCGCTACCGACTGCGGGTGCTGCGCGGGTCACTGACGACGCCGGTCCGCGCTGCCGGATCCACCTGCGTGAGGACCTCGTCCGGCGCGCCCGGCCGAGCAACGCGCGACCATCGGGCAGATCATCGAGCATCTGCGGGACTACTCGCGCGCATTCCGCTGGGAGTACCGCGGGACCGACTCCCTCGAGGATCGGGCGGCGCTCATCAGCGCCGTCGGATGGTGTAGCGGCTGCGGGACCCTGGCTCGCCCTGTGCTCCGGGACTCACCTCGACTCGTGAGGCTGTTCGAACCCGCCGGCGCGTGAAGACCGATGATCTCCCCGGCCGCCGTCCGCCACGCCCCGGAGCCGCGACGCTGCTTTCGCGCCGGGGCCGCTCCACGCTTTACACAGCGGCCTCGTGTGCCGCATCCGGACGAACCGCACTGCTGACCTCTCCCCGCGTTGACGGCGCCTTTGGGCCGCCCATATAATAGGAGCGCACCGAGATACGAAGGCGATGAAGCTCGCCTGAACCGCCGCAGGCGGTGTCTCCGAGCGGCCGATAGCTTCTACAGGACGAGGATACTGTAGAAGCTTTTTCATTGCCCGCGGAGGTGTCCATGGACGCGCCGTACGACGTCGGTGGGCTCGCTCGACGGATCGAGGAGCAGGTCGGCCGCGTGACCGGCGGCGAGGAGACGGTCATTGAGCTGCTACTGGTCGTGCCGCTGAGCGAGGGGTACGTGCTGCTCGAGGACGCACCGGCCCGTGAGGTGCACGAATCGGTCTGGTCGTGGGCGGACCTGATGGCCGCACTGGGTGCCTGGCGGCCGGGGGCGATCGCGGCGGGCCGACGTGACACCTGCGGCGTCTCGGTACGGGAATGACGGCGCGGCGGTGGATCCTGCGGACGTACACGGATGTGCTGGGGCTGGCGGCGGTGCTCGGGCGTCCGCGGACTCCTCACCAGGCGCCCGTCGAGCTCGCGGGCTCGCTCGGTGCCACGTGGTCGGAGGCGTCCGGCGACGTGGAGCGGCTCACAGCGGTACATAACCGCGGCCGCTGCGAACTCGCGATCCCATCGAACGGGGATTTTGGCACCATCCGTGCGGCGACCACCGAAATCCGGCGGTCTCAGCCGGGTGAGCGGATCCCTCGACGGCAGAGGCAGAAGGCCACGGAGGTCCTCCAGCCTCACCGGCAACCATCGGGCGTAGCAACAGGCACATGCCGAGACGGTCCGGTCATGACGGAGAGGCGCCGTCCCTGCGGCGCGAGGGCACGGTCAGCACACGGGAGTCGCCGGCCGCGCCGAGCGGGGGGACAGACAGAGCGAGGAGGGGAGTTTCATGCCTGAATCCACCGTAAACCTGCCGCCGTTTTCGGCGGTGGACGTAGACCTGCTGGTGGCGATCCTCGCCTGCGCGGTGATCGGGTTGGGGTACGGATTCGTGCGGCGCGCCCAGGTGCTACGCGCAGACCCCGGCACCCCCTCAATGCGCGAGGTCGCGGCGGCCATCCAGGAAGGGGCGGTAGCATACCTCCGCCGCCAGCTCCGCACCATGAGCGTCTTCGTCGCCGCGATTACGATCGCGCTCTGGCTGCTCTATACCCCGATCTACGCTGGCCACCCGGAACTCGCGATCGGCATCGCGCTGGCATTCCTCCTCGGCTGCGCGTGCAGTTATGGCGCCGGGTACGTGGGCATGAGCCTGACGGTCCAGGGCAACCTTCGGGCCGCGCGGGCGGCGAGCCAGGGGTTCCGCCAGGCCGCAGATCTCGCGTTCCGGGCCGGCACCGTCTCGGGCATGTTCACCGTGGGGCTGGGACTCCTCGGGGCCACACTGTTGTTCATCGTGTTCCGGGAGCACGCGCCCCGCGTGCTGATTGGGTTCGGGTTTGGCGGCTCGCTCGTTGCCGCGTTCATGCGTGTGGGCGGGGGGATCTACACCAAGTCCGCCGACATCGGCGCGGACATGGTGGGCAAGGTCGAGGCGGGCATCCCGGAGGACGATCCTCGCAACGCCGGGGTGATCGCAGATAACGTCGGCGACAACGTGGGCGACTGCGCCGGGATGGCTGCCGACGTGTTCGAGTCGTTCGAGGTGACGCTCGTCGCCGCGATCATCCTGGGCGCGGCCGCTCTGCTCGATCCCGGCTTCACCGCTGCGTACGGACCGCAGGCTGCGCCGTTCGCGCTCCGGCTGATCCTGTTCCCGCTGCTCGTCCAGGGCGTGGGGATGCTGGCCTCGATCCTGGGCACCTGGGCCGTGCGCGCCAGGGAGCGGGACGTCGAGGCGCCGATCGCCCCGATTGTGCGGGGTTTCTGGACCGCGGTCGGGGCGGCGGTAGCCGGCGTCGCCGCGATCACCGCGGCGTTCCTGCGCGATCCGCGGACGGGACACGTCGACTGGCGGTTCTTCCTGGCGGCGGTCGCCGGACTCGCACTGGCGCTCGTGATCGCATGGCTGACCGACCTGTATACTAGCGAGGGCCGGGCGCCGGTCGTGGAGATGGCCGAGACGACTCGCACGGGGCCGGCCAACTTCCTCCTGACCGGACTGGGCTTCGGTCTTGAGGGGAGCGTCTGGGCGCTCGTCGCCGTGGCGGCCGCGATCCTCGCCGCGTTCCTCATCTTCCAGGGACAAGCGGCACTCGTGGCGTACGGGATCGCATTGGCCGGACTCGGGCTCATGACCGTCACCGGATTCATCCTGGCCAGCGATACGTTCGGCCCGATCGTGGACAACGCCAACGGCATCCACGAGATGAGTCACTTCGAGACGGAGCCGGACGCCCGCGTGACACGCATCCTGGGTCGGCTCGATGCGGTGGGGAACACCACCAAGGCTCTCACCAAGGGCTTCGCGATCGCCACGGCCGTGATCGCCGCGATCGCCCTCTTTCGCTCGTTTGTCGCCGAGGCGCACCTGGGTGCCGGCATCCGCGTGAACGATCCGGACGTGTTCATCGGGCTCCTCGTGGGCGGGGCGGTGCCGTTTCTCGTCTCCGCGTTCCTGATTCGGGCCGTGGGGCGCACGGCGTTCCAGATCGTCGAGGAGGTGCGGCGGCAGTTCCGCGAAATTCCCGGCCTGATGGAGCGGAAGGCGCGGCCGCGGTACGACCGGTGCGTGGACATCGTCACGGCGGCAGCCCAGCGAGAACTGCTCGGCCCCGCGGTGGTCGCGATCGCGGCCCCGATCCTCGTCGGCTTCGCGCTCGGCGCCGTGGCGCTGGGCGCATACCTCGCCGGTGCGATCCTCACAGCCATGCTCATGGCTGTCTTCATGGCCAACACCGGAGCCGCCTGGGACAATGCCAAGAAGCGCATCGAGGATGGCGCGCTCGGCGGCAAGGGATCGGACGCGCACAAGGTCAGCGTCATCGGCGACACCGTGGGAGATCCGCTCAAGGACACCGCGGGCCCCGCGCTCAACCCGATCATCAAGGTGATGAACCTCGTCGCGATTCTGATCGCGCCGGTCGTCGTCCTGCCGCTGTCCGTGTGGGTGCGCGGAACCGTGGTCGTCGCAGCGCTCCTGGGCATTGCGCTGGCAGTCGCCGTCAACCGGCGCGCGACCACGACCCCCGCGGCCGGGATCGGACAGCCTGAGCGGGTCACACCGGGAGCACCCTGAGCCGCGATGGGCCCGGCGTGCGCTCACGGTCCGATGTCGCTCCGGCCGTCCAGGTCGCAGGTCCCGGCGCTCGCGCGGGCGGCCGCAGGTGCGTCACGCGATGGAGGATCGGCGTAGACCGGCGGGACGCTGTCATGCGGGTGCTGCTCTGCTCCGACATCCATGGAAACCTCGCGGCGCTGGCGGCGGCGCTAGAGGAGCCCGTCGATCACATTCTGTGCGCCGGAGACCTGGTGCACTTCGGCCCGCAGCCGGAGGCGTGTATTGAGCTCATTCGCCGGCGCGCCACGGCGGTCGTGCAGGGCAACCACGACCACGGCGCTGGGTTTGGCGAAGACTGCAGGGCGTATGGCCCATGGCGCGCACTCGATGAGATGAGCCGCGACATTACCGATACGGGACTCTCGGTCGAGGACTGTCGGTACCTGCGCACCCTGCCTCTCATGAGCACCATCACGCTCGGCGGCACACGGTTCGCGCTCGTCCACGCAGCCCCGTCCGACCCGCTGTATCGCTACCTCCCGCCCGGAACGCCGGAGGACGTCTGGCGGGCGGAGTTGTCCGGCATTGAGGCGGACGTCCTCGTGCTGGGGCACACGCACCTTCCCTTGCTCCACCGGCACGGCGACGTCCTGATCGTCAACCCGGGGAGCATCGGCCTGCCCCGCGGCGGCGACCCGCGCGCGGAGTACGCAGTGTGGGAAGACGGAGAGGTGACGTTCTACCGTCGCGCATACGATCAGACTCAGGTGAGGGAAGCGCTCGCTCGCCTGCCGCTGCCTCCCGCCGAGATCGACAGGCTGGCGCGTTTGTTCGAAGGGCAGTGGCAGCCGCATGAATGAGTGGGCCGGTCACGCGCCCTTGCAAGACGCGCGGAGGTGTCGAATGGACAGGGAGGAGCAGTTTGCGTGCGCATGGGGTGCGATCCGCGTCCACGCCAAGGATCGCTGGAGCAGACTGACCAGCCGTGATCTCGACCAGGTACGGAGAAATGCCGCGTTGCTGATCGGGATGATCGAGGGAAAGTACGACGAGCCGCGCACGGCCATCGAAATGCAGATTGCGCGGTTCCTCGTGAGACACGGGAGGCCAGCGGCTAGACCGTGACGTGCGGGGCCGCCGGCGGACGCCGGGGCGCCTCGCGGCGACGCGAAAGGGTATTCATCGATACCATGCTCGGGCTCCTCCCGCGCATCGAGACGCGCATCGTCCGTGAATGCGTCCGCTGTCACTGCCGGTGGCCGGCAGACTGGGAGATCTGTCCCAACTGCGCCATCTCGCTCCTCGGGACGGATCGACCCGATCGCCTTATCTACCTGGTTCCTGCGGATCCCTCGCGCCTGGTCCCGCGTGCGGGCGAGCGGTCACCTGATGAAGGGATGGGCAGGACGGCCGACGAGGCGGTCATCGCCGGAGCGGGGCACGGGCCACTCGTGCTCCTGGCCTGCCGCGTGCGGTGCGGCAGCGAGGTTGTCCGAGAAGAGGACCTGCGGGTGGGCGGCGAGATATTCCGGCGAGCGATGTCGCTCGTGGACTCGCACGGGGGCCAGGGCCACGTGGTCGCGGGCGTCGGCGTTATCGCTACTTGGAGCGCAGAGGAGAGCGGCGTCGACCCCGCGCTGCGGGCGGCGGGTGCCATCATCGGTGCGCCGGAGATCCAACTCGACCGGGGGCGCCGGCTCAGCGGCGATGAGCGCGTCAGCGTCGGGATCGGCATCACGTCCGGGCGCGCGATCGATGCCCGGGAACGTGGGACGCGACTGGCGTTCCGGCTGGCCGATCTCGCGATCCCCCGGGCCGTTCTGGTTTCCTACGGGATCTACGCACACACCGTCGATCGCTTCGACTACCGGGGCGTGAGCCCGGCCGTGCCACGGTCGGACCCGCTCCCGGAACTCGTGTTCCGGTTGCTCGGGCCCAAGCCCGAGCGATCGGGGACCCACCATGCGGGGCCCGAGCGTCTTCCTCTCGTCGGGAGGGCCAGCGGACTCCGGATGCTGGATGCCTGCTTCGAGGAGGCCGCGAGCGGCCGCGGCATCGTGCTGCATCTGATCGGCGAGCCGGGCGCCGGCAAGTCGAGGTTGCTCAGGGCATGGCTCGCTGCGCAGCCCCCCGGCAGGTTTCTCCTCGTGAGCAGTCACGGTGTGCCATACGGAGGCTACGCGTGGCGAACATGGCGCGAGCTCGTGCGACCGCTGTGGGCCACCGATGACGGAGGCGCGGCGGCGCTTCCGCCGACGGCCCCGACGGTGGCGGCGGTCCTGACGCGGATCCGCACGACCCCCCGTCCGGTTGTCATCACGATCGACGACCTGCACTGGGTCGATGACCCCTCACTGCAGGCTGTGGCCGAGCTGCTCGCCGGGCTCGACGGCGTCCCCGCGGTTGCGATCCTGGCGTACCGCCCATCGTTTGTCCGTCACGCGCCAGGAGAACCCCGTCACATGCAGCGCTACCTGCGCCTGCGTGGGATGGGAAACCGGGCGATGCGCACGTTGGTCGAGGCGCTTGTGGCGTGCGCGGGCACCGAGATTCCAACTGGGATACGACGGCGGATCGTACAGCTCAGTTGCGGAAATCCCCTGTACGCCGAGGAGGCTGTGGCCTACCTGGTAGACGTGCGCTCAGGCAGCGGTCTCTTACCGCGGGAGTTGCCTGCTTCGCTTCCGGACCTCTTGATGCGGCGCGTCGAGTGGACCGTAAGGCACGCCCTGCCCGACCTCCAGCAGCGGAGCCACCGCCTCACCATCTTTAGAAACGCCGCGTTCGGCGGCGAGCGCGAAGCGATCCTGCACCAGCTCGATGTCTTGGAAGAGCGGCTCGCCGGCTGGCTCGACCGCTTCGACGTGATCGAGGAGAAACATGACCTCGTCGACGAATTTGTCCGCAGGCTCCGACACGTCGACGGGGAGCTGGCGCTGCTGAGCCTCCTGCTCGGCCGGCAGAGACCTCACCGACAGCGCCTCGCGCAGGCCCTGGACCGCCTCGCGGTGCTGCGGTCCCGTGCCTGCGAGCGGGGCTGAGCCGCTCTGCGCTGGGGGGTCCGCCAGTTCGATGATTTGGGCGCGAATGGTAGCACATGGGTTTTCTCGATCTCGTCGAGCAGCGCCACCGGGTACGGCCGCCGCCGCACCTGCTCGGTCAGGTGTCCCCCCTTCGTACCTGCGTAGCCGGGAGGCGCGCCCACCAGGAGCGACACTGTGTGCCGCCGGGTGGACTCCGAACTCGCCGAGGAGAGTGTGGTGGGTATCAACGGTGCGGCGGTGGCGCCGCACCGCCTCTTCCTGCGGAAGGCTCATCCCGGCCCTCGGGCGTTATCGCCGGAGATGGAGCACGGACCGCCGGCCGACCCAGGCGAAGATCGGCACGGCCGCGAGTTCCATGGCGACGCAGAACGCGACCGTGGCAGCGAGGGAGAGGTCATAGAGTCGCCCGATCGCGGCGCTCCCGAGAAACCAGAAGACGCCGTACCCGGCGGTGAACAACCCGAAGGCGAACGCCCGGCTCTGTGGAGGGACCATGGGCGCAAGCGCCGCGGGGATGATCGATTCGTGGACGCCCATGCCCAGGCCCCAGATGGCGGCACCGAGCAACGCCACCCAGAAGCCGCCGAGAAACACCAGCGGTGCGAACAACGCCGTGAGGACCGTGAGCCACACCAGCGTAGCGAATCCGAACCGGTCGAACAGGCGGCCACACAGCAGGGAGCCGGCCCCGCTGGTGGCCATCGCCACGGCGTAGTAGATGGCGATCCAGTCGCCCGGCACCACACGAGTCCGGCTGAAGTGATACGCAATCAGGGGGTAGTCGGCGAAGCCTGCGGCGACCAGGACAGCGCCGGCCAGGTACACCCAGTAGACGGACGACAAACCGGTCCGACCCTGGGCGGTCGATGGCGCCGCCTCCAGCTCCTCGGGGTGCGGGTAGCGCCAGCGAGCCACCAGGACAATGGTGAGATTGGCAAGCGCTGGCGCCAGCAGGACCGCAAAGGCCCAACGGTACGCCGTGGCGTGCGCCGCGAGCACGACGGCGACGAGCAGGGGGCCGAACATCGCGCCGAACTGATCGAGCGCTTCGTGGAGGCCGAACACCCAGCCGTACCCGCCGACGCGACGCGCCGCATGGGACAGCATCACATCCCGCGGCGGATTGCGGATCGCCTTGCCGACCCGCTCCAAAATAACCAGCAGCGCCGCGGCCGGCCAGCTCCCCGTTAGCGCGAGCGCGGGCACGGACGTCATCTGGACCACATAGCCTATAATCGTGATCGGCCAGAACATCCTCGTCGCGTCGGCCAGCCGTCCCGACCCCAGCCTCAGCGTGTAGCCGAGCAATTCGCCGAGACCGCTCACCACGCCGACCACGGTGGCGCTGGCCTGCAGAGAGGCGAGGTATGGCCCGACGATGCTCCGGGCCCCCTCGTAAGTGAAATCCGCAAAGAAGCTGAGCACCCCGACCAGGAGGACGAACCGGAACGCCGCCTGGTCGGGGTCGCCGCGAGGTCGACCCGGGGTACCGGTCTCGGTGGTCATTGGAGCATCGTCTCCGAGAATGTGATGCGTGCGGCCGCTGGCCGACGTCGGGCTAACCCGACCGCGTATGCCCCCGGTGCGCGCGGCTCCAAAACGTGTTCGCAAGTAGCGACGACGTTCCCAGTCAACTCTCGAAGACGAACCAGACAAGGTTCATCCAGCGTTGTTCACGCCGGACTGGACCCCTGGATCTCCGCACGTCCGATCGCCGACTCGACGCACGCGACTGCGCTCCGCAAGCCATCGAGGCACTCCAGCGACCAGGGCACGCTGATGCACCATCCCACCCGGTCGCGGCCCACGGTGAGGTGCAGCCGCGCCGCCTCTACAGTGGTCTCGATCTCGACACGATGGACACACGATAGAGGAACATACGTGGCGATGACGCCCCAGTCCGTCTCGTCCGGCATCGCCCGTCCTTCCTCCTCGAGCAGCAGGACGTGGTGGGATGTGACGGTCAACACGGTCCCCGGGAATCGTACGCGCCAGGCCCATGGAAGCCCGCCGGACCGCGTGAGCTCCTTGGGTTGATACGCTAGACAAAGGAGCCGGTCCCACGGAGTGAGACGGTGGCGTAGCGCGTTCCGGAACTTCGCGGGGAGCATCTCGAGCGATCCCGGCCCTTGGGGGCGACCGGCATGCGGCGGGATGGCGCGATGCCCCGCCACCACAGCCGCCAGCAGCTGCCAGACATACGCCCAGCCCATCGTGTTGTATTCGACGCGCGCCTCGCTCACCCCGCTGGGGCCGGCGGCGATGAACCGCACCCATGAACGTCGCTGTACCTGTCCCCACTCCAGGGCGAGCAGGCGGTCGAGACGCGTCTGCCAGACCTCTGCGGGCCCTTGGTCCTCCCAGCCGCGAAGCACCAGCAGCCGGTCCTCGGTGCAGGCCACCAGTTGCGATGGGATGCTGCGCGTCCACCAGGACCCGCCTGGCCGCGACCCGCCGACCAGGAAGCAGTACACGGGCCGCTCGTCTCCGAGTGCCTGTCCGAAGAGCGTTCGGAGGGGCTCGGGGACCTCGGACAGATCGCGCACGCGCTGAGGCCATTGACCGCGTGACCCGCTCGTTCCGGCCGTCGACGGTCCGACGGCATCGCGGTGACTGGTCATATCCTCTGCCACCGCCGCCGTGCCGTCGGCCGTGCGACGAGCGTCGGCTTACCTCGGGTCCCGGTCCTGCTCGCGTGGTCGTGGAGCCGTCGTCGCTCCACGACCACGACCTGCCCTGTCCCTGTCCATGCAGGTGCAGGGTCGTCGGTCATCGCGTCACCGCCCCGGGGTCCGGGACTCCACCACCCTGACATTGGTGGCCTGCGCCCCTTTCGCGCCGGTTGTAATCTCGAACTCCACACACTGCCCTTGCTCCAGGCTCCGGTAGCCTGTCCCCGGGATGCCCGTGTAGTGCACGAACGCGTCTTCGCCCTGCTCGGTGACGATAAACCCGTAGCCCCTCTCAGGGCTGAACCACTTCACCCTACCCTTCATATCTGTCCCTCCCGTGAGCGGGTGCGCGCCGTGGAGGGCGTTCCGCGGGTCAGCCCCCCGGCGCCCCGCTCCCTCCTTCCGTGTCCTGCTGCGCCGATTGATCGGCGAGGCGCTCGGCACACCAGCCGAGAAGCCGGGTGGCCGGCGAGAAGCCCGGCACCACGCTCAGCACCTCATGAAGCAGGTGTGCCGCCTCACGGTACCGGCGCTGTTGGTAGAGGCTGTAGGCGAGGTGCACCTTGAAGTGCGGCTCGGCAGGGTTGAGGGAGATCGCCTGGCGGAAGCACCGCTCCGCGACCTCGTATGCCCGGCACTCCATGAGGTGCACGCCGAGCCTGTCCTCCGCATCGCCCGGGAACAGGAGGGCGCGTGTTGCGACCATCCGCTCGGTTCGCGTCGATCGCGTCGTTCTGCGAACGCTTCGCGTGCCCCGCCTCACGGTGCACCTTGAGCGTTGGTACGTGGCCACGGGAACCCGGATCGTCCGAGCGGTGGCACCGGTGCCGGCATCGTCCGGGTAGCGTAGCCCGATGCGTTCGGCCTTCGTGTAAGCGCGATCGAGGGAGCATGTCGTGTCCGGGACGCCGGAGCGTAGCACAACAGATGCGCGGACACTGGCATGATGGGAGGGTGTAGCATGGGGATCGGGCCCGTGCGGGGTGAGCCCTGCGGAGGACGTCGGTCGGTCGCGGTCCGTCTCGTGGCCACGCACATGCGCTCAGGCGCTCCCTGTGTGGGGCGCGATCGGGCCCGACGGGCGGTGCGGTTCGCGGAGGCGCGCATCCCGGGCGATCCGGAGGGCCCGAACCAGGAGCACGACCACGTCCAAGGTGCCGCAGAACCGGGCCGGCCTGGAGCCTGCGCGGATGCGGCAGCGCACATGCCGGGGCAGACAGATATCGACGGCACCGCGCAGGCCGGAGTGTAGTCCGATCCGCACCAAAGACGGCGAACTTTGGACGATTCGCGCGGCCAGGATGTCCTTGGTCCACGCCGTCGCGTCCATGCCCACCAGGACGCCGGGTGTCCCGCCCCTTGTTTGTAGGGCGGCCAGTGCAGTCGACAGCCGAGGGATCGTGGCCGGTGATCCGTCCAGCGGCCCGGGGTCGGCGTCGCGCCCCGGCGCAACGAGCGCCGTAGTGACGGCTTCACCGGAGAGGACCCTGAGATCCGTGGTGAGCATCCGCAGGCGATCCAAGAGCGGCTGGGCTGGGCGTGCGGTAATGACCCAGAGTCCTCGAGGGGCGCGGTCGAGCAGGGCCTCGGTCGCCACCACCAGTGCGGCTGCGACATCGGCGGACGGTGCAGATCGGATGAGCGCTCGGAGGATGGAGGTGCAGGCGGGCAGCGGCCCAGGCGCGGCCGAGTGCGCCTGCAGGAGACCGGCAATCACAATCATCACGGCGTTCACGATGGTGGGCGGGGCGTCAGGCGCGACCTCGGCGACCGTCTCCGTGACCATTCGCTGTGAGACGCCATGGTCGAGCAGATAGGTCTCGAGATCCTCTGGACCGGAAAAGCCGCGCTGCCGGAGGAGCGCCTCGTACTCCGGCACGGGAGCGTCCCCGGCCTCGTGCACCGACGCCCGGACCGCCAGGTCCAGACGGTGCATCAGGTCATCCTGCGCACGGGGCACGACTTCCACGACGTGGAGGCTGTGAGGATGGTAGGGCTCCTGACCCAATGCCAGCGAGCGCAGCCCGGTGACGCGCACAAAGGCGCCAGGCACCGCGCATTCGCCCGGCAGCGTTCCGTACAGGGTGACGTGTGGAAACCCTTCAATCGTGAAGGCGTGGCTCACCGGGTCGATGTCGCCGACGCGCCCGCGAAACCGGACCCACTCGGCAACCTGGCCGTGCTCCAGCGCCCGGATGGTACGTTTCGGATGATCGACCGGCAGATAGGAACCCACGAGCCATCCTTCGCGCTGGTCCAGCACCAGCAACCCCGGAGTCTCCACCGCGCTGTGACGCACTGGGAGCCCGAGATCAAGGAACGCATGAACTGCGGCGAGTTCGTATCCCGGCACGGTGAACACCACGAGCGCGGCACCCTGCCGATATGCCTCGACCACGGCGTCCAGGAGCGGCGTCGGCCATCGCCCCGCAAGCGCCACCGTGATGGCGCGCGCCCACAGGATGCGTTCACAGATCCAAGGAAGCGACGGCATGATCCTGGTACACGATCGCGGGTACCTGGTGCCGACCACGAACGGGTACAGAAGGCGCGCCCATGAGCGGAGAGGCTCGGGACCCTCGAGACAGATACCCCCCTGTCCCCGTCGTCCGTGGCTCAGCAGGGCCGCGGCTCCCGAGCGCATCCGCGGCCTTGGGCCTGTAGTCCCGTAGAAGAACCGATGGGCGGTCTCGCGAGTGCAACGCAAAGATCGGTTCCCGAGGGACATGTGGACGAGGCCAGAGTGACGTGGGACGCGTAGCAGGAAATGCCGAAAGTACTTTGCGTGCTCGCCGATTCATGTCACCGTCATCCCCGACCAGTTAGGAGCCTGACCGCTCTGGAATCCGAACCGAGCGTAGAGGCTATCAGCGTCTGGGACGCGGCTATTCGGCGAGCCTCATCGCCGCTAAGAATTAGATAGCACATTCCGACGTTGTTGGCAAGGTGCGTGCGAGCGCACGACCCGAAGGACGCGGCGGGCATGCGACGTGTGCCACGTGTGCTCGGTCCAGCCTGTCAAGCCATAAATAGGTGTTACCGGAGAGGGGCATCGTCTTGTCATTATTCCTGTGACCGGGCCGCCGCGACGGACGACGGCATGGGTCAACGTCGGATTTCGAACCGGTGGTGCGGGAGGGGTGGCGAGCGGCGCGGACGGGGCCGCGATGCGCGAGGCTGTAGATATGCTGCAGTTTCCGCTCGATCCGTCGCAGCGAGGACGAACGGATCCAGGCGCGCGCGGAGGTCCTGGAGCGCCTGCAGGGCCGCGCGATCGGTATCCGGGGCGGTGAGGAGGCGATCCAGCGGGGGTGGGGGGCGGTCATAGACGCGGCGGAGCCGGGACCCCAGGCGGGTCTTGCGCTGGAGTTTCACGGAGGGCTGGAATCGGAGCCGGTATCGGAATCCAGGCCCTGTAAGCGAAAGGGGAGGCCGGTCCGGATGTCGTCGACCGCGGCACGGACGGTGGTCTGGCCCGTGCCCATGACGGCGCGCGTTTCCCCCCACCCGGAGGAGATGTCGGTGAGAGTGAGCGACTGGATGCACTCCCCGTCGGCGGAGTCGCCGGAATGGGACACCAGGTCGACCTCGGTAAAGCCGGGGGCCGTGACCTCCCCGTGCTCGGTCCGGACCGGGATGTGGTGCTTGAGGAGGGTGCCGGGCCTCGTGCGCCCGTAGAGGTGGCGGAGCTGCCGTTTCCGCTGGCGGAGGTGCCGATCGATCGTCCTGGGGCTGATGGTCTTAGGGCGACGGGCGGCCGCGGCGGCGCGACCTCCGAGGCGCCGGTGGGGGGTGGGTCAAGACGCGAATCGCGGCCGTGCGGTGGTACCCAAGGGGGGCGCAGAACTCGGTGAGGATCCGAGACTTGGCAGAGCGGGATGCCTGACTGTAGCGCTGTTGGATCGCCTGGATGTATTCGCGTTTGGACCTGGGGCTCACTCGACGGCCTCCTTCGGCTCGTGAGAGAGGTCTCGCGGGTAACAGGATTGTTGACGCGACGATGGGATCCTCGGTAGCAGTTTAAATGGCGCGATTCGCCCAGTTGACAAGGAACCAGGACGCGTGCTACGGTGCTGGGTGGCTCGCCGGGAGATGAGGCTCGTCCCGAGCGCCGCGGCCTGGCCCCGGCCGTAAGCGTTCGAACCCCCGGAAAAACCCGGGTGATAGCCTCTAGCGGGTGATGTGCCCGATAGAGGTGCGATCGGATGAGGAACCGCCCGGAGGATCAGGGTCCGCGCGGGCCGCGGCGCTCTTCGCCCGCCAGTTGTGCGCTCCCAGGTGTGTTGTCCTGCGCTCGCGGTATGCCGCCCGGACCCCCGTCGCGCGGCGCTCCCGCGGAGGAGTTCGCCCGCGATCAACCGCGGCTCGAGTCCCGCCATGGCGCCTGGAGTGATCCTCTGGGCGACGATCGGCCTCGCCATTTAGTTCGCGTTCGCGCCGAGGGGCGCGGCGTGGTAGCGGACGCCCCCGTCCATCTTACGGGTCAGGCGTCACACCGACATGAGTTCCCCTAGCATCCTCTTCGAGCGCCCTGAGGACCGACCGGACGAGGCGCGGCTCGAGGCGCCCGCCTGCTTCGCCGATCTCAACCTCGACCAGGTCGTGGACGCCATCACCGCCGGCAAGGAAGAATATCGCCTGAAACCGTTCTTCTACGCGCCGCTGTCGACCGTTGGAGCCATCACCTACCGCCACGACGTGATGCGAGACCTCGACAACGACGCGGTGCTGGAGTCCGTGCGGGTGTTCTCGCAGCGTATGCGGACGATGCGCGAGCACCTGGTCCAGGCGGAGAAGTTGTACTACACATACCAGAAGGAGAGCTGGTTCCTGGATGCGGTGGAACTCTACTGCGAGGCCGTCCGCGGCCTCGCGGACGGCCTCGAGCGCGCGGGCGTCTCATCCCAGGGCTTCCTCGCCCTCTGTGAGTATCTGCGGGACTACGTCGGATCCGACCGCTTCAGGTCGCTCGTATCGGAAGTACAGGGGATCAAAGCCGGCCTCTCGGCGATCAGGTATTGCCTGCTGCTCCAGGGCGATCGCATCAGGGTCCGCGGCTACGAGGGAGAGTCCGACTACAGCGTCGACATCGAGCAAACCTTCGAGCGGTTCAAGCAAGGTGCGGTCAATGATTACACGGTGGCGTTCCCCGTCGGACGCGAGATGAACCACATCGAAGCGCAGGTGCTCGACTCCGTGGCCCGACTGCATCCCGATGTCTTTGCCCGCCTCGACGCGTTCGCCACAGGCCACCGCGACTATCAGGACGAGACCATCCGCACGTTCGACAGGGAGATCCAGTTCTACCTCGCCTACCGGGAGTACACGGAGGCGTTCAGGCGCGCCGGCCTGGCAACGTGCTTCCCTCGGGTCTCCACAGAGAAGCACGTGTACTGTCGCGATGGCTACGACTTCGCCCTGGCGCACAAGCTCATCGCGAACGGCGGATCCGTCGTCTGCAATGATTTTTACCTGCAAGGCCCAGAGCGCATCATCGTCGTCTCCGGTCCAAACCAGGGCGGCAAGACGACGTTCGCCCGCACCTTCGGTCAGATCCACTATCTCGCCGCCCTGGGCTGCCCTGTGGCCGGACGGGAGGCGCAGACCTTTCTCTTCGACAGGCTCTTTACGCACTTCGAGAAGGAGGAAGATATCGCAAACCTCCGGGGCAAGCTGGAGGATGACCTCGTTCGGGTCCACGACATCGTGACCCCTGCCACCTCGAACAGCATCATCATCGTGAACGAGATCTTCGCGTCCACGACGTTACAGGACGCCGTGTTCCTCAGCAGGCAGGTCATGGGTGCTGTCATGGACCTGGACGCGTTGTGTGTTTGCGTGACGTTCATAGACGAGCTGGCGTCGCTAAGCGAGAAGACGGTGAGCATGGTCAGCACGGTCGTGCCCGAGAACCCCACCCAGCGCACCTACAAGATTCGGAGGCGGCGCGCCGACGGGCTCGCGTATGCGATTTCGCTCGCGGAGAAGCACGGGCTGACGTACGAACGCCTGAAGGAGCGCCTGCGCTCATGAAAGCGTTCCTGATGTACCGAGACCGCGATTTCGATCTGCAGCGACCGTTGCCCTGGAGTGCAGAGGCGCTTACACAGGATTTGGAACTGAACACGCTTCTGGGCGCCATGGCACGCGACGACAAGATCGTGCTGGAGGTGGCCCAACGGGCCGTGCTCCATAGCCTGACGAACCTGGAGACGATCCGGTATCGGCAAGAGATCCTTCGGGACTGCCTGAGGAACGCCCCCGTCCTCAGGGAGATGTACGCCCTGGCCATCGAAGCCATTGAAGGGGAACGTCGGTCGCATTGGAACTGGGGACTCTTCAGCAAATCACCCAGCGCGATCCTGCACCAGGCTATTGAGGCGCTGCAGATGTTCGCGGACATGCTGAGACGGCTCCGGAGCATTGCGGACGAGCACGCCGGCGAGTTCCACTCGGACGGGTTTACGGCCCTGTTCGCGATGCTCAGACGGGAACTGGACGATGAGTACTTCGCCAGGATCCAGGAGCATCTCAGGCGCCTCCGGTTCCGTGAAGGCGTTCTGGTCAGCGCCAGACTAGGCAAGGGCAACAAGGGAGTCGACTACGTCCTGCGGAGACCGCGTGAGCACAGGCCGGGGTGGAAGGAGCGGCTCTTCGCGCGCAAGCCGCCTGCCTACACGATTCACATCCATCCCCGCGACGAAGCCGGCGCGAGGGCTCTGTCGGAGCTCCGGGACCGGGGACTCAACCTGGTGGCCAACGCCCTCGCCCAGTCCACCGACCACATACTGAGTTTCTTCACCATGCTACGGACCGAACTGGCCTTCTACGTCGGATGCGTGAATCTGCACGAACAGCTCTCGCGTAAGGGAGAACCGACGTGTTTCCCGGTGCCGGCGGCCGGCGAGGAGCGAAAGCGCTCGTTCCGGGGCCTGTACGACGTCTGCCTGAGTCTGCGCACGGATCGTCGCGTCGTGGGCAACGACGCCCACGCGGACCACAAAGATCTCGTGATCATCACGGGTGCCAACCAGGGTGGCAAGTCGACGTTCCTGCGCAGCATCGGTCTCGCCCAACTGATGATGCAGTGCGGTATGTTCGTGCCGGCGGAATCCTTCCACGCCAGCGTCGCGAACGGCATCTTCACGCACTACAAGCGCGAAGAAGACCCAACCATGAAGAGCGGTAAGTTCGATGAAGAGCTCGACAGGATGAGCGCGATCGCCGACCACCTCGCCCCCGGGTCCATGGTACTATTCAACGAGTCGTTTGCGGCGACGAACGAACGAGAAGGTTCGGAGGTCGCGAGGCAGATCACCCGCGCGCTACTGGAGCGGGGCATCACGGTGTTCTTTGTGACACATTTGTATGACTTTGCGCATAGCTTCTACGCAAGGCGGATGGAGAACACCATGTTTCTGCGGGCCGAGCGGCAACCCGATGGAGCGCGGACGTTCCGGCTCGTCGAGGGCGAACCGTTGGAAACCAGCTACGGCAGAGACCTGTACGAACGAATCTTTCATCCCGCGCCCCAGGAAACCAGCCGGGGGACGCCCGTCGAGATCACCTCGCCGGGTGCGGCGGGCTAGGAGCCCGTCCCGGTAATAGCGTTCATGGCATCGATGCGAGTCATAATCCAGGGTCACGGGTGGGTGATGGGGAGCGTGAGCCCACAGTGAGGAACATTTCGCGGTCTCTGGACCCCTGTTCTCCCTCGTCCGTATCCTGTCCCGGGGTGGAGGACCGCCTCCACGCGGGGCGTGCCGCACACAGCCGACAGATGTCGTGGGCCGTGGCGACGAGCATCCACTCACCGCGGACCTTCACCTGTCCGCGCATCAGAAAGTGCACGAATCCGCGCGCCCCTTTGATTTGTCCGAAGACGGGCTCGACGATCGCCGTGCGCATCGCGTACACGGCACGCCCGGCTGTGGTCCGCGCCTTCCGGTGCATCCGCTCGCGGACGGAGAGGGTCTTCGGGATCCGGCCGCGCGGCGCCGGAGGGACGGGCTGGGAGTGCTTCACCTTCTCCGTGGCGCTGGACAGGTCGGTGTGCGGGGCCACCGCCGTACCGGCGCGTTCGCTGAAATACCCCGCGTCGGCGGAGAGGCGTGTGGGCGGTCTCCCGGTGTTCTCCGCGATCGCCGCTCCCATGGGCTCCAGGTGGGGGGCATCGGCGGGCTGCGCCGTCACGGTCGCCGCGACAAGGATGTGATGCGCGGCATCGACGGCGGCCTGGGCGTTCTCGGCGTGCACAAACGCCCCCTCGGCGTCCTTCATGATGTGCGAGTCGGGATCCGTCAAGTTGTACTGGACGCGGTCGGCTGGAGTGTCGCGCGGCGGCGGGGAGTCCGCCGCCGTGGCGGGGCGCTCTCTGCAACCTGGGCCGCCTGGGCGACCCGCGCCGCCCGCTACCGCTCCGCCTGCGCGTGGGCCTGCGCTTCCAGGGCCGCTTTCGCCTCCCGAATCTTCTGCACCCGGTTCTCGCGGCGTCGCAGCGGCGCTGCCACCTCGGCAGCCAGCCGGGGCTCCTCCTGACACAGCCGCGCGTAGCTCATCGCCTTGTGTTTACTGGCATTGGCGCGGATCTGGGTGTCGTCCAGGGCGACGTGGCCCAGCGTCAGCAGCCCGGCCTGCTGGGCCAGGACTTGGCCACTCGCGCTCAGGTCAAAGTGCTCGACCAGATCGCTGACGAAATGGGCTCCGTGGTCGTGGGGGAGCCACTCCTGGAGCGACGGCGGCAGGGGCAGATCTTGATGGGGGTGGTACGGGCGGTACACTTTGTCAGTTGGCATGCACAAGGATTCTACTTTCGTACGCTAAAGTCCTCCTCCGAGACTATTTCTCAGGCAGGCTCCTAGCCCAACTTCCGCAGTTGAGGCCCTCATGAAGGAATTTTAGGCCCTCTCCCAGACGGGGGACATGGGAGAGGCCCACACTATTTGAGTGCCCGTGGGCGCCCGTCACCGCGATACTATGATGTTGCGGTGTAGTGAAGACCAACCCTCTCCGCAGGGGCGTGCGCCGGCCGAATGATGGGGCCAAGCGATGTACCTGCGGCGGTGCTATCGGGCGAACAGTGGGAAGCGTCACGGCTGTTGGACGCTCGCGGAATCGTAGTGCGCGGCCCGCGGTCCTCGTCAGCGGGTCGTGGCCTATCGGGGCGACGTGGACGAGCACGGCCCAATGGCGTTGCCGCCCGCCGACGGCACGCGCGCATACCAAGAGCCCCTTTACGAGGCGAGCGAGGTGCCGCAGTGGGTCGAGGCGCATGGGCTGAGCCCATCGGCTGCAGCGCGTCCTGCACAAGGGTACCGGGTCGCGCAGATCCCCGACACGGTAGACGCCCCAGGCTCGGCCGGGGGGAGTAGCATGGAATGACGAGGCGGCGATCTTGCCTGCCGGTCCCGGTGAAAGGTATACTGAGACACGTCACCTATAGCAATTGGAATCGGGGAGCCGAGCGGGGGGCGCCGGCGACCACGTCGAGATTCGAGGCTGTCGATGAGCAACGGACCCCACAGGTCACCCGCCCGTCTCCGTTCCCGCGGATCCCGTCCGCGGCCCGGCTGGGACGCCTTCCGAGGCCTCTGGACAGGCCTCCTCATCGGAGGAGCGGCGCTCGTGGTCGTGGTCGGGGGGCTCCTGGTCGGCGTCACCGTCGCCGTGAGCCAGCGGCTCCCGTCGGTCGACGCCCTCTATCAGGAGCCCAGCGAGGCCACCCGGATCTACTCCGCCGACGGCCAGCTCATCGCCAGTCTCTACCGCGAGAACCGCAACAGCATCCCGCTCTCGCAGGTCCCCCGCCTGTTGCAGCGGGCGGTGATCGACACGGAGGACGCGGACTTCTACCACCACCACGGATTTTCCCTCCGCGGCATCCTCCGGGCCGGTGTGCGCAACGTCCAGGAGGGTGCGTACGCTGAGGGAGGGAGCACGATCACCCAGCAACTGGCCCGCAATCTCTTCCTCACCAGCGAGAAGTCCTTCACCCGGAAGATCGCGGAGATCCTGCTGGCGGTCCAGATCGAGAGGCGGCTCACGAAGGACGAGATCCTCGAGCGCTACCTCAACCAGGTCTACTTCGGGGAAGGGGCCTACGGGGTGGAGACGGCCGCCGAGGTCTACTTCGGGAAGCGGGCCCAGGACCTGACGCTCCCCCAGTGCGCCCTGCTGGCCGGCCTCATCCGGGCGCCTTCGTACTACTCGCCCTACGAGCACCCCGCCCGGGCCCGGGTCCGGATGGCCGAGGTCCTCCAGCGGATGGTGGAGATGGGGGACATCACCCCCCAGGAGAAGGCCAAAGCCCTCGCGGCCCCCCTCAACCTCGTCGAACGCCGGAACGCCGGGCTGGTCGGCATCCGGGCGCCGTACTTCGTGAGCTACATCCTCCCCACGCTCCTCAAGCGGTACGGGGAGGACGCGGTCTACACGGGGGGACTGCGGGTCTACACGACCCTCGACCTCAGGCTCCAGGAGGCCGCCCAGGCCGCCGTGCGCCAGGGGATCGACGAGGCGCTCAGGCAGCACCTGAACGTCCACCAGGGCGCGCTGGTCGCCCTCGACCCCCGGACCGGGTACATCCGCGCCATGGTCGGCGGCTACGATTTCCGCACGAGCCAGTTCAACAGGGCGTGGCAGGCGCACCGCCAGCCCGGGTCGGCGTTCAAGCCCTTCACCTACACGGTGGCCCTCATGCGGGGCATCCCCCCGACCCACCTCCTGCTGGATGCGCCGATCGAATTCACGCTCCCCGACGGGAAGGTGTGGGCCCCCCAGAATTACGACAAGCAGTGGCACGGGCTCATCACCATGCGGTACGCCCTCGAGCACTCCATCAACGTGGCGTCGGTGCGGCTGGAGCAGGAGGTGGGGCCCGGCGCCGTGGTGGCCCTCGCCCACCGCATGGGGATCACGAGCCCGCTTCAGCCCAACCTCTCTCTCACGCTGGGATCGTCGGACGTGACCCTGCTGGAGATGGTGTCGGCCTACGGGGTCTTCGCCACGGAGGGCATCCGGGCCGAGCCCATCGCCATCCTCAAGGTCACCGACCGGAGGGGAAAGGTCCTGGAGGAGCACACGCCCGACCGGCACGTCGTCCTGAGCCCTGAGGTCGCCTACCTCATGACGGACCTCCTCAAGGGGGTCGTGGAGCGGGGCACGGGGACTGCGGCCAACATCGGAATTCCCGAGGCGGGGAAGACGGGGACCACCGACGACTACAGGAATGCCTGGTTCATCGGGTTCACGCCCTCCCTGGTGGCGGGTGTGTGGGTCGGGAACGACGACGACTCCCCCATGAACCGGGTCGTGGGGGGGAGCGTTCCGGCCCGCATCTGGGCGTCCTTCATGAAGCAGGCCACCGCGGGCCAGCCCAAGGACGACTGGCCCCGCCCCGAGGGCATCGTGGAGGAGACGGTCTGCGGGACGAGCGGCCTCCTCGCCTCCCCCTCCTGTCCCGATCCACGGCCGGAGCTGTTCATCAGGGGCACAGAACCCGATAGCTACGACCTGACCCGCGGCGCCCCGCCGGCCTCGGCCGGGACGCCTCTCGGCACTCCGGGACCGGCGCCCACGGGCGCGGCGGGATCACCCCCCTCCCAGCCCGCGGGGTCGGGCGCTCCGCCCGGCGGGGAGACGTCCCCCGGAGGAACGGGTGGGGTAGCGGTAACGCTCCTCGAGCCCACCGACGGGAGCCAGGTGACGCCGCCCGTGGAGATCCGGGGGACGACCCAGCCCGGAGCCCTGGTCCGCATCCAGGCCACGGCGTCGGCGGGCATCCTGCGCGTGCAGGTGGCCGACGCCACGGTGCGGGCCGACTCCGCGGGGGCCTTCGCCTACCGTCTGGACCCGTGGTTCAAGCCCTCCGGCGCCCGCCTCGTGATCGCCGCGACGGCGTCCGCGGGCCCATCCCGCGGGTCGGCAACGGTGACGGTGCAGATCCAATAGGCGGCCCTTGCGCCGTCCATGGGCCGCCGACTATAGTAGAAGCGGCGATCCGAGCTGCACCACCGCCAGTCCCACGCCAGAGGGGGCGTGTCGTGTCGGGACACTCCAAGTGGCACAACATCAAGATCAAGAAGTCCAAGATGGACCAGCAGCGGGGCAAGCTCTTCAGCAAGCTGGCCCGTGAGATCATCATCGCCGCGAGAGAAGGGGGAGGGGACCCGGCGGCCAACGTGCGCCTCCGCGCGGCCATCGAGCGCGCCCGCGAGGCCGACATGCCCAACGAGAACATCCAGCGGGCCATCGCGCGCGGCGCGGGCGGGGGAGAGGGGGAGCGCTACGAAGAGGTGACCTATGAGGCCATGGCGCCCGGGGGCGTGGCCCTTCTCATCCAGGCCCAGACCGACAACCGGAACCGCACCGCCTCGGAGATCCGGAACATCCTCACGAAGAACGGCGGCTCCATGGGGGCCTCGGTGTCGTGGCTGTTCGAGCGCAAGGGCCTCATCACGGTGAGCCGCGCCTCGGCTCCGGAGGAGGAGGTCTTCGCCCGCGCCGTCGAGGCCGGGGCGGAGGACATGAAGACGACCTCGGACGAGTACGAGATCACGACGGCCCCGGAAGACTTCGCATCCGTCCGGAAGGCGCTCGAGGAGGCCGGCTACACCATCGTCTCCGCCGAGATCACCATGGTCCCCAAGTCCACCGTCCCCCTGACCGGGAAGGAGGCCCAGCAGGTGCTGCGCCTCATGGACGCTCTGGAGGACCACGACGACGTCCAGCGGGTGTACGCCAACTTCGATATTCCCGACGAGGTCCTCCAGCAGGCCGTCTGAGACGAACGCCCTAGCAGGAGGTGCCCCCCATGGGGCTCAGCGAGACCCTGGATCCGCCCTTCCGGCTCATCTGGAACACCGTGGTGCGCAATGTGGAGGCCATGCCCGAGCCGAGCTTTGAGTTTCGGCCGGAGGGTCTCGAGATGCGGTCCTTCCGCGAGATCGCCCTCCACATGGCCAATGTCTGCGTCACCCTCTCGGAGAACATCGGCAAGGCCCAGTGGGAGCGGGTCACGGCGTACCCTCCGGAGACGACCCGGAGCAAGGCCCAGGTCCTCGAGGCCCTGCGGGAGGCGGGAGAGCGGTTCCGGGGGAGCCTCGCGCGCCTCACGGACCAGGAGGCGGCCCGGGTGGTCCGCACTCCCTGGGGGGCCGAGATGAGCCAGGGCGACATCCTGGCCGGGCACGTGCCCCACATGTACTACCACAACGGGCAGCTGGCCATCTACCTGCGCCTCCAGGGCGTCCGCCCTCTCTTCCTGGCCCGGTAGATCCGGTCCCGACGCGAGACAGGAAGCGGGGCAGGCGATGGCGAACAGGGGTTCGGACCTGCCATGCGCATCCTGGGACTGGATCCTGGTCTCCGCCTCACCGGCTACGGGCTCATCGAGACCACGGGCCGGCGGATGAGCCTGGTCGAAGCCGGTCTCATCCGCACGAACCCCCGGAAATCTCTGTCCGAGAGGCTTCACGAGCTGCACCTGGGGATGGTGGAGGTGCTCGCGGAGAGCCGTCCCCAGGCCATCGCGCTCGAGGACTTGTTTTCTCACCCCCGGTTTCCACGGACGGCCATCGTCATGGGCCACGTCTGCGGCGTGATCTGCTTGGCCGCCGCCCAGGCGGGGGTGCCGGTGATGACGATCCCCCCGGCCGCGGTCAAGCGAGCCGTCGTGGCGTCGGGGCGGGCGGGAAAGCGCCAGGTCCAGCGCATGGTGCGGTCTCTCCTCGGCCTCGGGCGGGAGCCGGGGGCCCACGTGGGGGACGCCCTGGCCCTGGCGCTCGTGGCCCTCTCGCGGCGGGGCGTTCCGCTGACGCCCAGGGCGGTGGCCGGGTCGGCGCCGTGATCGCCTACCTGCGGGGCCGGGTGCTGCGGTGGTCCGAGGAGACCCTCGTGGTCGACTGCGGGGGGGTAGGGTACGAGGTCCACCTGCCGGGATTCCTGCGGGAGAGCGCACGGGCGGTGTCCCGGGAGGCGGAGGAGTCCATCGAGCTGTACATCTCCTACCACGTCACCGCCAACCAGCCCCGCCCCCTGCTGGTGGGATTCCGGCGGGAGGTCGAGCAGGAGTTCTTCGAACGGTTCATCACGGTGGACGGGCTGGGACCGACCAAGGCGATGAAGGCCATGGTCCACCCGGTGGAGCGGATCGCCGACGCCATCGAGCGCAAGGACGTGGAGTTCCTCCGGAGGCTCCCGGGCATCGGCGCCCGCACCGCCGAGAAGATCGTCGCGGCGTTGCATGGCAAGATGGGCAAGTACGCGCTGCTCCGCTCCGAGGCTCCCGCCCCCGCCCCGGCCGAGGCGGCGGACTTCCGGGAGGAGGTCGTCGAGATCCTCACGCGCCAGCTGGGGCACCGCAGCGCGGAGGCGCACCGGATGGTGGAGGCGGCGCTCCGGCGGAACCCGGGGATCAGTTCCGTCGAGGAGCTCTTCCAGGAAGTCTATCGCGCCGAGCGAGGAGCCCTCCCATGACGCGGGAGCGTCTTCTGGGCCCCGTCCCTCCCGAGAGGGGCGGAGGCGCGCCGCCCGGGCCGCGGGCCGCGACGGACGAGGAGGACGGCTTCATCCGGAGCCTCCGGCCGCGGTCCCTCGACGAGTGCATCGGCCAGGCCCGGGTGGTGACGGGGCTGCGGATCAGCATCCAGGCCGCGCGGGAGCGGGGCGAGGCCCTTGACCACGTCCTCCTCCACGGCCCCCCGGGGCTGGGGAAGACCACCTTCGCCACCATCATCGCCGCCGAGATGGGGACCAAGATCGTGACCACCTCGGGGCCTGCCCTGGAGCGCGGGGGGGACCTCATGGGGATCCTCACCAATCTCGACCGGGGCGACGTGCTGTTCATCGACGAGATCCACAGGCTCCCCCGGGCCGTGGAGGAGTTCCTGTACCCGGCCATGGAGGACTTCTGCGTCAACTTCGTCATCGAGAAGGGCGCCCACGCCCGGACCCTCCGCTACACGCTCAACCCCTTCACCCTGGTAGGGGCGACGACCCGGGCGGGCCTCCTCTCGGCCCCGCTCCGGGAGCGCTTTGGGATCGCCCACCACCTGGACTTCTACCCGGTGGACGACCTGGCCCTGGTGGTCCGTCGGTCGGCCGGCATCCTGGGCGTCCCCATCACCGACGAGGGGGCGGAGGAGATCGCCCGCCGGTCGCGCGGGACCCCCCGGATCGCCAACCGCCTCCTGCGGCGGGTCAGGGACTTTGCGCAGGTCCGGGCCCAGGGCATAATAACGCTGGAGGTGGCGCAGGAGGCCCTGGAGTTCGAGGGGGTGGACCGGCTCGGGCTGGACGCCCAGGACCGCGAGCTCCTGCGGACCCTCATCCAGGTGTACGGAGGGGGGCCCGCGGGGATCGAGGCGCTGGCGGCGACGCTCAACGAGGAGGTGGACAGCCTCGTGGAGCTGACCGAGCCCTACCTGCTCAAGGCGGGGCTCCTCACGCGGACTCCCCAGGGACGGCGGGCGACCCCTCTCGCCTACGAGCACCTGGGCCTGCCGCTACCCGAGAGAACTCGAGGCCAGGGGAACCTATTCTCGTGACGATGGCGCCGGTGGGACGCTTCCTCATCCTGCTTGGAGTGCTGCTGATCATCATGGGCGGGCTCGTCATGCTGCTCGGGAGCATGCCGCGCCTGCCCGGGGACATCTACGTCCAGCGGAGGGGGTTCACCCTGTACATCCCGCTGGTGAGCAGTCTCCTCGTGAGCCTCATCCTCACCCTGCTCCTCAACCTCTTCTTCGCGCGCCGGTGAGACGGGCTCTCATTGGCGTGGGTGCGGTCCTCGGCTGCATGCTCCTCGTGCTGGGAGGAGCGACCGAGCCGAGGGCCCGGGCCGTGGACACGCCCCTCCTCCGGGTGGGTATCGCCCTGGACAGGCCGCTCCTCCACCTGGCGGCGGATGGTCCTGTGGTGGCCACCGACCTCGGGACGATGAGGGACGTGACCCTGCCGGGGGGCGAGTGGAGTGTTCTCCCGGGTCCTGAAGGCATCGAGATCGGAGATGTGGCGCTCGGGCCCGTCGTGCGGCTGACGTCGGAGCGGGGGTTCCTGCGGGTCGAAGGCCGGGCCTACCGGGGGCGCCTTGAGGTGGACAGGACCCCCGCGGGGCGCCTTGTCGCCATCAACGAGGTCGATATCGAGTCCTACCTGTACGGTGTCATCAAGGGGGAGATCGATCCCGGGTGGCCTCCGGACGCGGTGAAGGCCCAGGCCATCGCCTCCCGGACGCTGGCCCTCCAGCGGCTCCAGGCGGCGCACGCCTCCGCGCAGCCCTCCCTCTACGATCTCCCGGCCACGACCAGCGCGCAGGTGTACCTGGGTGTGGCGGGGGAGGATCCGCGGGGGACGGCCGCGGTGGACGCCACGCGCGGTCTCGTCATCACCTACGAGGGCCGGCCCATCTTCGCCGCCTACCACTCGAACTCCGGAGGCCACACGGAAGACAGCGAGACCGTGTGGGGGACGGCGTACCCCTACCTGCGGGGCGTGCCCGACCCCTACGCGCTGACGGCGCCCCGCGTGGAGTGGACGGCCTCGGTGCCCCTCTTTGCGCTCCAGGCGGCCCTAGAGAGGGGAGGCGTCGATCTCCCCGGGCTGAGCGCGGTGGCGCCGGGGCGCACGACGCCCTGGGGGCGGGCGATCACCATGCGCCTCGTCGACCAGGAGGGGGGCACCCGGGAGATGAACGCCAACCGTTTCCGCCTCCTCGCGGGCCCCAGCGAGATCCGCAGCACGCTCTTCACGGCGGTGCGCGTCCGGGGAGGCTCCGTTGAGTTTGCCGGCAAGGGGTCGGGCCACGGGGTCGGGCTGGACCAGTGGGGGGCTCGGGAGATGGCCCTCCAGGGGTATACGGCGGAGCAGATCCTGAAGTACTACTACACGGGCGTCGCGGTCGGACCGGGCTTCTGAGGGAGAGGGGGGAGGGGGAGGCCCTCCCCCCCCCCAGCGCGCAGCTCCGCGTAGGTCAGGCCACGCGTTCCACGCTCGTGACCATCCAGGCCCGCTCGCGGGCGTAGGACGGCAGCCGGTTGTAGAGGAACCGCAGCTCATCGAAGAGGACGGATGTGATGGCCTTGCTGGCCTGGTAGTCCTCGGCGGTGGCCGTCTTCTGGGTCACGGTGTCGAGCTGGCGCAGCCGCTCGAACCCGGCACGGAAGGCCGCAAGCCGCCTCCGGCTCTCCGTTCGTGAGATCCTCTCCATGATGACTCCCTCCATGAGTCCCCGTTTATTCTTATTTACGCACAGGTCCGGGGGTTGTGCTCACCCCGTCGGGCCGGGGCCCGGCCCCGAGCGGGGTCAGCGTCCGTTCCAGGTGGGCTCGGAGTGGCTCCAGGGCCGGAGGGAGGGCCAGGGACTCCCCGAGGCGGTCCGGGGGCTCGTCCACGGTGAATCCCGGCCCGATCGTGGCGATCTCGAAGAGGACGCCGCTCGGCTCCCGGAAGTACACGGACCGGAAGTAGAACCGGTCGATGACGGGCGTCGGGTGCCCGCCGGCGTCGACGATCCGCTCCCGCCAGGCCTCGTGCTCGGAATTTGTCGAGGCCCACGCCACGTGGTGCACGGTTCCGGCGCCGCTTCTCCCCGGAGCGGTCAGCCGGTCGTAGACGTAGACCGCGCCCCGCGAGTGGCCCCGGACCTCGAAGTGCCCCTCGCCCGTGGCGACAAACCCGAGGGCCTGCTCGAGGAAGGCCCGGCTCCGCTCGGGTGCGCTGCTGTACGCCCGGACCCCCTCGAACCCCTGGAGGGCCGCCTCTCGGGGGATCTCCGGGTGGGTGGCGGAGAGCGGAGGGTCCGGGGACCTGGACACGCGCAGCTCCAGGCCCAGCCCTTCGGGGTCGGAGAAGCGGAGGCTCTCCCGATCCCGGGTCACCGGGAGTCCCTCCCCGCGCAGCCGCTGCTCCCAGAACACGAGCGCGTCCTCCGAGGCCACGCGCCAGACGATGCGGTGGACCATCCCGGACCCCGGGCGTCCTCGCCCGATGCCGGGGTACTCGAAGAAGGTGAGGTCCGCCCCGGGGCTCCCCAGGTCGTCCGCGTAGAACAGGTGGTAGACGGTGGGATCGTCCTGGTTGACCGTCTTCTTGACGAGCCGCAGGCCCAGCACGCGCGTGTAGAAGTCGACGTTCCGCGGCGCGTCGGCGGTGATGGCCGTGATGTGGTGAATCCCCTCCAGTCGCATGGCCCACCTCCCCATCCCAGTAAGGAGGACGTTCCAGGGCGCCTGGCAATTCCCCCCGGGGGGTCTTGTCCGGGACGGCGGGGTATGGTTTCGTGGGAGGGAGGAGCATGCACCTCGCGGAGTTCGACTACGAGCTGCCGAGACACCTGATCGCGCAGACCCCGGCGCGGCCCCGGGACAGCGCCCGGCTCCTGGTGCTCCACCGCGCGCGGGGGACCCTGGAGCACAGGATCTTCCGCGACCTCCCCGAGTACCTCAGATCGGGCGACGTGCTGGTCGTCAACGACACCAGGGTCCTGCCGGTGCGCCTGCGGGGGCGCCGGGACTCCGGAGGACGGGTCGAGGCGCTGCTCGTCCGGCCCGACGACTCGGGGACCGCCCGGACGTGGGAAGCGCTCCTCCGGCCAGGCCGGCGCGTGCGGGCGGGGTCCCGCCTCGTCTTCTCGGACGGGGTCCTGCGGGCCGAGGTCGGCCCGCGGACGCCCCGGGGCACGTGGCTCCTCCACCTGGAGTACCGCGGGGAGCTCCGCGAGATCCTGGAGCGCATCGGCGAGGTCCCGGTGCCTCCCTACATCGAGGCGCCCCTGCGGGACCCCAGCGACTACCAGACCGTGTACGCGGAGCGGGACGGGGCCGTCGCGGCGCCCACGGCGGGCCTGCACTTCACCCCCGGCCTGCTGGACGAGCTCCGCCGCTGTGGCGTCGCGGTGGTGTCCATCACGCTGCACGTGGGACCGGGCACCTTCCGTCCGGTGGAGAGCGAGGATGTGAGCGGCCATCGGATGGAGGCGGAGTACTACGAGGTGCGACCGGAGGCGGCCCGCGCCATCGCCGCAGCGCGCCGGGAGGGGGGACGGGTCGTCGTGGTGGGGACGACGGGCGTGCGGACCCTCGAGTCGGCGGCCTCCGATGGGGAGACCGTCGAGCCGCGGAGCGGGTGGACCGAGCTCTTCATCACGCCTGGCTTCACCTTCCGGGTGACCGATGCCCTCATCACCAACTTCCACCTGCCGCGGTCGACCCCCCTCCTCCTCGTGTGCGCCTTCGCGGGACGCGAGCGCATCCTGGAGGCTTACGCGGAGGCGGTCCGCCGGGGGTACCGGTTCGCGAGCTTCGGCGACGCCATGCTCATCCTCTGAGATCCTAGCCGAGCTTGGTCCAGCCCCTCCGCTCGGGCTGCCACTGGTCCAGGGGGCGGCCCAGGTAGTCGCGGCCCTCCACCTGGTACCCCGCGGCCCGGAGCCTCTGGGCGGCCTCGGCGTAGTAGCGGTAGTCCAGCTGCCAGGCGCCTCGGAGCGGATTCCGGTACACCCCGAGCCCACCCAAGAGCTTGCGGACGTTCTGGTCCTCGCTGGGCGCGCACCGGAGCTCGACGCTCTGGGTGATGGTGCCGAGGGCCTCCACCTTCGGGTTCTGGGGGGGAGTCACCGGCTGGGCCCCCGGATTTTCGGAGGTCGCCCACGCCTTGACGGCCGGGGCCGGCTTCGCCGTCGTCCCCCCCGGTCCCGCCGGCGCCGGGCCGGCCGCCCGCTGCGCCTTGAGGGCCTCGGCCCGGGCCCGGGCGGCGGCGATCTTCTCCTCCCGGCTCGGCTCCGCGGGAGCTTCCTCCTTCGCGGCCGGCGGAGGCCCCGCAGGCTGCGGGGGATCGTCCCGGCCCCCTGGCGGGGTGCCGGGCGTGGACGTGTCCTCGGCCATGGGCTCCTCTCCTCTCGATAGAAGGGTCTGTAGGCAATTCTACCGGGCGTGGAGGGCGGCCTCAAGCGTGGTATACTCCCTGCGTGGCCGTGCGGTTCGAACTCGTCCACGTGGACCGGGACACCGGCGCCCGGGCCGGCCTCCTCCACACGCCCCACGGCACGGTCGAGACGCCGGCCTTCATGCCCGTGGGGACCCACGGGACCGTGCGGGGCCTCATGCCCGAGGAGGTGCGCTCGGCGGGCGCCCAGATCGTGCTCGCCAACACCTTCCACCTGATGCTGCGGCCGGGTGCCGACCTCATCGCGCGGGCGGGAGGGCTCCACCGGTTCATGCAGTGGAGCGGCCCGCTCCTGACCGACAGCGGAGGCTACCAGATCTTCAGCCTGGCCCACCTGCGGCGGGTGAGCGACGACGGGGTCACCTTCCGGTCGCCCATCGAGGGCCGGGAATTCCACCTGACCCCCGAGGCCGTCACCGCGCTCGAGGAGCAGCTCGGCGCCGACCTCATCATGCCCCTGGACGTCTGTCTCGGGTACCCCGCCGAGCGGGCCGCCGCCGCCGAGGCGCTCCGCCGCACCCGGGCCTGGGCCCTGAGAGCCCGGCGGGCCCACCGCCGGTCCGACCAGGCCCTCTTCGGGATCGTCCAGGGGGGGTTCGAGCCGGACCTCCGGAGGGAGGCGGCGCGGGCCATGGTGGAGCTGGACTTCCCCGGCTACGCCCTGGGCGGCCTGTCCGTCGGCGAGCCCCGGGACCTCACCTACGACCTCGTGGCCGCGGTGACCGAGCTCCTCCCGGAAGATCGGCCCCGCTACCTCATGGGGGTCGGGGGGCCTCCGGCGGTGGTGGAGGCCGTGGCCCGGGGGATCGACATGTTCGACTGCGTTCTCCCGACCCGGGCGGGCCGGACCGGGGTGGCCCTCACCGGGGAGGGCCGGCTCAACCTGCGCCGGGCCGTCTGGGCGGAGGACCTCTCGCCCCTGGAGGAGGGCTGCCCCTGCCCGGCGTGCCGGGGCTACACGAAGGCGTACCTCCGGCACCTCCTCAAGGCCGGGGAGATGCTGGGGGCCCGCCTCGTGAGCCTCCACAACCTCACCTTCATGGTCCGGTTCGTCCGGGCGATGCGTGAGGCGATCCTCGCCGACGGCTTCGGGCAGTGGAGCCGCAGCGCCCTGGCCCGGTACCGGACGTCCTGGTGAGCCGGTGGAGGGAATTCCCGCCGCATCGCAGAAGGGCTTCTCCGAGCCCACCGGGAACGGAGGGGGTCTGTGACCGGTCAACAACTCCAACAAGCGGCGCCGCTTCTGCTGTGGGTGGCCATCTTCGTGGTGTTCTACCTCCTGCTCATCCGCCCGCAGCAGGTGCAGCAGAAGCGGTACCGCGAGATGCTCAGCAAGCTCAAGAAAGGGGATCGCGTCCTCACGCGGGGCGGGCTGTACGGGGTCATCGTGGAGATCAAGGACAACCAGCTGATGCTGGAACTCGCCCAGAACGTCCGGGTCCGCGCCGAGCGGAGCGCGGTCCAGTCGGTGGTCAACAAGGGAGGGACCGGCGGATAGCCGGCCGGGCCATGCCGGGAGGCGACGTCCCTCCGGGCCGGGCGCTTCCGGCCCTGGCGGTCACGCTGGACGACGTCAAGCGGGATCGGGAGGTGGAGGCCTACCTCGCCAAGGCGGACGAGTACACCGCGGCCATGGGCTACACGGAGCACGGCGTCAGGCACGCGGCCCTCGTGGCCAGCATCGCGGGCAACGTCCTGCGCCGCCTCGGCCGGGACGAGCGCAGCGTGCAGCTCGCCTCGATCTCCGGCTACCTCCACGACATCGGCAACCTGGTGGGGCGGGTGAACCACGAGCACACGGGGGCGCTCTTGGCGAGCCGCATCCTCGGCCGGCTCGGGATGGACCCCGTGGACCTGGCGGTCGTCATGGGCGCCATCGGCAACCACGAGGAGACGACGGGCGATCCCGTGAGCGAGGTGGGGGCCGCGCTCATCGTCTCCGACAAGTCGGACGTGCACCGCACGCGCGTCCGGAACCCCGATCCGACCACCTTCGACATCCACGACCGCGTGAACTACGCGGTCCAGCACTCCTTCCTCCGGGTGGACGGCGAGGCGCGCACTCTCACGCTCGAGCTGGCCATCGACACCAGCATCTCCCAGGTCTTCGAGTACTTCGAGATCTTCCTGCCCCGTATGGTGATGTGCCGGCGCGCGGCCCGGGTCCTTAGGTGTGAGTTCAAGCTCCAAGTAAACGGCGCGAAGCTCCTGTAGGAGCCGCCCGCGCCAGATCTCGTCGTGGTGGAGGGAGCGACCATGGCAGCTGTGCGGTACAGGTGTCAGTCCTGTGGGGGGATCCACGAGATCTCCCGGCGGTTCGACGGGACCACGTACCTGCGGTGCGCCGTGACGGGCGAGTGGGCCTGGCACGATCCCTCGGCCCTCCTCCCCCCGGAAGGGGCCGAGGCCGAGACCGCCCGGTCTCGCCGCGGTGACGAAGGGGCGTCCAGCTCCACACGGGCCCGCAGCTCCAAGGGGCGGGGGGCCCGCGCGGCCGCCTCCACGCGGCGGACGGCCTCCCGGCCCGTGCGGAAGCCGGCGGCCAGGCGCAGGCGGACCCGGTAGGCCACACGCTTCGGGAGGGGGGCATCCGGGAGCTCCGGCCCGAAGGATTCCCTAGGTTCTCGGAGAATTCCCCATGTTGTGGACGGCCAAGTGGTCTCCAAGGGGTCGGAGCGTGGTCCCGGGCCCGGGAGGTGGTTGACCCTCGGGGAGGCGGCCCGTCTCCTCGGGGTCGACGAGACCACCCTGCGGAGCTGGGCGGACGCCGGCAAGGTGCGGGTGTTCCGCACCCCCGGGGGACACCGGCGCTTCCACGAGGCCGACCTCCTCACGCTGACGGGCGGGCCCGGGGTGTCCTCGCGCCTTGAGGACCTGCGGGGCCGGCTGTCGGTCCACGCCTGGCTCGCGTCCCGCCCCTGGTACGCCCGGGTCGGACCCGAGGCATTGGTCCACGCCCGCGCCGAGTGCGCCCGGCTGGTGGCCGACCTGGGGGCCTACCTGGAAGGCCGCGAGGATCGAACGGCCCTCCTCAACCGGGGCCGAGCCAGCGGGGCCGCCCTGGGCCGGCAGGTGGCCCGGTGGGCGCTGACGCCGGCCGAGGCCACGGAGATCTTCCTCTACTTCAAGCAGACGGTGACTAACCTGCTGGCGAGTCCCCCCGTGGGCGCGCCTCACCAGGTGGAGGCGATCCGCGACGCCGACGTGTTTCTCGGGGAAGTCCTGCGCGCCATGATGGACGCCTACGGGGAGGACCGCGGGGAGTGACCATGGGCTTTGGGCTCGACACCTACGTGGCCGTGGGCCTCAATCACCGGACCGCCCCTGTGGCGCTCCGGGAGCATTTCGCCGTGAGTCCCGCCGCCCTCTCCGGGACCCTCCGGGCGATGCGGGAGCGGGAGGGCGTTCGGGAGGCGGTGCTGCTCAGCACCTGCAACAGGGTCGAGTGGTACCTCGCGGTGTCGGGGGAGGGGGCGGGAACGGACGCGGCCGTCGGGTGGTTCCTGGCCCGGGGTCCTGAAGGAGGGGAGGAGGTCCGGTCGGCCGTCCGGACCCTCCGAGGGGAGGAGGTGGTGCGTCACCTCTTCCGGGTCGCGAGCGGCCTCGAGTCCATGGCCGTGGGCGAGCCGCAGATCCTGGGCCAGGTGCGGGACGCCTTCACGGCGGGGCAGGGGGCGGGGACGGTGGGACCTGCCCTGGACGCCCTCTTCCGCGCGGCCCTCGCCTGCGGCCGCCGGGTCCGCCGCGAGGCGGGCGTCGAGAAGTGGGCGAGTTCTGTGCCCGTGGCGGCCGTGGCCCACGCCGTGCGGGTCGTGGAGCGGCCTCCCGAGTGCCGCGTCCTCCTCGTGGGCGCCGGCAAGATGAGCGAGGTGGCCGCGAGAGCGCTGCGGCAGGTGGGGGTCGGTCGGATGTGTGTGGCGAACCGCACCCGGGCCGCCGCGGAATCCCTGGCGGCGCGCGTGGGCGCGGACGTGGTGGAGTGGGAGGACGTGGACAGGGAGCTCCGCTCCGCCGACGTGGTGCTCGTGAGCACCGGGGCGCCGCACGTGGTCCTTCGGGCCGACCGGGTGGCTCGGGCCGTCGCCGGCCGCCGGGCTCCGCTCGTGCTCATCGACATCGCCGTCCCGCGCAACGTGGACCCGGAGGCCGGACGGCTCCCGGGTGTGCACCTCTTCGACATCGACGCCCTGGCCCGGGAGACGTCGCCGGAGGGGATGGGCGCGGAGCTCCGGAAGGCCGAGGCCCTCGTGGAGGCGGAGGTCGGGCAGTTCCGGAGGGAGCGGGCGGCGCGCCGGGTCGCCTCGGTGATCGCCACGGCCTGCGCCGACGCCGAGGCCATCGCGGAGGAAGAGTGGGCCCGGGCCCGGTCCCGGCTCGGCCGCCTCTCGTCCCGGGACGAGGCCGTGATCCGGGGCGTCCTCCACAGAGTCGTGCGCAAGGTCCTCCACCGACCCATCGCCGCGCTCGTCGAGGCGAGCGCGGAGGGCGGCGAGGCGTAGGCGGTGTCCGGTCGCACCGTCCGCCTGGGGACGCGGGGGAGCCGCCTCAGCCTGGCCCAGGCGGCGCTCGTGGAATCGGCCCTGCGGACGCACGCCCCGGACCTCCGGGTGGAGACGGTTGTCGTCCAGACAGCGGGCGACAGGGCGCCCGACGTGCCCCTGGACCGCCTGGAGGGTGTCGGCTTCTTCGCCAAGGAACTGGAGTCGGCGCTCCTCGAGGGGCGGTGCGACCTCGCCGTCCACAGCGCCAAGGACCTCCCCACCGCCGTGCACCGGGACCTCTGCCTGGCCGCCGTGCTCCCGCGGGGAGAGCCCCGGGACGTCCTCGTGACGCGGGAAGAGGGCGCCCGGCTCGAGACGCTCCCCGCCGGGGCCCGGGTGGGGACGGGGAGCCTGCGCCGCAGCGCCCAGCTCCTGTACCTGCGGCCCGACATCGTCCCGGTCCCGATCCGGGGAAACATCGACACGCGGCTGGCGAAGCTGGCGCGGGGCGACGTGGACGCCCTGTGTCTTGCCGGTGTGGGGCTCCTGCGGCTGGGGTGGGAGGACAGGATCGCCGAGTGGCTGGAGCCCGACGTCATGCTGCCGGCGCCTGCCCAGGGCGCCCTCGCGGTGGAGGCCCGTAAGAGCGACCACTGGATCGTGGAGCTGGTGCGCCCCCTGGACGATGCGGCCACGCGCGAGGCTATCACGGCCGAGCGCGCCGTCGTCGCGCGGCTCGGGACGGGGTGCCGCGCGCCCGCGGCGGCCCTGGCCACGGTGAGGGAGGGGAGGGTTCACCTGGAGGCGCTCGTGGCCTCCGAGGACGGCCGCGTCGTGCGCCGCCACCGCTCCGAGGCCCCGCTCGGCGCGGCGTCGTGGCTTGGCATGTCGGTGGCCGACTGGCTGCTGGCCCATGGGGGCGGGATCCTGAGGACGGCGTCCCCCGAGAGGCCGCCGGCCTCGGTCGGTCTGTCCCCGGGGGAGTGACGTGGCGCGTCCACAGGGAGCCCTCAGCGGTCGGCGGATCCTCGTGACCCGTCCCCAGGCCCAGGCGGGAGAGCTCAGGCGGGCGCTGGAGGCCGAGGGCGCCGAGGTGGTGGACGTGCCGGTCATCCGGATCGTCCCGCTGGAGGACTCCCGGGAGGTCGACCGGGCCATCGGGCGCCTCGACCGGTACGCCTGGGTCGTCTTCACCAGCCGGAACGGCGTGGAGGCCTTCTGCCGCCGGGTGGAGGAGACGACGGGCGATCTCCGGGCGCTGGCCCGGGCCCGGCTGGCCGCCATCGGGCCGGGAACGGCCCGCGCGCTCCGGGCCCGGGGACTCGGCGTCCACCTGAGCCCGCGGGAGTACCGGGCCGAGGCGCTGGTGGACGAGCTGGTCCGCCGGGGGGTCGGGGGGCTCTCCATCCTCATCCCGAGGGCGGAGGCGGCGAGGCCGGTGCTGCCCGAGGGGCTGCGCCGGGCAGGCGCCCGGGTGGACGTCGTCGCCGTGTACCGGACCGAGGTGGACCAGGGCGCGCGGGACCAGCTCCTCCGGCACCTCCGCGCGCGGGAGGTCGACGCCGTCACCTTCACGAGCGGGTCGGCGGTCCGCGCCTGGGTCGACCTCCTGGGACCGGGGGTGGTCGGATCTCCCCGGAGGCCTCTTGTGGCCTGCATCGGTCCCGTGACGGCCTCCGCCGCGAGGGAGTGCGGCCTGCCCGTGGACGTGGTGGCGCGCGAGTACACGGTGTCGGGGCTCGTCGAGGCGCTCTGCGAGGCCTTTGCGTCGCCCGCGCCGGGGGGGTGAGGAACGATGGGGTTCCCGCGGCAGAGGATGCGCCGGCTCCGCCGCACCGAAGTGCTCCGGGGCATGGTCCGGGAGACGAGCCTCGACCCGGGCGATCTCGTCGCCCCGCTGTTCGTGAAGGAAGGGCTAGAGCGGCCCGTCCCCCTGGAGTCGCTTCCCCACCAGGTGCAGCACACCCTCGGGAGCCTCGTGGAAGAGTGCGGGCAGCTGGCGGAGCTGGGCGTGCCGGCGGTCGTGCTGTTCGGGATCCCCGCCCGCAAGGACGAGGCGGGCACCAGCGCCTGGGATCCCGAGGGGATCGTGCAGACGGCCCTGCGCCGGATCCGGACGGAGCTCGGCGACCGGCTGGTCCTGATCGCGGACCTCTGCCTGTGCGAGTACACGTCCCACGGCCACTGCGGCGTGCTGCGGGGCGAAGCCGTGGACAACGACGCCACCCTTGAGGCCTACGCCCGGATCGCCGTCTCCTACGCCGAGGCCGGCGCCGATCTCGTGGCTCCGTCCGGGATGATGGACGGTCAGGTGGGGGCGATCCGGCAGGCTCTGGACGCTCGCGGGTACTCGGACGTGGGGATCCTGGCCTACGCCGCCAAGTACGCCTCGGCCTTCTTCGAGCCCTTCCGCCACGCGGCCGAGTCCGCGCCGCGGTTCGGGGACCGCCGCGGGTACCAGATGGACCCGGGAAACGTGGAGGAGGCGCTCCGGGAGGTGCGGCTCGACATCGAGGAGGGCGCGGACATCGTCATGGTCAAGCCGGCGCTCCCCTACCTGGATGTCCTGGCCCGGGTGAAGCAGACCTACGGCCTGCCGACCGCCGCCTACCACGTGAGCGGGGAGTACAGCATGCTCCACGCGGCCGCCGCGCGGGGGTGGCTCGACCTCGAGAGGGCGATGCTGGAAGTCCTCCGGGCCATCCGCCGGGCCGGGGCGGACCTCGTGCTCACCTACTTCGCCCGGACGGCGGCGGAGCGCCTGAGGCGGGGATGAGCACCTCAGAGGCCCTCTACGCGGAGGCGTGCAGGCTCATGCCCGGCGGGGTCAACAGCCCCGTGCGGGCCTTCGCGGCGGTCGGGGGCACGCCGCCGTTCCTCGTGCGGGGGGAAGGCTGCCGCGTGTGGGACGTGGACGGGCGCGAGTACATCGACTACATCGGGTCGTGGGGTCCCCTCATCTGCGGGCACGCCCACCCCGCGGTCGTCCGCGGGGTCGTAGAGACGGCCTCCCAGGGCAGCAGCTTCGGCCTGCCGACTCCCCTCGAGGTGGCGCTCGCCCGCGCCATCGTCGAGGCGGTCCCGTCCGTCGAGATGGTGCGCCTGGTCACCTCGGGCACCGAGGCGGCGATGAGCGCCCTCCGCGTGGCGCGGGCGGTGACCAACCGTCGCCGGGTGGTCAAGTTCGACGGGTGCTACCACGGCCACGGGGACTCGCTGCTGGTGCGGGCGGGGTCGGGCGTCATGACCCTGGGCCTGGAGAGCCTGCCCGGGAGTCCGGGGGTGCCCCCGGAGATCGCCGCCCTGACCGCGACCCTCCCCTTCAACCGGCTGGACGAGGCCACAGCCCTCTTCGACCGCTGGGGAGGGGAGATCGCCGCGGTAATCGTGGAGCCGATCCCGGGGAACATGGGGGTTGTCCTCCCCGCGCCCGGGTTCCTGGAGGGACTGCGCGAGCTCTGCACGCGGGCGGGAGCCCTCCTCATCTTCGACGAGGTGATCACGGGGTTTCGGGTGGCGCGGGGGGGAGCCCAGGCCCTCTACGGCGTCACGCCCGACCTCACCTGTCTGGGGAAGGTGATCGGGGGAGGGTTCCCCGTGGGCGCCTACGGGGGTCGCCGGGACGTCATGGCCCAGGTCGCCCCGGTGGGCCCCGTCTACCAGGCCGGGACCCTGTCGGGGAACCCTGTGGCGATGCGGGCGGGGCTCGAGACCCTGGCCCGGCTGGACGAGGCCGCCTACCAGAGGCTCGCGGCCCTGGGGTCGGCCCTCGCCGAGGGGCTGCGGGAGGCCGGCCGCCGGGCCGGCGTCCCGCTGGTTGTCAACCAGGTGGGGTCGATGCTGACGCCCTTCTTCACCGACACGCCGGTCACCGATGCCGCCTCGGCCCGCCGGGCCGACACCGCCCGATACGCCCGGTTCTTCCACGGCCTCCTGGACAGGGGCATCCTCGTCCCTCCCTCCCAGTTCGAGGCGTGGTTCCTGTCGCTCGCCCACACGGAGGAGGAGGTGCACAGGACCCTGGAGGCGGCGGAGGCCGCGCTCGCGGCCTGAGGCCCCTGAGGCGGGACCCCCTTCACGGGGCCCGTCTCCTCTACTATCGTAGGTGAGTGGGTCAGCACCGTAGCGCATAAGGGGGGGTGGCAGGTGACGTGGATTCGTCGAGCGGCCGTGGCGGTGCTGGGCGCCGCGGTCGCGCTGGCGCTGGCAATTCCCCAGGTTGCGGGGCTCGCCGAAGAGCCCGTAGCGATCGGGGTCCTCGTGACCCAGTCGCCTCCGGGGTCGGTCATCCAGGGGACGCAGGTCCTCGACGGGCTCAACATCGCGGCGGCGATGATCAACCACCGGGGAGGCGTCCTCGGTAGACCCCTCAAGCTCGTCGTCGAGGACACGTCCGGACTGCCCGAGAAGGGCCGCTCGGGGGCCGAGAAGCTCATCACGCGGGACCACGTGGTCGCCATCACCGGCGAACACCAGAGCTCGGTCTGCCTCGCGGAGATCGAGGTCGTCCACCGCTACGGCGTCCCGTACGTGAACACCAACTGCTGGGCCGACGCCGTCCGCGAGAAGGGCTACCCCGAGGTCTTCAACACGAGCCCGTGGAACAGCCTCGTCTCCGAGGCCATGGCCCGCGTCATCAAGGACATGGGGGTCCGCCGGATCGTCGCGTTCGCCGAGAACACCGACTACGGGATCGGGCAGGCGAAGGTCCTGGAGCAGAAGCTCAAGGAGCTCTCGCCCGGGACGGCCTTCACCTACCAGGTGGTGGACCGGACCGCGAGCGACTTCACCCCCACGATTCTCCCCCTCCGGACCAACCCGCCGGACATGGTCGTGACCATCCTGCTGCCGCCGGCGGGGTACCTGCTCATGAACCAGCTCTACGAGCAGGGGATCGCGCCCGCCCCGAGGACGTGGCTGTTCGACGGGTCGGGCATCTCGGACTATCCCGACTTCTGGGACAACGTCAAGGCGGCGGGCAAGTACCTGATTTCCCTGGGGTTCTACCACCCCAGGATGAAGCTCACGCCGTTCGGCGTGCAGGTGCGGGACGCCTATGTCCGGCAGACGAAGCATGAGCCCGGCCGCCTCATCTTCCAGGCGGCGGACTCGCTCCTGGTGCTGGCCGACGCCCTGCGGCGCGCGGGGTCGACCGACCACGCGGCGGTGATCCGGGCCCTGTCCACGACCCGGGTCCTCGGGACCCGCGGGACGATCACCTTTACGAAGGGCCACGGCGCCACCTTCCAGCAGTGGACCGGGATCCCCTACGTGGTGTACCAGTTTACGGACGTCCGCCAGGCCCTGGAGGAGACCCGGCTCATCGCCGGCCCCGGCGTCGCCCTGGACGTCCACAGGCTCCTGAAGCCGTAGGGCCTCGTGCTCTTCCTCGACCTCACCATCAACGGGCTCTTGACGGGGACCTTCTACGTGCTCATCGCGATCGGGCTCACGCTCGTCTTCGGGGTCCTCAAGGTGGTGAACTTCGCCCACGGCGAGTTTTACATGGCGGGAGCCTACGCCTACGTCCTCCTGGCCCTTCGGGCCGGGTGGTCCCCCTGGGCCGCCCTGGGGGGCGCCTGCGCCGCGGGCGCCGTCCTCGCCATGGTCACGGAGCGGCTCCTCATGCGGCCCCTGTACGCCACCTACACGACGTGGAAGGTGCCGAAGGACGAGTACGCCGTCCTGGTGACCTTCGGGCTGTCGCTGTTCCTCATGAACCTGGCCACCCAGGTCATTGGGCCGCAGTCCTACCGCGGCCCCTCGCTGGTCCAGATCCCCCGCGTCGATCTGGGCGTGGCCCTCATCAGCGGGCAGCGGCTCGCCGCGCTGGGCGTGGCCGCGCTCGTGCTCGCCGGCACCGTGGCATTCATCCGGTGGACCCCGTGGGGCCGGGAGATCCAGGCTGTGGCCCAGAACCGGTTCGGGGCCTCCCTCGCGGGGATCGACACGGGCCGGGCGAGCCTCGTGGTCTTCGCGCTGGGCGGCGGGCTCGCAGGCCTCGCCGGGGCCCTCCTGGCTCCGCTCTACCAGGCCTACCCCCAGGTGGGGGCGCTCCCGGCGGCCAAGGCCTTCGTCATCGTGGTCCTGGGCGGCATGGGGTCGGTCGTGGGGAGCATCGTGGGGGGACTCCTCCTGGGCGTGCTGGAGGCCTGGGGCGCGGCCTACGTGTCCTACGCCTACCAGCACGTCTTCGGCTTCCTTCTCCTCATCCTCGTCCTCCTGCTGCGTCCCTGGGGGCTCTTCGGGGAGCGGGCCCGCGAGGTGTAGATGGCCACGGAGACCCGGCAGCTCCGCGCCACGCTCGCCCTCTTTGCCCTCCTCGCCCTCCTCCCCTGGGCCGTCCTTCAGCCCTACTGGCAGGGCGTCCTCATCGTGGCGCTCTACTACGCCGCGCTGGCCGTCGCGTGGAACCTCCTCGCCGGCTACGGAGGCCAGTTTTCCCTCGCGCCCGCGGCCTTCAGCCTGCTCGGGGGTTACACGACAGGCGTGCTCCACTACCACGCCCACCTCTCGCCCCTTGTGGGCATTCCTGCATCCGTCGTGGTGACCTTCGTGGTCGGCGACCTCCTGGGGCGGATCGTCCTGAAGATGCGGGGGCCGTACCTCGCCCTCACGACCTTTGCGTTCCTCGCCATCGTGAACCTCGTCATCGCCAACTCCTACGCGGTGACCCGCGGCGACCTGGGGCTGTCGGTCCCCGCCCTCCCGCTGACGCGCCCGCAGTACTACTACCTCTTCCTGCTGGTGCTGGCGGCCGTGCAGGGCGTGACCTACGGCCTCCTCCGCTCCCGCGTGGGGCTCTTCATCCGGGCCATTCGGGACGACGAGCTCGCTGCGGCCGCCCGCGGGGTGGACGTGGTCCGGTGGAAGACCCGGGTGTTTGCCATCACGAGCGCCATGTCCGGGTGCGCGGGGGCCCTCTACGTGCACTTCAGCGGATTGGCGAGCCCGGAGATGGGGACGATCCTCGAATCGGGCCTCGTCATCAGCATGGCCGTCGTCGGGGGACTCGGGACGCTCCCCGGTCCCATCGTGGGCGCGTTCCTCGTGGAAGCGGGGGCGGAGGCCCTCCGCCAGGTGGGCGTGCGGCACATGCTGGTGTTCTCCGCGGTCATGATCCTCGTGGCCCGGACGTTCAGGGAGGGGATCTGGGGAGCGGTGGAGCGGCTCCTGGGAGCGCCGCGGGTCCTTCCCGCCTCGGTCCCCGGGCGTGTCCCGGAGGAGTCGCGGTGAGCCTCCTGGTGGTCGACGGTGTCCACAAGGACTTCCTCGGACGGGTCGCTCTTTCGGGGGTGTCCTTCACGGTCGCCGAGGGAGAGTGCGTGGGGGTGATCGGCCCCAACGGGGCGGGCAAGACCACCCTCGCCAACATCATCACGGGGTTCCTGGCCGCCGACCGCGGCGCGGTCCGCTTTCGGGGGGCCCGCATCGACGGCTTGCCGCCCCATGAGATCAGCCTCCGGGGGATCCGCCGCACCTTCCAGCTGACCCGGAACTTCCCCCGGATGAGCGTCCTCGAGAACGTCCTCGTCGCGTCGGCAGCGGTGGGGATGCCGCCCGCTCGGGCCCGCAGGCGTGCCGAGGAGCTCCTCGAGGCCCTCACGCTGGCGTCCCTCGCCCATGAGCCGGCCGGTCACCTGTCCGGGGGGCAGCAGAAGCTCCTGGAGCTCGCCAGCTGCCTCGTGTCGGACCCCGCCCTCGTCATCCTGGACGAGCCCTTCGCGGCGGTGCACCCGAGCGTCAAGGAGACGATCCAGCAGGCCATCGTCCGCCAGAAGGCGGACGGGCGGACCTTCCTCGTCATCAGCCACGACCTGGGCGCCTTCGCGGGCGTGGCGTCCCGCCTGGTGGCGGTGGGCGCCGGCCGTCTCCTCGCCGACGGAGCTCCGGAGGAGGTCCTCGCCCACCCCGCCGTCGTCGAGGCCTACCTGGGAGGGGAGGCGTGGATCCGGTGACCCCGCCCGCCCTCGAGCTGGACCACCTCTGGGCCGGGTACGTCGCGGGCATCGACGTGGTCCAGGACGTCTCGCTCCGCGTTCCCGCGGGGGGCTTCTACGGCGTGGTCGGGCTCAACGGCGCGGGGAAGTCCACCCTCCTGAGGGCGATCACAGGGTTCCTCGCGCCGCGCGCGGGGCGGGTCCGTCTCCTCGGGAGGGACATCACCGGCATCGCGCCCCACCGCTGCCTGACCGAGGGAGTGTACCTGCTCCCCCAGGAGTCGAGCCTCTTTCCCTACCTGACGGTGGCCGAGAACCTGGCCCTCGTGGCCCGTCGCCGGGGCACCCCGCTGGAGGAGGTGCACCGGCATTTCCCCGCGCTGGCGTCCTACTGGAAGAGCCGCGCTGGCGATCTGAGCGGGGGATGGCAGAAGATGGTGGAGTGCGCCAAGGCCGTCCTGGCTCGTCCCCGCGTCCTGCTGGTGGACGAGCCAGCGGTCGGGCTCGCCCCCGGGGTGGCCCGGGAGGTCTACGCCTGGATCGCCAGGGCCCACGCCGAGGGGACCACGGTCCTGCTGGTGGACCACAACGTCCAGCAGGTCCTCACGATGACCGAGTACCTCTACGTGCTCAACCTGGGGCGCGTCGTCGCCGAGGGCCCGTGCGCGCACTTCCTGGGCGATGTCCGGGGCCACATCCGGCAGTGGCTCGGACTCGGCGGCGTCCCGTCCGCCTCCTGACCGGCCCGCGAGCGGGCATAGGTCCGGTCCTGCGGACGTTCTGACCTGGTGTGCGGGCGCTCGTCGTGATGCCCCTTTACAACGAGGAGCGGACCCTGGCAGAGGTCCTCCGCGAGGTCCGCCGCCACACGGACGCCCCGGTCCTCGTCGTCAACGACGGCTCGACGGACAGGTCGGCCGAGATCCTGGCGCGGGCCCGGGAGGAGCTCTCCGACATCGACGTCCTCGCCCACCCCCACAACGAGGGCTACGGGCAGTCCCTCATCGACGGGTTCCGCTACGCGGCCGAGCGGGGGTTTGACGTGGTCGTCACCATCGACTGCGACCTGCAGCACGAGCCCCGGCTGATCCCGCGCTTCCTCGAGGCCGTGCGCGGGTTTGACATCGTGTCGGGGAGTCGGTACCATCCAGAGGCGCCGGGGGACCAGGATCCCGCCCCGCCCGACCGCCAGCGGATCAACGCCGAGGTGACCCGCATCATCAACACGCTGACCGGGTACCGCCTGACCGACGCCTGGTGCGGCTTCAAGGCCTACCGCGTGGCCGGGCTGCGGCAGATGCAGCTGGACGAGCGCAGCTACGGGATGCCGCTGCAGGTGTGGCTCCAGGCGGCCCGGCTCGGGCTCACGGTCACGGAGATCCCGGTGCCCCGCATCTACAAGAACCCCGAGCGCCGTTTCTGGGGCGGGCTGGACGATCCGGACACGCGACTGGCGTACTACCTCTCGATCATCGACCGCGAGGTGAGCCGATGGCGGAATTCCTCGTGATCGGCGCCCATCCCGACGATGCCGAGATCGGGATGGGGGGGACCATTGCCCTCTTGGTGGAGGAGGGGCACCGCGTGACCCTCGTGGACCTCACCGACGGGGAGCCGACCCCCATGGGCACGCCCGAGCGCCGCCGCGCCGAGAGCGAAGCGGCCGCGCGGGTGCTGGGCGTGCGCCGGATCACGCTCCCGCTGCCCAACCGCTCCCTGGCCGACACCGTGGAGGCCCGCACCCGGGTGGCCGAGGTCATCCGCGAGGTGCGGCCGGACGTCCTCTTCCTCCCCTACGGGGTGGACGCGCACCCGGACCACGTGGCGGCCGAGCGGCTGGGGGAGGCGGCGCGGTTCTACGCGAAGCTGACGAAGACGGAGATGCGGGGCGAGCCCCACTACCCGGGGCGGGTCTTCCACTACTTCTGCAGCCACTACCGGCTCCACGTGGACCCCGCCTTCGTCCTCGACGTCACCGAGCACTTCGAGCGAAAGATCGAGGCGGTGGCCTGCTACCGGTCTCAGTTCAACGAGGAGCGCGGGACCCTCGGCATCCTGGACACGATCCGGATCGTCGGTCGGTACTGGGGGACGCGCATCCGCCGGCCCTACGGGGAGCCCTTCGCGAGCAAGGAGCCCCTCGGCCTGCGCAGCCTGAGGGACGTCCTGTGATGGGGGATCTCCCCTCCGCGGTCCCCACGCGGTCGGGCGAGGCCCTCGTGGTTCCCCCCGTGGAGGAGCTCCTCGGGCTCCTCCGGCCCCTCGAGGAGGGTGCCTGGGGCGACATCCCGGTGCTGGGGACGCCCCTCCGGGACCTCCGCCGACGCCTCCGGGCTCGGGCGTTGGCCCTGGCCAGGGCCTACACCTCGGGAGACCCGGCGACGGCCCCGGAGGGAGACGCGGCGGCCTGCGGGGGCGGGGGGCCGCTCGTGGTGATGGGCCACCAGCCGGTGCTGTTTCACCCTGGGGTGTGGGTCAAGTTTTTCCTGCTCACGCGGCTGGGAGCGCGTCCGGGCGTCGTGGGGCTCCACCTGATCGGGGACACCGATGCGCCCGGGCCGGTCGGCGCGACGGTCCCGGTCCTCCGGGACCGCCTCGAGCGCGCGGCGGAGGTCCTCGTGGACCTCCCCGAGGGCGTCCCCCTCGAGGCCGCCCCGCCGCCGTCCCCCTCCGCGTGGGACGCCTTCTGCGGCCGGCTCGCCTCCCACGTGGCGACCCTCCCGGCCCCGTCGCTCGCGGGCCGCCTGGAGGCCTTTGCCCAGGACGCCCGGTCGGTGCACCAGGGGGCGCGGACCCTGGGAGAGTTCCTGGCGCGGTCCCGCCGCCGGTACGAGGCCCGGGCGGGGGTCCCGACCTACTGGGAGCTCCCGCTCTCCTCCCTGGCCGACACGGCGGAATTCCGCGCCTTCGCCCTGCACCTGCTCCAGGACCCCGGAGGGCTCCGGCGCACATACAACCGCTGCCTGGAGGAGTACCGGAGGGCGCACCGGATCCGATCCCCCGCCAATCCCTTCCCGGACCTCGAGGCGCGGGACGGCCATATCGAAGCCCCCTTCTGGGTCGTCCAGGGGGGCCGGCGGTTCGACCTCTTCGCGGCCCGCCAGACCGACCGGGTGGTGCTGGGGACGGATCAGGGCCCTGTGGCCGCAGTGCCGGCGGGGCCCGAAGGCGTCCCGGCCCTGGAGGCCTCCGGGCTCGTCCTCCGGCCCAAGGCGGTCGCGCTCACGATGTTCGTGCGGGTGTGCCTCGCCGACGTGTTCATCCACGGGGTCAGCGGGGCCCGGTACGACCGCGTGACGGACAGGGTGGCGCAGGAGCTCCTTGGCTGCCGCCCGGCCCCCTACGCCGTGGCGACGGCGACTCTGCACTTGCCGCTCGCGGACGTCCACGTGGCCGAGGAACGCCACGCCCTCTCCCGCCGGCTCATGGACCTCCGGCACAATCCGGACCGTCACCTCGCCGAATTGACGGAGGCCCATCGCCGGCTCGTCGAGGAGAAGTGGGCCCTCATCCGCGCCCTTGAGGGCATGAGGCCCGGGCCCGAGAGGCGAGCGGCGACCCGCCGGATCCGCGAGATCAACGCCCTCCTGGCATCCGCCCTGGCCCCCGAGATCGCCCGCGTGGAGGCGCGGCTCAGGGCCCTCGGCGAGCAGGAGGCGCTCGAGGAGGTGGCCCGCTACCGCGAGTACCCCTTCTTCCTCTTCGACCCCGGAGAGGTCGCCGCGCTCGTCGGAGGGGCCAGCCGGGAGCCAGCCGAGTCCAGGGCAGGGGGCGATGGGGCAGGACCCCGCGGTCGCTGCCCGTGACGTCTGGAGGGCTCGGGGCGCGCGATCGGTGCTCCGGGGCCTCTCGCTCACCGTGGCGTCCGGCGGGAGTGTCGCGATCCTCGGGGCGAACGGGTCCGGCAAGACCACCCTGCTCCGCGTCCTCGCGGCGCTTCTGCGTCCGTCCCGGGGGACGGTCCGCATCCACGGCGAAGACCCCTACGCCTCCCCGGCCGCCCGGCGGCGGATCGGCTACGTGGGGCACGAGCCCATGCTGTACGGCGGGCTCACCGTCCTGGAGAACCTCTCCCTGTTCGCCACCCTCTACGGGCTGGACCGCCCTCGACACCACGCCCAGCGCGCCTGCGAGCTCGTGGGCCTGGGCGCCTACCGCCGGACGCCGGTGCGGCACCTGTCGCGCGGCCTCCTCCAGCGCGCGGCCCTCGCGCGGGCGCTCCTCCACGGGCCCGACGTCGTGCTCCTGGATGAGCCGACGACCGGCCTCGACGCCGACGCCCTGGAGCGCCTCGTCGACCTCCTCCGGGAGCTCCGGGGCCGGGGGGCGACGGTCATCCTCACGACCCACAGCCCGCAGGAGGCCTCCCGGATCGCGGAGGAGGCGTACGTGCTGGCGGGGGGCACGCTCAGGGGGCCCCAGGAGGCATCCGCCCTCGGCGCGGGGGCGATGCGGGCGCAGCTCTCGGACGGGGACCCGGTCCCGTGACGGCCTTCGGAGCCCTCGTGTGGAAGGACCTCCTCATGGAGCTGCGGTCCCGCGAGCTCGTGACGTCCATGGGGCTCGTGGGGCTCCTGGCCCTCGTGATCCAGGGCGTCGCGGCGGCCGGGGCGCCTCAGGCCGCCGAGGCCCTGGCGCCGGCCGTGCTCTGGGTCACGGTGAGCTTCGCCGCCACCTTGGGGCTCGCGCGGTCGCAGGCCCTGGAGCAGGAGTACCAGGCCGGATCGGCCGTGCTGCTCGCGCCGGTGGACCGGAGCACCGTGTACCTCGCCAAGTGCGCCGCCCACACCGTGGTCGTGGTCGCTCTCCAGGTCCTCGTGGTGGCCGGGGCGTCGGTGCTGGTGTCCCCGGAGATCGGCCGCCACGCCGCGCTCCTGGCCCCGCCCCTCCTCCTCGGGGCGGTGGGCTTCGCCGTCGTGGGCACGCTGCTTTCGGCCCTCGCCCTCACGACGCGGCTCCGGGAGGTGGTGCTGCCGATCCTCCTCTTGCCCATCGTCCTGCCGGTCGTCATCGCCTCGGGGGCGGCCGTGGCCCAGGTGCTCGCGGGGGCTCGTCTCGCGTCCCTCGGGGGCCCGCTGCGGTTCCTCGTGGCCTACGACGTCCTGTTCCTGGTCCTCGGCGCGTGGCTCTACGAGTACGCGGTGGAGGAGTAGGGCCCTCGCCCTAGGGCGGCCGCCCGAGTTTGAATCCCGGGGGGCCCTCTGCTATCATCGAACCTGATGCCTCGCCCTCCCGGCCGCCGCATTCCCGCGCGCTCGTCCGACGAGCCCCTGGCGTGGATCCTCTTCGCCCTCATGGTGCTCGCTCTCTACGGGGCCTTCCTGTTCGCGGAGAGGGAGCGCGTGATGGGGGACATCCAGCGGATCTTCTACGTGCACCTCCCCCTCGCGTGGGTGGGGTTTGTCGCCTTCGGCCACGCCTGCTGGGCGAGCATCCGCTACCTCGCCACGGGCCGCCGCGAGTGGGACGTGGTCAGCGCCTCGGCCGCGGAGGTCGGGGTCCTGTTCGCCACCCTGGTGATCATCACCGGGTCGCTGTGGGCGCGTCCCGTGTGGGGCACGTGGTGGACGTGGGACCCCCAGCTCACCACCTACCTGATCCTGTGGTTCATCTACGTGGGCTACTTGGTCCTGCGGGCTGCTGCGGGCGACGACCCGCGCCAGGCTCGCGTCGCGGCCGTCTTCGCCATCGTCGGGTTCGCCGACGTCCCGCTCGTGTGGCTCTCGGCCCGGTACCTCCGCGCCCTGTCCCCGGTCATCTTCACCTCCCACAGCCTCGGGCTCGCGCCGTCCATGGCGTGGGCCCTCGCGGCCGGCCTCGCGGCCTGGAGCCTCTTCTACGTGGTCCTCGTCCGCGTGCGCATCCGGCTCGGCCTCGTCGAGGCGGTCGTCGCCCGCGCGGCCGACGGGAGGGAGGCGGCGCCGTGACCTACCTCTTCTGGGCGTTCGCGGCGGTGTGGGCGGGCGTGTTCCTCTATCTCTACGGGCTGGTGCGCCGGAGCCGTCTCCTGGAGCAGCAGGTGGAGGACCTCGTGCGGCAGCGCGGCCCCGCCGGCGGCGGGACGGGCGCGTCCGCGGGGGAGGCGCCCGGGGCGGAGGAGCGCGTGGGGGCGCCGCGACCATGACCAGGACCACGAAGCGGAGGCTCGTGTTTCTCGGAGGGACGGTCGCGGTCGTCCTCTCCCTGGCGTACTTGGTCTACGGCGGGATCCAGCAGGGGGCCACCTACTGGGTCACGGTGGGCGAGCTGGAGAGGCACACCGGGACGCTCCCCCCCCGGGTGCGGCTCGGGGGAACGGTCGCGCCCGGGTCCGTGGCCTGGGACCCTCCCCACCGTCACCTCTCCTTCGTGATCACCGACGGGACCCACCGGCTCCCGGTGACCTACAGCGGCGTCGTGCCCGACATCTTCGCCGAGGGCCGCCAGGTCGTGGTCGAAGGGGCCCTCGGGCCCGACGGCGTCTTCCGGGCCACAACGCTCCTGGCCAAGTGCCCCACCAAGTACGTGGCGAGCGACCAGGCGAGCTCCCGATGACCGCGCCGGAGATCTGGGCGAGCGGCGGGAGGAGCCCCTAGGTGGACTCCGGGGCGCTCGCGGACCTGGGCCGGTTCGTCCTGCTGGCCGCCCTCGTGCTGGCCCTCTACGGCTTCCTCGCCGCCTCCCTCGGGGGCCTCGCCCGCCGTCCCGAGCTGGTCCTGAGCGCCACCCGCAGCCTCGTGGCGGTGGCCCTCCTGGAGGCGGTGGCCGCGGGGATCCTGCTCTGGGCCCTGGGGACGCGCGACTACGCCTTCCGGTATGTGGTGGAGCACGTGCAAAACGCCCAGCCCCTGGTCTACGACCTCACGTCCCTGTGGGGCGGCATGGAGGGCTCCCTCCTCCTGTGGGCGCTCGTCCTCTCCGGGTACACGCTCGCCGCGCTGGGCTCCCTGCGCCACCTCCCGCGCCTGGTGCCCGGGGTGGCGGCGGTGTGTGCCGCCACCTCCGGGTTCTTCCTGCTCCTGCTCTCGACCGTCGCGTCCCCCATGGAGACCGTCCCCTTTCCCCCGGCGGACGGCCGCGGCATGAACCCGCTCCTCCTCAACCCGTGGATGGCCATCCACCCGCCGGCCCTGTACATGGGGTACGTGGGCTTCACCGTGCCCTTTGCCATCGTGGTGGCGAGCCTGGCCTCGGACCCCGGGGAGGAGGGGGGAGTGCTCGTCGCGCGCCGCTGGATGCTGTGGGCGTGGTACTGTCTGAGCCTGGGGCTCATGTTTGGGGCGAAGTGGTCCTACGTGGTCCTAGGGTGGGGCGGGTACTGGGCGTGGGACCCCGTGGAGAACGCCGCCCTGATGCCGTGGCTCGTGGCCACGGCCTTCCTCCACTCGGTCATGATCCAGGAGCGCCGCGGCATGCTGACGCGGTGGAACGTGGTGCTGGTCATCGTGGCCTTCGGCCTGGCGGTCTTCGGCACCTTCCTCACCAGAAGCGGGATCCTCAGCAGCATCCACGCCTTCACCCAGTCCCCGCTCGGGGGGTTCTTCCTGGCGTTTCTCGCGCTGGCGATGCTCGGGGCCTTCGGCCTCGCCGCGTGGCGGTGGGAGGCGCTCCGCAGCCGGAACGAGCTCGATGCGGCCCTCTCGCGGGAGAGCGCGTTCCTCCTCAACAACGTGCTCTTCCTGTCGGCGGCCTTCACCGTGTTCCTGGGGACCGTGTTCCCGCTCCTCTCCGACGTGCTCACGGGCCAGCGCATCAACGTCGGCCCGCCCTTCTTCGACCACGTCGTGGCGCCGCTCGTCCTCGGGATCGTCTTCCTCATGGGCGCGGGGCCTCTTTTGGCCTGGCGCCGGTCCAAGCCGGCGCAGCTGGCCCGCAACCTCCTGGGCCCGGGAGTCCTGGGCGTCGGGGTGGGCGCGGCCCTGCTGGCCTCCGGGGTCCGCGGGGCCGGGGCGGTCCTGGCCTTCGCCCTGTGCGGCTTCGTGGCCGGCACCATCCTCCAGGAGTTCGCCCGGGGGGTGCGCGTGCGGCGAGCCCACCGGGGGGAGAGCGTGCTGGACGCCCTCCTGGGGCTCGTGTGGGCCAACCGGCGCCGGTACGGGGGCTACATCGTGCACTTCGGGATCCTCCTGGTGGTCTGCGGGGTGACCGGTTCCTCGGCCTTCGCGACCCAACGGGTCGTCACGCTCTCCCCCCGCGAGGCGGCCACCGTCGGCGCGTACCGGATCCGGTTTGACGGCCTCTCGGAGTCCACGGAGGGGGGAGCGCTGGTCGTGAGCGCGCGCCTAAGGGCGTGGGAGGGGATGCGGGACCTCGGCCCCTTCACGACGAGCCGCCGCATGTACCTCGGGCGGCAGGAGGCCACGTCCGACGTGGCCATCCGCAGCACGCCGCGCGAGGATCTCTACGTGATCCTGGCGGGGTGGTCCCAGGACGGCCGCGCCACGCTGCGCCTCCTCGTCAACCCCCTGGTGGCGTGGATCTGGGCGGGGGGCCTCCTGCTGAGCCTCGGAGCCCTCATCGCGCTGCTCCCGGACCGGCGCCCGGCCCCGGCGGCCGTCCCCGCGACCCGCGAGGCCTACCGGGTCCGGAGGGCCGACGCCTGAGATGGCCCTCGCCATCGCTCTCCTCCTCACTGCGGCCGCGGCCGCCTACGTCCTGGCTCCCCTGTGGAGGCCCGGGTCCTCCCCGGCCCCGGATCCGGAGCACGCCCGCCTCCGCCGGGCCCGGGACGCCGCGGAGCGCGTCCTCCGCGACATCGAGCTGGACTACGCCACGGGCAAGCTGGCGGAGGACGACTACGCCGAGCTCCGCGCCGGCGTGGAGGGCCGCCTCCGCGCCGTGGAGCCTCCGAGGGAGTGACGGGGGTGAGGGGCGCCGTCCTCCTCGCGGTGGGGTGCTGTCTCCTTGTGGGCGCGAGCGGGGGGGGCGCCAGCGCCGCCCAGCCTCCCCGCGGGGAGATCAGGGGGGTCGTGGTGGACGGGACGCGTCCTGTCCGCCCCCTCCCCGGCCAGCTGGTCCGCCTCGAGGTCGTCGAGCGGGGTGCGACCTCGGAGCAGCAGCGACGGGCAGGGCCCCGGGGGGAGGTCCGGTTCGCCGGCCTGCCCCTCGGCGGGGTCCGCGTCTTCCTCCTCCGGACGGACTACCGGGGAGTCGCCTACACGAGCGACCGGATCGTGCTGACCCCTCGGGCCCCGGTCCGGTCGGTCGTCCTCCGCGTCTATGAGCCCACCTCCGACCAGCGCGCCGTCCGCTCGCTCCTCCTTTTCTCCCTCCTCGAGGCGGCCCGGGGGACCGTGCGCGTCAGCACCGTCGAGCGGTTCGAGAACCCGACGGACAGGGCAGTGGTGACCGCGCAGACCCCCCTCGTCTTCCCGCTCCCCGAGGGGGCCCGGGACGTGGTCTTCCTGGCGGGGTGGCGCGACCCCCGCCTCGTGGGGACGCGGATCGAAGACACGCCCGTGCTCTTGCCGGGTGTCCATCAAGTGAGTTACAGTTACGAGGTCACCGCCCGCGGGGGCGTCGCCGAGGTCCCGTGGCGCCTCCCCTACGGGGCGCGGGAGGTCGACGTGCTCGCGGCCGCATCCGGCGTGCGGCTTGCGGTGTTGGGGCTGCGGCGCGTGGAGGACGTGACGGCCGAGGGCCGCCGCTTCCAGCGGTGGTCGGGAGGGCCCGTCCTCCCGGGAGGACGGGTGGTCGTGCGGATCGCGGGGGTGCCCCCGGGGCGGTCCGCGTGGCCGGCGGGGCTTGCGGCGGTCCTGGGCGGTCTGCTCGCAGCGGGGCTCCTGGGGGGCCTCGCCCGGTCGCGGGGACGCCGGGCGCGGGGAGGAGAGGGCGCAGGCGGTGTGGAAGCACACATTCCCGCGTCGTGCCCATCCAGTCCCACGGAGTCCGTCGGATGACGCTTGGGATTCCCGGTGCCGGTGCGCTGTGCCCGCGGGGACCCCACGGGGTGGAGACACGCAGGCTGGAGAGGAGTAGGCTCGATGGGGAGATGGGGCTCGTCACTGCATCCGGCCACCGCGCTCGTGGTCCTGGCCGCGGCGGTGCTCAGCGCCGGGTGCCAGCCCACCGTGAGCGTCCGACAGGCGCCCGTGGACCGGACCCTGCCGCCGCCCGAGAGGGTGGAGATCCCCCTCGTGACCGACGAGAACGAGCAGCCCATCGTCCCGGACGCCATCAAGGGAAAGCAGGTCTTCCAGGCCAACTGCGCGGTCTGCCACGGGATGACAGGCGAGGGCAACGGCCCCATGGCGCCCACGCTGGTGGCGCCCGAGAAGGACGTCCTCACGGCGCTCCTGGGGCTCTTCGGGATTGAACTCCACCGCCCGCCGCTCCCGAGCCGGCCGGTGAACTTCCACAACCGGGACCTGGAGAACGTCATGACGCCCGCGATCCTCTACGAGACCGTCACCGAGGGCCGGCCCCATACCGCCATGCCCGCCTTCGGCCCCGAGGCCTCCTTCGGCGCCAACAAGGCCGCGACGCTCTCCAACGCCGACCGGTGGGACGCCGTCGTCTACGAGATGATGTTCCGGACGACCCCGGAGGAGCTGAGCGCGGCCAAGGCCCTCTACAACCAGCAGTGCGCCGTCTGCCACGGGGTCAACGGCGACGGGAAGGGGCCGCGGGGTCCGGAGATGGCGGCCCGGCTGTGGTCCTGGGCCCGGGGGGAGGGCCCGGGGATCTTCACCGACATCAACTACATCGTCCAGCGGAACCCCAGCGAGCTCACCAACGTCATCCTGGATGGGCGCGGTCTCATGCCGAGCTACCGGGGGAAGCTGACGAAGGACCAGGTCAACGGGCTCGTGGACTACATCTACACCTTCTTCTACAAGCACCCGCCCATCAAGTGAGCGGGGGCGCCGCCCGGCAGGAGGGGACGACCGGATGAAATTGGACCGGAGGAAGCTGCTCAAGGCCATCACGGCCATCCCGGTGGTGGGAGGGCTCGTCGCCAGCCTCTCCCCCCTCTTCCGGTACCTCAAGCCCAACGACAAGCCGTGGCAGATCTTCACCGTGGCCCCCGACGAGGCGCAGGGCGGGCCCCAGGTGGTGGGGACGCTGGCCCAGCTCCGGAAGCCGTGGGATTACTTCTACTTCACCTACGTCCAGAAGTACCCCCAGTACGACCCCGTGGGCTACAAGGCGTCCAACATCCCCGGGGTGGCGGTGCGGCTGCCCCGGAAGGTCAAGTTCGTGAACACGGAAGGCTACGTAGGGTACGAGGGGGAGACCGACATCGTCCTGTTCCAGCGCATCTGCCCCCACCTGGGGTGCATCTTCGAGTACGTGCCCGAGTGGCAGAACGTCACGGCGGGGTTCGGGGGGTACGTGCCGCCCACGTGGGAGCAGCACGCCCTCATGGCCTGCCCCTGCCACTTCAGCATCTACGACCCCGCCTACCCCAACGATCCGGGCAACGTCATCTCGGGCCCGGCCCCGCGCGGCGCGCGGTACTTCCACTTCCGCATCGAGGGGGAGAACATCGTGGTGGACGGGGCGGAGTCGGGCGGGATCGCCTACAGGCGGGACCCGCTCCGCCGGCAGGACAGCTAGGGCGCGGGAGGGCGGACCGTGGAGGCAGTGCTCCAGGACCTGCGGGAGTGGCTCCGGGACAGGAAGCAGCACCTGGACCTCTTCGACGAGACGAAGACGGCGAAGCTGGACAACCCCCTGTACACCCTCGGGGGGCTGGTGTGGCTGTCCTGGATGATCGTGATCGTCACGGGCGTCATCCTCATGCTGTGGTACATCCCGACGACCACCGGGGCCTACCGGTCCATCATGCACATCACCTACGACATCCCCTTCGGCTGGCTCATCCGCGGGATGCACAAGTACGGCGCCGACATGCTGATCACGTGCATCACGCTGCGGATCTACCGCATGTACTTCGCCGGCGAGTACAAGAAGCCCAACGAGCTGTCGTGGATGATCCTGTTCGCCTCCCTGGTGCTGGCCATGATCTCCGGGATCACCGGCTACCTGCTCATTTGGAACCAGCGGGCCTTCTGGGCGGCCAAGGTGGTCCTGACGGTGCCCACCTACTACGACGAGATCCCGATCATCGGAAACCTGGGCCTCGGGAGGTCCATCGCCTACATCTTCCTCGGGGGGCCGGCGGTCTCCCAGGCGGCCATCACCCGGTTCTACGCCATCCACTTCGGGATCTCCGCCGTCTTCGCCATCCTCGCGGAGATCTTCTTCTACCGCACGCGGCGCCGCCGCCTGAACCTCTCGCCCTTCGTCATCGCCCTCGTCGTGGTCTTCCTGGCCTTCGTGAGCTTCGACCGGATCACGGAGATGGGGCGGTGGGCCAACCCCAACCGGACGCCGCTCCCGATCCTCTCCGACTGGTACTTCCTGGCCCTCTACCAGCTGGTCAAGTACATGCCCCCGCTGTGGGCGGGGATCGCCCCGGCCCTCCTCATCGGCTACGGGATGGTGGTCCCCTTCATGGACAGGACCAAGGAGACCCGCCCCCTCGAGCGGCCCTTCTTCTTCGTCGTGGGGCTCCTCGCGCTCGTGTACTTCATCGGGTTCACGGCCCTCATCATGCTGAACATCGCCGTCATCAGCCGGGACCCGCCCATCATCCTGGCCATCACGGTGGTCGCCCTGGTGGCGGCTTTCGCCTGGGAGATCGCTCACCGGCGCCGGAAGGCGCGGCGTCTCGCCCAGCAGCCGGCGGGGCGGCCCGCGCCGCGCCCGGCGGCGGCGTCCTGAGGTCCCGGGACCGATGCGGCGCAAGACGCTCTTCTACGTCCTCCTGGGCTTGGCGACGGTCGGGCTCAGCCACTTCCTCCGGGCGTGGCGGGCGTGGTGGGCGGCCCCGACCGTCTGGGGGGGCGCCCGGGTCCTCGGGCTCGGCCTCGGCGTCCTCGCGGCCGTGCTGTGGCTCGGGTTCCTCCTGTACGAGGTGGACCGGGCGGCGGGCCGGGTCCGCCACCGGGTGGGGCTCTACGAGTGGGTGCTGGCGCGCCGTCCCAAGGGGCCCGCCCTCCCCGGCGCCGCCGGCCCGGGGAGCGGGGGGAGGTGAGAGGATGACGGACCGCTCGGTGGTCTACGCCCGCTGGATCGCCCTCCTCGCCCTCGTGAGCCTCGCCGCGGTGGTGGGGATGATCTGGGGAGAGCTGTCGGGCCACCGGCTCGTGACCGGAGCTCTCGTGGGCGTCGTGCTGCTGGCCTACTCCTTCATCCTGCTGTTCCTGCGCAAGGGAGGGTTCGCGGGTGTATAGACGGCTCCTCGCCCGGCTCCTCCGGTGGACGCTGCGGCTGGACACCTGGATCGCCCGGGTGTACCCGGACGACTTCAACCCGCTCTACTACACCGGGGGGCTGGCCAACCTCTTCCTCACGGTCCTGGTCCTGTCGGGGATCTTCCTCTTCTTCTACTACGTCCCGTCCTTCAGCGACGCCTACACCTCGGTCCAGTTCATCACGGCGGAGGTGCCCTACGGCCAGGTCATCCGGGGCATCCACCGGTACGCGGCGGACGCCTTCATCATCGCCATCCTCCTCCACTTCTTCCGGAACTGGTTCACGGAGCGCTTCCGGTTCTCCCGGGACGAGCCGTGGATCAGCGGGATGATGCTGCTGGTGTTCGCCGGGTTCATCGGGGTCACCGGGTACGTCCTGGTGTGGGACGAGCGCAGCGCACTCCTCGTGGCCATGACGGGGCACGCCCTCGGGTCCCTCCCGGTCGTGGGACCGTGGCTCCAGTCGGCCCTCTTCGGGGGCACCGGCCTCACGAACCTCCTGCTGCCCCGGATGCTGTTCCTGCACATCGGCCCGGCCATCGGCCTGTACGTGCTCTTGTGGTGGCACTACGTCCGGATCCGCCACCCCAAGGTCTGGCCCCCCGCCGTGTGGACCCTGTTCTCCATGGGCGTGATCGTGCTGCTCACGGGGCTCATCCCCGCGGCGAGCCAGCCGCCGGCGCGGCCCGACGTGACCCCCGGGCACTTGGCGGTGGACTGGTTCTTCCTCACCCCCTACGTGCTCCTGAAGTACCTCCCGCCCGCGTGGGTGGTGCTAGTGGGGATCGTCATCGTGGCCTACGGCCTGTACATCCCCTACCAGCTGCCGGAGACGCCGGCGGAGATGGGGCTCCGCGATTCCGGCGTCGCCCAGGTCATCGACGCCAACTGCACCGGGTGCGAGCTGTGCTACTACGACTGTCCCTACGACGCCATCGTCATGGTGCCGAGCCCCCACCCGGGTGTCACGAAGGCGGCCCAGGCCCGCAAGCTCCTGGCCGTGGTCCTCGAGTCGCGCTGTGTCGAGTGCGGGATCTGTATCGGCGCCTGCCCCTTCGAGGCGCTGGAGCTCCCCCGGTACCTTGAAAAAGACATCCACGAGAAGGTGTTGCAGGCATGCCGGACGTAGGCGGCACCCAGATGCCAGGCGGTCACACCCCCGGGGCGGGAGGGCGGGCGCCCAAGATCGTGGGGTTCCTCTGCGACTGGGCGGTGAGCGCCGAGGGGCTCGTCCACCCGGACGGGCGGATGCGGGACCTCCCCCACGTGACGCTCATCAAGGTCCCCTGCTCGGGGTTCATCCGCCCGGCGTGGCTGGAGTTCGCCCTGCGCAACGGCGCCGAGGGGGCCTTCGTCTGCGGGTGCCCGCTCGGCGACTGCTTCAACCGCTACGGGAACAACCTCATCGGGGAGCGGGTGGCCCAGATGCGGCGCCGCCTGGAGCGGCAGCGGATCCACCCGGACCGCGTGGCGACCCTCTACTACGGCCTCCACCAGCAATCGGAGTTCGTGGCGGCGGTCCGGGCGTTCGCCGACCAGGTGGCGCGCCTGCCCGGGCCGGTCGTGCCTCCCCCGGCCCGGCCCGCCGCGGCCCGGGCGGGCGCGGCACCGGCCGGGGCAGGGTCCAGCACGCCCCCGTCCCCCGACCCTCAGGAGGGGTCGTGATGGCCGAGGACCACGCGGGGAGCTCGCAGGCCGAGGGGAGGGCTCACGCCCAGGGGCCCTCGGCGGTCGTCGTCTACTGGCGCTACCTGGTGTTCTGGCTCCTGCTCTTCGGGTTGCTGTACTTCATCTCGCTCTACGGGATCGTGGCCGAGGCGTGAGGCGCCCGAGCCGCCCGGATGCCCGGACGGCTCGGCGGAGCCCGTCCTTACTGGCCCCTGTTTTGCTCGTGCAGGTCGAGGGGCTGGTCCATGATGACCGTCGGCTGGTCGGTGCCCGTCGGGACGACGGTGAGGGCCGGCATGGCCGGGCTCGCCACAGACGAACCGGGGAAGCCGTTTGTGCTGTCATCCGCCAGCGCCGCCGAGGCGCCGAGGGCGACGAGACCGAGGAACACGGTCGTTGCCAAGGCTCTCCGCATGATCTTGTCCTCCTTCCGTGAGAGGTGAGGCCCTCGCCGCTGGCCCGTGATGGCGATGCGGGAGCGTCGGGTGTACGGGGCGGGAAATTCGTGGTAGAGTCGGTGTGACAACAGTCAGTGTGACAGGTGAGGAGACCGGTCGCAACCCCCTAAAAGCACAGGCTCGCCTTTCCCTCCTCCCACGTCTCCCTGCCGAAAAGGAGAGTCCCTCATGCGATTGCGGTCCTGGTCTCCCGAGCCTGCGGACGTGCCCCGGTACTGGCCGCTCGTTCGGGACGGCAGCCTCTGCGGCCCCGCGGAGCGGGACCGGGTGCTGGGGCTGTGGCAGCACGTGCTCGCCTCGCGCTGTGGCGAGGCGGTGATCCTCGAGTCGGAGGAGGATCTCCCGGCCTCGTCCCGGCCCGTCGGGTTCGGGATCAGCGCCTTCGTGACGGACCGGTTTGCCGAGCACCTCCGGAGCCGGCGCCCGCCCTGCGTCGTCCGGCAGGTCCTGGACTGGGCGGGGGAGGGAGCCTCCCCTCTCGTGGACAGGGCCGCTCTCGAGGCTGGCAACGCGGGGGAAGGGCTCACGGCTGTGATGCTGCACCCCGTGGCCGTGGCGGAGGACCTGGGGGAGCGGGAGGCGGACGCGGTGAGCCAGCGCATGGTCGAGGCGATCGTGGACGCCCACCGGGGCTACCGGCTCAAGGAGTTCATGGCCGAGGCGGGCGGGCGCCGCGGCGTGGAGGTGGGGATGCGGATGGGCCTCCGGCTCCGGGCGGACCCCGGGGACGATCCTCCGGTCCTGCTGGGGATCACGCGCGACGAGGGGCAGTTGGCCCCCGGCACCTTTGCCTTCGCGCTGTTCTCCTACTCCGAGCCGCGCCTGGCGCTCACGCCCTCCGAGCAGGACCTCCTGAGGCGCGCCCTCGGGGGCAGGACCGATGAGGACCTCGCCCGGGACCTGGGCCGGGCCGTCGCGACGGTCAAGAAGCGGTGGGCCGGGATCTACGCCCGCGTGGACGCCCTGGAGCCGGGCCTCCCCGGGGTGTCGTCGGAGGGGCGGGGCGCGAGTCCCGGGCGCGGCGTGGAACGGCGGCGCCGGCTGGTGCAGTACGCGAGGGAGCACCCCGAGGAGCTGCGGCCCACCCTGCGGCCGAGGAGCCGGCCGCGCGGGTGAGGCGGTGGGCCGCGTCCCAGGAAAACCTCCCGACCGCCGAGAACAGTCTTACGCCATGGATCTCACCCGCATCTACCTGCCCGTGCGGGAGGACCTCACGGCCCTCGGGTACCTGTTGCGCCGGGAGCTCTCGTCCGACGACCCCTTCATCGGCGAGCTTGTCAGCCACGTGCTCACGACCCAGGGGAAGATGGTCCGGCCGGCGCTGGTGTGTCTCAGCGCGCTGGCGTGCGGCGGAGGCAGCGAGGTGCGGCTCCCCGCGGCCGGGGCCGTCGAGCTCATCCACGTGGCCTCCCTCATCCACGACGACATCATCGACGCGGCGGAGACGCGGAGGGGCCAGGCCTCGGTGAACGCCGTGTGGGGCAACCAGGTGGCGGTCCTCCTGGGGGACTACCTCTTCAGCAAGGCCTTTCACATGCTGGCCCAGCTGGAGGACCCGGAGATCGCCTCGACGGTGGCGCGGGCGACCGTCCGCATGGCGCAGGCGGAGATCAAGCAGATCAAGTACGGGAACACGCCCCACCAGAGCGAGGCCATTTACTTCGACATCATCCAGGGCAAGACCGCCGAGCTGATGAGCGCGGCGTGCCGGTGCGGGGCGCTGGCCGCCTCCGCGCCGGAGGAGGTCGCGGAGGCGCTCGCCGCCTTCGGCCTCGAGTGGGGAATGGCGTTCCAGATCACCGACGACGCCCTCGACCTCACAGCCTCCCCCCACGAGCTGGGGAAGCCCATCGGGAGCGACATCCAGACCGGGACCGTGACCCTGCCCATCATCCACGCGCTCGCCCACGCGCCGGAGGAGGACCGCCGGCGCCTCGTGGACATCCTGACCCGCGCCAACGGAGCCCGCCCGCCCGGCGGGGGGGACGAGATGCGGGAGATCCGGGAGATCCTGGCCCGTACGGGGGCCATCGAGTACGCCCTGGGGGCGGCGCGGGTGAGGGCGCGCAGGGCCCTGGCGGCGCTCGAGGCGCTGGAGGAGTCTGCGGCCCTGGAGAGCCTCCGGGCCCTCGTGGACTTCGTCACCGTGCGGAGCCGGTAGGGGGCGGGAACGTCCCGCGGGCCCGCGCCGTTATGCAGGTGGATGCCCAGGGTGTATAATCCAGGGGGAGGTGTGGCAGATGGGACCCAAGTTCTGGGAACTGATCATCGTCCTGGCCATCATCATCCTCATCTTCGGCCCGAGTCGGCTTGCCGGGCTGGGCGGCGCAGTGGGCAAGGCGATGCGGGAATTTCGGGAGGCCACGAAGCCGGAGGAGCCCAAGCCGGCGTCGCCCGACCGGAGCGGGGGAGAGAAGAGCTAGCACCGCCTGCGCCCGGGGGGAGGGAGTGGACGGGCAGAGGAGCGGCCGCACGCCGCTTCTTCTTTTTCCCTGGAGGTGGTGGGACGAGTGGCCAGGGTGGTGAAGCGCTGGCGGGAGCCGTGGTGGGTCCTCCTCGTCGTGGTCCTCGCCGGCGCGATGCTGGGCAGCGTGGTGGCGGACTCGGTGGGGCAGTTCACCTACCTGGCCCCGCTCGGGCGCTCGGTGGTGTTCGGCGTCGATCCGCCCGTCACGCTGGACCTGCGCGTCGTGACGCTCACCCTCGGCCTGACCGTGCGATTGAACCTTGCGACGGTGCTTGGTATAATACTCGCGATTTATCTCTTCCGCGTGCTCTGAACCGTCACACGCGAGGACGAAGATCCGCGAGGGGGTGGGGCGGCGCGCCCCGGGGGGGAAGCGCCTGCCTGCCCCCGTTGTTGTCCCTGGCCGGACACCCGGAGGAGGTACGTGGACGCGGGGGCGCCAGCGAGGACGAGGGGTGGCCGCAGGGACGCCAGCCCGTCCCAGGGGCGGTCCGCCGGAGGTGCGGGAGCGCCCGGGCGCCGGATGCGGGACTTGCCGGCCGAGATCCGTCCCCGGGAACGGCTCCTCCGGGACGGGCCCGCCGCCCTCAGCACCGCCGAGCTGGTGGCGATCCTCCTGCGCACGGGGACGCGGTCGCGTGGTGCCCTGGAGGTGGCCACCGACCTCTTGGGGGCCCACGGGAGCCTCGACCGGCTGGCCCGGGCGACGCCCCGGGAGCTCTGCCAGACCCCGGGCGTGGGGGAGGTCAAGGCCCTGCACCTCTTGGCCGCCTTCGAGCTCGGGCGGCGGCTCCGGGCGCTTCCGCCGCGGCAGAGGCCGGCGGTGCGGACCCCGGCCGACGCGGCGGGCCTGGTCATGGCCGACCTCCGCTTCGCGGAGACGGAACGGTTCCTCGCCCTGCTGCTCAACACGCGCCACGAGGTGGTGGACCGCGTGGAGCTGGGGCACGGGGGGCTGGCGAGCGCGCCGGTGCACCCGCGGGAGCTCTTCAGGGCTGCGGTCCGCGCGGGCGCGGCGGCCGTCATCCTCGTCCACAACCACCCGTCGGGGGACCCGGCTCCGAGCCGGGAGGACCTGGCGGTGACCGCCCGGCTGTGCCAGGCGGCCCGGGTCATGGGCATACCGATTGTGGACCACCTCATCATCGGGGACGGCCGGTACGTGAGCCTGAGGGAACGCGGGATCGCTTTCGAGGATGCTCCGCCGTGAGGGGGGACGAGGATGGTGTTTGACGGACTGCTGGGCCGGTTCACCCGCGACATGGGGGTCGACCTGGGGACGGCCAACACCCTGGTGTACGTCCGGCGGGAGGGGATCGTCCTCCGCGAGCCGTCGGTCGTGGCGCGGCGCGTCGACGGCGGGGAGATCCTCGCGGTGGGCGACGAGGCCAAGAAGATGATCGGCCGGACGCCGGGAGACATCGTGGCCACGCGGCCCCTGCGGGACGGCGTGATCGCCGACTTCGACACCACGGCGTCCATGCTCTCCTACTTCATCCGGCGCGGCCTGCGGGGCAGGAGCCTCTTCCGCCCGCGGGTGATCGTGGGGATCCCGAGCGGGGTCACGGAGGTCGAGAAGCGCGCGGTCATCGACGCGACCCTCCAGGCGGGGGCCCGGGAAGCCTACCTCATCGAGGAGCCCATGGCGGCCGCCATCGGGGCCGGCCTCCCGGTCTCCGAACCCGTGGGCAGCATGGTCGTGGACATCGGGGGCGGGACGACGGAGGTGGCGGTCATCGCCCTCGGGGGGATCGTCACCGCCCGGAGCATCCGCGTGGCGGGCGACGAAATGGACGAGGCCATCATCCAGTACGCCCGCAAGGCCTACAACCTCCTCATCGGCGAGCGGACGGCCGAGGACATCAAGATCCGCATCGGCTCCGCCTACCCCCAGCGCGAGGAGCAGACCATCGAGGTGCGGGGGCGGGACCTGGTCTCCGGGCTCCCCCGGACGGTCCGCATGACCAGCACGGAGGTCCGGGAGGCGATGGCGGAGCCCATCGCGGCGATCGTGGAGGCGGTGAAGATGACCCTCGAGAGGACGCCGCCCGAGCTCGCGGCGGACATCGTCGACCGGGGGATCATCATGGCCGGCGGGGGATCGCTCCTCCGGGGGCTGGACCGCCTCCTGAGTGAGGAGACCGGCATGCCGGTCATGCTCACGGAGGACCCCCTGAGCTGTGTCGTGCTCGGCACCGGGCGGGCCCTGGAGGAGATCGAGACCCTCAAGAAGGTCCTCATCACCAGCAAGAAGATGTAGGCGGTCCCGTGATCCCGTCCCACCTGGCGCGCCGGAGGCTCCTCGTCCTGGTGCTGGCGTGCGGCGTCCTGGGCCTCGCCGTCCTCACCGAGCAGGTCCGGGCCCCCGACCGCCGGGACGTCGGGTGGCTGGGGACGGCCATCGAGGGAGCCCTGGCCCCTGTCGTGGGCATCGTCGCCCGGGCGGGGGACCTGGTGGGGGAGGGGTGGGCGCTCCTCCACGAGATCGGGACCCTGCGCGCGGAGAACGCCCGGCTGGCGGCCGAGGTGGCCCAGCTCAAGGAGGAGAACGCCCGGTTGCGTCCCGCCGCGGAGGAGGCGAGCCGGCTCCGGAGCCTGCTGGCCCTCAAGCAGTCGGAGCCCTTCGCCTCCGTCGCCGCCCGCGTCATCGGACGCGACCCCAGCCACTGGTTCAGCTCGCTCCTCGTCGACCGGGGCACCCGCGACGGCGTCCGGCGGAACGACCCCGTGGTGACCAGCGAGGGGCTCGTCGGGCGCGTCATCGAGGTCGGGGGCTCGTGGTCCCGGGTCCTGCTGATCGTGGACCCCCGGAGCGCGGTGAGCGTGGTGGTGGTGAGGTCCCGGGAGACGGGGGTGGCCGAGGGACTGGGACGCCCTCTCCTCCGGGTCACCTACCTGTCCCGCGACGCCAGCATCCAGCCCGGGGACCTGGTGGAGACCTCCGGGCTGGGCCAGATCTACCCGCGGGGAGTGCCGGTGGGGACCGTCGTGGGGGTGAGCCGTCCTCCGGGGGATCTCTTCCAGGAGGCCGTGGTGCGGCCCGCGGTGGACCTGGGGCACCTCGACGACGTCCTGATCCTCCTGCGCCCGAGCCCGGGAGAGCCGGCCCGGTGAGGCGGGTCGCCCTCTACGCGCTCCTCGCCGTGGGCGCCGTGGTGCTGGACACGACCTGGCTCCCGCGGGTGAGCCTCGGAGGGGCCACCGCGGACGTGGTGCTCGTCCTGGTCATGACCATCGGGTTCCTCCACGGACCGGAGGTCGGGGCCCTCGTCGGCACGGGGATGGGGCTGCTCCAGGACCTCGTGACGGGCGTCCCCCTCGGGCTCGGCATGCTGGCCGGGCTGTGCGTGGGCACAGGGGCGGGCCTCGTCCGCGGGAGCATCTACCTCGAGTCCCTGTGGCTCCCGGCCCCTGCCGCGTGGGTCCTCACCGTCGTCCACCAGGTGGTGTGGATCGGCGCCGCGCACCTCGTGGGGCTCCTGACGGCGCCGGTCGCGACCCTCGCCCGGGTCGTCGTCCTGGGGGCGTGTTATAATGGAGCCGTCGCCGTGCCGGTCTTCCACGGGCTCCGCCGCCTCGACGACAGGATGGCGCACCACTCGACGGGAGCCCGCCCGGCGTGACCCAGGTCCTCCCTCCAGGATGAGACCCGCGGCTGTGGCATCGCGACACCGATGGACCGGGACGCCTTCGAACGGCGGTTAGGGGTCCTGCTGGCCGTGATCGCCGGCCTGCTGGGCGTGCTGGCCCTGCGCCTCTGGCAGGTCCAGATCGTCCAGGGCGAGTACTACCTGCGGCTGTCGGAGGAGAACCGGCTCCGCGTGACGCCCATCGCCGCGCCGCGCGGCCTCATCGTCGACCGGCGGGGCCGCCCCCTGGTGGAGAACCGGCCGGCGTTCACGGTGGCGGTCCTGCCCACCGAGTTCCGACACCCCGACGGGGAGATCCCCGTCCTGTCCCGCATCCTCGGGGTGGATCCGGCCGAGGTGGCGAGGAAGCTGAACGAGGCCCGGGCCCGTCCCTTCGCGCCCGTCCCCCTGCGGCGGGATGTCCCCAAGGAGGTCGTCGCCGCGGTGGAGGAGAGCCGGATCGACCTGCCCGGAGTTGTGGTGGAAGCGGAGCCGGTCCGGGAGTACCCCTACCACGAGCTGGCGGCCCACCTCCTGGGCTACGTGGGGGAGGTGAGCGAGCAGGACCTCCGGGCCTTCCCCCACGCTGGCTACCAGCCCGGCGACCTGGTGGGGAAGGCGGGGGTGGAGCGGGCCTACGACCAGTACCTGCGGGGACAGAACGGCGAGATCCAGGCCGAGGTGGACGCCCAGGGCCGCGTCGTCCGCAACCTGGGGATGGTCCCCGCGGTCCCCGGGGACACGGTGGTCCTGGGCGTGGACCTCACGGTCCAGCAGGCGGCCGAGGCCGCCCTCGGAGACCGCCGGGGGGCGGTGGTGGCCCTGGACCCGCGGAACGGGGCCATCGTGGCCCTCGTGAGCCACCCCTCCTTCGACCCCAACCTCTTCGCGGCGGGGATCCCGGCCTCCGCGTGGACCCGTCTCGTCCGGGATCCGGGCCAGCCGCTCCTCGACAGGGCCCTCCAGGCGGGCTACCCCACGGGGTCGGTCTTCAAGGTCGTCACCGCCTCCGCGGCCCTGGACCTGGGCATCGTGAGGCCCGACACGCAGTTTTACTCTCCGGGCTACTACCAGGTGGGGGGGTGGACGTTTCACGAGTGGAAGGCCCTGGGCCACGTCGACTTCATCGACGCCATCGCCCAGTCCTGTGACGCCTGCTTCTACGAGCTCTCCCGCCGCCTCGGGGCCGACCGGCTCGCGGAGTACGCCCACCGGTACGGCCTCGGCCGCCCGACGGGGGTCGACCTCCCCGGGGAGGACCCGGGGCTCATCCCCACCCCCGCCTGGAAGGAACGCCGCTTCCGACGGCCCTGGTACGTCGGCGACACGCTCAACATGGGAATCGGGCAGGGCTACGTGCTGGCGACCCCTCTCCAGGTGGCGCGCATGATGGCCGCGGTCGCAAACGGCGGGGACCTCGTCACCCCTCACGTGGCCACCGAGATCCGCGCTCCCGGGGGCCGCGTCGTGGCGCGGATCGCGCCGCCCCCGGGAGGCGAGGTCCGACTCAGCCCGGAGGCGCTGGCCGTGCTCCGCACGGGGCTGCGGGCGGTGGTCACCCGGGGCACGGCCGCGGCCATCCAGATCCCGGGCCTGCCCGTGGCGGGCAAGACCGGAACGGCCGAGGCGCCGCACGGGAAGCCCTACGCCTGGTTTGCGGGGTACGCCCCGGCCGACGCTCCGCGCCTTGTGGTGGTGGCCGTGGTGGAGAACGCGGGGTTCGGGGCGGAATTCGCGGCCCCCATCGTCCAGCGCGTGATGGAGGCGGCCTTCGGGCTCTCTCCCGCGGGGGACCCCCGGCCGTGAGCGCCGCGGTCGCCCGCCGGCTCCTCCGGAACGTGGACGTCGTCCTCGTGGCGACGACCTTCGCCCTCGTGGCCTTCGGCCTCGTGATGGTGTACAGCACCACGCGGGCGGGCCCCCGCCCCCTGGCCTTCGTCCACAGCCAGCTCCTCCACCTGGCGGCGGGCGTGGCCGTGGGGTTGGTGATCCTGGCCGTGGACTACCGGGTCTTCGCGCGGGGGGCGAAGTGGCTGTACCTCGCGAACCTGGTCCTCCTCGCCGCCGTCCTGGTGCTGGGCCGCACGAGCCTGGGGGCGCAGCGCTGGATCTCCCTGGGGCCCCTGGGACAGTTCCAGCCGTCGGAGTTCGCCAAGCTGGCCATCGTCCTCACGCTGGCCAAGCACCTCTCCGACCGCCCCGGCCCCTACGAGTCCCTCCGGGACCTCCTCCCCTTCCTCGTCCACACGGCCATCCCGGTGGTCCTCATCTTCCGCCAGCCCGACCTGGGGACCGCCCTCGTCTACGGCGCGATCCTCGTAGGGATGCTGTACGCGGCGGGGGCCCGCCAGCGGGACATCGCGCTCCTCGGCCTCGGTGCGGGGGCCCTCTCGCCCCTCCTGTGGCACCTCCTCCACGACTACCAGCGGCGGAGGCTCCTGGTGTTCCTCGACCCCTCGCTGGACCCCCAGGGCGCGGGCTACGGGCTCATCCAGTCCAAGATCGCCGTCGGCAGCGGGATGCTGTGGGGCAAGGGCCTGTTCGAGGGGACCCAGAACGTCCTCCGGTTCGTCCCGGAGCACCACACGGACTTCATCTTCTCCGTGGTGGGCGAGGAGCTCGGGTTCGTGGGGGCGATGGTCCTCTTGGGCCTGTTCCTCCTGTGGATCGCCCGGGGGGTGCGGATCGCCGCCCTGGCGCGGGACCGGTTCGGGGCCCTTTCGGCCGTGGGCATCGTCTCCATGGTGGCCTTCCACGTGTTCGTGAACATCGGGATGACCGTGGGGATCATGCCCATCACCGGGATCCCCCTCCCCTTCATCAGCTACGGCGGGAGCGCCCTCATGACCATGCTGTGGGCCACGGCCGTGCTGGTGAACATCGGCATGCGGCAGAGGAAGATCCTGTTCTGAGGGGACCGGGCGACACGCGCGCGGGCAGGACCATGGCCAAGGAGATCATCGCCAACGTCGAGCCGTACGAGGTGCGCGTGGCGGTCCTCGAGGACGGCGTCCTCGTCAACCTCTTCCTCGAGCGGAACCAGCCCCTGGCGGGGAACATCTACAAGGGCCGCGTGGCCACCGTCCTCCCCGGCATGGAGGCGGCCTTCGTGGACATCGGGCTCGAGCGGAACGCCTTCCTCCACGCCGCGGATATCCGGTCCCACCGCCTGGGCGGGGAGGAGCTGGAGGACCCCATCGGCCGCGGCGGCGTGATCACCGAGCGGCTCCGGGTGGGCCAGGAGATCCTCGTCCAGGTCACCAAGGAGCCCCGCGGGAGCAAGGGCGCCCGCGCGACCACCTACATCGCCCTCCCGGCCCACTACCTCGTGCTCATGCCCACGGTCACCGGGGTGGGGGTGAGCCGCAGGATCGCCGACGAGCGGGAGCGCCGTCGGCTGAGGGCCCTTGCGGAGCGGCTGCGCCCCGAGGGGATGGGGCTCATCGTCCGGACGGCGGCGGAGGGCGTCGACGAGCGCGAGCTCCGGGACGACGTCCGGTTCCTCCTGGGACTGTGGGAGCGGGTCGTGGAGCGGGCCCGCGGCAGCCGCGCGCCGGCGCTCCTGTACCAGGACCTCGGCCTGATCCGGCGGGTCGTCCGGGACATCTTCACCGGGGACGTGGACCGGTTCGTGGTGGACTCCCGGGAGGAGTACGAGCGCATCCGCGACCTCGTGGGGTCCTTCGCCCCGGCCCTCCGGGATCGGGTCCACCTCTACACGGGCGCAGAGCCCGTCTTCGACGCCTACGGGATCGAGCGAGAGGTGGAGCGGGCGCTCCACCGGAGGGTGTGGCTCCCCAGCGGAGGGTACATCGTGTTCGACCGCACCGAGGCGGCCACCGTCATCGACGTGAACACCGGGAAGTACGTGGGGAAGACCGACCTGGCCAGCACGATCTTCAAGACCAACCTGGAGGCCGCCCGGGAGATCGCCCGCCAGATCCGCCTCCGCGACATCGGCGGCATCATCCTCATCGACTTCATCGACATGGAGTCGGAGAAGCACCAGCGGGCTGTCATGGCGGCGCTCGAGGAGGCCGTGCGCGCGGACCGCGCCAAGGTCCACATCATCGACCTGACGCAGCTCGGCCTCGTGGAGCTCACGCGGAAGCGCGTGTACCAGGACCTGGAGGAGCTCCTGCGGATCCCGTGCCCCTACTGCGAGGGGCGGGGCCGCATCCTCTCCCCGCAGAGCGTCGCCGTCCGCGCCCGGAGGGAGCTCCGCCGCGTGGCGGGCACCTCGCGGGCCCGGTGCCTGCTGGTGCACGTGCACCCCGAGGTGGCGGCGCTCCTCGACCGGGACGCCCTGTGGCGCGAGCGCCTGGAGCGGGAGTCCGGGAAGACCATCCTCGTCCGGCCCCTCCAGGGGATCCACCTCAACCGCCTCAGCATCCTCCAGGCGGACAGCGTGGAGGCGGCGGAGCGCGAGGCGGCGAGCCCCCGGTGGGACGGCCAGCGCGGCGAGGTGGTCTGGCTCGACCCCGTGCGGGGAGAGGGGCTCGACCTCCCGGAGGAGGAACGGCTGGACGCCCGCTTCCCCGGCATGGGCCCGCGACCTCAGGGAGGGCCCCTCGCGCGGATCCGGGAGTGGGTGGCCCGCTGGTTTCCGGGCCGGCCCCGATCCCCGGGGTCGGGCGAGCGGCCGGGCCCGGAGGTCGGGACGCCGGGGGAGGCGCGCCGCCGCTAGCCCGGAGGCGCAGCGGGATTTGCGCCCTCCCGGAGCGTACTTAGGCAGGAGATCCTTGGACACGAGGAGCCGACGATGCAGCGGGTGACCCGGCGGGAGTTCTTGAAGGTGGCGGCGGCGACGGGCTTGGGGGCGGCCGGAGCGCAGGCGGGGGAGCGCCTCGCCTGGGCCGCCCCTCCGCGGCGGGGCGGGACGCTCGTCTTCGCCACCTCGGCGCTGCCGGCCAGCATCGAGCCCCACCTGGAGGGGGCGGACATCTGGCAGAAGCGCAAGCCGCTCGTCTACGAGAACCTCGTGTGGATCGACTACGCCCTGCAGCCCCAGCCCCAGCTGGCCGAGGCGTGGGAGAGGAAGTCGGACACCGTCTACGTCTTCAAGGTCCGGGAGGGCGTGAAGTTCCACAATGGCAAGACGCTGGACGCCGAGGACGTGAAGTACAGCTACGAGCGGGTGATGGATCCCAAGACCGGCTCGGGCGGCCGGGGCGACCTCGTGATGATCAAGCGGATCGACGTCCTGGACCGGTACACCCTGCGGTTCGTCCTCAGCGGTCCGTCGGCCCCCTTCCTCATCAACCTGGGGGGGAAGTACAACGGCGTCATCCCCAAGGGCTCCGCCCCCACCGGGAGGGAGCTCCTCCAGCGCGCGGTGGGGACCGGCCCTTTTTCGGTGGAGAGCTTCCAGCCCAACCAGCGGCTGGTGCTGAAGCGCCACGACCAGTACTGGCAGCCGGGCGTCCCCTACCTGGACGGCATCACCTTCATCGCGGTCCCGGACGAGTCGTCCATCGTGGCGGGGCTCCGCACCAACCAGATCCACATGGCCGACTTCGCCAACACCCTGTACTACTTCCAGGTGCGGAGCGTGGGCCACCTCGACGTCATTCGCGCGCCGTCCATCCGGTGGGTGGTCCTCGACCTGGCGGGCGACATGGCCCCCACGAGCCATCCCGACGTGCGCCGCGCCATCGAGCTGGCCCTCGACCGGCAGGTGATCCTGCAGACGGCTGGCAGCGGCCTCGGCGAGCGCCTCGGGGTCCTCCCGCCCGCCATGAAGGGGTGGGCCCTCGCGCCAAGCCGCCTCCCCAACCAGGCTCCGAACCCCGACGAGGCCCGCGCCCTCCTGAGGAGGGCGCTTCCGGGCGGGGCGGGGTCGCTCACCATCCGCACGATCGTGGGCTTCCCGGAGCTGGGCGCGTCCCTCCAGGTCATCGTGGACCAGCTCCGGGCCGTCGGGCTCGGCGTCCGCGTGGAGACCGTGGACATCGGCGTGTGGATCAAGGACTTCCTCGCCCGCCGGTCGCCCCCCACCATGAACGTCTGGGGCGGGTTCGTGGACCCCGACCAGGCCTTCTACCGCCACTACCACACGCCCCCCGACGGGATGGACTTCCGCCGGTGGAACAACCGGGAGGCCGACAGGCTGCTGGACGAGGGACGGGTCACCCTCGACCGCGCCAGCCGCCAGAAGATCTACGCGCAGTTCCAGGTGCTCATGGCGCAGGACCCCATCAGCATCCCCCTGTACGCGCCGGACCTGGTCTACGCCCTGCAGAAGACCGTCAAGGGCTTCCGCCCCCACCCCACCGGCTTCTACTACGGCGTCCGCTACGTCTCCCTGACCGGCTAGGGTCCCGGCGCCGGGGAGTCGGGTCCGTGCTCCGGTACCTCCTCAGGCGGAGCGCCGCCATGCTGGTGACCCTGCTCGGCATCGCCGTCCTCGTCTTCCTCCTGGTCCGGCTGATCCCGGGGACCGTGGTGGAGGAGCTCCTGGGGCAGGGGGCCCTCGTGACCCCGGAGACCCTCCGGAGCCTCCGGGAGTTCTTCGGGCTGGACCAGCCGCTTGCGGTCCAGTTCGCCCACTGGATCGCCCGCGTGGCCCGCGGCGACCTGGGCGAGTCGTGGCGGAGCACCCGGCCGGTTCTGGCCCTGCTGGCCTCGAGCCTGCCCGTCTCGGCCGAGCTCGCGGTGCTCGCCATCGCGGTGGCGCTCGCCGTGGGCATCCCGGTGGGCGTGCTGTCGGCCGCCCGGCCCCGGTCGGCGCTCGACGGCGTCGTGCGGGTGGGGTCCACCCTGGCGCTGTCGGTCCCGGCCTTCTGGCAGGGGACGATCTTCATCCTCCTCTTCTCCCTCTACCTCCACTGGATGCCGCCGCTCCAGTGGGTGCCCCTCGGCCGCCACCCCCTCGCAAACCTGGCCCTCATGGCGCTGCCCGCCCTGACTCTGGGGACGGCCAGCGGGGCCATGGTGGCCCGGATGACCCGGTCGTCCATGCTGGAGGCGCTGGGGCAGGACTACGTCCGCACGGCCCGAGCCAAGGGCGTGGGGGCGCTCCGGGTCCTGGGCCGCCACGCCCTGCGGAACGCCCTCATCCCCGTCGTGACCGTCGTCGGGGTCCAGATGGGCTACCTGCTCGGGGGGATCGTCGTCGTGGAGGACGTGTTCTCCCTCCCGGGCGCGGGACGCCTGCTCCTCGACGCCCTCTTCCAGAGGGATTACCCGGTGGTCCAGGGGACCATCCTCGTCCTCGCCGCGCTCTTCATGCTGGTGAACCTCGGGGCCGACGTGCTGTACGCGGTGCTGGACCCCCGGATCCGCTATGGCTGAGGCGGCCCTGGGAGGGGTCCTGCGGAGGGCGGCGCCCTGGAGGGCCCTCCGCCGGAGCCCCCTCTTTGTCGCGGGAGCGGTGCTCCTCGGGGTCTTCCTCCTCATGGCGCTCGCCCCCGGACTCCTCACGCACCGGTCTCCCATCGCCGTGGAGGCGGCCCAGGTCTTCCGGCCTCCGGGGCCCGCGCACCCCTTCGGCACCGACCGGTTCGGACGGGACGTCTTCACGCGGGTCGTCTACGGGGCCCGGGTCTCTCTGGGGATCGCAGGGGTGTCCGTCGCGGCCGCCCTGGCCGTCGGCGGGAGCCTGGGGCTCCTGGCCGGCTACACGGGGTCGTGGGTGGACCAGGTGACGGGGCGCCTGATGGACCTCGTCTTCGCCTTTCCCCCCATCCTCCTGGCCCTGGCCCTCGCGGCCGTGGCCGGAGCCGGGAGCGCGACCCCGACTGTCGCCATCGCGGTGGTGTACGCGCCCCTCTTCTTCCGCGTCGTCCGGGGGAGCGTGCTGGCCGAGCGGGAGCAGGCCTACGTGGAGGCCGCGCGCGCCCTGGGCGCCTCGCCCGTCAGCATCATGACCCGGCACATCGTGCGCAACATCCTCTCCCCCGTCATCGTCCAGGTGGCGGTGACGCTCTCCTACGCCATCCTCATCGAGTCGGCCCTCAGCTACCTCGGGGTGGGAGTCCAGCCCCCGACCCCCTCCTGGGGGACCACCCTCAACGAGGGGAAGGAGTTTCTGGAACTGGCCCCCTGGGTGTCCATCTTCCCGGGGCTGGCCATCATGCTGTGCGTCCTGAGCTTCAACTTCCTGAGCGACGGCCTCCGCGACGTCCTCGACCCGCGCTCCGGGCTCGTCCTCCGCTAAGCCCAGTACCGGCGGGCCCAGGCGGCCCCCGTCCACGTGTGCCAGCGCCGCGGGGTGATCCGGATCAGGTACCGCGGGCGCTCCAGGGTCTCCCGGGCGTACCGGTCCCCCTCGGCCCCCAGGTAGCGCCGCGACATCTCCACCACGAGGGCGCCGAGCCGGGGGCTGTCCTTGGGGGCCACCGGGCCCTCCACGATGTGGGCGGAGCCCTCCACCAGCACGCGCGTGTGCTCCCGGTGCACGTCGTCGGCCACGTGGAAGGCCACGGCAGGGGTGGCGCGGATGTGGGCCACGTAGGACGACCGCTCGCGGCCGACGATGTAGATGACCCGTTCTTGGGGATCGTACTGATACCAGACCGGGACCACGTAGGGTGTGCCCTCCGGCGTGACGGTCGCAAGACGCGCCACCCAGGGATGGGCGAGGAACAGGCGAATTTCCTCCTCGGTGAGGGGTCCGATCTTCCGGGGCGGCGGTGGGGCGGCCATGGTCTCCCTCCCCATGTTCGCCGGCGAGGGGAGAGGGCCTGCCCCGGCCGAGGGTCCTGCGGGTCCGGGGAAGGGGACGAGGCTCCCGGCAGGGGGCGGCAGGTGAGGAGGCGGAGGCACCCATGGAGGATCTCGGTCGTCTCCTGGAGGGGCAGGTCGCGCTGGTGACCGGAGGGGCGAGGGGGATCGGCCGGGCGTGTAGCGAGCTCCTGAGCCGGGCCGGCGCCGCCGTGGTCGTGGCCGACCGGCTCGGCCCCGAGGCCGAGGGCGTCGCGGGAGCGCTGCGGGCAGCGGGGGGGAAGGCCCTCGCGGTGCCGGCTGACGTCACCCGGTCCGAGGACGTCGCCCGGATGGTCGAGGCCGCCTCCCAGGCTTTCGGCTCCCTCGACATCCTCGTCAACAATGCCGGCATCCTGAGCGAGACGCCTACGGATCGCCTCACGGAGGCCCAGTGGGATCACCTCATGGCGGTCAACCTGAAGGCCGTGGTGTTCGTGTCCCAGGCCGTGCTCCCCACTATGGTCCGGCGCGGCGGCGGGGCCATCGTCAACATCTCCTCCCTGGCGGCGCGGGTTGGCGGGATCGCGACGGGCGTCGACTACGCGGCCAGCAAGGCGGGGATCCTCGGTGTCACCCGCACCCTGGCCCGGCAGTACGGCCCCCGGGGGATCCGCGTCAACGCCGTCGCCCCCGGCCCCATCGAGACCGAGATGACCCGCCACTGGGGGGAGGAGCTCCGGCGCCAGTTCGTGGAACGGATCCCCCTCGGCCGGCTCGGGACCCCGGAGGACGTCGCCCGCGTGGTCCTCTTCCTCGCGAGCCCCTGGGCCGCGTACATCACGGGCGCGACGGTCGACGTCAACGGGGGCCTCTACATGGGGTGAGGGAGGGGATGGATCCCGCGGCGCTCGTCCCGCTGGGGAGGACGGGGCTCCGGGTCACGCGGGTGGGGCTCGGGACGGCCCCGCTCGGGGGTCTCTTCGAGGCGGTGGGCGACAGCGCCGCCCACGCGGTGGTCGAGCGCGCCTACGTCCTCGGGATCCGGTTCTTCGACACGGCCCCCCTGTACGGGTGTGGCCTGGCGGAGATGCGGCTCGGCCACGTCCTCCGCCGCAAGCCCCGCGGGGAGTTCGTCGTGGCGACCAAGGTGGGCCGCCTCCTGCGGCCGGGAGCGCCCCCGGATCCGGCGCAGCCCTTCTGGAGGGAGCGTGTTGTGCGGGACGGTCTGCCGGTGCACCCCGTGTTCGACTTCAGCTACGACGGGGTGATGCGGTCCGTGGAGGAGAGCCTCGGTCGCCTCGGCCTGGACCGGGTGGACATCCTCCACATCCACGACCCCGACGACCACTTCGAGGAGGCGCTTTCGGGAGCGTACCGGGCCCTCGACCGGCTGCGGCGCGAGGGCACCGTCCGGGCCATCGGCGTCGGCATGAACCAGGTGGAGATGCTGGTGGAGTTTGCGCGCCGGGCCTCCGTCGACTGCGTCCTCGTCGCGGGCCGGTACACGCTCCTCGACTGTAGCGCGCTTCGGGAGCTCCTGCCCCTGTGTCGGGACCGCGGCATCGCCGTCATCGCCGGCGGCGTGTTCAACAGCGGCATCCTCGCGTCTCCCCGGCCCGGGGCGACCTACGACTACAGGCCGGCCCCGCCCGCGGTCCTGGACCGGGCCCGGCGGCTCGAGGCCTTCTGCGCGCGCCACGGTGTGCCCCTCTTAGCGGCGGCCATGCAGTTTCCCCTGGGGCACCCGGCCGTGGCGGCCGTCCTCCTCGGGTGCCGCTCCGTGGAGGAACTGGAAGAAGACCTGCGCCTCTTCCGGGTGGAGATCCCCGCGGCCCTGTGGGAGGACCTGCGGGGCGCCGGTCTCCTGCCCGGGGACGCGCCTGTGCCGGGGGAGACATCCCGTGCAGGGTGAGCTGGTCGTCGACGCCCACCAGCACTTTTGGGATCCCCGGCCGGGGCGGTACCCGTGGATGACCGAGGAGTACGCGCCGATCCGGCGACGGTTTGGGCCGGAGGACCTCCGTCCCCTCCTGGCCGAGAAGGGGGTCCATAGGACGGTGCTGGTGCAGACCTGCTCGAGCCTGGAGGAGACCTGGGAGTTTCTCCGCCTGGCCCAGCACACGGACTTCGTCGGCGGGGTCGTGGGGTGGGTGGACCTCACCGATCCCGGGATCTCCGCCACGCTCCGGCGCCTGAAGACGGCTCCGGAGGGGAGGTGGCTCGTGGGCGTCCGCCACCAGGTCCACGACGAGCCCGATCCCCGGTGGCTCGTGCGGGAAGATGTTCTCCGGGGCCTCGCGGCGGTCGCGGAAGCCGGGCTGGCCTACGACTTCCTGGTGCGGACGCGGGAGCTCCCCGCGGCCCTGGAGGTGGCGCGGAGGTGTCCCCACCTCCGGTGTGTCATCGACCACATGGCGAAGCCGCCCATCCGGACGGGGCAGGTGGACGCGTGGGCCGAGGCGATGGCCCCCTTCAGTGACCTGGACAATGTCTTCTGCAAGCTCTCCGGCCTCGTGACCGAAGCCGACTGGGCCCGCTGGACCCCGGAGGACCTCGCGCCCTACGTCCGCCGGGTGCTCGGGTGGTTTGGGACCGACCGCGTGATGTTTGGGTCGGACTGGCCGGTCTGCCTCCTCGCGGCCACCTACGCGCAGGTCGTCGACGCCGCGGTGCAGCTCCTGGGCGATCTCGCGGCCGACCAGAGGAGACGCGTGATGGGCACTAACGCGCTCGCCTTCTACAGGCTCCCCCGGGAAGGCGTGTGACCCGGTCCCTCCGGCCTGCCGCGGCAGTGCCGTCCATGCCGCCTCCCCACCGACCACGATCGGCGAGCTCAGGAACTTCGAGGGGATGTCCACCTGGTAGGCATGGACGCCCGGGAGGGCTCGGGGCTCGACGTACGTGAAGTCGATCCCGCGGGCCGGGATGGCATAGGGCTCCCAATGGACGATTTCTCCGTCACGAAAGACGATCACGCTCCGCGGCCGGGGGACCGAGGAGGACACCGGGAGGCTCAGGTGGAGGCGGACCGGGGACGGGAGGACACGGGTGGGGCCAGGGACCGGGTCAAACCGGGAGAGCTCGGCCGCCATCCGTGTGATGTACGTCCGTCCCTCGCGCAACGCCTCCAGCACCGTGTGCTCGGTGCAAGGCTCGTCGCCCAGGGGGACGTAGGGCGCGTGAGAGAGCTGCTCGTCGGCAAACCGGGGGAGGCTGCGAGTTCGGCGCCGCCTGTGAGCCGGACGACCATAGCGGCGCCGCACGTGAACACCCTGCGGTACGCCCTGCCGAGGAACGCTATCCTGTGGAGGAGCTTGGCGAGGGGCGGCCGGGTCGTCTGGGGCCCCACGTGGAAGTCGCAGCTCGCGTACACGCCCTTCATCCTCCCCGGATCGGTGGTAGCGTGGTCCGCGACGAGCAGGATGTCTTCCGCCTCGTGGATCAGCTCGACCGCGCCCGAGGAGAAGAAATCCAGGTAGCGGCTGGTGTCGAGGCGCAGGAGGTCATACCGGTAGTCCGGCTGCTGGCCCGGTCTGGCGCCAAGGGCGCTGTGCTGGAACTGGTGGCTCGCCGCCGGCGGGAGGCTGTAGGCGCGGAGCTTTTCCTGGAGCGCCAGAATGGTGCCCCGGCCACCCTGGGAGTCCGTCCACTGGGCGAAGGGATCGGTGCCGGGGGTGGTCCAGTCGTACTCCCCGGCCGCCGCCCGCTCCCGGATGGAGAACGCCAATGTGTGGGCTTCGGAGAAGGCGGTGGTGACCGGGTCGTCCCACCGGACCTCCATCTCGCCGCCGGGGATGACCGGGAATCCCAGGGCGCGGCTGGCGTCGTCGCATGCGCGGACATACTCGTCCAGGGTGCGGTGCGTGAAGAGCTTGAGATTGCGGAGGTGGTCGGTGATGATCAGGAAGTCGTAACCGGCCTCCCGGGCGATCTCTCCTGCCCGCACCCGTTGCGCTTGCGAGGATCGTAGGACACCCCGTGACCGTCGCTCCTCCCTGGTGCCCGCTCGAGCGCCCTCGGGATCGCAGGCCCGATTCCGTGGGACGGGCATCTTCGCTGGGTCCTTCGGCCATCCTCCCGTGCCAGGGGGAGAGGTACCGGGGGCGTCTCGCGACGGGGACTGCTCCCTCGCGCTCCCGCCGGCCGGATGCTGCCAGGGCCGCTCGCGGGACCTACGGTGCCCCACGCCCCCCACGCCCTTCGCAGTAATTTCGTAAGCTCCGAGGTGAAGTAACCGCCAGCCCAAGGGTATCTGCATTTTCTCACAAGGTCCCCTGGAGAGGGCATTTTTGCAAATTGTCGGGGGGGCTTGACATCGGGCTGATCTGAC
>Ga0209810_1000578_pt1 | contig 76684 bp, 77 predicted proteins | sample Coa_R1_7_FD_187159 | JGI IMG/M metagenome (GOLD analysis project Ga0209810, IMG submission 187159) | Surface soil microbial communities from Centralia Pennsylvania, which are recovering from an underground coalmine fire - Coalmine... | ecosystem: Environmental > Terrestrial > Soil > Unclassified...
TTCGCGACCGCGGCCGCGGCCGCCATCGCCATCGGCTCCCCGACACCCTCCGGCTGCTGACTCGACCACTGGATCACGATCGGCGTCACCTCCGGCGCGTCCTTGAAGCGCATGATCGGGTAGGTGACGAAGTCCGTGCTCGCCACTCGCGTACGGGTGTAGCGATACTGCTCGACGAGCAGGCGGCTGAGGATCTGCGTCACGCCGCCGACGATCTGGTTCTCGATCCCGCCTGGGTAGACGGCGAGCCCAGCGCTGACCGCCTGCCAGACGTGCCTCACCCGGATCTTGCCGGTCTTCTTGCTCACCTCCACATCCGCGATCGCCGCCGTCTGCGCATACGTCTTCGTGTTGTCGGCGTTCGACCAAGCGACGCCGCGGCCGGTGACGACCTCGTCGTTCGAGAGCTTCGACGCCGACACCCTCGGCTGCCAGCCCGCTGCCTTCGTGACCGCGTCCAGCACCGCGAGCAGTTGGTCGTGCGCCTGCCCCTTGCTGAGGTCGTTGCCCTGGACGACGTTCTGGATCCGGAACGCGACCGGGTCGATCCCGGCCGCGTGCGCGAGCTCGTCGATCACCTGCTCGCCGGCGAACGTCACGTGCGGGGAGCTCCCGCCCCGCAACCAGAAGACCTTGATCCAGTTGCCGAGCAGCGGAATCGACTTCAGCAGATACCGGCCGTTCGGGACGTTGTACATCGCCGCCGGATAGAAGTGGCCGCTGATACTCGATGCAGGCGTCGGGAGCGGCACGCCGATCAGCTCGGCGTTCGTCTGCACGTTGTCGCTCCGGTACTGCGGGTAGAAGTGCGTGAAGTCGAAGGCGACCAGGTTGCCCTTGGCATCGACGCCCGCCCGGACATCCATCAGCGACGCCGGCGAGGTCTGCCCCCAGCCGATCTCGTCCCAGCGCATGAGCTGCACCCGTACCGGAGCACCGACCGCCTGCGACATGATCGCCGCCGCCTGGGCGACGTCGAAGTACTGCGCGCCGTCACCGAAGCAGCCACCCATCGCGCAGGCGGTGACACGCACCTGGCTCTGCGGGAGGCCGAGGACGAGGGCGACCTGCGGCAGCGTCTGGTAGGCGCCCTGGGTACCGGAGAAGATCCGGGCTCCCTGCGGCGTCACGTCGGCAACCGCGCACTGTGGACCGATCGGGGTGTGGATATTCGTCGGCCAGCCGTAGCTTCCAGCGACGACATGGGCGGCCGAGGCGAGCGCTGCATCGACGTTGCCGCTGTTGACCGCCACCCCGCCGAGGTCGCTCGTACTCGTCACCGTCTTGCCGGCGCTGTCGAGCGCCCGCATGTACTCGAGCTCGTCGCCGTTACCCGGCAGCGCCGCCGGGGGATCCGCCCACTTCACCTTGAGCTGTGCCGCAGCCTGGATCGCGTCGTACTCGCGCGGGGCGACGACACCGAGGAAGTTCCCCTTCCGCACGATCCGCACGTTCGGGATGTGCGCAATCGAGCTCTCGTCAACCGAAACGATCGGCACCCCGAAGCCGAACACCGCCTGGCCGCGCGGACGCACCACCCGCCCGTGCAGCATCCCTGGCAGGCGGATGTTCTGAATGTAAACCTCACTGCCGGTGACGATGTCGGGGATGTCGATCCGCGGCGGCGAGGTACCGACGAGCGTGTACTGGCTGACCGGCTTCGACGGGGGCTGCCCGGCAGCGATACCACCAAAATAGAAGCCGGTGGGACGGCCCATGTTCCAGCTCGCCGGCATCTCGATGTTGAACAGCCTTCCGCCGATCAGCTCCCCGTAGGTGACCGACTTGCCGCCGCCGGACACGACCCCTTTGCTGACCGAAAGCTGCGCGACCGGCACTCCAAGCCGCTGCGAGGCCATACCAAGGAGCGCCTGAGCGGCCGTCGCCGCCGCCGCGCGCACCCCCGGACCAGCGTTCTTGATCGTGTTACTCGCCGAATGCTTGCCGGTGTCCGGCGTGAGCGCCGTGTCTGCCATCACGAACCGGAGCTGACTCATCTCCATACCGAGCTCCTCACCGGCGATCATCAGCAGCCCGGTGTCCGAGCCGGTTCCCTGCCGGATCCCCCCCGTCTTGATCGTCGCGGTGTTGTCCGGATTGATCGTGATCCAGGAGTCCACCGAGTACTGATCGACGCCGTTGCTCGTGTACGGACTCGTGTCGGCACGCGCCTCCCCGGCGAGACCAGCACCGGCGAGGCTGAAGCCGACGATCAACGCCCCGCCACCCCTCAAGAACTGCCTCCGGCTGAACTCCTTCTCATGCAGAAGGCCGGTCATCGCTACCTACCCCCCTTCGTCGCCATCAGCGCGAACGCCTGCTCGATCGCCGTCAGGATCCCCGGGTCGGTGCCGCACCGGCACCGATCCCCGTCTGCGACCTCCTCCCCGGTCGCACTCGTGCTCCGCACGGAACTCGCCATACCACGCCTCCAATCGCATGCGCTACCGCCGTCGCGGCGAGGGGTAGGCGAGCGGTCGCCGCTCCGCGACGACGCGACCAAACGGTACACCCACCGGACACCCGCCGCCGCTCCCTTCCGCAAGGCTCGCGCCCCCAGTTCAACGCCGCTACGTCGCCGCGACCCTCCACGAGCGGCGGTGAACGCTCGGCCTGGGCCTGCGGCGGCGGTGGGTCAGGGGTGGGCTGCCGGGGCGCCGTCGCGGTAGCGTGCCCGCCCTTGCCGGACGTGAACCTGGATCTCGGCGCCGGAGCGGTCGGCCCCTGCGATCAGATCCCCCGCCGAGGCGGCCCCTTCGCGGGAAGCTGCTGCCCGAACGGCGGGCGCACCGCCCGACCAACCGCCCACCCCGCACGCAGGCCCCCCGGCCGGCGACCGCGGGCGCGTCGCGGGTCGCCTGCCGCCGTGGCGATCCCTAGCGACCGCGGCCGGTCGTCGGTCGACCACGAGCACGGCCGAGTACCCACCCGTACGGCCGATTACGCTTGCGGGTCTCAATCGCGCGCAAGCAAGCGAAAGGGGGTCGAGCGATTGATGACCAGAGCTCTACAGCGACCGTACCTGCTCGCGTCGGGACTGCTCCTCGTCGGGGCGGGGCTCGTCGGCGCGATCGGGTTCCCGGGCGGTGCGCCCGCCCAGGTCGCAACTCGCCGGGCGGCAGCCGGCCCGCACGATCCGACTCGGGGCGGGCTGATCCTCTCCGGAACCAACGACCCAAACGAGGTGGAGCCGAGCGGTGCCCGCCCGGGCGACTACTACCTCGACACGGCGACCTCGGTCCTCTACGGGCCGGCGACGGGGACACCCCACCACCTCGCCTGGGGGTCCGGGACGCCGCTGATCGGGCCGCCGGGGGCAACCGGCCCGCAGGGGCCCACCGGCCCGCAGGGGCCCACCGGCCCGCAGGGGCCCACCGGCCCGCAGGGACCGAAGGGGCCGGCGGGGCCGCCGGGAGCGACCGGCCCGCAGGGGGCGACCGGAGGCAACCGGCCCGCAGGGGCCCACCGGCCCGCAGGGGCCCACCGGCCCGCAGGGACCGAAGGGGCCGGCGGGGCCGCCGGGAGCGACCGGCCCGCAGGGGGCGACCGGAGCCCAAGGGCCAGCGGGGCCCATGGGGCCGCTGGGGCCGGTGGGGCCGCCGGGGCCGCCGGGGCCGCCAGGCCCGCCGGGGCCGCAGGGAGCGGCCGGCCCGCAGGGGCCGACCGGGACCCAGGGGCCGGCGGGGCCTCAGGGGGCGACTGGCCCGCAGGGGCCGACCGGGGCGACCGGACCTGAGGGCCCCGCGGGCGTCTCGCTGATCGCCGGGAACACGGTCCCGTTCACCTCGCTGACCAAGAACCAGGGCAGGTTCGGGGATGCCTCCCCGATCTACGTCGGCGGCGGGTGGTACACGGAGCGCACCGTCAACTTCACCCTGAGCCACCAGGCGAGCGTGCTCGCGATCGGCTCCGCCGTCCCGGCCCTCACGAACGACGCGGAGGTCGACAACGTCGAGTGCGTCGTCCTGATCGACGGCTCGCAGGGCCAGAACGCGACGCTCAACGCCGTCGCGATCGGACAACCAGGCGTCGCGTACCTCACCAAGGCCGGCGCAACAGGCACCTATGACCTCGCCTCGACGATCACCTCGACCGTCGAGGCCGACAACCTCCCAGCGGGCTCCCACCAGGCCGCTCTCTACTGCGCCGGGTTCAGCGGTGCCGACAGTGACGCGATCGACATCTACGACGCGGCCATCGCCGTCGTCGCCACCTAGCCTGAGCCGCTCACAGAGGATTGTGAACGGCTGAGCGACACGACCGGTCCTCCTCCGGGGCTCGTGCACCACCACGACCACGTCCCGGAGGAGGACCGGACGGGCCTTCGGGCGCGCTCTCGTTGCGTCCCAAGGACGTGGCGTCCACCGTCGGCTGCTCAGGCCACGGGGTGACGACGCGGGGCCGGGGCCGCCTGGTCACGCCCCGACTACGTCGGCCGGTCCTCGACCGTCGCCCTGCGTCCCCACCTGTCCGATCGCGGCAGAGCCCGAGCGGGCGCCGGAACCCGCCAGGTGCAGGGATCTCGGGCGTGGGAAGCGGAGAGGGCGGGATTTGAACCCGCGACGCACCTTTCGGCACGTACGCGATTTCCAGTCGCGCTCCTTCGGCCGCTCGGACACCTCTCCGCGGCCGGCGAAGCGTAGCGGCCCCGCTCAGTCGTGGACGCGGGCGATCAGCTCCTCGCGCTTGAGCACCCGCACCCGGTGGCTCGAGCGCACCAGCCTGACCTCGTAGCCCGCCTCCCGCGGGTAGAGGACCTTGTCGCCCGGCTCGATCAGCGTCACGTCGGGCCCGACGGCGGCGACGATCCCGGTCAGGCACTGGGCCGCCTCGTTGATCGGCACGATCAGGCCGGTCGCCGTCTCCGACTCCTCGAGCGGCTGGACGACGACGTAGTCGTCGAGCGGCTCCAGCGTGACGTCGGTGCGGGCGAGCGGGTCGAGCACAGCCTCAGCATAGGCTCTCCGGGTGCGGATCGGCCGCCACGAGGTGCCCATCTCCAACCCGGAGAAGGTCTTCTTCCCGGCTTGGGGGATCACCAAGGGCGAGCTCGTCCGCTACTACCTCGACGTCGCCGAGTGCGTGCTGCCGCACCTGCGCCGACGGCCGTTCCACATGAAGCGCTACCCGAACGGCGTCGAGGCCGACTTCTTCCACCAGAAGCGCGTGCCGGCGAACCACCCGAGCTACGTCGGCGAGGTGCCCGTCTCGTTCCCGAGCGGCCACGCGACCGTGTTCGCGCTCGTCGAGAACGCGGCGGCCCTCGCGTGGGTCGTGAACCTCGGCTGCATCGAGCTCCACACCTGGCACTCGCGCGTCCCGGCGATCGAGCTGCCCGACTACCTCGTGATCGACCTCGACCCGAGCGCCGACGGCCAGTGGCCCTACGTGCGCGAGACGGCGCTCGTCGTGCGCGAGGTGATGGACGAGCTCGGCCTCGCCTCCTTCCCGAAGACGTCGGGCGCGACCGGCCTGCACGTGCTCGCGCCGATCCGGCCGGAGCTGCCGTTCCCGGAGGTGCGCCGCTTCGCGAAGGCGCTCGCGCAGGAGGTCGAGCGCCGGATCGGCGACCAGCGCGTCGCGACGACGACCTGGCGCGTCGCCGACCGCGAGGGCGTCTTCGTCGACTTCGGCCAGAACGCGCGCGACCGCACGATCGCGTGCGCCTACTCGGTGCGCCCGGTCGCCGACGCGCGCGTCTCCGCGCCACTTCGCTGGGAGGAGGTCGCGGAGGCGGACCCGGCCGAGTACACGCTCGCGACGATGCGCGCGCGGATCGCGCGGGCGGGCGATCCGATGCGCGGCATGTGGCGGAGGGCCGTCTCGCTGCGACCGCGATTCGCGCAGCTCGGCCTTACAGTCCCCTAAAACGCCACCGGTACCGTTCGGGGCCGGATGCCGGGGGAACGCCGCACGCTCCTGCGCCTGCTCCTTGCCGCGGCGGGCGCCACCCTCGTCCTCGCAGCGCCCGCCTCCGGCTCGCCGAGCGTCGTGTACGGGGTCCAGGACGACGCCTGGCTGCGGTACGGCCCGGGGACGCTCGCCCAGCGCGTCGACCGCCTCGAGAACCTCGGCGTCCACCTCGTGCGGATCAACGTGCTCTGGAGCGAGGTCGAGCCGCGGCGAGGCCACTTCGACTGGAGCGGGTACGACCCGGTCCTCGCGGCGCTGCACGCGGCCGGGATCGAGCCGCTGCTCACGCTCGTCTCGACGCCCGCCTGGGCCAACGGCGGCCGGGGGACGAACTGGGCGCCGACGAGCGGCGCGACCTTCGCGGCGTTCGCGGCCGCGACCGCGAGGCGCTACCCGTACGTCCGCCGCTTCCTGATCTGGAACGAGCCGAACCAGCGGCGGTGGCTGCGGCCGACGAGCCCCGCGGTCTACGTCACCCGCCTGCTGAACCCGGCCTACGCGGCGATCCACCGGGTGCGCGAGACCGCGCTCGTCGGCGGCGGCGTGACCGCGCCGCGGGCCGCCACGGGCGGCGTGTCGCCGGTCGCGTGGATGAAGGGCATGGCCGCCGCGCACGCGCGGCTCGACGCGTACGCGCACAACCCCTACCCGCTCAGCCCGGCCGAGACGCCGTTCACCGGCGGCTGCACCCACTGCACGACGCTGACGATGGCGACGCTGCCCGAGCTGATCGCCGACGTCGGCCGCGACTTCGGGCCGTCGACGCGGATCTGGCTGACCGAGTACGGCTACCAGACCGATCCGCCCGACCCGTACCTCGGCGTCTCCTGGGCGAAGCAGGCGCTCTACGTGAGCGAGGCCGGCCTGCGCGCCTACCTCGCCCCCCGCGTCGACCTGCTGGTCAACTTCCTCGTCGAGGACGAGCCCGAGATCAGCCGCTGGCAGAGCGGCTTCCTGACCGCCGACGGCGTCGAGAAGCCCTCCTACCAGGCCTTCCAGCTCCCGCTCGCGGTCGAGGCGCGCCACGGCGACACGATCACGCTCTGGGGCCAGATCCGGCCCGGGTCGGGAGTGCAGACCTACCAGCTCCAGGAGCGCACCGGCGGCCGCTGGCTCGACGTCGGCGGGCCGGCCCGGACGGGCAGACGCGGCTTCTTCACCCGGGTCGTCGCCGCCGGCGCCGGCGCCGCCTTCCGCGTCGTCCAGCTCACGCGCGGCCTGACGAGCGCGACCGTCACCGGGTAAGGAGCGCCTCGACGCTGCCCGCCGGCGGCGGCGGGCGCAGCTCCCGCCACGTGCAGGCGCGCGGGTCCTTGTCGTCGCGCCAGCGCAGGAGCTTCGTGCCGTGGCGGAAGCGGCGCCCCTGCACCTTGTCGTAGCGCACCTCGACGACGAGCTCGGGCCGGACCGCCGCCTCCTCGAGCTCCCCCGTTCCCCAGCGGCTCGGCTCCGAGACCGACGGCGTGGGCGCGTCCTCGAGCAGCGGCAGCACGCGCGCCGCCACCTCCGCCCGGCGCGAGGGAGCGACCGCGCAGGAGCCGACGACGTCGATCCCGCCGTCGTCGCGGAAGAGCCCGAGGAGCAGCGTCGCGATCGCCTCCGGGGCGTCCCTCCACCGGACGCCGACGACGACGCAGTCGGCGGAGCGGTGCTCCTTCACCTTCACCACCCGGTCGCGCGCGCCGGGGAGGTAGGGCAGCCCGAGCCGCTTCGCGACGACCCCGTCGAGCCCGAGCGCCTCGAACCGGTCGAGCCAGCCGCGCGCCTCGGCGAGCACGCGCGTCGCGGGCGAGAGCGTGAGCCCCTCCGCGCCCCGCTCGAGCGCCGCGCGGCGCTCCTCGAGCGGCCGGCGCCAGACCTCCTCCCCCTCCCAGAGCAGCAGGTCGAAGACGACGTAGCGGGCCGGCAGCTCGGCCGCGAGCCTCCGGATCCGCGACTCCGCCGGGTGGAGCCGCATCTGCATCGCGTCGAAGTCGAGCGCGCCGCCGCGCACGATCACCACCTCCCCGTCGAGCGCCGACCGCGCCGGCAGGAGGTCGCGAAGCGGTCGCAGCTCCGGGAAGTAGCGGAGCAGCGGGCGGCCGTTCCGCGACCAGAGCGCGAGCTCGCCGCCCACGTTCTCGAGCACCCCGCGGAACCCGTCCCACTTCGGCTCGTACTGCCAGCCGTCTCCCTCCGGCAGCGCGCGCACGAGCTCCGCCTCCATCGGCGGGAACGGGATCGAGGCGGGAGGCACCGACGTAAGCTAGCCGCCGTGCAGCGCGTGGCCATCACCGGGGTCGGCGTCGTCTCCCCGCTCGGGCTCGACGCCCCGTCCACCTGGCGGGCGGCGGTCGCCGGCGAGAGCGGGATCGACTGGATCGCCTCGTTCGACGCGAGCGGGTTCCCGGTCAGGATCGCCGGCGAGGTGAAGGGCTTCGACCCCGCGCAGGTCGCCTCGCCGAAGGAGGTGCGGAAGCTCGAGCGCAACGTGCTGCTCGCGCTCGCCGCCGGGCGCGAGGCGGTCGCCGACGCGCGCCTGGACGGCTTCGACCCGGCGCGCGTCGGCATCGTGTTCGGCTCCGCGATCGGCGGCATCCCGGGGATCGTCGAGCAGGTCGACGTCCTGCGCGAGCGCGGCTACGACCGCATGTCGCCGAGCTTCCTCCCCAACGTCCTCGTCGACACCGCCTCCGGCCAGCTCGCGATCTCGCTCGGGATCAAGGGCCCGAACTTCGCGGTCGTGTCGGCGTGCGCGACCGGCTCGCACGCGATCGGGGAGGCGGCGGAGCTGATCCGGCGCGGCGAGGCCGACGCGGTGCTCGCGGGCGGCACCGAGGCCTGCGTCCACCCGCTGATCCTCGGCGGCTTCATCGCCATGCGCGGGCTCGCCGCCGAGAGCGAGCATCCGCCGCGCGCGTCGCGGCCGTTCGACGCCACCCGCGAGGGGTTCGTGATCGCCGAGGGAGCGGGCGCGCTCGTCCTCGAGGGCTGGGAGCACGCCGAGCGGCGCGGCGCCGACGTCTACGCGGAGGTGATCGGCTACGGCGCCTCGAACGACGCGCACCACCTCGCGCAGCCGGAGCCTGGCGCCGAAGGCGTCGCGGCGATGATGCGCCGCGCGATCGAGCGCGCGGGGATCGAGCCCGAGCAGGTCGGGTACATCAACGCGCACGGGACCGCGACGCCGCTCGGCGACGCCGCCGAGACGAAGGCGATCAAGGACGTGTTCGGCGACCACGCCTACGACCTCGCCGTCTCCTCGACGAAGTCGATGATGGGCCACACGTTCGGGGCGGCGGGCGCGATCGAGGCGATCATGTGCGTGCTCGCGCTGCGCGACGGCGTGCTCCCGCCGACGATCAACTACCGCGAGCCCGACCCGGAGTGCGACCTCGACTACGTGCCGAACGAGGCCCGGCGCGCCCGGGTCGAGGTCGCGCTCAGCAACGCGATGGGGCTCGGGGGGCACAACGGCTGCGTCCTCTTCCGCCGGGCCGCGTAGGCCGACGCTCCTCTACCAGGCGAGCTGCCGGCTCTGCCGCTTCGCGGCCCGCCTGGTCCTGCACCTCGACCGCCGCGGTCGCTACGCGCTCCTGCCGCTCGAGGACCCGGAGGCGGAGCGGCTGCTCGCCGGCGTGCCGGCGTCCGAGCGCCTCGCCGCCGTCCGCCTCGCCGAGCCGGGCGGGACGCTCCTCGCCGGCGGCTCGGCCGTCGCGGCCGTCCTCGGCGTCCGGCCGTTCGGCCGGCTGCTCGACCCGGCCTACGCGCTCGTCGCCCGCGCGCGCGGCCGGCTCGGGCGGCTCGTCCCCGACGGCCCCGCCCCCCGCCGCTACCCCTGAGCCGGAGCCGAGATCCCCCGGCCGGGGGACGGCGCAACCACCCGGGCGGGTGATTGCAGCCGCGACCGGCCGCCGTACCGTGCGGGGCGACATGCTCCACTGGGCACACAAGCTCTCGACGGTCGTCCTCGTGGCGCTCGCCGTGGCAGGCGCGATGGGCAAGGTCTCGCCCTTCGCCTTCCACTGGTAGGCGCCCGAACCTCGCGACTGCGGCTGCGGCACGGGCCCGGCGGCGCCGGCGCTCCTCGCCGTGCGCCCGCCCCGGCACCCGCCGCTCGCTGCGCCCCTCGCCCCGATCCCTCGAAAGGGGGAGATTCGCGCCCGGCGGGCTGAATCCCCTGGAGGGGGGATGCCCGCCTCCCCCGCGCCTTCCTACCCTCCGTCGCGACACTCGTTCGAGTGATTTGCGGCTCGCCACGAGGGAACGCACGAGAGGGAGGTTTCGCGATGCTGCACTGGCGCACCACGCCCCCGACGATCGTCCCCGCCGCCCCGTCCGCCGCGGCCGCGCCCGGCAGGGGCCTGCCCGGCGGCTTCTCCTGGTAGGCCGCCCGCCGCGTGGACGCCTCGCCGGAGAGCAGCACCCGGAGAGCGAGCAGACGCACCTGGGGCCTCGGCTTCGCCGAGACGCTCCGGCTGCTCCCGATCTTCCTGCCGGTCGCGCTCGCGGGTGCGGCGGCGCTCGTCGCGGCGGGGCTGGGCCTCGCCGCCTCGCCGCCGGGCGCGGCGCACGCCGCCGGGATCCTCGTCCTGCTCGCGGCCGCGATCTTCGCCGAGGCCTACCCCGTCCCGGTCGAGCGCCTGCCGGCGGGGAGCGTGTCGCTCGCCGCGGTCTTCATCCTCGGCGCGGGCGTCCTCTTCGGGTGGGAGGCCGCCGTCCTCGTCGGCTTCGTCACGCGTACGGCGCTCGAGGTCTACGAGGACCGCCCGCTCGTCAAGCTCGTCTACAACGGCGCCGTCTACGCGCTCGCGGGCGGCGCGTGCGGCCTCGCCGTCTCCCCCTTCCACCTGCACGAGCAGGTGCCGCGGCGGCTGCTCGAGGTGGTCGCCGGCTCGCTCGCCTTCTACGTCGTCAACATCCCGCTGATCGCCGCGATCGTCGCGCGCTGGGCGCGGGAGCGGTTCCGCGACGTGCTGCGGACGTCGTTCCTCGGCACGGTCGTCTCGTTCGCGATCATGGCGTCGGTCACGCTCGCGCTCGTCGTTCTCTGGACCGAGTCGCCGCTCTACGCGGTCGCGCTCGTCGGCCCGCTCGTCGCGGTCGCGCTGCACCAGCGCTCGACGCACGAAGCGCTGCGGGCGATGCGGCTCGCGCAGACCGACCCGCTCACCGGGCTCGGCAACCACCGCCACTTCCAGGAGGAGCTGCAGGCGAAGCTGCACGGCGCCGCGCAGACGCGGCTGCCGCTGTCGGTGATCCTGCTCGACCTGGACAACTTCAAGCAGATCAACGACCGCTACGGGCACCCGACCGGCGACCGCGTGCTCGTGCAGGTGGCGGCGCGGCTGCGCGACGCCGGCCAGGCGTTCCGGCTCGGCGGCGACGAGTTCGCGCTCGTGCTCCCCGGGCACGGCGAGGAGGCCGCCCGGCGCGTCGGCGAGAAGCTCGTGCGCGACCTGAGCGGCGAGGAGACCGAGCACGGCGGCACGGTCAGCTTCTCCGCCGGCGTCGCGACGTACCCCCAGCACGGCGGCGCCGAGCGCGGCGAGCTCGTGCGCCTCGCCGACATCGCCCTCTACTGGGCGAAGGGAGCCGGCAAGAACCGCGTGCGCGTCTACCGGTCCGACATGCCGGCGATGACGCAGCTCGAGCGGATCGCGAGCGACCCCGACCGCACCGCGCGTCTCCGCGCCGCCGCGCTGCTCGCGGCCGCGGTCGACGCACGCGACGCGTACGTCGGAAGCCACTCCCAGCGGGTGGGCGACTACGCGGCGGCCGTCGCCGCCCGGCTCGCGCTGCCCGACGACGAGGTCGAGCTGATCCGGCTCGCGGGGAAGCTGCACGACCTCGGCAAGCTCGCGATCCCCGAGGAGATCCTGCGCAAGCGCGGGACGCTCACCCCGCGCGAGCGCGAGGTGCTCCAGCGGCATCCGCAGATCGGCCAGAACATGCTCGGCCCGCTCGGGATCGAGCCGGTCGCCTCCTGGGTGCTCCACCACCACGAGCGCTGGGACGGCGAGGGCTACCCGGCGAACCTCGCCGGCGAGCGCATCCCGATCGGGTCGCGGATCCTCTTCGCCGCCGACTCGTTCGACGCGATGACGAGCGACCGGACCTACCGCCGGGCGCTCGGCTACGAGGAGGCGGTGGAGGAGCTCCAGCGCTGCTCCGGCACCCAGTTCGACCCCGCGGTCGTCCAGGCGCTGCTCGAGGAGCTCGAGCAGCCGGCCCGGCGGCGGGCGCTCGCCGGCGACGGCGGGTCCGCCCTCGTCGCCGCCCCCGAGCCGGCGGCGTAGCACCACGCGCTCGGGTACGGTCCCGCCGCATGGGATCGAGCATCCGCCTCGGTCGGGTCGCCGGGATCGAGATCGGGCTCAACTGGAGCTGGCTCGTCGTCTTCGCCCTCCTCACCTGGACGCTCGCGACCGGCGTCTTCCCGGCGACGAACCCGGGGCTCTCCGGTGGCGCGCACCTCGCGATGGCGCTCGTCGCGACCGTCCTCTTCTTCTGCTCCCTCCTCCTGCACGAGCTCGGCCACGCCGTGCAGGCGCGGCACGACGGGATGGAGATCGACGGGATCACGCTCTGGCTCTTCGGCGGCGTCGCCCGGTTCCGGGGCGAGTTCCCGAGCGCCGGGGCGGAGTTCCGGATCGCCGTGGCCGGGCCGGCGGTCTCGCTCGCGCTCGGGCTCGGCTTCGTGCTGCTCGCGCTCGTCCCCGGGCTGCCGGAGGCGGTCGACGGGGTCGCCGCCTGGCTCGGCTACATCAACCTGATCTTGCTCGCCTTCAACCTCCTCCCCGCCCTGCCGCTCGACGGAGGCCGCGTCCTCCGCGCGGCGCTCTGGGGCGCCCGCGGCGACTTCGCCTCCGCCACCCGGCTCGCCGCCGACGTCGGCCGCGGCTTCGGCTACCTCTTCATCGTCGCCGGCCTCGGGCTGTTCGTCTTCCAGGGGTCGTTCAGCGGCGCCTGGCTCGCGTTCATCGGCTGGTTCCTGCTCGGAGCGGCAGACGCCGAGGCGCAGCACGTCCGCGCCCGGCAGGCGCTCGCCGGCCTGCGGGTGCGGGACCTGATGACGCGCGACCCGGTCACCGTCGACGCCGAGCTCACCCTCGGCGAGTTCATGGACAGCGTCGTCTGGCAGCGCCGGCACACCACCTACCCCGTCGTGCACGACGGCCGCCCGGTCGGGCTGCTGCCGTTCCGGCGGGTCGCCGAGGTGCCCCGGGCGGAGTGGGACGCGAAGCACGTGCGCGACTGCATGCTCGCGCGGTCGGAGGTTCCCGTCCTCGACGAGGACGCGCAGGCGATCGACGCGCTCGCCGAGCTCGGCGAGACCGGGGTCAGCCGCGCGCTCGTCCTCGCCGACGGCCGGCTCGCCGGCCTGCTCTCGATGAGCGACCTCGCCCGGGCGCTGCACGCCCCGCCGCGGCGGCGCGCCCGGGGCGGGGCGTAGCCGCGCGGACGGCCCGCCGGCGGCTCACTCCTCGGCGAGCGCGGGCTCGCCGAGGAGCTCGGGCGCGCCCCGGGGCTCGCGCAGGAGCGCGACGCCGAGCGCGGCGCCGAGGATCGCCGCCACCGCCCCGCCGGCGAACGCCGCGTGGTAGCCGCTCGCGAGCGCCGCGACGGTGTTGCCGAGGCTCGCCGCACGCGACGAGGCGACGCTCGCCAGCACCGCGAGGCCGAGCGCGCCGCCCATCATGAACGAGGTGTTGACGAGCCCGGAGGCGACGCCCGCCTCGTGCGGCTCGACGTCGCCCATCGCGGCGAGGAGCACCGGGTTGAACGCGATCCCGGCCGCGACTCCGAGCAGGACCATGCCGGGCAGCACGTCGGTCAGGAAGCGACCGTGCACGGGCGCGCGGGCAAACAGCGCGAGCCCGAGGGCGGCGAGCGTCAGTCCGGCACCGAGCGGCTTGCGGTAGCCGTAGCGCATCACGAGCCGCGCCGAGACGACCACCGAGAGCGCGCCCATGATCAGGTTGCCGGGAAGGAACGCCAGCCCGACCCGGGTCGGGCTGTAGCCGAGCACGAGCTGCAGGTACAGGGCGGTCATGAAGAACCACGCGAACATCGCCGCCGCCCAGAGCACGCTGGCCGCGTTCGCGACCGAGAGGTTACGACGCGCGAACAGCCGTAGCGGGACGAGCGGCGCGGCGCTGCGCCTCTCCCACGCGACGAACGCGACGAGCAGCGCGGCCGCGCCGGCGAACAGGCCGGCGGTGCTCGCCGAGCCGAAGCCGCCCGGGTGCGTGTCGATCGCGAGGACGGCGAGCATCAGCGCAGCGGTGATCGCCGCGGCGCCGCCGACGTCGAGCCGCACCCGGGTCGCGAGCCCGGGCGCGGCCGGGATCAGCCGGAGCGTGAGCGCGAGCACGAGGACGCCGATCGGGATGTTGACGAGGAAGATCCAGTGCCAGCTGAGCGCGCCGGTCAGGACCCCGCCGAGCAGCACCCCGACCGAGCCGCCGCCGGAGGCGACGAAGCCGGCGATCCCCATCGCCTTCGCCCGGTCGGCGGGCTCGGCGAAGAGCGTCATCACGAGCCCGAACGACACGGCCGAGGTCACGGCCCCGCCGACGCCCTGCACCGCGCGCGCGGCGATCAGCATCGCCGGCGTCGTCGCGAGCCCGCAGAGGAGCGACGAGAGCGTGAAGACGGCGAGCCCGGCCAGGAAGAGCCGCCGGTGCCCGTACAGGTCGCCGAGCCGGCCGCCGAGGAGGAGGCAGCCACCGTAGGTGAGGAGGTAGGCGGTCACCACCCACGCGAGCCCGGACTGCGTGAAGCCGAGGTCGTCCTTGATCGACGGCAGCGCGACGCCGACGATCGTCGCGTCGAGCACGATCATCAGCATCCCGAGGCACAGGACGTAGAGCGCGATCCAGCGGCTGCGGTCGTTCGGCGTCACGGCGGCTCCTCCCGGTCTCGGTCGTCTCGAGAAGCCGAGACCCGCTCTCGACTCGAGAGCTCGTCGCTCGCCCGGCGCCCGAGCTTGCCATGTTCTAGCGGTCCCGGGCGCGCCGCCGCGGGTGGTCGGGGCGGCCGACCGCTTCCCGCGCCGCGGCTCGCCGCCGACCGGCAGACTTCTCCCCCGTGACCGCGATCGAGGTGCGCTCGCCCTACTCCGGAGAGGTGGTCGGGACCGTGCCCAGGCTGGGCGCCGCCGAGGCCCGGCGGGCGGTCGACGCCGCCGCCGAGGCGATGCGCGAGCCGCTCCCCGCCCACAGGCGGGCGGAGATCCTCGTCCGCGTCGCCGGCCTGCTCGGCCGGCGCCACGAGGAGGCGGCGCAGCTCGTCTGCAAGGAGGCCGGCAAGCCGCTCAAGGCCGCCCGGGTCGAGGCGACGAGGGCGATGTCGACCTACACGATGGCCGCGGTCGAGGCACGCAAGCTCGCCGGCGAGGTGGTGCCGATGGACGCGTCGCAGGCCGGCGAGGGCAAGCTCGCCTTCACGCTGCGGGTGCCGGTCGGGGTGGTGGGCGCGATCAGCCCGTTCAACTTCCCGCTCAACCTCGTCGCGCACAAGCTCGCCCCCGCGCTCGCCGCCGGCTGCGCGGTCGTGCTCAAGCCGGCGTCGCAGACGCCTCTGTCGGCGCTCTTCCTCGCCGAGCTCGAGGCGGAGGCGGGGCTGCCGCCGGGATGGCTCACGGTCGTCACGGGCCCGGCGGGCGAGATCGGCGACGTGCTCGTCGAGGACCCACGGGTCGCGGCGCTCACCTTCACCGGCTCGGCCCCGGTCGGCTGGCGGCTGCGGGAGCGCGCGCCGCGCAAGCGCGTCCTGCTCGAGCTCGGGAACGCGACGCCGGTGATCGTCGCGGCCGACGCCGACCTCGACGACGCCGCCGCGCGCCTCGCCGCCAACGCCTTCTCGTTCGCCGGGCAGAGCTGCATCTCCGTGCAGCGGATCTACGTCGCCGAGAGCGTCTACGACGACTTCGTCGCCCGGTTCGTGCCGCGCGTGGAGGCGCTCGTCGTCGGCGACCCGGCCGACGAGCGCACCGACGTCGGCCCGGTGATCGACGCCGACGCGCGCGAGCGCATCCTCGCGTGGATCGCCGAGGCGCGCGATGGCGGCGGGGAGGTCCTCACCGGCGGGACGACCACCGACGACGGGCTGATCCGCCCGACGGTGATCGCGAGACCGCCGCACGAGGCCCGCGTGTCCTGCGAGGAGGTCTTCGGCCCGGTCTGCACGGTGCAGCCGTACGCGACGCTCGACGAGGCGCTCGAGCTCGCCAACGGCACCCCCTACGGCCTCCAGGCCGGGATCTTCACCCGCGACCTCAAGGCGGCGCTCCGCGCCGCCCGGGCGCTCGAGTTCGGCGGCGTCACCGTGAACGAGGCGCCGACCTTCCGCGCCGACCAGATGCCGTACGGGGGGGTGAAGGAGTCCGGCAACACCCGCGAGGGGCCCGCCTACTCGGTGCGCGAGCTGACCGAGCAGCGCCTCGTCGTGATCGAGCTTTGACCGTGCGCGAAACGGGAACACTGTCGGGCATGAGGGGAGCGCTCCGACTCGCGGTGCCGGCGGCGGCCCTCCTGGCGGCCGCCGGGTGCGGTGGCGGCTCGGCCGGCACGAGCAGCGGCGCCCGGAGCACGGCCGCCTCGGCGAGGCAGCAGATCGAGCGGGACTGGACGGCGTTCTTCTCGAGCTCGACGCCGGTCGCGCGGAAGGTGACGCTCCTCCAGGACGGCAAGCGCTTCGAGAAGCTGATCCAGGCGGCCTCGACGTCGCCGCTCGCAGCGAGCGTGAAGGCCTCCGTCGAGAAGGTGACCCTGCAGAGCCCGACGCGCGCACGCGTCGTCTACTCGATCCTCGCGGGCGGGAAGCCCGTCCTCGCGCACCGGACGGGCGAGGCGGTCCTCGTCGGCGGGGTCTGGCAGGTGGGCAAGGAAAGCTTCTGCGCGCTGCTCGCGCTCGAGGGGTCTCACCCGCCCGGCTGCTGACGGGCGCGCCAGGCGATCTGGCCGGCGACGGCGACGACGAGCGCGCCGAACAGCCGCCGCAGGACGCTCTCCGGCAGGGCGAGCGCGGCGAGCACGCCGGCCTGCACGCCGGCGACGGAGGCGAGCCCGACCGTCGCGGCGGCGCGCACGTCGACGTTGCCGTAGCGGCGCTGGCGCCAGGTGCCGACGACGGCCGTCGGCAGGATCGCGAGCAGCGACGACGCCTCGGCGTGGACCTGCGTCAGCCCGAGCCCGAGCGTGAGCGCGGGGACGAAGACGATCCCGCCGCCGACCCCGAACAGCCCGGCGAGCACCCCGCCGGCCAGCCCGACCACGGCGACGAGCACGGCGCTCACGCGAGCAGCCGCGCGCCGACCGCGGCGAGCACGAGCGCGAAGCCGTAGCTCAGCCGGCGGGCGCGGATCCGCTGCTGGAGCGCCGTCCCGGCGACGACGCCGGCGACCGCCGGCACCCCGACGAGCGCGGCCGCGGCCGGCTCGACGTCGCCGTGCAGCGCGTAGGTGATCGCGCCCGCGACCGACGAGACGAGGATCGCCGCGAGCGAGGTCGCCGAGGCGCGCCGCTGGTCGAAGGCGCAGGCGAGGACGAGCAGCGGGACGATCACGATCCCGCCGCCGACCCCGAAGAGCGCCGCGAAGAAGCCGGCGGCCGCGCCGACGCCGACGAGCCTCGCCACGCCGCTACTCTATTCGCCGCATGACGGGGGTCTTCGCGAAGATCTCCTTCCTCCCGGTGATGCTCGCAGCGGCGCTCGCGGCGGCGGCGCTCGCCGCGGCTGCGGCCGCCGGCTCGGCGCGGGCGGCGGCGTGCAGCACGCAGGGGCTCGTCTTCTCCTCCGGCTACCGCGTCGCGCGGCTCGTCACCGACCGGATCCCGTGCGCGAAGGCGCGCGCGATCGCCCGGAAGGTGGGGGCGCAGCTCGCGAGCGGCCGCTCGGTCGACGTCCCGGGCACCTCGGCGCTCAGCCTGAGCACGCAGACCTCCTGCGCGAGCCGCTGCAGCACCGAGACCCAGGTGAGCCTCGCCTTCGCGCGCGGGAAGGTGACGGTGACGCTCCGCGGCGGCGCGGGCGCCGGGCCGGAGGTCGCCCCCGGCGGCGGCACCGTCGTCTAGCCGGTGTTGCGGAGGGCGGCGGCGATGCCCGCGATCGAGCGGAGCAGCGGCCGGAGCGCGGCGGCGTCGCCCGCCCGGTAGCGGCGCAGCAGCTCGACCTGCACGGCGTTCATCGGGTCGACGTACGGGTTGCGGAGGCGGATCGAGCGCTGGATCTGCGGCTGGCGGTCGAGCAGGCGCCTCGAGTCGGTGATCGCGAGCACGGCGGCGACCGCCCGGCGGTTCTCCGCCTCGATGCGCTCGAACAGCCGCGCGCCCTCGTCGCCGTCGACGAGCCGCAGGTAGTCGCGGGCGATGCGCATGCTCGCCTTCGCGAGCGTCATCTCCAGGTTGTCGACGAGCGCCCGGAAGAACGGCCACTCGGCGTAGAGGCGCCGGAGCGCCGCCGCGTCCTGCGCCGCGAGCGCGGTGCCGGCGCCGTACCAGGCGGGCAGGAGGCACCGGTTCTGCGTCCAGGCGAACACCCAGGGGATCGCGCGCAGCGCGACGAGCTCCTCCGAGCCGGCCGCCTCCGGCCGCGTCACCGGCCGCGAGCCGATCTCGAGGTGGGCGAGCTCGTCGATCGGGGTGAAGCTGCGGAAGAAGCGTGGGAAGCCGGGCTCCTCCCAGACGAGCGCGCGGTAGGCGCGGTGCGCGTCCGCGGACAGCGCGTCCATCAGCTCGCGCGCGCCCGGCGGCGGCTCGGCGGCGAGCTGCGGGAACGCGGTCAGAAGCGTCGCCGAGACCGCCGCCTCGAGGTTGCGGTAGGCGAGTCCCGGCAGGCTGTACTTGAACGAGATCGTCTCGCCCTGCTCGGTCAGCTTCAACCGCCCCGCGGTCGCGTGCGGCGGCTGCGCGAGCACGGCGGCCCAGGTCGGCCCGCCGCCCCGCCCGGCCGAGCCGCCGCGACCGTGGAAGACGGTGAGCTCGACGCCGCGCTCGCCCGCGAGCCACGCGAGCCGCTCCTGGGCGCGGTAGATCTCCCAGTTCGCGGTCAGGTAGCCGCCGTCCTTGCCGCTGTCGGAGTAGCCGACCATCACCTCGAGCCGCGGGCGCGGCGAGCGGTCGAGGTGCGCGGCGACCACCGCGTCCGCGTTGCGCAGGTCGTCGATCGTCTCGAAGAGCGGCACCACCTGCACGTCGAGCCCCGCCTCGCGCACGAGCGACTCCGCGGCTGCGAGGTCCTCGGCCGAGCTCGTCATCGAGACGACGAGGCGGTCGAGCGCCTCCGGGCCGTAGCGGCGCTGGAGCCGCGCCGCGGCGGCGAGCGTGGCGCGCAGCCGCTCGTCCCGCGTGCGCACGGCCGAGACGTGCGCGCGCAGCTCGAGGCTCGCGAGGTGCAGCCCGAAGATCTCGACGCGGCGCCGGAGCGCGGCGAGGCTCCCGTCGGCGATCCGCGCGCCGCGGTGCGCGCGCAGGCTGCGGTCGAGCAGGTCGAGCTCGGCGAGCAGCTCCGCCGCGGACGCGAGCTCGCCGGAGCCGAGCCGCTGCCAGAGCGACGACAGCCGCCGCCGGTACGGCTCGTCGGCGTTCTGCGCCGGCGGCACGTCGTCGACCGCGCCCACCGCCGGGTCGACGCCGACGAGCTGCGAGGAGATCCCCCAGGCGCGGGCGAGCTCGCGCACGTCGCGGCGGAGCAGCTCGGTGGCGAGCGCGCGCGACCGCTCGATGGCGAGCTCGACCGTCTCGGGGCCCACGTTCGGGTTGCCGTCGAGGTCGCCGCCGATCCAGGTGCCGAACCGGAGCACCGGTGGCGACCCCGGCACGAGCTCGCGCAGCTCGGCGAGCAGCCGCGGCGCCGCGTCCCACAGGCTCGCCTCGAAGAACCAGAGCCCGTAGCGGATCTCGTCCGCGACGCGCGGACGCCGCGAGCGCACCTCGTCGCTCTGCCAGAGGAGCGTCACCTCCTCCGCCAGGTCGCGGCGGACGCGCGCCTCCGCCGACGGCGGCAGCTCCGGGTCGTCGAGCTCGCGCAGGAGCGCGGCGATCCGGCGGTGCGCGCGCAGCACGCCGAGGCGGGTCGCCTCGGTCGGGTGGGCGGTGAGCACGAGCTCGACCGAGGTCCGCCCCACGCCCGCCGCGAGCTCGGCGCCTCGGACGCCGGCCCGCTCGAGCCGCGCGAAGGCGTCCGCGAGCGACTCGCGCGGGACCCGGCCCTCGTGCTCGTACGCGCGCCGGCGGCGGAGGCGGTGGTGCTGCTCGGCGATGTTCGCGAGCTGGAAGTAGAGGCCGAACGCGCGCAGGACGAGCGCCTGCCGCTCGAGCGAGAGCCCGGCGACGGTCTCGCGCAGGCGCGCGAGCGCGTCCGCGTCGCCCTCGCGCCCCGCGCGAGCGAGCCTGCGGATCCGCTCCTCGAGCTCGAAGAGCTCCTCGCCCTCCTGCTCGACGAGCACCCGGCCGAGGATCTCGCCGAGGAGCCGGACGTTCGCCCGCAGCGCGTCGCCCGGCGGCGTCTCCGCAGAGGTCATCGGCTCCGCCGGGCCTTCCTCAGTCGCCGGCGACGTCGCGGCGGAGGAAGACGAGGTAGGCGACCGCGAGCGGGATACCGGCGTACAGGGCGCAGACCCAGAGCGCGCGCGTGACCGGGGCCCAGTCGGCCGGGATCCGCAGGAAGCCGTGCCAGGCCTCGAACTGCGTGCCGAGCAGGTAGGGACGGATCGACTCGGTGCCGGGGAGCACGCCGAGGAGCTGCATGAGCAGCGCCCACATCAGAGCGCCGACGACGGAGGCGGCGCTGTTCCGCGTCACGGTCGAGAGCATCAGCCCGAAGGCGGCGATCCCGGCGAGCGGCAGCGTGTAGACCGCGAGGCTCGCGAGCAGGAGGAGGAGCCCGCGGCCCGGGGCGACCTCGGTGCCGGAGAGCGAGGTGAGCGGCCGGAAGCCCCAGGCGGCGCTCCCCGCCGCGAGGCCGACGAGCCCCATCGCGAAGACGAGGACGAGCGTGTACGTCGCGGTCGCGAGCGCCTTCCCGGCGAACACCTCGCCGCGCTCGCGCGAGCGGGTGAGGATCGTCTTCAGCGTGCCGTTGTGGCTCTCGGCGGCGACGATGTCGCCGGCGACGAGCGCGGTCACGAGCGGCAGGCCCCAGATCGACATGAAGAAGAGGACGACGAACGGCACCGCGAGCCCGGTGTCGCGGATGGAGCGCCCGAGCGGGACGTCGGTCGGCCCGCCCTTCTGCAGCACGAGCACGACGACGAACACGACCGGCACGAGCATCGCCGCGCCGAGCCCGAGGTACGTCCGCTTCTGCGCGAGGAGCTTCGCGAGCTCCCAGCGGTACACGCGGGCGACGGCGGTCATCCGGCGGCGGCGACGGCGCGGTCGTGGTCGGCGGACTCGCCGCCCGTGAGGCCGAGGAAGAGCTCCTCGAGGCTCGCCCGCTCCGGCACGAGCGCGGTCACGCCGATCCGCGCCTGGCCGAGCCTGACGGTGAGCGCGGCGACCGCCTCCTCGTCGGCGGTGAAGCGGAGCTCGCCGTCGCGGAGCGCGACGTCGCCGACGCCCGGCTGGGCGAGCGCGGCCGCCCGGGCGCGCTCGGGATCGGTCGCCCGCAGCCGGTAGCTCGCGCCGGCGGTCGCGAGCAGCTCGCCGAGCGCGCCCTGGTAGACGATCCGGCCGGCGCGGATGATCGCGACGCGGTTGCAGAGCTCCTCGACCTCGTAGAGCAGGTGGCTCGAGAGCAGGATCGTGATCCCCTCGCCGGCGAGGCGGCGGACGAGGTCGCGCATGTCCCGCATCCCCGCCGGGTCGAGGCCGGTGGTCGGCTCGTCGAGGAGCAGGAGCCGCGGCTCGCGCAGGAGCGCCGCCGCGATCCCGAGCCGTTGCCGCATCCCGTGCGAGTAGCCGCCAACCCGGTCCCTCGCCCGGTCGCGCAGCTCGACGAGCTCGAGCACCGCCTCGACGCGCCCGCGCGAGACCGGCTCGTCGAAGTCGGCGAGGAGCTCCAGGTTCCGCCGCCCGGAGAGGTACGGGTAGAAGCGCGGCGCCTCGACGAAGCCGGCGACGCCCTGGAGCGCGCGCGCGCCCTCGAGCAGCGGGTCGCGGCCGAAGAGGCGCGCGGAGCCCGCGGTCGGCCGGATCAGCCCGAGCAGGATCCGCAGCGAGGTCGTCTTGCCCGCCCCGTTCGGGCCCAGGTAGCCGAAGACGTCGCCGGCCTCGACGACGAGGTCGACGTGGTCGACGGCGAGGATCTCGCCGTAGCGCTTGACGAGCCCTGTCGTCTCGACGGGGCGGGCGCTCACGTCACCGCGCGTGCGGCGGCCTCCGCGGTCGCGGCCGGAACCGAGCCGGCGAGCACGAAGCTCGTGCCGCCCGACTGCCAGGCGACGACGGTGCCGAGCTCGGTCGCGAGCTCGTGCCCGGTCGCGCCGCCGACCGGCACCGTCGGCAGCGCGCCGAGCAGGCCGCCCGGCCGCGCCCCGCCGGCCGCCCGCTCGACGAGCGCGATCGCGCCGAGCCCGTGCCCGTAGACGGCGACGGCGGTCGTACCGCCGAGGAGGACGACCCGGTCGCGCTCGAGGCCGGCGAGCGCGTCGGGGGCGACGACCGGGAAGCCGGCCGCCGCCTGCACGGCCGCGAGGCCGGTGATGGGCGGCGCGTGCTCCTGCGTGCCGCCGCCCGCGGCGCCGAGCGTCCCCAGGTCGACGACCTTGGCGCCGGGGGGCGGAGCGATGTCGACGTCCCCGGCGGGGACCGGCCCGTAGGCGATGTCGGTCACCGCCAGCTCGAGCGCGGGGGCGCTCGAGCCCTTCGCGTAGACGCCGGCCCGGAGCGGCACGCCGTGCGCGGCGTCCCAGGCGAGCTCGAGCGAGGCGAGCAGGCCGCCGTCCGCCTTCGGCGCCGCCACGAGGCTGTACGCGGGCTGGCCGGCGACGTCGGTCGGCTGCGCGCCCGAGAGCGTCCAGTGCGCGCCAACCGCGGCGAGCGCGCGGTCGATCGCGGCGAGCGAGGGCGGCGCGGGCGCGCCGGCACCCGACCCGCCCTGCCCGCCGGCGCTCGGGAGCGCGGCGCGGTAGACGGTGTTCGAGGAGGCGTCGTAGACGCTGATCTCCGTCGGGCTCCAGACGATCTGCACGTCGCCGGCGTCGGACTGCAGCTCGATCCGCCCCCGGCCGTCGCTCGCGAGCCACAGCCGGCCCGACGCGCCCGTCAGAAGCGGCGAGCCCGCCTGCCCGAGGAGCGCGCTCGACGGGAAGAGGTTGTTCGTGAACTGGATGCGCGCGCTGATCCCGTCCGGCTGCGGAGCCGAGAGCGCGGACGCGATCGCCTGGTCGAGCGCCTGCGGCGCCGGCGCCGGCCCGCCGCCGATCGCGGCGACGGCGATCGCGGCGACGGCCGCGGCGGCCGCGACGACCGCCCCGAGCAGCACGAGCAGGCGCGCGGTCGAGAGCGTACGGAGAATCTTGGCCATCGGGACCCCCTTGCGTCGTCCGCCTGCTCCGCCGGCAGGGTACACGCGCGCGGGCTCCCGCGGCGGCCTGGTCCGGTGCCTCCCGGCGCGCCGCCGCCCGCCGAGGCACGGGCGTGCCTCGGCGGGCTCGCACTGCTTCGGCTACGCGGTCGAGGCGAGCGCGGCGCGGACCCGCGCCGGGGTGAAGGGGACCTGACGGAGCCGTTTGCCGGTGGCGTCGAAGATCGCGTTGCCGATCGCGGCGGGCATGTTCGTGATCAGCACCTCGCCGGCGCCGACGGCGGGCTGGTCCTTACGGTCGATGATCTGGAAGTCGAAGGCGGGCATCGCCTCGAAGCGGATCACCGGGTACTTGACCCAGTCGGAGGAGGTGATCCCGTCGGGCGTCCACTTCAGCTCCTCGATCAGGGCGCGGCTGATCCCCTGCATCACGCACCCCTCGGCCTGGAGGCGCATGCCGTCGGGGTTGATCGCCGGCCCGCAGTCTTGGGCCGACCAGACGTGGTCGACGGTCACCTTGCCCGTCTTCGTGTCGACCGTGACCTGGACGACGGCGGCGTTGCGGCCGAGCGCGCCCTCGTACCACATCGCCGCGATGCCGCGCCCGGTCCGGTAGCGGCCGGTGCCGAGCTTCGAGGCGGCCGGCCGCGGCTGCCAGTTCGCCATCTGGGCCGCCGTCCGGATCACGGTGATCAGCCGCTCGTCGTTCAGGTTCTGGAGCCTGAACTGCACCGGGTCGACGCCGGCGGCGTAGGCGAGCTCGTCGATCATCGACTCGTTGGCGAAGGTGTTCTGGATCCGCGACGGGGAACGCAGCGGACCGGTCAGGAACGGGAGCTGGACGGTGTGGTTGGTGAGCCGCGCCGCCGGGACGAGGTACGACGGCGCCGAGTTCGAGCCGTCGACGAAGTTGAGCGGCTGGGTCGGGGTCGTCGTCGTCGAGGGCGTGAACGGGGTCTCCGGGAACCCCATCAGGATCCCCGAGGCCATGTTCGCCGGCGGGCCGGGCCGCCCGCCGCGGTTCGACGTCCACGCGTCCCGCTTCCAGGCCGACAGCTTCGCGGTGCCGCTCGAGTCGTCGAAGGCGGCGTCGATCGTGATCGTGTACGGGTTGCCGTAGTTCTCCCAGCGGTGCTCGTCGGCGCGGTCGTACTGGACGCGCACCGGCTTGCCGACCGCCTGCGAGATCATCGCCGCGTCGAGCGCGACGTCGTCGGCCTTGTTCAGGCCGTAGCAGCCGGAGCCCTCGGTGTAGATCACGTGCACGTTCTGCACCGGGAAGCCGAGCGCGGTCGCCAGGCACTGACGGAGCTGGTAGACGCCCTGCGTCGACGACCAGACGGTCGCGACCTGCCTGGTGTTGTCGACGATCGCGGTCGCCGCCGAGGTCCCCATCGACCCGTGCATCTGCAGCGGCCACTTGTAGGTGGCCGTCACGCGCTTCGCCGCCGGCGTCGCCGCGAGCACCGCGTCGACGTCCAGGCCGCTTGTGAACTTCGAGTCCTGGATCACCTGGTTCTGCGACGGCCCCATCGTCAGCATCGCGTCGTGGTAGGTGGCGAAGTCGGGCAGCGGGGCGACGTCCCAGTCGACCTTGAGCTGGTTCGCCGCCTGGATCGCCCCCCACTCGCTCCGCGCCACGACGGCGACGTAGTTGTGGCGCACGACCGTCTGCAGGAAGTCCGCCGGCGGCTTCCCCTCGAAGCCGCGGATCCGGACGAGCTTCGAGTCGAGGGTCGGCGGCCGCACGACCCGCGCGTGCACCATCCCCGGCAGCTTCACGTCCTGGGCGTAGGTGAACTTGCCGAAGACGACCTCCGGGACCGTGTCGCGCGGCACCGAGGTGCCGACGACCTTGTAGGCGGTGTAGGGCTTCGGCGTCGCCTTCCCGGTCACCGGGGCGCCGAACGGCTTCCCGCCCACGAGCTCGGCGTAGGAGACGCTCTTGCCGCCGCCGCTGACGACGCCGTCGGCGACCGTCAGCGCCGAGACCGGGACGCCGAGCCGCGCCGACGCCAGCGAGAGCAGCACCGCCCGCGCCTCGGCCGCGGCTTGGCGGACGCCCGACGGGCCGGTCTCCGCCCCCGTCGACTGGCTCCCGGCGGTGTAGCCCTGGTCGACCGTGTGCCAGGTGTCGCCCTGGATGTGCTTGATCCGCTCGAACGGGACGTCGAGCTCGTCGGCGACGAGCTGCTTCGTCGCGGTCACGGTGCCCTGGCCGAGCTCGACCTTGCCCGTCTTCATCACCACCGTGCCGTCGGAGAGGATCGCAAGCCACGAGTCGATCTGGCCCGGGTCGACCGACACCGGCCCGACACCGACCGGATCCTCGTGCGGCAGGTACCCAAGCGGCGGCATCAGCGGGTTGATCGCGCCGAGCGCCCCCCTCGGGTCGAGCAGCCTCGGGGCGCCGATCGCGACCACCAGGGCGGCCGTTCCCTTCAGGAACGTCCGGCGGCTGAACCGCTGCTCTGTCGCGGTGATCGTCATCGTTCCCACCTCACGCGGCGGCCGCCTTCGCGGCCTGCTTGATCGCGGCCAGGATGCGGTAGTGCGTCCCGCACCGGCACAGGTACTGGTTCATCAACGTCTTGATCTCCTCGTCGCTCGTCTTCGGGGTGATCGCTCCGAGCCGCAGGAGCGACGCGGCGCCCATCACCATCGCGCTCGAGCAGTACCCGCACTGCGCGGCCTGGTGGTCGACGAACGCGGTCTGGAGCGGGTGCGGCTTCTCCGGCGTGCCCAGGCCCTCGAGCGTCGTGATCGGGTGGTCGGTCACCGAGCCGACCGGCGTCACGCACGACCTGATCGCCTGGTCGCCGTGGAGGACGGTGCACGCCCCGCACTGCGCGAGTCCGCAGCCGAACCGCGGGCCGTGCAACCGAAGCTCGTTCCGCAGCACGTACAGGAGCGGCGTGTCGACGGATGCCGCAACCTGGTGCTTGGCCCCGTTCACCGTCAGTGTGAGACGAGACATGGGTGTTCCTCCTTTCCAGGCGGCTGGAGGTCCTCCAGGCGGCTGGAGGGGACACAGCCGCTCGGCATCCCAGGGTAGCGAGGGGTCCGTGGCAGCCGTCGGCCGCCGCAGCGGCGGTCAGAGCCGCCACCCGTGCCCGAGGCGCGCGCCGGCGGCCCGCAGGTCGCGCGCGAGCGCGGCGGCGAGAGGCGCGGCGAGGTAGGCGAACACGCCCGCGAACCAGGCCGTGAGCGCGACGGCGCGGGCACCGCCCGGGTAGTGCAGCACCGGCCACCAGAGGCCGCTGAACTCCGGCGCGTACCAGCAGAGCGCCTCGAGCTGGTAGCCGTTGGCGGCGCAGACATCGAGCCGGTGCAGGTCGCCGAGCGCGGCGGCGAGACCGACCCACGCGGAGAGCGCGAGCACGGCGAGCGTCAGCGTCCGCCCGGCGGCCGTGTCGTCCGCCGCGGCGCGGAGGCGCACGGCGAGCAGAAGCGACGCCGGCACGGCCGCGACGATGAAGAAGCGCGGTCCCCAGGTGAGCCCGCCGTACCACGCCCACCACTTCGCGTACACGAGCACGAGCCCGGCGACGAACAGGAGGAGCAGGGTCGCGAGCGTCCGTCCGGGCACGGCCCGCCGGGTGCGGCCGTCCAGCCAGAGGACGAGGCCCGGGGCGAAGAAGACGAGCCCGCGCCCGAACGAGAAGAGGATCGACGCGACGCCGAGCAGGAACGGGTAGCTGAACTCGGGCCGGCCGGAGTAGGGCATCACCGTGGCGACGCCGTGGTTGCCCTCGTAGCCGGTCGTGAGCGGGCTACCGCGCCGAAGCCACGCCTCGCCGAGGACGAGCAGGACTGCGGCGGCGACCGGGGCGAGGGAGCGCAGGCACCTCGTCCGCAGCGCCCGCGCTCCGGCGACGAGCGCGAGCGCGCCGAGCGCGGCGGGCGTGTTGGCGACCCCGGCGACGACCGCCGCCCACCCCGCCCACGGGCGCACCCCGCGCACGACGGCGAGGAGGCCGAGGGCGACGAGCGCCGCCGTCGGCGTCTCCGGCCCGTAGGTGCGCGTCCCCTCGGTGAGGAGGGAGGCGAAGAGGAGGACGAGCACGAAGGTGCGGAGGAGCCGGGGGTCGACCCGGCCGCGCGCCAACCGCGCGAGCGCGAGCAGGGCGACGGAGACGACGACGAGGTTGAAGCGGGCCGCCCACCAGCTCGGGGAGCCGACGACCTCCCCGAGGAGCAGGAACGGCGACGAGAGGAGCGGCCCGACGAGCGAGTAGGGGCTGCGCGTGAGCTGCCCGTGGTGGATCAGCGCCTCGACGTCGGCGAGCCGCGTGCCGTCGTCGCCCTCGACCTGGTGCGGCGCGACCGCGAAGAGGACGGCGAGCCCGACGACGATCAGGGCCGTCTCGACGGCGGCGGGCCCGCGCCCCCTCTCCGCCCGTCCGGGCACGCGCGGACCGTAGCGCCCGCCGGTCACCGCCGCCGGCCGGGCCCACGTGCGGCACCATGCCCGCAGGTGACGGTGGCAGACGACGCGACGACCCTCGCCCGGAGCCGTGGGCGGGCCCGCCGGGGGGCCGCCGGCCGCTCCGCAGCGCGCGCGGGCGCGGCGCGCCGCGGGCGGGTGGACGGCGGCGGTGCCTGAGCATCCCGGCAGCGGCGGCCGGACGGGACGCCGGCGGCTGCTCCTGCCGGCCGCGGCGGCGGCGGCGCTCCTCGCCGCCGGTGGGGTCGGCGCCGTCCTCGCCGCCTTCCGCGGCTCGCCGCCGGCGGCGGGCGGCCTCCGCCTCGACCGCCCCGTGCCGGCGATGCCGCTCCGCGACGCGCGCGGGCGCACGACCTCGCTCGCTGCCTTCCGCGGGCGCGTCGTCGTCCTCGCCCCCTTCCTCACCCTCTGCCACGAGGTCTGCCCGCTGACCACGGGCGCGCTCGCGGCGATGCAGCGCGCCGTCGCCCGAGCCGGGCTCGGACGGCGGGTCGTCTTCGCCGAGATCAGCGTCGACCCGTGGCGGGACACGCCCGCCCGCCTGCGCGCCTTCGCCCGCCTGACCGGCGTGAGCTTTCCCCTCCTCACCGGCGACGCGGCGGAGCTCCGGCGCTTCTGGCGCTTCTTCGGGGTCGCCTTCTGGCGCACGCCCGAGGGCGCGCCGCCCGACCGCGACTGGCTGACCGGGGCGCCCCTCCGGTTCGACGTCACGCACACCGACGGGCTCTTCCTGCTCGACGCCGAGGGGCGCGAGCGGATCGTCGAGGTCGGCATGCCGCACCCGCCGGGGCGCCTCGCGCCGGTGCTCGCCCGGCTCCTGAACGCGACCGGCCGCCGCAACCTCGCAAGCCCCGAGCCGGGCTGGACGGTGGCGCAGGCGCTGGCCGACGTCGGCGCCCTGCTCGGCACCCGGATCCCGGCCGCGGCGGCGGGCTGAGCGGCGTCCCGCGCCCGAGCGGGCGCGCTCAGGCGCGGGCGAGGAGGAAGTGGTAGGCGTTCTGGAGCCGGTAGCTCCCGTCCGGGCGCCGGTACGGGGAGAGCCCGGCGGCGATCGCCGCCTTCACCTCCTCCTCCCGGTCGCCGGCGAGGACGGCGAGCCCCATCGGGGCGACAAGGGCGCGCGTGAGCGTCTCCTCGTCGGGGTAGACGAACGCCCAGCTCGTGTCGAACGCCTGCTCGGGCACGAGCCCGGCCCGGAGGGCGAGCTCCTCGAGCACCCCCGGCTGGGCGTAGTCGGGCTCCGGCGGCGCCTCCGCCGGGCGGGGCGGCGCGAACGGGCGGACGATCCGCTTCATCGCCTCGAGGTCGTTGCGGTCGTGGGGCCCCCAGACCTGGATCACCACCGGCGCCCCGGGCTTCGCCACCCGGCCGGCCTCGCGGAGCGCGGCGACGATGTCGTCGGCGAAGAAGAAGCTGTTGAACCCTGTCACGAGGTCGAAGGTGCCGTCCGCGTAGGGGAGCGCCTCCATCTCGCCGACCCGCAGGTCGGCGTCCGGGAGCCGCCGCCGGGCGAGCGCGAGGAGCGCCGCGGAGGCATCGAGGCCGAACGGCCTCGCGCCGCGGGCGGCGACGAGGGCGAGGAACGAGCCGACGCCGCAGCCGATGTCGAGGACGAGCTGACCGGGCGCGAGCTCGAGGCGCGCGAGCGCGGCCTCGTAGGTCGGAACCTGCTGGTCCTCCGAGAGCGCCCAGTCCTCCGGCCGGGCACCCCAGAGCGGGCCCCACCGCGTCGCGCTCCCCCTGCTCCCCCCGGTCGCCTGGCGCGCTGCCTCCATCTCCGGCTCCCTCACTAGACTATGGAACAGAGCGAACTCTAACTATGGAACGTAGTTCTGTCAAGCGACGGCCGGCGACGGGCCGCGAGCTCGGGCTCTTCTCCTACGAGATCCTCGCGCTCGTAGGGCGGCAGGGAGCCGGGCCCCACGACCTCCTGCGGATGGCGAGGCAGGGCCGGCTGCTCGCCTGGGCCGGCGAGAGCCAGTACTACACCGAGCCGAAGCGCCTGGCCGCGCTCGGCTACCTCGCCGCGCGCACCGAGCCGGGGAAGACGCGCCCCCGCACCGTCTACACGCTCACCGAGCAGGGGCTCGACGCGCTGCGCGCCTGGGCGCGGACGCCGGCCACGGTCACGCCGGTGAAGAGCGAGCCGCTCATCCGCCTGCTCGCCTGCGACCTGGTCGGCGAGGAGGCGACCCGCGCGAGCCTCGGCGCCCTCCGCGCCGACCTCGCCGAGCTCGAGCGGCGCCTCGACGAGGCGGAGCGCCGCGCCGCCGGGCTCCCGCACCGGGAGAAGTACCTGCGGATGGCGGTCGACTTCCTCCGCGGCCTGCTCGACCTGCACTCCGCGCTCGTCGAGCGGGCCGAGCGGGAACTCGCCGCCGGCGAGCCCGCCGCCGACCGACCCTGAGCCGGGCGCACCGGCCCCGAGCCGGGGCGCCGCCCACCCTCGCTCGGGCCGGCCGCGAGCCGTCGGGCGGTCAGGCTGCGCGCGTCGGCAGCTCGACCACCTCCTCCCCGGCCGCGGCGTCGCCGAGCTCGAGCTCGGGCGCCCGCAGGCGGCGCGCCTGCCGCTCGACCGGCGCCGGCGCGGGCAGCTCGTCCGCGCCGGCCCCGTGCTCGGGGAACTTGCGCGCGGTCACGAGCACGCGCGTCTCGAACGAGCCCACCGCCTCGTTGAAGGCGGCGACGGCGCCGTCGAGCTGGCGCCCGACCTTCGCGAGCGGCTTCGCGAACGTCCGCAGGCGCTCGTAGAGCTCGCGGCCGAGCCGGTTCACCTCGCGCGCGCTCGCGGCGACGGTCTCCTGCTGCCAGGCGTAGGCGACGGTGCGCAGGAGCGCGATCAAGGTCGCCGGGGAGGCGACGACCACGCCCGCGTTCGCGCCCGCCTCGAGCAGCCCGGGGTCGGCGTCGAGCGCGGCGCGGAAGAGCCCCTCGTCGACGAACATGACGACGAACTCCGGAGCCGGCTCGAACTGCTGCCAGTAGCGCTTCTGCCCGAGCTTCGCGACGTGGTCGCGCACGAGCCGGGCGTGCCGGGCGAGGTGCGCGCGGCGCGTCTCCTCGTCCTCGGCGGCGAGCGCGTCGAGGTAGGCCTCGAGCGGCGCCTTCGCGTCGACGACGACGTTCTTGCCGCCGGGCAGCCGCACGACGACGTCGGGCCGCACGAGCTTCCCGTCGCCGTTGCGCTCGCTCGCCTGCGCGACGAAGTCGCAGTGCTCGAGCATGCCGGCGAGCTCGAGCACGCGCCGGAGCTGGAGCTCGCCCCAGCCGCCGCGGACGTGGGGCGCGCGCAGCGCGGCGACGAGGCTGCCGGTCTCGCGGCGGAGGCTCTCGACGAGCTGCGGGATCGCGCCGACGGCGGCGAGCCGGCGCTCCTCGAGCTCGCGTGCCTGGCGCTCGAAGCGCTCGAGCGTCTCCTTGATCGGCTCGAGCCGGCGGTCGGCGAGCTCGAGCAGGGTCGAGGAGCCGGCCGAGACGGCCTCGGCGGTGATCGCCTTCAGGTGCTCGTCCCAGGCCGCCTCGCTGCGGCGCGCGGCGGCGAGCTCGGCGTCGCGGCGGAGGATCTCGCCACGCTGCCAGAGCCAGACCGCGGCCGCGCCGAGGGCGACGCCGAGGACGAGCGAGCCGATGGGGATGAGCGCGAGGGCGGCCACGAGCCGCGGAAGGCTACCGGGCCGGTCGGACGGACCAAAAAATCAGCCCCGGCGAGTCCGAGGACCTACCGGAGCTGAGTGCCGGATCCGTCAAGCCCGAAGACTCACCGGATCCGACGACTCACCGGATCCGACGCGCGCACGCTACAGCGGTCGCGCGCGCCGGTCAAACGGCGGCGGCGAGGAAAACGCGCTCGTTGCGCACTTTTTCCCGCGGCCGCCCAGCGCGGGCGGGAGCAGCCGTCCGCGCCCGTACCCTTCCGCGGGTGCACGAGGCGTTTCGCCCGGGCGGCGCGCTCGGCGCCGCCCTCCCGGGCTTCGAGCCGCGCGCGGAGCAGGCGGCGCTCGCGGCGGCGGTCGAGCGTGCGCTCGCGACGGGCGAGCACCTCGTCGCCGAGGCGGGCACCGGCACCGGCAAGAGCCTCGCCTACCTGCTGCCCGCGCTCGCCTCGGGGCAGCGGGTGGTGGTCGCGACCGCGACGAAGGCGCTGCAGCGGCAGCTCCTCGCGCAGGAGGTCCCCGTGGCGGCGCGGGCGCTCGGCCGCGCCGTCGACGTCGCCCTGCTGAAGGGGCGGCAGAACTACCTCTGCCGCAGGCTCCACGCCTCCGGTCGGGTCGTCCTCGGCGAGGCGTTCGAGGCGATCGACGCCTGGGCGCGGACGACCGCGACCGGCGACCGCGCCGAGCTCGAGCACGAGCCGCCGGAGGCGCTCTGGGCGGAGCTCGCCGTCGGGCCCGACCGCTGCGCCGGCCGGCGCTGCCCCTACCTCGCCTCCTGCTTCGCCGAGGCGGCGAAGGCGCGGGCGGCGGAGGCGGAGCTCGTGATCGCGAACCACGCGCTCTACTTCGCCCACGTCGCCGCCGGCGGCGGCGTCCTGCCCGAGCACGAGGCGGTCGTGCTGGACGAGGCGCACCGCCTGGAGGAGGCGGCGGCGGCCTGGCTCGGCGGCCGCGTCTCGCGGCCGGCGCTCCGCCGGCTCGCGGCCGACGTCGAGCGGGGCTGCCGCGAGGCGGAGGAGCCGGCGCCCGGCCGCGCGCTCGACCGCGTCGACCGCGCCGGCGACCGGCTGCTGCGCGCGGTGGCGCCCGCCGCCGGCAGGCGGCGGCTGCGCGTGCCGCCGGCGCGGGAGCTCCTGCTGCTCGCGGACGCGCTCGCCGCGCTCGCCGCCGAGCTGCACGGCCGGGGCGAGGAGCTCGACGGCCTCGCGCGCCGGGCGCTCGCGCTCGCGGCGCAGGCCGAGGCCTGCCTCGAGCCGGACGAGCACGACCGCGTCGTCTGGGCGGAGCCCGACGCCGTCTGCTGGGCGCCGGTCGACGTCTCGCGCGAGCTCCGCGAGCGGCTTTGGGACGGCGGGCCGACGGCGATCCTCGTGTCGGCGACGCTCGCGACCGGCGAGGACACGACCTTCGTCCGCCGCCGCCTGGGCCTCGACCGCGCGCGCGAGCTCGTGGTCGGCTCGCCGTACGACTTCGGCGCGCAGGCGCTCGTCTACGTGCCCCGGTCGATGCCGGATCCCCGCAGCGAGGGCTTCGCCGAGCGCGTCGCCGAGGAGGTGCTGGCCCTCGTCGCCCTCTCGGCCGGGCGCGCGCTCGTCCTGACCTCGAGCTACCGCATGCTCGCCGTCCTGCGCGAGCGCGTGCGCGGACGGGTCCCGTACGCCGTGCTGGCGCAGGGGGAGGCCCCGCGCGAGCGGCTGCTCGAGCGGTTCCGGGCGGACGTCGGCTCGGTGCTCCTCGCCACCTCGACCTTCTGGCAGGGCGTCGACGTCCCCGGCGAGGCGCTCTCCCTGCTCGTGATCGACAAGCTGCCGTTCTCGCCGCCCGGCGACCCGCTCCACGAGGCGCGCTGCGAGGCGGTGGCGGCCGCCGGCGGCGACTGGTTCCGCGACTTCGCGCTCCCGTCGGCGATGCTCCAGCTCCGGCAGGGCTTCGGCCGCCTGATCCGCGGGCACGGCGACCGCGGCGTGGTCGCGATCCTCGACCCGCGGCTCCGCACCCGCTCCTACGGCCGCGCGTTCCTCGCCGCGCTCCCGCGCTGCCCGCTCGCCGACGACCTCGCCGCGGTCGCCGCCTTCTTCCGCGCCGGGGAGCGCGCCGCCTCGTAGCTAGAGTGTCGCCGCGCCGGGGTGGCGGAACTGGTAGACGCACTCGGCTTAAACCCGAGAGTCCTCGCGACGTGGGGGTTCGACTCCCTCCCCCGGCACGTCCCGCCGCGCCGGGCGAGCGGGCCCGCCCGCCCGGCCGCCGCGGGGCGGCGGGCGGCCCGGGGCTAGCATCCGCGCCGGTGGTCGAGGTCGCGCACCCCGTCCCGGCCCTCGAGTGGGACACGCCGCTCTACCGTCAGGCGCGGACGCAGCTCGAGCAGGCGCTCTCCTGGGCGGCGGTCCCGGCGTGGGTGGCGGAGCGGCTCCGCTACCCGGAGCGGGCGCTCATCCTCACGCTGCCGGTGAAGCTCGACGACGGGTCGCTGCGCTCGTTCCCCGCCTACCGGGTGCAGCACTCCTCCGTCCTCGGCCCGACGAAGGGCGGCGTCCGCTACGACGACGGCGTCAACCTCGGCGAGTGCGCCGCGCTCGCGATGTGGATGACCTGGAAGTGCGCGCTCCTCCGCCTCCCCTACGGCGGCGCCAAGGGCGGCGTCCGCTGCGACCCGCAGGAGCTCTCGGCCGCGGAGCTCCAGCGGATCACCCGCCGCTACACCGCCGACCTCGCGCCGTTCATCGGCCCCGAGCAGGACATCCCCGCCCCCGACATGGCGACGGACGAGCAGACGATGGCCTGGATGATGGACACCTACTCGATGGGCAAGGGGTACGCGATCCCGGAGATCGTCACCGGCAAGCCCGTCTCGATCGGCGGCTCCCTCTTCCGGAACGAGGCCACCGGCGCCGGCGTCGTGATGGTGGTCGAGCGCGCCTGCGCCCGGCTCGGCTTCGAGCTCGCGGGCCTGCGCTGCGTGGTGCAGGGGTTCGGGAACGTCGGCGGCGTGGCCGCGACCGAGCTGCACGAGAAGGGGGCGATCGTGGTCGGCGTCTCCGACGTCTCCGGGGGCCTGCACGACGAGGAGGGCCTCGACGTCCCGACGCTGCACGAGCACGTCCGCGAGCACGGCTCGCTCGCGGGCTACGGGCGCGCCGCGCCGATCTCGAACGCGGCGCTGCTCGAGCTGCCCTGCGACGTCCTCGTGCTCGCGGCGCGCGAGAACCAGGTGACCGACCGGAACGCCGGCAACCTCCGCTGCCGGCTCGTCGCGGAGGGGGCGAACGGCCCGACGTCGGTCGCGGCGGACGCGATCCTCGCCGAGCGCGGCATCCCGGTGCTGCCCGACGTGCTGACGAACGCGGGCGGCGTCACGGTCAGCTACTTCGAGTGGGTGCAGGACCTCGGCCGGCTGTTCTGGGACCGGGACGAGATCCGCGGCCGGCTCGCGGACAAGCTCGGCGACGCCTTCGACCGCGTGTGGGAGCTGCACGAGCGCGCCGGGACGACGCTGCGGAGCGCGGCGCTCGTCGCCGGCATCCGCGAGGTGTCCGCCGCGCTCGAGGCGAGGGGGATCTACCCGTGAGGCCGGCGGACGCGACCGCCCAGCTCGTCCGCGACGCGATGCTCCCCGACCCGCACGCGCTCGACGCCGGTGCGAGCGCGCAGGCGGCCGGGGAGGCGCTGACGCGTCCGGAGGTGCGTGCCGTGCTCGTCACCGACCGGGGCCGGCTCGCCGGCGTGATCACGCGCAAGACGCTCGTGCGGGAGGTGGTCGCCCGGGGCCGCGACCCGCAGACGACGACGCTCGGCGAGATCGCCGAGCCGCCGAACGCGACGATCGAGTCGGAGACGCCGCTCGCCGAGGCGTTCGCGTTCCTCGAGGAGCGCGACCTCGAGCGCGTGCCCGTCGTCGAGGCCGGCCGGCTCGTCGGCGTCCTCTCGCGCTCCGTCGTCCAGCGGCGCCTGGCCGAGGACGAGCCGCCGGAGCCGTCGGGCGGCGGGCCGGGCGCGTGAGGGCCGCGGCCCGGCTCCGTCCTACCCGGCGATCGCGGCGCCGGTCTCGAGGTCGAAGAAGTGGAGCAGGCGGGTGTCGACCGCGAGCTCGACCCGGTCGCCCTCGCGGGCGGCCGTCCCCCGCCCGACCTTGGCGACGAACGGGCTCCCGTGGTGGTGGGTCTGCGCGTCGGCGGCCTCGACCGCCTCGTCGCCGACGAGCTCGCGCAGCTCCTCGGCCTTCACCGGCGGCGCGTCGACGGCGAAGTGGAGGAACACCTCCGAGCCGAGGTCCTCGCGGATGTCCACCGTGACCGCGAGCCGGGCGTCGTCGCGTCCCGGCCCGTCGCCGATGTCCTCCGGCCGGATGCGTCGCGTCCCGGCCCGTCGCCGATGTCCTCCGGCCGGATGCCGAGGGCGAGCCGCCGGCCGGCGTAGCCCGCGAGGGCGGGTCGGGCGGCGACGACCTCGGCCGGCACGGCGAGCTCGTGGGGTCCGAAACGGACGGCGAGGCCGCCGTCGCGCTCGACGATCGTCGCCTCGACGAGGTTCATCGCCGGCGAGCCGATGAACCCGGCCACGAACAGGTTCACCGGCCGGGCGTAGAGCGCCTGCGGCCGGTCGACCTGCTGGAGCACGCCGCCCCGCAGCACGCAGACGCGGTCGCCGAGGGTCATCGCCTCGCTCTGGTCGTGGGTGACGTAGACGGTGGTCACCGCCAGGTCGCGCTGGATGCGCGCGATCTCGGCGCGCATCTGGACGCGCATCTTCGCGTCCAGGTTCGAGAGCGGCTCGTCCATCAGGAACGCCTTCGGCTCCCGCACGATCGCCCGCCCCATCGCCACCCGCTGGCGCTGGCCACCGGACAGGTGGCGCGGCTTCTTGTTCAGCACGTCGGAAAGCCCTAGGATCTCGGCCGCAGACTCGACCCGGCGCCTGATCTCCCCTCGGTCGACGCCCCGCATCCGGAGGCCGAAAGCCATGTTGTCGAACGCGTTCATGTGGGGATAGAGGGCGTAGTTCTGGAAGATCATCGCCATGTCGCGCGCCTTCGGGGGCAGGTCGTTGACGACGGCGCCGCCGACCCGCACGGTCCCGGAGGTGATCTCCTCGAGGCCGGCGATCATCCGCAGCGCGCTCGTCTTGCCGCAGCCGGAGGGCCCGACGAAGACGACGAACTCGCCGTCGGCGACCTCCAGGTCGAGCCCCTGCACGGCCCGCGTGCCGTCGGGGTAGACCTTCGTCAGCTGCTCGAGCTCGATCGCAGCCACGGCCGGGGAGGTTAGCGGGATGGCCACGGGCCTGCGGTACGTCACCGAGCGGCGCGGCTTCCTCGCGACGGCGCTGATCTCCCCGGCCGTGCTCTTCATCGCCGCGCTCGTCGGGCTCCCGCTCGGCCTCGCCGTCTACCTGAGCTTCACCGACGCGACCGCCGGCTCCCTCTCGGGCCGGTGGATCGGGCTCGGGAACTTCCGGCGCGAGCTCCACGACTCGATCTTCGTCGACGCGATCTGGCACACCTTCCTCTTCACCGTGATCTCGCAGGCGGTCGTGATCGTGGTCGCCGGCCTGCTCGCGCACGCGCTCGTGCACCGCTTCCGCGGGCGCTGGATCCTGCGCTTCTTCGTGCTCCTGCCCTGGGCGGCGCCGATCGCGCTGACCGCGGTCGGCTTCCTCTGGTTCTACGACCCGCAGGCGAGCATCCTCACCTGGTTCCTCGTCAAGCTGCACCTGGCCTCGGCGTTGAACCACCCGACCTGGCTCGGCACGCCGCGCGCGGCGATGTCGTCGATCATCACCGTGCAGGCCTGGCGGACGATCCCGTTCGCGACCGTGATCTTCCTCGCCGGGATCGCGTCGATTCCGCAGGAGGTGGACGACGCAGCCGCGATCGACGGCGCGACCGGCCTGCGGAAGTTCTGGCACGTGTCCCTCCCGCTCCAGCTCCCGATCGCGATCGTCGCGGTCCTGTTCGGGATCGTGTTCACGGCGACCGACATGATCGTCCCCTACATCCTCACGAACGGCGGCCCGTTCAACTCGACGCAGGTGCTGACGACCTGGGCGTTCCAGACGGGGATCAACTCGGGGAACATCGGCGAAGGAGCCGCGATCGCGCTGTTCATGCTGCCGGTGCTCGCCTTCGTCACGATCGCGATGCTCTTCTTCGCCCGGCGGGCGGAGGTGACCTGATGAGGGCCGTCCTGCGTCAGCGGCTGTTCCAGTACGGCGTGGTCGTGCCGTTCGCGATCCTGCTCGCGTTCCCGTTCGCGTGGATGGCGATCACGTCGCTGAAGCCGGAGGCGCAGGTCTACGACCCGGCGAAGGTCTGGAGCTTCAGCCCGACGCTCGCGAACTACGGCTTCCTCTTCCACCACACGGGCTACCTGCGCTGGCTCAAGAACTCGTCGTTCGTCGGCCTCGCGGTGGTGCTGATCACGCTCGCGGTGGCGATGCCGGCCGGCTACGCGCTCGCACGGCTCTCCGGCCGGATCGGCCGCTCGCTCGGCGTCGCGATCTTCCTCACCTACCTCGTGGGCCGGATCGGCCGCTCGCTCGGCGTCGCGATCTTCCTCACCTACCTCGTGCCGCCGACGCTCCTCTTCCTGCCGCTCTCGCGGGTGATCTCGAAGCTCGGCCTCGAGGACCGGCTGTGGGCGCTCGTGCTCGTCTACCCGTCGTTCACGGTCCCGTTCGCGGTCTGGCTGCTGATGGGCTTCTTCAAGACGGTCCCGCAGGAGCTCGAGGACGCCGCGCTGATCGACGGCTGCTCGCGCTTCGGCGCGCTCGTCCGCGTCGTCTTCCCGATCTCGATCCCCGGGATCCTCACCGTGGTGATCTTCACGTTCTCGCTCGTGATCAACGAGTTCGTCTACGCGATCACGTTCATCTCGAGCTCGACCAACCGCACGCTCACGGTCGGCGTTCCGACCGACCTGATCCGCGGCGATCTGTTCAACTGGCCCGGGATCATGGCCGCGATCCTGATCCCGAGCATCCCGCTGGCCCTCGTCTACAACGCGTTCCTGAACCGCTTCATCACGGGGTTCACCGGCGGGGCGTTCCGCTAGCCAAGGAGGGTGGAATGTCAGACACGCAACTCACCCGGCGCGAGTTCCTGAAGAAGGCCGGCGCCGGCGCGGCTGCGATCGGCGCAGCAGGAGCGACCGCGCCGTTCTCGTTCGCAGGGCCGCTGAGGTACAAGGGTCGCTGGCTGTCCGGAAGCCTCTCGGCGATCACCTGGGTGCACTTCGTCCCGGCGTACGACCAGTGGCTCGACCCGTGGGCGCAGGCGTGGGGCCAGAAGAACGACGTCCAGGTGACGATCGAGCACATCAACAACACGCTGCTCGACACACGGGCGGCCGCGGAGGTCGCCGCCCAGAGCGGCCATGACCTCTTCTTCAACCTCCACCCGATGGCCTCGTACGAGGACCAGGTGATCGACCACGCGCCGATCATCCAGGAGGTGCAGCACAAGGGCGCCGGCAACTACATGGACATCGCGCAGAAGTCCACCTACAACCCGAAGACGAAGAAGTACTTCGCCGTCTCCGACAGCTACGTGCCGGACCCGGTCGTCTGGCGGCACGACCTCTGGAACTCGGTGGGCGAGTCGCCGGCGACCTGGGACCACGTGAAGGCGGCCGCGCCGAAGCTGAAGGCGATCGGCCACCCGATCGGGATCGGCCAGTCGCAGGAGCTCGACTCGAACATGGCGCTGATCGCGTTCCTCATGTGCTTCGGGTCGTTCATCCAGAACGAGGAGAACCGCCCGACGCTGTACTCGAAGAACGCCGTCGACGCGGTGAACTTCATGGCCGAGATCTACAGGACCGGCGAGACGTCCGACATCTTCGGCTGGAACCCGGCGTCGAACAACAACTACCTGTACTCGGGCACCGCGTCGCTGATCCTGAACGCGATCTCGGCGACCCGCACGCCAGAGGCGCAGAACCTGCCGTTCTCGGACCAGCTCTGGATCTGGCCGATCCCCGCGGGGCCGCACGGACGGCTCGGTCTCGAGCACCTGATGGGCTGCTGGAACATCTGGAAGTTCTCGCCGAACAAGCAGGCGGCGCAGCAGTTCCTCGTCGACCTCCTGCTCGCGGGGAAGGCGGCGACGCTCGCCTCGCAGCTCTACAACTTCCCGACGTTCGACAAGATCTTCCCGTTCGACCAGATCAACAAGGTCGCCGCTCAGGATCCGCACCCGCCGAAGGGCAAGTACACGATCCTGACGACGATCGCGAAGAAGTACACCCACAACATCGGCTACCCGGGCACGACGAACGCGGCGATCGACGAGATCTTCTCGAAGTACCTGATCCCGCAGATGTTCGCGCGCGTGTCGCAGGGCCAGATGACCGCGGAGCAGTCGGTGCGGGACACGATGAGCACGGTCAAGGGGATCTACGCCAAGTGGCGCGCCCGCAACATGCTCTGAGCGGCGAGCAGGGCGACGCCGTCGAGCAGGTCGCGCTCGCTGTAGGCGATCGCGTCCAGGCGGTAGCGGCGTAGGACCTCCCGGAGGACGAGGGCGCCCGCGACGATCACGGGCGCCCGCTCCGGGTCGAGGCCGGGGACGCGCCGCCGCGTCGCGAGCGGCATGGCCGCGAGGCGGTCGAGCTGGGCCTCGACCGCCGCGAGCGTGAGCTCGCCGGCGAGCAGGTGGAGCTGGGCGACCGTGCCGGCGACGCCGACGGCGGTGGCGACGTCGAGGTCGGGCAGGAGCGCGCGGACGGCGGCGGCGGCCGCCTCGAGCTCGCCGGCGGCGGGCGGATCGGCGCGGAGGTGGCGCTCGGTGAGCCGGACCGAGCCGACGTCGAGGCTCCGGCGGACGCTGCCGGTCGAGAGCTCGGTCGAGCCGCCGCCGACGTCGACGACCAGGGTGCGGTCGTCGATCGCGCCCGCCCCGAGCCGCGTCAGCGCCGCCTCCTCGTCCCCCGAGAGCAGGCGCGTCCGCCAGCCGAACCGGCGCTCGAGCTCGGCGAGGAAGGCGGAGCCGTCGGCGGCGTCGCGGAGCGCGCTCGTCCCGACCGCGAGCGTCCACTCGGCCCCGAGCGCAGCCGCCTCCTCGTCGTAGCGTGTTAACACGGTGAGGGTGCGCGCAGCCGCTGCGGGCGAGAGGCGCCGCCTTGCGTCGACGCCCTCGCCGAGGCGGGTGACGGTCGCGCGGCGGACGACGGGGTGGACGCGGTCGCCCTCGACGTCCGCGACGAGGAGCCGCGTCGAGTTCGTGCCCGTGTCGACCGCGGCGACCCGCACCGGTGATCAGCCGGTGACGCGGCGGAGGAGCGCCCGCACCTCGCCGAGGGCGGAGGCGAGGACGGCGGCGACCGCCACCGACCGTCGCAGGTTGGCGCGCGCCCGGTCGAGGCGGCGGGCGAGGTCGGCGGCGCCGGCGAGGGCGCCCTCGCTCCGCTCCACCCTGCGCGCGACCGCGTCGAGCGCCTCGCCGAGCCTCCGCTCGAGCCGGCGGAACGCACGCCAGGTCGCGACGGCGCGCACCGCCGCCGAGGAGCCGCTCGCGACCGCGGTCACGGCCGCCACCGCCGCCGCGCCCCAGATCCAGGCCGTCATCGCGCGTAGGATCGCAGGCGTGCTCGCGTCGCGCCGGCACGCTCTCACCCAGGTGGCGATCGCGCTCGGTGGCGTCGACTGCTACGAGCTCCTGCGGCGCGTCGTCACGCCCGACTGGCCGCTCGCGATCCGGCACGCGCGGGAGGTGCTCGGGTGGGAGCGGGTCGTCCACCTCGACTGGGAGGCGCCGGTCGAGGCGGCGGTGCTGCGGGTGCCGGAGCTCCTGCGCGCGCTCGACGTGTTCTACTTCGCCGCCCACTTCGGGCTGACGGCGGTCTTCTTCTGCTGGCTGTACCGCCGCTCGCGGCCGGCGTTCCGGCGCTTCCGCGACGGCTTCCTCGCCTCCACCGCGCTCGCCCTCCTCGTCCACTGGCGCTTCCCGGCGGCGCCGCCCCGCCTCGCCGACGTCGGGCCGGTGCGCACCGACTTCGGGCTCGGGAGCTGGTCGAACCCGGTGGCGGCGATCCCCTCGCTGCACGCCGGCTGGGCGCTCGGGGTGGGCGTCGGGGTGGCGCTGCACGCGCGCCGCCGCCGCTGGCGCCTGGCCGGGGCGCTCTACCCGGCCGCGGTCGCCTTCACGATCCTCGCCACCGGCAACCACTTCGTCCTCGACGCGGTCGCGGGGGTGGCGGTCCTCGGCGCCGGCTTCGCGGCCGCGTCGGTGCTAGACTGGGTGCTCGCGACGCGGGGTGGAGCAGTCAGGTAGCTCGCCGGGCTCATAACCCGGAGGTCGCAGGTTCAAATCCTGCCCCCGCTACTCCAAAGGCCCTGCTACGCGGGGCCTTTCGTTTCCACCGGTGGCGCGCCGGGCTGGTCTTGTGCCCCGCTTTCTTCCCATCGCGAAAGCGAGACACGGCAAAACCTTCCGTTTCGGGGCTCGCCGTTGTCGATCGAGGCGACCCTCGGCAGGCGCAAAAGGCGCGTCGCCCTGCGGGGTATGATGAGCGTGTTCATACCATCGAGGATGCGTGATGGCACGCAGAACCGTCAATCTGCCTGAGAGCGTGGAAGCGCTCGCCCGCGAGTCCGCCGAGGCAGGGGAGTCCTTCTCGGCCACGGTCGCGCGGTTGATCGAGGCAGGGGCGCGGGCGACCCGGGGCCGCCGACCGCCGCGCTATGTCGGATCGGGCGAGGGGCCGGACGACCTAGGGCGGCTGGCTGAGCGCTACCTTCGCGAGCTCGTGACTGCGCGCTGAGGGTCGTCGCCGACACGGGCCCGCTGGTCGCGGCGGCGAATCGTCGCGACCGCGCGCACGGGATCGCCGCCGCGCTCGTGACCGAGTTGGGGCGGGAGCTGGTGGTTCCCGGGCCGGTGCTGGTCGAGGCCGACCAGCTTCTCCGCGCGCGGGTGGGCGCCCGTTCGGCGCGGCTGTTACTCGAGGCGCTCGTCGCGGGCGAGCACACGGTGGCGTTCCTCTCGGCCGGGCTGCTGCGACGTGCGGTCGAGATCGACGCGCGCTTCGCCGACCTCGACCTCGGGCTCGTCGACGGCTGCGTGATGGCGATCGCGGAGTCGATGCGAGCTCCGATCCTCACCTTCGATTTCGAGCACTTTCGCGCGACCCGCCCAGCACGCGGCTTCTGGCAGCTCGTCGTCGACGAGGCTCGCTACGCGGACGCGACGGGCGCAGAGGAGAAGCGCAAGTCGCTGATGGCAGGATGAGGGAATGGCGTAGCCGGCCACGATCGACGAAGCATCGGACGCGTTCCTTGCAGACCAGCGGAAGCGTCTCTCGGCGAAGACGCTCCGCCACTACGAGGACGATCCTGCTGAGGCGACCGGCCGCTCCCGGGCGTGCACCGAGCGGGCACGCGCACGCCCGTGACGAGCGCGCTCGACGGGCAGGCTAGAAGCGCAGCAGCGCCCCCACCTCGGCTCCGTCCAGCCCGGCCGGTGGCAGGCGGAGGACGACGCCGCCCGCCGCGACGGTGCGGTGGACGGCGAGCTCGACCCCGTCGGCCGGCTCCCGCGCCGCCCCGTCGAGCGGGCACGTCCCCGCCGCCGCGTCCGCGCGGCCGCAGACGGGGCACCGGAACGCCCGCCGGCGGACGCCCTCGGGGAGGAGCAGCATCGCCACCCGGCCGTCGGAGGCGGCCGTCAGGGTCGGCGCCCAGCCGGCGCTCGCGCGCCCGGCGCGCCCGCGCTCCTCGCGCCAGCGCTCGAGCACGGCCTGCAGGCGCGCCGCGCGCGCCGCCGCGAGGGGCCCGCGCACGGCGGCGAGCAGCTCCGCCTCGGTCGCGTGCGCGTCGGCGCTCGTCCAGCCGACGACCGCCTCGCGCGCCGCCGGCGAGAGCGACGCCTCGAGCTCGGGGCGCAGCTCCTCCGGCGCGACGACGACGAGCCGCGGCCCGCGCGCCGCCCGGACGTGGCGGTCGATCTCGCCCCCGACGGCGCGCAGGTGGTCGGCGACGAGCTTCTCGATGTGCCGCTGGTAGCGCGCCTGCGCCCAGCCGCCCTGGTCGTGACGGCCCGGTTGCTCCTCGCTCTGGTCGACCACCTCCACGAGCCGCCCTCCCCGCAGACGGAAGACCTGCCCGCGCTCCCGGCCGACGACCGCGACGAGCGCGCCCTCGTCGCTGTCGGCGACCGCGACGAGCGGCGCGACGAAGAGCTCGGCGCCGAGGTGCACGGCGTCCGGGACCGCGGCCGGGAGCGGCTCGACCCGCCAGAGCCCGTCCGCGTCCGAGGCGAAGAGAGCGAGGCCGAGCGCGCCGTCGCGCGCGAACTCGCCGTCCCACCAGTCGCGGATGCGCGCGAGGTCGCGGCCGACCGCCACCTTCGCCCCGTGCGCGCGGGCGGCCCCGTTCGAGGCGAACGCCTTCTCCGCCTGCGCGAGCAGCGCCCGCAGCCGCGCCTGCGCCTCCGCTCGCGTCGGGCTCGCCGACGGGTCGAGGTCGAGGTAGAGGCTGAGCGCGCACCCGGTCTCCGACCGGAAGCCGGCGAGCTCGCGCAGCGTGTCCCACGTCACCGAGCCTGCCACCCGCTGCCTCTGTACCTCCGTTCGGTCGATTCTATGCCCGTGCTCGTCCACACGGTCGGCCACGGCACCCGCCCGCTCGAGGAGCTCGTCGCGATGCTGCGGCAGGCGGGAGTCGAGACGCTCGTCGACGTCCGCCGCTTCCCGGGATCGCGCCGCAACCCGCAGTTCGGCCGGCTCCCGCTCGGGCAGGCGCTCGCCGCCGCCGGGATCCGCTACCGGCACGAGCCCGAGCTCGGCGGCCGCCGCGTCGACGAGCCGGGCGAGGAGCGGTTCGGCTGCATCCGCGTCGCCGCCTTCCGCGCGTACGCCGCGCGGATGGCGACGCCGGCGTGGCAGGAGGCGCTCGCCTCCGCCCTCGCCGAGCCGGCGCCGGCGTTCCTCTGCGCCGAGACCGCCTGGACGCGCTGCCACCGGCGGCTGATCGCCGAGCTCCTCGTCGCCAGAGGCCACGAGGTCCGCCACCTCGTCCGCCCGGGCCGGAGCGAGCGGCACGTCCGCTGGGAGCTCGCCGAGGCCCGCGACGGCCGCCTCTACCTCTGCGGCGTCGAGGTCGCCTGAGGAAGCGCCGACCGGCGGCGAGCGTTTACTACTACGAGCGTGGAGAGGGAGCGAGAGCTGATCATCATCGGCGGCGGGCCCGCCGGGTACACGGCGGCGCTGTACGCGGCGCGGGCGAACCTCGAGCCGCTCGTGATCGAGGGCTTCCAGTGGGGCGGCCAGCTCATGCTCACGAGCGAGGTCGAGAACTACCCGGGCTACCCCGACGGCGTGCTCGGCCCGAGGATGATGGAGGACTTCCGCCGGCAGGCCGCACGCTTCGGGGCGGAGTTCGTCACCGACGACGTGACGAAGGTCGACTTCTCGGTGCGCCCCTTCCGCGTCTTCGTCGACCGGGACGAGTACCGGGCGAAGGCGGTGATCGTCGCCACCGGCGCGAGCGCCCGCTGGCTCGGCCTCGACTCCGAGGACCGGCTCAAGGGCAAGGGCGTGTCGGCGTGCGCGACCTGCGACGGCGCCTTCTTCAAGGACAAGCACATCTACGTGGTCGGGGGCGGCGACTCGGCGTTCGAGGAGGCGCTGTTCCTGACGCGCTTCGGGATCAAGGTCACGCTCGTCCACCGGCGCAACGAGTTCCGCGCCTCCCCGATCATGGTCGATCGCGCCCGCGCGAACGAGAAGATCGAGTTCCTCACCCCGTACGTCGTCGAGGAGGTGCTCGGCGAGAGCTTCGTCAGCGGCCTGCGCCTCCGCCACGTCGAGACCGGCGAGGAGCTCCGGGTGGACGCGGGCGCGCTCTTCGTCGCGATCGGCCACGATCCGAACACGTCGCTCTTCGTCGACCAGCTCGACCACGACGAGCAGGGCTACCTGGTGACGAAGCCGGGGACGACGGAGACGAACGTGCCCGGCGTGTTCGCGGTCGGCGACGTCCAGGACCGCGTCTACCGCCAGGCGGTCACCGCGGCCGGCTCGGGCTGCATGGGCGCGCTCGACGCCGAGCGCTACCTCGCGGCGCTCGAGGGAGAGGCGGCGCTCGCCGCCGCGCGCCCCGCGGCGGAGCCCGCCTCGGCCTGACCCGCACCGGGCCCCGGGCGGGCGGACCCTCGTCCGCTACGCGCAGGCCCGCGGCCGGCCGGCGCCGCCGGCGCTACCCTGGGCCGGGACGTGCCCTTCTACATCTGCCCGCACTGCAAGGCGCGCCGCGTCGACCACGACGGCCGGGAGGGGTTCTCGGAGGAGACCCCCGCCTGCCACCACTGCGGCTTCGGCTTCCTGTTCGAGCTGCTCGAGGACTACTACCCGGCGCAGGCGACCGGGTTCGTGGTCTGCGACCGGGAGGCCCGCGTGCTCGCGACCGGCGAGGGCGTCTTCGAGCTGACCGGGTTCAACGAGGCCGAGCTGCTCGGCCGCGACGTCGTCGAGGCGCTCGCGCTCTCCGACCGCACGCCGGTCGAGACCGTGCGCGAGTGGGGCGTCCGCCAGCTCGCGCGGAAGCTGACGCTGCGGACGCGCTCGGGGCTCGAGAAGCACGTGCTCGCCGACTTCTTCCCGGCCTACGACGACGACGGCGGCCTGCTCGTCGCGCTCACCCCCGCGTAGCCGCCTCGCCGGGGGCAGGCGCCGGGGCGACTCGGTCCCCGACCCGGCTCGACGGGCAGAGGTCGCGAAGCACGCAGCGCTCGCAGGCCGGGCGCCGGGCGTGGCAGACGCGGCGGCCGTGCCAGATCAGCAGGTGCGAGAACCGCGCCCAGTCGGCGCGCGGGACGAGCTTCATCAGGTCCCGCTCGATCTTCACCGGGTCGTCCTGCCGGGTGAGCCCGAGCCGCTGCGAGAGCCGCCGGACGTGCGTGTCGACCACGATCCCCTGCGCGTGGCCGCGCTCGGCCGACACCACGTTGGCCGTCTTGCGCGCCACCCCCGGCAGCCGCAGGAGCGCCTCGAAGTCGGTCGGCACCTCGCCGCCGTGCTCGGCGAGGAGGACCTGCATCGTCCCGCGCAGCGCCTTCGCCTTCTGCCGGTAGAAGCCGGTCGCGTAGAGGTCGCGCTCGAGCTCCTCGACCGGCACCGCCAGGTAGTCCTCCGGACGCCGGTACTTGCGGAAGAGCCGCTCCGTGACCCGGTTGACGTTGACGTCCGTCGTCTGCGCCGAGAGCAGCACCGCCACGAGCAGCTCGAGCGGGTTCCGGAAGCGCAAGGCGATCCGCGCGTCCGGATGCTCGCGCGCGAGCCGCTCGATGATCGGCCCGATCCGGTCGCGCCTGCGACCGACGCGCCTGCGCGCCTCGTGGACGTAGCTCCGTGCCACCGCGCTCAGCCGCGGGCCGGCGCCGCCGCGGCCGGCGCCGCGGCGCCCGCCTCGGACGGCGCCTCCGCCCGGCGGAGCCGCGGCCCCGCGCAGACGACGTCCCGCGCCGGGCAGTCGGCGCAGGCGAGCTCGCTCGGAGTCGGGACGAACGCGCCGGCGTCGATCCGCGCGATCGCCGCCGAGAGCTCGGCCTCGAGCGCGCGCGCGTCGGCGCCGGCGTACACCGTCGTGACGGGGGCGTCGGCCCGCTCGAGGAAGGCGTACACGACCTCGACCTCGTCGGCGCCGGCGCGGAAGCAGGCGAGCGCGTACACGAGCCGCTGGAGCCCGTACGCCGCCTCGACGAGCTCGGCCGGTTCGCGCCCGCCGAGCGGGTTCGTCTTGTAGTCGACGACGAGCGCCCGGCGGCCGTCGCGCCGGTAGAGGTCGAAGCGACCGTGGAGCAGCACGCCGTCGTGCTCGAACGCGAACGGCACCTCCGCCCGCGCGCCGGCCGCGCGGGCTGCGAGCGCCGAGCCGCGGTAGGCGGCGACGAGCGCGCCGATCCGCTCGAGCTCCTCCTCGCCCGCCGCCGGGTACCAGTCGCGCACGGCCTCGACCGCCGCGTCCGGGCGCTCGAGCAGCCGGTGGACGGCGTCGCCGAGCTCCGTCCCCGCCAGCCCGCCGCCGCCGTCGCCGGCTCCGGCCTGCCGCCGCCGCTCCCGCAGCCCGCCGAGGCGCTCGGCGTAGTAGCGGTAGGGGCAGCGGGCAAAGAGGGCAAGCGCCGAGTAGGAGAGCCGCCGCACGCGGTGGAGCGGCGGCGGGGGGACCGGGGCGAGCGCGGGCAGCCGGTAGCCGCGCGGCTCCGGCGCGACCGGGAGCTCGCCGAAGAGGGCAAGCTGCCCGCCCGCCGGGGCGCCGGGCTCCTCCGCCGCCGCCGCCGCCGGCGCGAACCGGTCGACGCGGACGAGGAAGGTCGCGTCGCCGCGCACGAGCTCGAACGGCCCGGTGCTCGCAGCGAGCTCCTCCTCGCAGCGCAGGCGGGAGAGGATCCACCCGATCGGCGTCTCCCGGCCCTCCGCGACCGCGCCGGAGACGATCAGCCGGTCACGGGCCCGCGTCATCGCCACGTAGTAGAGGCGGAGCCGCTCCTCCTCCTCGGCGGCGCGCTCGCGCCGCCGCTCCTCCTCGGTGAGGACGAGGAACTCGTCGCCCGCGTCGGGGCCGGCCTGCTCGCGGCCGGCGTCGGCGACGACGACGACCTCGAACTCGAGCCCCTTCGCGGCGTGGATCGTCAGCAGCCGCACCGCGCCGGCGCCCTCCTCCTCCGACACGGCCTCGAGCTGGGCGGCGCCGAGCGCCTCCTGGGCGCGGAGGAAGCGCTCGAAGCCCTCCAGGTCGCATCCGCGCAGGTCCTCGTAGGCGCGGGCGAGCCGCATCAGCTTGCGCAGGTTGGCGTAGCGGCGCCGGCCGTCCGGGCGCGCGAGCACGGCCAGGTCGTAGTCGTGCTCCGAGAGGACGAGCTCGCACAGCCGCTCGAGCGACACCCGGGCCGACGCGGCCGCCAGGCGCTCGTAGCGCTGCTTGAAGGCGCGGAGGAGCCGGTCGTCCTCGCCGTCGAGCGCCTCGGGCAGCGAGCGCTCGAGGCCGGCGTACAGCGGCCGCCGGCCCGCGTGCCGCCGCAGCAGCACGAGCGCGTCGTTCGAGACGCCGACGAACGGCGAGGCGAGCACGGCGACGAGCGCCTCGTCGTCGTAGCGGTTGCGCAGGAGCCGCAGGTACATGCGGAGGTCGACCACCTGCTGCTGGCCGAAGTACCGCCGGCCGGTCGCCCGGTACGTCGGCAGGCCGAGCGCGGACAGCTCCTCCTCGTACCACTCGGCGTCGGTGCCGGCGGCGAACAGGAGGACGATCTCGCCCGGCTCGGCCGCGCCGCTCTCGACGAGCTCGTGCACGCGCCGCGCCACGTGCCGCGCCTCCGCCCGCCGCCAGTGCACGCCGCTTTCGGCGTACGAGCGGCGGTCGGTGACGAGCAGCTCGACCGGATGCCCGAACACCGGGTCGGGGAACTCGGCGGAGGCGGCGAGCGGCTGGTAGCCGTCGCCGAACGCGTCCCCGAACAGCATGTTGACGGCGGCGAGCACCTCCGGGCGCGAGCGGTAGTTCGCGGTCAGCGGCAGCCGCTGGGACGCGGCCGCGCGCCGGGCGCGGAAGACGCCGACGTCGGCGTGCCGGAAGCCGTAGATCGACTGGAACTCGTCGCCGACGTACAAGACGTCCTTCGGCGGCCCCCCGGCGAGGAGGTCGATCAGGCGGCACTGCAGCGCGTTCGTGTCCTGGAACTCGTCGACCATGATCGTCCGGAAGCGGAGCTGCTCCGCCTCGCGCACGCGCTCGTCACCGGCGAGCAGCTCGATCGCGTAGAGCTGCAGGTCCTCGAAGTCGAGCGCCGACTCTCGCTCCTTCAGCGCGGCGTAGGCCTCGCCGAACAGCGCGAGCAGCGCCTCGACCAGCTCGCGCTCGCGGAGGGCGAGCAGCTCCGAGGCCGCCGCCGCGACGGCGCGCCGCGCCGCCTCGTAGCGGGCCGCCCGCTCGCCCTGGGCGCGCAGCGCCCCCAGCTCGACCAGCCGCTCCGGGTCGCACGGAAGCTCGAGCGCGGCGGCGGCCGCCGCCCGCTGGCTCGCCGTCGCCCGCGGGTCCTCGACGAGGCCGCGCGCCGCCTCCCGCAGCGCCGCGAGCGCGGCCTCGAGGTCCGGCTCCGCGCCGCGCTCGAGCTCGCGGCGCCCGGCCGAGCGGAGCTTCTCGTAGATGCCGACGACGATCCGCCGCAGCCGGTCGCTGCCGAGCGTGGCGAGCAGCCGCAGCCGCTCCGGGTCGCGGCCGGCGCAGAACGCCTCGAGCGCGCGGTCGAACGCCTCGCCCCGCAGCACGGCGCCGTGCTCCTCGTCGAGCTCGCGGAAGCGCGGGTCGATGCCGACCGCGAACGGGTGCGCACGCAGGAGCCGTGCGCAGAAGCCGTGGATGGTCGAGATCCAGGCCCCGTCGAGCTCCTGGGCGAGGTCGAAGCGGCCGCGCGCCTCGAGCTCGGCGCGGATGCGTGCACGCAGCTCCGCCGCCGCCTTGCGGGTGTAGGTGATGACGAGCGCGGACTGGACGTCGAGGCCGTCCTCGCACACCGCGCGCACGAACCGCTCGACCAGCACCGCCGTCTTGCCGGTGCCGGCGCCGGCGGAGACGAACACCTCCCCCTTCGCGTCGACGGCGGCGCGCTGCTCGGCGTTCATGCGCGACGTACGCGGCACATCGGCCAGAGGTCGCACCACGGCGGGCAGTCGCCGCCGCGCGGATCGTGCGCGACGTCGCCGCGGCGGATGCGCAGCGCCGCCTCGCGGGCCCGCGCGCGCGCGGTCTCGACCTGCTCCCAGAACGCGCCCTCGTCGAGGTAGTCGGCCGCCTTGAAGCCCGGGAGGTCGTCGCGGAAGGCCGCCCGCAGCATCCCGCGCGGCCCGCGCGAGCCGGAGAGCGGCCGGTAGAGGCCGCCGAGCGGCTCGACCCCGACGAGGTCGCGGAGCACGAGCAGGTAGAGCGGCACCTGGAGGCGGCGCTCCGCGTCGATCTCGCGAGCCGAGTGCGCGCCCTTCCCCGACTTGTAGTCCTGCACGATCCCGCGCGCGCTGAACGGGTCGACGTCGATCCGGTCGATCTTGCCGCTGAGGAAGAGCCCGTCGCCGAGCGGGAGCCCGCGCTGGAGCTCGGGCGCGGAGCGGTCGCTCCCGAAGCCGACCTCGAGCCTGCGCGGCACGAGCGCGAGCTCGGACCGCGCCTCCTCCTCGACGAAGCGCACGAGGTCGAGCCGCAGGCTCTCGCGCAGCTCCGCCGCCTCGACCTCGCGGAGCTCGAGGCGGACGCCGCCGCGGAGGGCGTCGTCGAGGCAGCGCTCGAGGAAGGGACGCGCCCGGTCGAGGTTCTCGGCGGTGACGCGGTCGGCGCCGAGCTCCCGCGGCAGCCCGGCGTAGAAGAGGTACAGCGCCTGGTGGGCGACCTTGCCGCGGACGAGCGCGTCCGCCTCGGCGTCGATCGTCCTCGGGTCGACCACGCGCTCGTGGAGCCAGGCCGACGAGCAGTCGAGGAAGCGCTCGAGCTCGGTCGCGCCGAACGTCGTCCGCGCGCCGAGCTCGGCGAGCACCGCCGGGTTCCGCAGCCGCGTCTCGCGCTCGAAGGCGCCGAGGGCGCGACGGAGGCGGCGCGTCCAGTCGTTCGCCTCGGCGAGCGCGAGCGCCTCGGGCTCGGCGTCGGCGGCGAGGCGGGCGAGCGCGCGCAGCCGCTCGCGCTCGGTCGGCGCGCCTTCGAGCGGCCAGGTGAGCGCGGAGAGCGGCCGCCGGGCGGTCGCGCGCGCGACCTCGTCGGCGTCGAAGAGGGCGGCGACCGCGTGCCAGAACGGGCTCGCCTCGCGCGGGACGCCGTCGTCGGTCGCCGCCTCCCGCACGAGGTACAGGCGCTCGGTCGCGCGGGTGGTCGCGGTGTAGAAGAGGTAGCGGTCGCGGCTCACCGGGTCGAAGCGCTCGAGCCGCCGCCCGAGGGCGCGCCGCCGGTCGTCGTCGAGGAACGGCGAGCCGCGGTCGCGGCGCGGCAGGGTGCCCTCCTCGAGCCCGAGGACGAACACGACGTCGAACCGCCGGGTGCGGGCGCGCAGCAGGTCGAGCACGGCGACGCGGCCGGGCTCGGGCCGCTCGGCGGGGAGCTCCGCCCGCTCGAGGGCGGCGAGGAGCTCGTCCGGGGCGAGGCCGTCCCAGCCCTCGAGCTCGTCGAGGAGCGCCTCGGCGGCGGCGAGCGCGCGGAGGTCGAGGCGGGAGGCCTCGCCGACCGGCGGCGCGTCGAGCCCGTAGGCGGCGCGCAGCATCGCGTCGAGCAGGCGCCGCACGCCGGCGACCGGGCTCGGCGCGGCCCGCAGCTCGCGGAGCGCCACGAGCGGCGCCCCCCGCAGCCGCTCCGCCTCCTCGACGACCCGCTCCGAGGCCTCGACCGCGCGCCCGCGGAGCCGCCCCTCGACGAAGTCGACGCTTCCCCGGGCGAGGCCCGAGTAGGGCGAGCGCAGGAAGGCGAAGAGCTCCGGCCGGCCGCCGCCTCCCCAGGCGAAGCGGAGCAGCCCGAGCAGCGCCTGCCCGAGCGGCGTCGTCCCGAGGCGGCGGCGCGACTCGACCGCGAACGGCACCCCGAGCGCGCCCAGGACCGGCTCGAGCGCCGACCGGAAGCGCTCGGCCGCCGGGACGACGAGCGCGATCCGCTCCGCCGGCACGCCGCTCCGGATCAGCGCCAGCAGCTCCGCGCCGACGAGCTCGAGCGTGCCGCGCGTGCCGGCGCCCTCGAGGAAGCGGACCGCGCCCTCGGTCGCGACCCGCCCCCCGCCCTCCTCGAACAGGCGCCGCTCGAGGTGGACGAGCGGCGCGGCCGCGAACGCGGCCGAGCCCGGCGGCAGCTCCCTCGTGCGGCCGCCGGCGAGGGCGGCGAGGTCCTCCGCCGTCCGCCGGAGCGAGGCGAAGGCGACCCGGCCGGGCTCGTACGGGAGCGAGACCTCGACCTCGGCGCGGCCGGCGAGCGCCTCGAGGAGCGCCCACTCGGCCGCGGTCAGGTCCTCGAAGCCGTAGGCGAACACCGGCTCGCCGTGCCAGGCGTCGAGGTCGCGCGCGAGCCGGTCGCAGGCCCGCCGCCGCAGGAGGTCGCGGTCCCACAGGCCGCGCCGGTCGAGCTCCTCCCGGTAGGCGGCCTGGAGCGCGGCGAGGTCGCCGTCGAGCTCGCCGGGCTCGACGAAGGCCGACTCGAGCTCGCCGAGCGCGGCGACGAGCGCATCGACGAACCCGGCGGAGCGCGCCGAGCGCGCGAGCGCGCGCGGCGGCCGCTCCGCCCCCAGGACGCGCTCGACCGCCCGGCGCGCGACGAGGAGCCGCTGGGCGGGCGTCGCCACCGGCCGCCGCCCCGGGTCGCCGGCGGCGATGCGCTCGAACAGGTCGTCGAAGGTCCCGATCGCGCCGCCGAGGAGCAGGGGGCGGCGCCGGAGGAGGTCGCGCTCGATCCGGTCGACGTCCGACCGGTTCGGCACGATCAGGTAGGGCTCGTCGTCGAGGCGGGCGAGGTAGCGCTCGAGCAGGAACGCCACCTTGCCCGCGTGCGCGGGCCCTGTGACGAGGCTCAGCCCCACCGAGCCATCGTAGTCCCGCCCCTGGACGGGCCCGGGCCGGGCGGCCGCGGGCTACGCGCTCGCTGCGGCCTTCGGGCGCCGGCCGCGGCGGGCGGCGGCGCGGCCCGGCATCTTCGCCGCGCAGTCCTCGCAGAGGTCGGCGACCTTCGACCCTCGGCGCGCGTCCGTGAAGGTCACGCGCAGCGTCGCGCCGCGACTCTCGTCCACCTCTCTGCCGCAGTCGTCGCACACGAGAACGGTTTTCCGCGCCACGAATAACCTCCTTCTGGAATCGGAATCGACAACGGCAGTCAAGCAGGAAAAACGACGAGCCGCAAATCGCCTCCGATTTCGCTAGAGTTGTCCGAACACGCGCTTGCGCCAGTAGCGGACGCCGAGCGCGACGACGGCGAGGACGCCGACGATCACGAGGGCGGCGTACAGCCCGTAGCGGTTGACCGCGTCCGCGGCGGCGCCGCCGAGCTCGTAGGCGACGAGGCCGACGGCGGCCGCCCAGACGACCCCGCCGGCGGCGTTCCAGGCGAGGAAGCGCCACCAGGGCATGTGGCTGATCCCGGCGAGCCAGGCGGCCGTGATCCGCAGGAGCGAGACGAACCGCCCGAAGAAGACGGCCTTCGCGCCGTGCCGGCGGAAGAAGCGCTCCGCCGGCGGCAGGATGCGCGCGAAGTGCTCGCGGACGACCGGGATGCGGCGGAGCAGCTCGCGCCCTCCCGTCCGCCCGATCCAGTACCCGGCGTTGTCGCCGACGATCGCGCCCGCCGCGGCGACCGCGATCACCGCCACGATCGAGAAGTGGCCCTGCGAGGCGAGGACGGCGGCCGCGACGAGCGCCGTCTCGCCCGGGAGCGGCACGCCGGTGGACTCGGCGGCGACGAGGAGGAAGAGGAGGACGAGCCCGTAGGAGAGGAGCTCGCGCGTCACCGCGGGAGTCTAGGCACCGCTTCGATGCGGGGATGGCCGGTGTTTGCGATAGCGTCGCCCGCCATGCGGGTGGGCGTGCCCCGGGAGACGGCCCCGAACGAGCGGCGGGTGGCGCTCGTGCCGGAGGTGATCCAGCGGCTCGCGGGCTTCCAGGTCGCGGTCGAGCGCGGCGCCGGCGCCCAGGCGGGCTTCGAGGACGCCGCCTACGCGGAGGCGGGAGCCGAGCTCGTCGAGGACGCCTGGCGCGGAGTCGAGGCGGTGGTGAAGGTGGCGAAGCCGGCGCCGGCGGAGGCCGAGCGGCTCGCCTCCGGCCAGCTCCTGATCGCGTTCCTCGCCCCGCTCGCCGACCGCGAGGGGGTCGAGCGGCTCGCGCGCCGGGGCGTGCTCGGCTTCGCGATGGAGTCGATCCCGCGGACGACGCGCGCGCAGGCGATGGACGCGCTGTCGTCCCAGGCGACCGTCGCCGGCTACAAGGCGGTGCTGCTCGCGGCGGCGCGTCTGCCGCGGTTCTTCCCGATGCTGACCACCGCGGCCGGGACGATCGCCCCCGCCCGCGCGCTCGTGCTCGGCGCCGGCGTCGCCGGGCTGCAGGCGATCGCGACGGCGCGGCGGCTCGGCGCGGTCGTCGCCGGCTTCGACGTCCGCCCGGCCGTCCGCGAGCAGGTGGAGTCGCTCGGCGCGAGCTTCCTCGACCTCGGCGTCGTCGGCGAGGAGACGGCCGGCGGCTACGCCCGCGAGCTCGACCCGGAGGAGCAGGCCCGCCAGCAGCGCGCGCTCGAGGAGCGGATCCCCGACTACGACGTCGTGATCACGACCGCGGCGGTGCCCGGCCGGCCCGCGCCGCGCCTGATCCCGGCGACGGCGGTCGAGCGGATGCGTCCCGGCTCGGTGATCGTCGACCTCGCCGCGGAGACCGGGGGCAACTGCGAGCTGACGGCGCCGGGAGAGGTGCGCGAGGCGCACGGGGTGACGATCGTGGGGACGCTGAACCTGCCGAGCACGATGGCGACCCACGCGAGCCAGCTCTACGCGCGGAACGTCGCCTCGCTGCTCGAGCACCTCGCCCCCAAGGGCGAGCTCTCCCTCGACTGGAGCGACGAGATCACCGCCGCGACCTGCGTCACGCGGCGACCGGAGAGAGGAGGGCCGGCGGGATGAGCCACTACGCGACGCTCGTCGTCGAGCTGACGATCCTCGTGCTCGCGATCTTCCTCGGGGTCGAGGTGATCTCGAAGGTGCCGACCCTCCTCCACACCCCGCTGATGTCCGGCACGAACGCGATCCACGGGATCGTGATCGTGGGCGCGATGCTCGTCGCCGGCGCCGCCAGCCCCGACCTGCTCACCGGCTGGGTCGGGTTCGTGGCGATGGTCCTCGCGGCCGGGAACGTCGTCGGCGGCTTCGTCGTCACCGACCGGATGCTCGAGATGTTCAAGCGGCGCGAGCCGCCGCGGCGGGAGGAGCGGTAGTGGGCCAGACGACCTCGAACCTCCTCTACCTGATCACGATCGTCTGCTTCGTCCTCGCCCTGCGCTTCCTCTCCTCCCCCACCACCGCGCGGCACGGCAACTGGGTCGGCGCGGCGGGGATGCTGGTCGCGATCGCGGTCACGCTCGCCCGGGCGGGGGTGCACGTCGGCTGGCGGATCCCCGCCGGCGCGGCGATCGGGACGGTGTTCGGGGCCGTCGGCGCCCGCAAGGTGCGGATGACCGCCATGCCGCAGATGGTCGCGCTGTTCAACGGCGTCGGCGGCGGCGCGGCGGCGCTCGTCTCGCTCGCCGAGTTCCACCGGCAGGCGCCGGCACCCGCACGGTTGCACGGCGACGTCGCGGTCGCGATCGTCGCCTCGGGGCTGATCGGCTCGGTGTCCTTCGCCGGCTCGCTCGTCGCGTTCTCGAAGCTCCAGGAGCTGATCAAGGGCCGGCCGATCACGTACCCGGGGCAGAAGGTCGGCAACCTGCTCCTCCTCGGCGCCGTCGTCGCGGCCGGCGTCGCGATCGTCGCCGGCGCGGAGCGCCAGTGGGTCCTCGCCGCCCTGCTCGCGGGCGCGCTCGTCTTCGGCGTCCTCTTCGTCCTCCCGATCGGGGGCGCCGACATGCCGGTCGTGATCTCGCTCCTGAACGCCTTCACCGGGCTCGCGGCGGCGGCGACCGGGTTCGAGCTGCACTCGAACGTGCTGATCGTGAGCGGCGCGCTCGTCGGGGCGTCCGGGACGCTCTTGACGACGCTGATGAGCCGGGCGATGAACCGCTCGCTCGGCAACGTGCTCTTCGGCGCGTTCGGGACGGTGCGGGCCGGCGCCGGCGAGGCCGCCTCCTACCAGGGGACGGTGCGGTCGCTGACCCCGGAGGACGTCGCGATCATGCTCTCCTACGCGCACAAGGTCGTGATCGTGCCCGGCTACGGCATGGCGGTCGCGCAGGCGCAGCACGCGGTGCGCGAGCTCGCGGACGAGCTCGAGAAGAAGGGGGTGACGGTCGAGTACGCGATCCACCCCGTCGCCGGACGGATGCCGGGGCACATGAACGTGCTGCTCGCCGAGGCGAACGTCCCGTACACCGCGCTGAAGGAGATGGACGAGATCAACCCGGAGTTCCCGCAGACCGACGTGGCGCTCGTGATCGGCGCCAACGACGTCGTCAACCCGGCCGCCCGGAACGAGCCCGGCAGCCCGATCTACGGCATGCCGATCCTCGACGTCGACCAGGCGCGCCAGGTCGTGGTGATGAAGCGGTCGATGGCCACCGGCTTCGCCGGGATCGACAACCCGCTCTTCCTCGACCCGAGGACGGGGATGCTGTTCGGCGACGCGAAGGACTCGGTGCTCGCGGTCGTCGCCGCCGTCAAGGCGCTGTGAGCCGGGCGCGATGACCTCGGTCCCGGTTCTCGGCGCGACCGACGTCGAGCGCGCCGTCTCGCCCGCCGAGGCGGTCGAGGCCGTCCGGGCCGGGTTCGTCGCCCACCACCGCGGCGAGTGGACGATGCCGCCGAAGGTCTACGTGACGAGCCCGCCGGGCGGCGACTTCCGCGCGATGCCGGCGCTCGGCGGCGGGCACGCGCTGCTCAAGTGGGTGACCTCGTTCCCGGGGAATCCGGGCCGCGGCCTGCCGACCGTGACCGGGATCGTCGCGGTCTCGAGCGCCGAGACCGGCATGCTCGAGGCGCTGCTCGACGCGGGCGCGGTGACCGCGCTGCGGACCGGCGCCGCGGCCGTGCTCGCGGCGGAGACGCTCGGGCGTCCGGACGCGTCGACGGCGGCGGTGATCGGCGCCGGGGTGAACGGGCGCGCGGCGGCGCGCGCGTTCCTCGCCCGCGGCCGCCCGGTCGCGATCTGGGACGCCGACCCGGCGCGCGCCGCCGACGCCGCGGCCGCGCTCGGGTGCGAGGTCGCCGCCTCGCGTGCGGAGGCGCTCGGCGCCGACCTCGTCGTGACGGTGACGCCGGGCTACGAGGTCCTGCTCGGCGAGGGCGCGCTGCGCCCGGGCCAGCACGTCAGCCTGATGGGCGCGGACGGTCCGGGGAAGGCCGAGATCGCGCCGGCCGAGCTCGCGCGGACGCGCGTCTTCTGCGACGACTGGGAGCAGGCGAGCCACGGGGGCGACCTCGTCCACGCCGTCGAGGCCGGCCTGCTCGCCGAGCGGGACGTCGGCCGGCTCGGGGCCGTGCTCGCCGGCGACGCTCCCGGCCGCCGCAGCGCCGAGGAGATCACCGCCTTCGACTCGACCGGGCTCGCGATCCAGGACCTCGCGATCGCGATCGCGGCGCTCGCGCGGCTAGGCTCGCTCGCCGGCGTGACCCGGGTCGAGCTGTAGCCGGCCGGGGTCGAAGAGCTCGAGCTCGGGCGGTGGCTCCCCGGTGAGCGCGCGCGCGAGCAGGTCGCCGCAGGCGAGACCGAGGACGTTGCCGTGGCCGGAGTAGCCCGCCGCGACCCAGACGCCGTCCCGCCCGGGCAGCCGCCCCACGAGCGGCAGCCGGTCGGCGGTCTCGCCCCAGACGCCCGCCCAGCGGTGGGTGATGCGCGGCAGCCGGCCGAGGAGCTCGACGACGAGCTCCTCGAGGCGCGCCTGGACGAGCGGCGTCGTTTCCTCGGCCGCGGTGGCCTCGGTCGCGAAGCTCGCGTCGCGGCGGCCGCCGGCGACGAGCCGCCCGTCGGGGAGCTGCTGCCAGTAGTCGTACCCCTCGCGCGCGTAGTGCGGCCGCTCGTACAGGCGCTCGGGCAGCGGCTCGGTGGCGAGGACCTGCCCGCGCAGCGGCCACACCGCCGCCGCGAGCTCCGGCGCGAGCGCGGCGACGGACGCGTCGAGCGCGAGCACGACCGCGTCCGCGCCGAGCCGCTCGAGCTCGGCCGGACGCACCCGCCGGCCCTCGACGACCTCGGCGCCCGCGGCGACCGTCCGCGCCGCGAGCCGGCGTACCCAGCGCACCGGCTGGATCGCGCCGTCGCCCGGGTGGAGGAGCGCGGCCGAGAACGAGCGGGCGAGCGCAGCCGGCAGCGGGTCGAGGCGCTCGACCGCGAACCCGTCCTCCCGGAGCGCGTCGTGCTCCCGCTCGAGGGCGGCCGCCTCCTCCGCGCCGACCGCGAGCCGCACGCTGCCGACCCGGCGGAACGCGTCGCCGGCGAGCAGCTCGAGCCGGTCGAGCGCCCGCTCCGACAGCCGCCAGAGCGTCCGGGCGCGGGCGGCCCCGAGCTGCTCGCGCGCCCGCTCGTAGCTCATCGCGCCGCCGCGGAGCGCGAAGCCGGCGTTCCGCCCGCTCGCCCCGGCCGCGACCGAGCGCGCCTCGTAGAGCCGCACCCGCAGCCCCCGCTCGGCGAGCGAGAGGGCGCAGGAGCAGCCGGTGACGCCGCCGCCGACGACCGCGACGTCGACCGGGCCGCCCGCCCGCTGCGGCCGCGGCAGCGGCGCCGCCTGCCCGCGCGCCTCCTCCTCGGCGAGCCAGTATGGGAGCGTGGTCACCTGCGCCTCGATCCTACGGCGGCCGCATCACCTCCTGTACCTCCCGCCCGCGGCGGCGACGAGCCCGGCCAGCTCGAGCTCGGTGAGCGCGGCCGCGAGCTCGCCCGGCGCGAGCCCGGTGACCCGGACGAGCTCGTCGGCGGAGAGCGCGGCCCCGTCCAGCGCGGCGAAGACCGCGCCCGCCGCTCCGGCCGGCGGCGGCTCCGGCGGCCGCTCGACCGGCTCGACCCCGAGCGCCGCGAGCACGTCCTCCGCGCAGGTCACCGGCACCGCCCCGAGCCGTAGCAGCGCGTTCGTCCCCCGGGAGAGCGCGGAGGTGATCTCGCCGGGGACCGCGAGCACCTCGCGGCCCTCCTCGAGCGCGAGGTCGGCGGTGATCAGCGCCCCGCTGCGCTCGCGCGCCTCGACGACGAGCGTCGCGTCGGCGAGTCCGGCGACGATCCGGTTGCGTGCCGGGAACCGCCACGGCGCCGGGGCGACCCCGGGCGGGTACTCGGAGACGACGAGCCCCGTCGCCGCGACCCGGGACGCGAGCTCGGCGTGCACGCGCGGGTAGTCGAGGTCGATGCCGCAGCCGAGGACAGCGACCGTCCGCCCGCCCGCGTCGAGCGCGCCTCGGTGCGCCCAGCCGTCGACGCCGCGCGCGAGCCCGGAGACGACGACGACGCCGGCCGCGCCGAGCTCGCGGGCGATCGTCCGGGCGACGTGGGCGCCGTAGTCGCTGCAGCTCCGCGCCCCGACGACCGCGACCGCGGGCCGGGCGAGGAGCTCCGGGTCGGCGTCGCCGCGTAGGAAGAGCCCCGGGGGCGGGTCGTGGATCGCCGCGAGCCGGGCTGGGAATCCCGGGTCGGCGCGGGCGAGCCAGCGGAGGCCCTGCGCGGCGAGCGAGCGCCGGTACGCGCCCTCGTCGAAGGCACGCGCGAAGGCGACGAACGCCGCCGTCCGCGCCTCCCGGTCGGTCGCGTGCCGGCCGCGCTCGGCCGCGAACGCCGCCAGCGCGAGCCCGTTCACGCTCCGCCGACCTCCGGCGGCGACCGGTACGAGAGCGCCTCGGCGACGTGCTCGGCGGCGGCCTCGTCGGCGCCGGCGAGCGCCGCGATCGTCCGGGCCACGCGCACGACCCGTGCACGGCCGCGGCCGGAGAGCGGCAGCCGCTCGACCGCCCGGGAAAGGAGGCGGTCCGCGGCGGGCTCGAGCCGGGCGGCGGGCCGCTCGAGCCGGGCCCGGGCGGCGACGACGCGCTCCCGCACGCGCGCCGAGGGCTCCCCGCCCGCGCCGCCGAGCTCGGCTGCGTTCGGCCGCGGCAGGACGAGCACGAGGTCGAAGCGGTCGAGCAGGGCCCGCGAGAGCCGGTCGCGGTACCGGTCGAGCTGCGCCGGCGCGCACGAGCACGAGGCCCCGGGGTCGCCGCGCCCGCCGCACGGGCAGAGGTTCATCGTGCCGACGAGCTGGAACGACGCCGGGAAGCTGACGCGCCCGCCGACCCGCGCGACCGCGACCGTGCCGTCCTCGAGCGGCTGGCGGAGCGCCTCCAGCACGGTCCGCGAGAACTCCGGCAGCTCGTCGAGGAGGAGGACGCCGCGGTGGGCGAGCGTGACCTCGCCCGGACGTGGCGACGACCCGCCGCCGATCACCGCCGCCGAGGAGGCGGTGTGGTGCGGGGCGCGGAACGGCGGCGTCCGCACGAGCCCGCCGCCCGGCGGCAGGAGACCCGCGACCGAGTGGATGCGCGTCACCTCGAGCGCGGCGGCGTCCGCGAGCGGGGGCAGGATCCCCGGCAGCCGCCGTGCCAGCATCGACTTCCCGATCCCGGGCGGACCGGCGAGCAGGAGCGTGTGACGGCCGGCGGCGGCGATCTCGAGCGCGCGCCGGGCGCGCTCCTGGCCGCGGACGTCGGCGAGGTCGGCGACCGGCGGGGCGCGGTTCGGCGCCCGCGGAGGCGGCGCCGGCTCGGGCTCGCGCTCGCCGCGGAAGTACCCCACCGCCTCGGCCAGGTGCCGGACCGGCACCGGGCGGATCCCGGCCAGCGCCACCTCCGGCCCGGACTCCGCCGCGCAGACGAGCCGCTCGAGGCCCCCGGCGCGCGCGCCCTCGGCGGCCGCGAGCGCGCCCGGGACCGGCCGGACGCGGCCGTCGAGGCCGAGCTCGCCGATCGCGCCGTGCCCGTCGAGGCTCCCGGGCGGGAGCTGACGCGAGGCACCGAGGACGGCGAGCGCGATCGGCAGGTCGAACCCGGGCCCTTCCTTGCGCACGTCGGCCGGGGCGAGGTTGACGGTGATCCGCCGGCGGGCCGGCCAGGCGAGCTCGGCCGAGGCGATGCCGCTCCGCACCCGGTGCTTGGCCTCCTGACAGGCGCGGTCGGCGAGCCCGACGATCGCGAACCCCGGGACGCCGGCGTCGAGGTGGGCCTCGACCTCGACGCGGCGCGGCTCGAGCCCGACCACGACGTGGGTGATCGTGCGCGCGAGCATGTTGCCAGGATAGGCGGCGGACGCGGGCGGATTCGAGCCAACTTCGAGCCACCTCGTCCACAGCGGGGCGCGGGCCGCCCCGCGTCGGCCCTCGTCGTCAGGCCGGGGCCGCGTCGGGGTCGGGGCGCACGACCACCGTGTCGGCGACCTCGACGATCTCGTCGACGGGGAGACCGGCGCGCTCGGCGTGCTCCCGCACCTTCGCCGGACTGGAGGCCTGGTAGATGCAGACCGTGCCGAGGCCTCCGCTCGGCTCGGCCGTCACGTAGGAGCGGATCCAGCGGATGTCCGCCGACATCTCGTCGTCGCCCACCCGCCGCGACCGTTCCGCGGCCGCGCGAAGCTCGTCCCCGGACCGCCAGCCGCTCCGCCGCAGGATGACGTACGTGTGCACATCGCCTCCTTGCTCGGGAGGCCCGACCGTACCTCAGGCGGGGCGGACGATCAACACGTCCTCGAAGTACTCGCCGGCGCGGCGGCCGGTGCGCCGGTTGACGTGGCGGCGCAGCCGCCCGTCGAGCCGGAGCCCCGCGCGCTCCAGGATCGCGGGGTAGAGCGCCCGGCTGTCGTTGACGACGACGAGGAGCGGCGCGCCGGAGGCGAGGCACGAGGCCGACCGCGCGAGCACGGCCGCGACGCCCTCCGCGTAGGCGGCGAGCGCCGCCCGCCCCGTCCCGGCCGCGGCGGCGCCGAGCTCGCGCTCGCGCCGGTCGTCGAGACCGAGCAGCTCGTACGCGTAGCGGTGCTGCTCGTGGTAGTCGATCAGGCCGGGGTAGGGCGGCGAGGTGACGACGGCGTCGAACGGGCCGCCGAGCTCGACCTCGCGCGCGTCGCCGTGGAGCACCGAGACCTCGTGCCGGGTGCGCACGCGGGCGAACGCCTTCAGCCGCGCGAGCGTGTCGAGCGTGTAGCGGCGGAGGAAGTGGGCGGCGCGCGCGACCGGGCGGCACTCCCGCCGGTGCTTGTGACACCAGTACGGCTCGCGCTGCGGCCGGCGGGGGAAGTCGAGGTCGAAGTGCCTCGTCAACCGGGCCGATCGCGCCGCCCGCGCCAGCACGACCCGCAAGACGTCCGCGTGCTCGTAGTCGTCGAGAAGCCCGCGGAAGGCGAGCAGCTCGTCCGCGGCCGCCGGCGCGAACCACGCGCGGAGGTACGGGGACGCCGAGCCCCGCGGCTCGGCGCCGGCCTCGAAGCGGGCGAGCGCGTCGCGCAGCTCGTGCTCGAGCGTGAACAGGTTGTACCGGCGCGTCTTCACCCGCATCAGCAGGCAGTTGAACGCGGCGACGTCGACGCCGGTCGCGTCGAAGCCGCTCTCGAGCGCCTGGACGAGCGTCGTCCCGGAGCCGGCGAACGGATCGAGCACCCGGCCGCCGCCGGGCACGTGGCGGCGCAGCAGCTCCTCGACGAGCTGGGGGATGAACTTGCCGAGGTACGGATGCAGGCGGTGGACGTGCTTCGTCCGCTCCCGCTCGGGCAGCTCGCCCTCCGACCACGAGAGGTCGGCGTCGAGCGTCGCGTAGAGCGCGTCCTGCGTCGGCGCCACCGGGAACAGGCTAGAAGGCGTCGCGGATGCACTCGAGGCGGCGGCCGCGCACGGCGACGAGGTCGAAGCGGACTTCGCAGCCTCCGAGCTCCGGATGCGCGGCGAGCCAGGCCTCGGCCGCCCGCCGGATCCGGCGGACCTTCTCCGCCGTCACCATCTCGGCCGGGTCGCCGAACGACGCGCCCGACTTCGACTTCACCTCGCAGACGACGAGCTCGAGCCCGCGCCGCGCGACGAGGTCGAGCTCGTTCCCGGCGACCCAGACGTTCGTCGCCAGCACCCGGTACCCGCGCAGGCGGTACCACCAGGCGGCGCGGCGCTCGGCGGCGTTCCTAGCCGTCGCCGGCCTCGTAGCAGCGCGCCTCGAACGAGCGGCGGTGGATCGCCGACGGCCCCCGCCGCCGGACGACCGCGGTGTGCGCCGGGGTGATGTAGCCGACGTGCGAGCAGAAGCCGTAGCCCGGGTAGATCGCGTCCGCCGCCCGCATGTAGCGGTCGCGCGTCACCTTCGCGACGACCGAGGCGGCGGCGATCGCGGCGCTCTTCTCGTCGCCGTCGACGACCGCGCGGTGCGGGGGCGCGCCCGGGCCGAGGCGGAAGCCGTCGACGAGGCAGGCGTCGGCCGGCTGGCAGGCCCGGAGCGCCTCGCGCAGGCCGCGGAGGTTCGAGCGGTGGAGCCCGTCCCGGTCGATCACGGCCGGCGGGAAGACGTGGACGGAGACCCGCTCGGCGCAGGCGAGCACCGCGCGGTACACCGCCTCGCGCGCCTCGCGGTCGAGCTGCTTCGAGTCGTTCAGGAACGCGAGCGGCCGGGCCCGGTGGTCGCGGAGCCGCGCCAGGTCGAGCAGGACGCCGGCGACCACGAGCGGGCCGGCGAGCGGCCCCCGCCCGGCCTCGTCCGCCCCGGCGACGAAGCGCACGCCGAGCCGGCGGTCGAACGCGAGCAGCTTCGTGCCGGTCCGGCGGCCCATCCTCGCGAGCGTACCGCCGCGGGCCGGCGGGACGTCACCGAGCCGGCGCGGGTCGCGCTCCGCCTAGCTCTGCCGCACCTCGCGCACCCGGGCCTTCTTGCCCACCTTGGCGCGGAGGTAGTAGAGCTTCGCGCGGCTCACGTCCCCGACCGCGAGCACCTCGATCCGCTCGATCTTGGGGGAATGGAGGGGGAACGTGCGCTCGACCCCGACCCCGAAGGAGTGCTTGCGGACGGTGAACGTCTCGCGGGCGCCGGCGCCCTGCCGCTTGATCACGATCCCCTCGAACGCCTGGATCCGCTGGCGGTTGCCCTCGATCACCTTGAAGTGGACGCGCACGGTGTCGCCCGCCTTGAAGCGGGGGACGTCGCGCAGCTCGCCGCGCTCGAGATCCTGGATGACCGTGCTCATCGTCGTCGAAGGCGCCGGCGGGCTCCGGCGCGGAGGCTCCGTGGAGGCCGGCGCATCCTAGCAGGGACCTACAGGATCGAGATCCGGCTCGGGGGCCAGTAGATCGCGACCACCTTCCCGATCAGGTCGGAGCGCGGCACCGCCCCCCACACGCGGGAGTCGCAGGAGCCGCCGCGGTTGTCGCCCATCATGAAGTACTCGCCCGGCGGCACGTGCCAGGTCTCGTCCTTGTGCGGGTCGGCGGCGCGGCGGTCCGGCTGGATGTACGGCTCGTTCAGCTTCTTCCCGTCGATCCAGATGAAGCCGCTCGCGTCCTCGTGGATCGTCTCGCCCGGCATCCCGATCAGCCGCTTGACGAAGACGCCGCCCTCGCCGCCGCAGTCGGCCTTCGCGGCCGGCGGCGTGTTGAAGACGACGATGTCGCCCCGGTGGGGGCTCCCGAGCTCGTAGCAGATCCGGCAGGCGAGGATGCGGTCGGAGCCGTCGAGCAGCCCGCCCGAGGCCTCGCACCCCTCCGCCGGCCTCGCGCAGTGCAGCGTCGGCTCCATCGAGCTCGACGGGATCCGGTAGGGGTTGACCACCCACTGCTTGATCGCGAGCACGATCAGGATCGCGCCGACGATCGTGACGAGCCAGTCGATCGTGACCCGCCAGCCGCGGGGCAGCCCCGCGGTCAGGCGGTCGACGGGGTTCCTCAACGAACGTGTTCCTTCCGCCAGCGCTCGACGGCGGCGTGGTCGCCGGAGCGGAGGAGCTCCGGCACGTGCCAGCCGCGGAACTCGGCCGGGCGCGTGTACTGCGGATACTCGCGCCCGCCGCCGAGCGCCGCCGAGAAGGACTCGAGCTCGCCCGACCCGTCCGCGAGCGCGCCCGGCAGCCGCCGCGCGATCGCGTCGACGAGGACCATCGCCGGCAGGTCGCCGTTCGAGAGCACGTACGGCCCGACCGAGATCGCGTCGGTGCAGAGGTGCTCGACGATCCGCTCGTCGAAGCCCTCGAAGCGCGCCGAGAGGAGCGTGAGGCGCTCCTCGCGGGCGAGCTCCTCGACGAGCGCCTGGGTGAGCTGCCGCCCCTGCGGGGTAAGGGCGACGACCCGGTGCGCCGGCTGGCCGCCGTAGACGGCGTCGAAGGCGGCCGCGACGACGTCGACGCGCAGCACCATCCCGGCGCCGCCGCCGTACGGCTCGTCGTCCACCCGCCCCCCGCGGAGCGGCGTCGTGTCCCGGTACGAGAAGAGGCGCAGGTCGAGCTCGGACCCGAGCACGCTCGCGACCGGGCGCTGCTCGGTCAGCCAGGCGTAGGCGTGCGGGACGAGGGTGAAGACGTCGAGCTGCAAAGGCCCTAGACGGGATCGGAGAAGCCGGGGCCGACAAGGATACGCCCTTCGGCGAGGTCGACGCGCCGGACGCACGCCGCCACGAGCGGAAGGCGAAGGCCCGTGTCGAGCGCGAGCGCGTCGTTGGCGACGCCCGGCTCGACGGCGGTCACCCGTCCGAGCCGGCGCCCGCCCTCCTCCACGACCTCGAGCCCGACGAGCTGGAACGCGTAGTACTCGTCCTCGCCGGTCGGCGGCAGGGCCTCGACGGGCACCTCGAGCGGCGTCCCCCGGGGGACCGCGCGCTCGAGCCGGATCACCGGCCGGCCGCCGGCCCCGCGCCGGGCCGTCACGACCTCGAGCTCCGCGCCGCCGGCCCACAGCCGCGCGCCCGGCTCGAACCAGCGCGGGTCGTCGCTCGCCTCCTCGACGACGAACGCCCCGTCGAGCCCGTGCGGGCGCCCGACCCGGCCGACGACGACGCGGCGAGCCACGCCCGCGTCCTCCCCGGCGCCCCCGGCTACGCCGCGACCTCGACGAGGACGCGCCGGCCCTCGCGCGCGGCGCTCGCGCGCACGACGGTGCGGAGGGCGCGCACGATCCGGCCGCCGCGCCCGATCACCCGGCCCCGGTCGGCGGGGGCGACGTGCAGGCGCAGGACGAGCGCGCCGTCCCGCTCCTCGGCCTCGACGCGCACCGCCTCCGGATCGTCGACGAGCTCGCGTGCGAGGTCCGCGAGCAGCTCGGCCATCTACCCGGCGATCCCCTTGACCTTGAGCAGGCGGGCGACCGCCTCGGTGGGCTGGGCGCCCTTGCCGAGCCAGTCGCGCACCCTCGGCTCGTCGAGCTCGATCGTCGACGGGTCGGTCCGGGGGTTGTAGTGACCGACGATCTCGAGGAACTTGCCGTCGCGCGGCGAGCGGGAGTCGGCGGCGACGACGCGGTAGATCGGGTTCTTCTTCGAGCCGACCCGGGTGAGCCTCAGCTTCACGGCCATGCCGACAGCCTAGCGCCGCCGCGCCCTGCGCTTCGCCTTCTTCTTCGAGCCGGGGTGGCGCGTCCGGCCGGGGGCGCCCGGCGGCCCGCCGGCCGCCCCCGGGAGCCCCGGCAGCGACGGCAGCTTCCCCTGGCCGACCTGCTTCATCAGCCGTTCCATCGCCTTTCGGGCCTCGAGGAGCCGGCTCACCTCCGCGACCGAGGTGCCCGAGCCGCGCGCGATCCGCACGCGCCGGCGGCCGTCGATCGCGTGCGGGAACGCGCGCTCGTGCGGGGTCATCGAGAGCACGATCGCCTCCACCCGCCCGAGCTGCGCCTCGTCGACGCTCGCCTCGGGGAGCCCGCCGAGCCCGGGCAGCAGCTTCAGGACGCCCTGCAGCGGCCCCATGCGGCGGAGCATCCGCTGCGCGGCGAGGAAGTCGTCGAACGTGAACCGGCCCTTGTTGAGCTGCGCCTCCAGGCGCGCCTGCTCCTCGGCCGAGGCGGCCTGCTCGGCCCGCTCGACGAGCGTCAGCACGTCGCCCATGCCGAGGATGCGCGAGGCCATCCGGTCGGGATGGAAGCGCTCGAGCGCGTCGAGCCGCTCGCCCGTCGAGGCGAGGAGGATCGGCTTGCCGGTGACCGACGCGACCGACAGCGCGGCGCCGCCGCGCGCATCGCCGTCGAGCTTCGTGAGCAGGACCCCGTCGACGCCGAGCCGCTCCTCGAACGTCCTCGCGACGGCGACCGCCTCCTGGCCGGTCATCGCGTCGAGCACGAGGATCGTCGCCGTCGGCCGCACCGCGTCGCGGACGCGGGCGAGCTCGTCCATCAGCGGCTCGTCGATCTGGAGGCGGCCGGCGGTGTCCACGATCACCACGTCGCGGCCGTCGGCGCGCGCGCGCTCGAGGCCGGCGCGGGCCGCCTCGACCGGGTCGGCGGTGGCGGTGCGGTAGACGGGCACGCCGAGCTGCGCCCCGAGCTGCTCGAGCTGGTCGATCGCGGCCGGACGCTGGAGGTCGGCGGCGACGAGCGCCGGCCGGCGCCCCTCCGCGGCGAGGCGGCGCGCGAGCTTGGCCGCCGCCGTCGTCTTGCCGGAGCCCTGCAGGCCGGCGAGCAGCACGCGCCCGCCGAGCTCGGGCGCCGCCGTCTCCCCGCCGAGCAGCGCGGTGAGCTCGTCGTGGACGACCTTCACCACCTGCTGGCCGGGCGTCAGGCTCCGCCGCACCTCCTCGCCGAGCGCCCGCGCGCGCACCCGCTCGGTGAAGGCGCGGACGACGTCGAGGTTGACGTCCGCCTCGAGCAGCGCGAGCCGGATCTCGCGGAGCGCCCGCGCGATCGACTCGTCGTCGAGCCGGCCGCGCGGGCGCAGCCCGCCGAGCGCGGCGTTCAGCCGACCCTGGAGCGCGTCGAACACGGATGGCCAGCCTAGCGACAGCCCCCGGCCGACGAGCCGTCCCCCGGCGGGGGCGGCCACGACGCGGCCGGCTCACTCCGCGACGAGCGCCCGCGCGAAGTCGCGCGCGTCGAAGGGGCGGAGGTCCTCGATCCCCTCGCCGATCCCGACGAGCTTCACCGGCAGGCCGAGCTCGTAGGCGATCGGGATCGCGATCCCGCCCTTCGCCGACCCGTCGAGCTTCGTCAGCACGACGCCCGTGACGCCGACCGCCTCGCCGAAGAGCCGCGCCTGCTGCAGCGCGTTCTGCCCCGTGGTCGCGTCGACGACGAGCAGCGTCTCGTGCGGAGCGCCCTCGACCCGCCCGGCGAGCACCCGCCGCACCTTCGCGAGCTCGTCCATCAGGTTCGCCTGCGTGTGCAGCCGGCCGGCGGTGTCGACGATCACGACGTCGCCGCCGGCGCTCGCCGCGTCGTAGGCGACCGCCGCCGGGTCGCCGCCCCGCTCGCCGCCGACGAAGCGCGCCCCCGCCCGCCGCGCCCAGATCTCGAGCTGCTCCTCGGCCGCGGCGCGGAACGTGTCCGCGGCGCCGACCGTCACCTCGCGCCCGTGCTCGCGCAGCTTCTGGGCGAGCTTGCCGATCGTCGTCGTCTTCCCCGTCCCGTTCACGCCGACGACGAGGATCACCGCCGGCCGGTGGCGGACGTCGAGCGTCGTCGGCGGGCCGAGCAGCGCCGCGATCTCCTCCGCCAGGGCCTCGGCGAGGCCGCCGGCGCCCCCGCGCGCCTCGAGCCGCCGCACGAGCTCCGCGGTCGCCGGGACGCCGACGTCGGCGGTCAGGAGCGCCTCCTCGAGCCGCTCCCAGGCGGCGGCGTCGCCGGGGTCGACGGCCGCCGCGGCGATCTGCTCGGCGAGCGCCCGCCGCGAGCGGGCGAGCGAGTCGCGCAGGCGCGCGACGAACCCCCGCCGCGCGGTCTCGGTCTCGTACGGCCCCTCGGCGTCGCCGAGCAGCTCGGCCCACGTCCGCGCCATCCGCGCGAACGCTAGTTCAGGCGGCCTGCGGCCGGCGCCGCCGGCGGCGGCGCTCGCGGTACCCGCGGAGGGCCGCCTCGCTCGCGACCGGCAGCCGGCCCGCGGTCGCGAACAGGTCGGCCGGCCAGCGGTGCGCCCCGTCGGGAAGCTCGGTGAACCAGCCCTGCTCGTCCCGCTGCACGAGCAGCAGGTCGACCGGCACGCCGTCGAGGACGAACGAGCGCCGATGGCCGCGGCCGTCCCCGCCGCCGAGGAAGCGGTCGACGCGGGCGAGGTCGCGGCCCGGGTAGAGGAGGTCGACGTCGGCGTGCTCGCACGGCGGGCGCAGGCCGCGCAGCTCCTCCGCCCAGCCGCCGAAGAGCCAGACCCGCAGCCGCTGCTGCTCGAGCGCGTCGACGATCCGCAGGACGGCCGCGAGGTCGGTCACGCGCTCGCGGCGAGCTCGCGCTCGAGCCGCCGCGAGACGAGCTGGGAGACGCCGTCGGCCCCCATCGTCACGCCGTAGAGCACGTCCGCCGCCTCCATCGTCCGCTTCTGGTGGGTGATGACGATGAACTGCGCCTGCTCGCCGTACCGCCGCAGGAGCGCCGTGAACCGGCCGATGTTCGTGTCGTCGAGCGCGGCCTCGACCTCGTCCAAGAGGTAGAACGGGCTCGGCCGCGCGAGGAAGAGCGCGAACAGGAAGGCGATCGCCCCGAGCGCCTTCTCCCCGCCCGAGAGGAGCGACAGCCGGGTGATCCGCTTGCCCGCCGGGCGCAGCTCGACCTCGATCCCGAGCTCCCCCTCCTCGTCCGGCGCCTCCCCCAGGCGCAGGCGGCCCTCGCCGCCGGGGAAGAGCGTCGCGGCGACGTCGGCGAAGTGGCGCTCGACCGCCGCGAAGGTCTCCCGGAAGCGGCGCTCGACCGTCTCGGTCAGCTCGCGCCGGAGCGCCTCGAGCTCGGCGAGGCTCCGCTCCAGGTCCTCCCGCTGCCGGACGAGCTCGTCGAGCCGCGCCTTCTCCGCCTCGTACTCGGCCCGGGCGAGCGGGTTCACCTGCCCGAGCAGCTCGCGCCGGCGCTCGAGCCGCGCGAGCTCCTCCTCGAGCTCCGCCCGGCTCGCGCCGGCGGGCGCCCGGGCCGCCGCGGCGCCGCCGGCGGCGGCGAGGCGCCGCTCCGCCTCCTCGCGCTCGGCGTCCGTCCGGGCGAGCTCGACCTCGATCGCCGACAGCCGCTCGCCGGCTTCCGCGGCGGCGCGGCGGAGCTCGACCTCCTGCGCCCCGAGCCGTCGCAGCTCCGCGCCGAGCTCGGCGGCGCGCGGTGCCTCCGCCGCGCCGGCGAGGGCACGCTCGAGCCGGGACGGGTCGAACGCGAGCGCCGCGACCAGGCGCCGGGCGAGCGCGCGCACGGCCGAGAGGTCGGGCGGGGGCAGGGCCGCGCGGCGCGCGAGCTCCGCCGCGATCGCGCGGCGGCGCGCCTCGAGCTCGAGCAACAGCGCCTCCGCCGCCTCGCCCGCGAACCACAGCTCGCCGCGGGCGGGGTCCCAGCCGATCCCCTCCTCGGTGACGGCCGGCTCCGGCGAGGCGAGCAGCTCCGGAAGCGGCACGACCGGGAGGAGGAGCGAGCGCGGGTCGCGGCCGACGAGGACGACGAGCGAGCCGAGCCCTTCCGCCCGCGCCCGCTCGACGAGCGCGAGCGCCGAGGGCGGGTCGTCGGCGAGGAGCGCCGCCGCCCGGTGCCCGAGCGCGGCCGCGACGGCGCGCTCCCGGCCCGCCGGCACCTCGAGCGCGGCGAGGGCGAGCCGCTCCCCCCGTTCGGCAAGGGCGCGGGCCGCCGGCGGCAGCCCCTCCCGCTCGGCGAGCGCCTGCTCGAGCGCCGCGAGCCGTCGCCGCAGGACCTCCTCCTCGCGCCGGGGCCGCGCGGGCGGGCGGGCGAGCTCGGCCGCGAGCGCCTCCGCCGCCTCGCGGCGGAGCGCCACCCGCTCGGCGGCAGCGCGCAGGCGGTAGAGCGCCGCGGCCGCGCCCTCGCGCGCGCCGGCGGCGTCGGTCAGCTCCTCCTCGGCGCGGGTGCGGGCGGCGGCGAGCTGCTCGAGCTCGGCCTCGAGCACGCGCCGAGCCTCGAGCGCCGCCGCGCGCCGGCGCTCGGCGTCACCGCGGCGGGCGGCGAGGGCCTCGAGGTCGAGGACGGCGACCGTGGCCTGCAGCCGCGCGACCTCCCCGGCGAGCTTCGCCGCCCGCTCGGCCGCCGAGGCCTGGAGCGCGAGCGGGCGCAGGCGCTTGCGCACCTCCGCCTCGAGGTCGCGGGCGCGCTCCACCTGCGCCGCCACGCGCGCGAGCTTGAGCTCGGCGCGGTGCCGGCGGAGCTTGAAGCGGCCGAGCCCGGCCGCCTCCTCGACGAGCGCGCGCCGCTCACCCGGGCGCGCCGCGAGCACCGACTCGACGCTCCCCTGGGAGATCACCGAGCGGAGCCCGCCGCCGAGCCCCACGTCGGCGAGCAGCTCGACGAGGTCGATCCGGCGGACGGGGGTGCGGTTGACGAGGTACTGCCCCTCCCCGCCCCGGTGGAGGCGGCGGGTGAGCGATACCTCCGCGAACGGCAGCTCCGGCCAGGTGCCGTCCTCGTTGTCGAAGACGAGCTCCACCTCGCACGCCTCGGCCGGCCGCCGCCCCGCCGACCCGGCGAACAGGACGTCGTCAGGCTTCTCCGCCCGCAGCTCGTGCGGGGCGAGCGAGCCGGTCGCCCAGAGGATCGCGTCGGCGATGTTCGACTTGCCCGAGCCGTTCGGGCCGACGACGACCGCGACCCCCGGCTCGAGCCGCAGCTCGACCGGGTCCACGAACGACTTGAAGCCGCGGAGCTTGACCGCCTTCAGGTGCACCCGGACGGGGACCCTAGCTGGCGCCGCGGACCGCACCGAGCCGGGCGAGCGCCTCCCGGGCGGCGTTCTGCTCGGCCGCCTTCTTCGAGCTCCCCCGGCCGACCCCCGCCTCCTCGCCGTCGATCACGGCCGCGGCCGTGAAGGTGCGGTCGTGGGGCGGCCCCTCGGTGTTCAGGAGCACGTAGCTGACGCTCCGGCCGAGCCGGGCGAGGTGCTCCTGGAGCTCCGTCTTGTGGTCGACCTGGTGGGTGAGCGCGTACTCGAGCCGCGACTCGAACGCGTCGACGATCGCCCCGGCGATCGGCTCGAATCCGTGCTCGAGGAAGAGCGCCGCGAGCGCGGCCTCGAGCACGGCCGCGAGCACGTTCCGGTTCGCCGCGAGCCGCTCGAGCTCGGCCGGGGGCGCCGTCCCGGCTCCCGCGGCGAGCCGCTCGCCGAGCCCGAGCTCGCGGGCGACGACGGCGCAGCTCGCCCGCGAGACGACGTGCGAGCGGACCTTCGCCATCTGGCCCTCGTCGAAGTCGGGGAAGCGCTCGAAGAGCGCGTGCGCGAGCGCGAGCTCGAGCACGGAGTCGCCGAGGAACTCGAGCCGCTCGTAGGAGTCGCTGCGCTCCCCCGCCCAGCTCGAGTGGGTGAACACCGCCGCCGCCCGCTCCGGCGGCAGGCGGTCGATCAGGTCGCCGAGAGTCCCCCCTTGCCTTCTACTGGTGCGCCGTGACGTAGTCGACAGCCTGCCCGACGGTCTGGATCTTCTGCGCGTCCTCGTCCGAGATCTTGATCCCGAACTGGTCCTCGAGCTCCATGATCAGCTCGACGAGGTCGAGCGAGTCGGCGTCCAGGTCCTCCTGGAACGAGGCGTCCTCGGTGATCTCGCTCTCGTCGACGCCGAGCTGCTCGGTCAGGACCTCCTTGACACGCTCGTAGACCTCTTCGCGCGATGCTGCCATGTCACCTCACTGTGTCGGGACCGGATCGGAAGCGCGCCGATCATACCTGGGGAGCCGTCCGGAGAGACGCTCGACGACCCGGTGCTCGACCCCGCGGGCGGCCAGCCTGATCGCGTTCGCGATCGCCCGCCGCCCGGAGCTCCCGTGGGCGATCACGGCGAGCCCCCGCAGGCCGAGCAGGTACGCGCCGCCGTAGGTGTCCGGGTCGAGCCGCGCCCGGAGCCGGCGGGCGGCCGGGCGGATCAGGAGGCCGCCGAGCCGGCCGCCGACGGTGGCCGCGACCTCCTCGCGGAGGGCGTCGAGGAGCTCCGCGATCGTCCCCTCCATCAGCTTGAGCGCGAGGTTGCCGGCGAAGCCGCCAGCGACGACGACGTCGGCGGCGCCGCGCAGCAGGTCGCGCCCCTCCGCGTTGCCGAGGAAGTTCAGCTCCGAGCGGGCGAGGAGCGCGTGCGCGGCCCGCGTCAGCTCGTCCCCCTTCTCCGGCTCCTCCCCGATCGAGAGCAGGCGCACGGTCGGCGCCCGGCGCCCGAGGATCTCCGCGGCGAAGGTCGCCCCCATCACGCCGAACTGGAGCAGGTGCTCCGGCCGGCTGTCGGCGTTCGCGCCCGCGTCGATCAGGACGGAGACGCCGTTCCGGGCCGGGATCGGCACCGCGATCGCGGGCCGGAGGACGCCCGGCAGCCGGCCGAGGTGGAGGAGGCAGGCGGCGAGCATCGCCCCGGTGCTCCCCGCCGAGCAGACCGCGTCCGCGTCGCCGGCGGCGACGGCGCGGACGGCGGCGACGAGGCTCGCGTCCGGCTTCGCCCGCACCGCCTCCGCCGGCTTCTCCGCCATCCCGATCCGGTCGGCGGCGGGGACGAGCGGGAGCCCGCGGGGGTCGAGGCCGGCGGGGCCGTAGAGGACGACGTCGACCCCGTCCGCGGCGGCCTCGACCGCGCCCGCGACCACCTCGTCCGGGGCCCGGTCGCCGCCGAGCGCGTCGACCGCGACGCGGGGCACGGCTACGGGGCGGCGAGGCGGAGCGGCTCGACCTCGCGGCCCCGATAGGTGCCGCAGGTCGGGCAGACCCGGTGCGCCCGCTTCGGCTGCCCGCACCGGGGGCAGGTCGAGAGCCGCGGGGCCTCGAGGGCGTGGGTCGCGCGCCGCTTGTCGCGGCGCGACTTCGACGTCTTCCGCTTCGGGACGGCCACAGCCGCGCCAGTCTAGCGGAGGCTCTGCCGGAGCGCCTCGAGGGCCGCCCAGCGCGGGTCGGCGCGCTCCGCGGGGTGCTCGTGCGGCTCGACGTTGCGGTTCCTGCCGCAGACCGGGCAGAGCCCGGCGCAGTCCTCCCGGCAGAGGACCTTGTCGGGGATCGCGAGCCCGACCGCGTCCCGCGCCCAGTCCGAGACCTCGAGCCGCTCGTCGTGGAGGTAGGGCGTCGTCAGCTCCTCGTCGTCGGGGTCGGAGGCCTGGTACTCGCGGGCGCGGACCGGGAGCTCGAGCACCGCCTCGCCGAGGCAGCGGTGGCAGGGGCCGTGGAGGCGCGCGGTGAAGGCGAGGCCGAACACCGTGCCGCTCGTCGCGCCGGAGACGACGAGCTCGGCCTCGACCGTCGCGGGCACCGGCACGTAGCGCTCGCCGCCGAACACGAACGTCGGCAGCTCGAGCGCGAGCGCCTCCCGGTGCTCCTCCCCCGGCCGGAGCTTCGCCCGCCGCAGGTGGAAGCTCGTCACGGAACGAGCGTAGCTCCTCGCCCCGGGGTGACGGTGCCGGCGCTGGGATGACGGCGCCGGACCGGCGTCCGGCGCCGTCGAACGCTGCTAGTAGACGGAGGAGCCGTCGTCGCCGAGCCCGACCGGGCCGATCCCGGCGACCACCGTCTCCTGCGAGCGCTCGTGCAGGCGGTCGCGCCCCCGGCGCACCGCCGTGAGGAACTTGTCGAGGTTCGTCTCGAGCGTCGCGAGCATGCCGTCGGCCCAGTCCTCCATCTCGAGCCGCATCTCGCGCGCCTGCCGCCGCGCCTCGTCGATGATCTCCTGCGCCTGGCGCTCGGCGAGCTTGACGATCTCGGTCTGCGACGCCTCCCGCACCGCCTGCTCGCGCGCCTCCTGGAGCAGCCGGTCCTGCTCGCGCTTGGCCTCGGCGAGCATCTCCTGGCGCTCCTTGACGATCCAGCGCGCCTGCTTGATCTCCTCCGGGATCGTCGCGCGCATCTGGTCGAGGATGTCGTAGATCTCCTCGCGGTCGATCCGCACCTGGTCGGTGAGCGGCACCGCCTTCGCGTTGTGGACGAGGTCGTCGAGCTTGTCGATCAGTACGAGGACGTCCATGGCTCCGTCGGATCTTACTCCTGCTCGCTGAGGGGGGTACCGCCGCGGCCGTCCGGGTGAAGCTCCCGGAGCCGGCGCGCGACGGCCGGCGGGACGAGCTCCTCGACGTTTCCGCCGAAGGCGGCGATCTCCTTCACCCCGCTCGAGGAGACGAAGCTGACCTGCGGGCTCGCCATCACGTAGACCGTCTCGATGTCGGGGGCGAGCGTGCGGTTGAGCTGGTTCATCTGGAACTCCCACTCGAAGTCGGAGATCACCCGCAACCCCTTCACGATCACGGTCGCCTCCCAGCGGCGGGCGAAGTCGACGACGAGCTCCCGGAAGGCGTCGACCTCGACGTTGCCGAGGTGCGCGAGCGCGTCCTTCAGGAGCGCGAGCCGCTCCTCGAGCGAGAACATCGGCGCCTTGTGCTGGGGCGCGCCGACGACGCCGGCGACCACCCGGTCGAAGATGCGGGCGGCGCGCGCGATCACGTCGACGTGCCCGTTGGTGACCGGGTCGTACGTCCCGGGACAGATCGCCGTGATCACCGGCCGGTCGAGTCGCCGGTGGCGCGGCCGGGCGGCAGGGTGGTCATGGCGGCAGGTTCTCAAAAAGCGTCAGCCGCGTGGAGCCGTACCGGCGCGAGGTGCGGACGGCGAGGCCCTCGAGCGCGGGCTCGTCGCGGGCGGCGGTCTGGTAGACGAGGAGGCCGTGCCGGGCGAGCACGCGGCGGAGGTGCGGCGCGAGCCGGTCGGCGCCGGGGTGGTCGTAGGGCGGGTCGCAGAGGACGAGGTCGTACGTCCCCGGCTCGGACGCGAGCGCCCGGAGGACGTCCTGGCAGCGGACGCTCCCCTCCAGACCGAGCCGCTCGAGGTTCGCCGCGATCGTGCGGCAGGCCTCCCGGTCGGCCTCGACGAACACCGCGCGCGCGGCGCCGCGGGAGAGCGCCTCGAGGCCGAGCGCCCCCGAGCCGGCGAACAGGTCGAGCACCGCCATCCCCTCGACCGGCCCGATCAGGCCGAAGGCGGCCTCGCGGACGCGGTCGGAGGTCGGCCGCGTCCTCCCGCCCTTCGGCGCCGCGATCCGGTGGCCCTTCCGGCTCCCGGCGATGATCCGCACCCGGCCCAGCGTAGACCGCGCCGGGGCAGGCTCCGCTACGCGAGCTCGGCGGCGGCGGCCGCCGCGAGCAGCCGGTCGGCCTCGTCGAGCCACGGGCCGTCCTCGCCGGCGAGGGCGTGCGCCAGCTCGCGCGCCCGCGCGAGCAGGTCGCGGTCGGCCCGCAGCCGCGTGAAGCGCAGGTCGCCGAGCCCCGACTGGCGCGTGCCGAGGAGCTGCCCCTCGCCGCGGAGCTCGAGGTCGCGCTCGGCGAGCTCGAACCCGTCGCTGCAGGCGACGAGCGCCTCGAGGCGGGCCTGCGCGGCGTCGGTCAGCTCGTCCTTCGGCCGGGAGATCAGCAGGCAGTACGACTGCTCCGCGCCGCGGCCGACGCGCCCGCGGAGCTGGTGGAGCTGGGCGAGGCCGAACCGGTCCGCCTCCTGCACGATCATGATCGTCGCGTTCGGGACGTCGACCCCGACCTCGATCACCGTCGTCGCCACGAGCACGTCGAGCTCGCGCGC